>Ga0136633_1002890_pt1 | contig 11570 bp, 14 predicted proteins | sample AntDrymeUQ832206_2_FD_105494 | JGI IMG/M metagenome (GOLD analysis project Ga0136633, IMG submission 105494) | Polar desert sand microbial communities from Dry Valleys, Antarctica - metaG UQ83 (22.06) | ecosystem: Environmental > Terrestrial > Soil > Desert | place: Antarctica: Dry Valley...
CCGAAAAGATGACCAACGCTGGCGGCACATTCGTCGTTACGAGTGGCGATTTGCCACCTTCCGATGCCAGCACCAGGGAGGGCCGTGCTGGGACCACTGCCACGTGTTGGCCGAGGAGCGTCCGCGCGCCCGGCCCCGAGTGAGTCGAGTCCCGCTGCATGTCGGTGTCCCCAGGCTGGAATGGGGGCAAGGCTGGATGTCACCGGTTGCGAGCCCGCTTCAAACTGGCGACATGTCCAACGTCACGATCAACCAGAAGCCCACGTCGGCGTTCTACGCCCAAGCGACCATCTCATTCGTTGTCTCGGGGGCAGGGGTTCTCCTCGGGATCGCCTACCTTCCCGTTACCGCCTGGATACGGGCGTTCCTTGCCCTCGGTCTGCTGTACGCGGTCACCTCGGCGTTCACCCTCGCCAAGTGCGTGCGGGACAACCATGAGGCCAACACCGTCGTCCACCGAGTGGATGAGGCCAGGCTCGAGAAGTTCCTCACCGAGTACGACCCGCTCCGCACCGGCTGATGCCACTGGCCCTGACACCCGGGGCCACGCGCATTCGGTTTCGTCCGATCTCGCCGACAGCACGAGCGCAGTTCACTCGGTCTCCTGGCAGGGCTCCGACCGCGTGCTCAGAGGCAAGCGGAGCCGAGTGGAACCGCCGGTGGTGGCTGGAACCCGGCGCGGCGCGAGGTTCTACGAAAGCGCCCCGTTCCTGACCTCCCGACTACATCGAGTCGGGATCCCAGGGCGGGGACAGCTGGAAGTAGTTGCCGTCGGGGTCGGCGAACGTGCACATCTGCATCCCGCCGCCGCCTCCGGGCTCATACGGCTCGGCCACGACCTCGGCGCCGAGCGCCTTGATCCGCTCGAATCCTGCCGTGACGTCCTGGGTGGAGAAGTTGAGCATGATGCGCCCGGGCTGCTCGTTCCTGCCCTTCACCTCGCTGTGCGGACCGATGGCCAGGCCGCCGTCACCTGCCTTGAAGCCGAACCAGCCATTGGCCTCGTCGCTCCAGTCGGGGTTGGGGGCGCCCAGGACCTTGGTGTAGAAGTCGGCCAGCCCCTTCGAGTCCTCCGACCCCAGCATGATCGTGTTCAGGTTCAACCCCATTGCTCCTCCTCGCGCTCGTGGTTTCGGATATGTCATACGCCGGAGGATGGGGCGTTGTCCACGAGAGGCTGAGGGCGAGGCTGTGGAACACACCAGCGGCGATGGCGGACGTGGGCGAGAGGGAAGTCCCGCACGCGTCACCCGCACCCTGTAGGTCTGAGCGGTACCGTCCCTGCTGCGACGTCAGGAGGCGCATGGGGCTGGACGCAGGTGAGCCGAAGCTGTGGGCGGTGGCTGGGTGCCTCTTCGAAGTGTCGCTTCCGGAGCGGGAGGGGGCGTCGTGGAACTGGGCCGACCCGCCGCCCGGGGTGACCCTCCTCGGTGAGTCGGTGCGCGGCGATCAACGCCACTTCCGGTTCCGGGCGGAGGCCGAGAGTGCCGCCGGCGAAGAGGTCGCGCTCCGATTCCGGGGCCGGACAGCGGCGGGCGCCGTCGTCCTGCGCAGCGTGGTGGTCGGTGTCGCCCCGGAGAACGAACCCGACTAGTTCGGGCGCCGGCGCCAGAGGACCAGAGTGGTGACGGCCGCCACTGCGGCGAGGACGAAAGCGATCCCCGGCAGCAGCGGGTCGAGGTCCTCATCCGGCTGGTCGAGGACGGCAGTTGTGATCGCTGCCGGGGGAGTGGTGGCTGCGGTCGCCGTGACCGCCGCTTTCACGTCGAGGCGCCCCCGGCAGCCCAGGCCGCAGTTCCCAGAGCGGTCGAGGGTGCCCAGGAGGCGGTCGACTGCCTGCTTCGGACTGAGTCCCTGGGCTAGGAGCAGGGCCAGCGCTCCGCTGACGTGGGGGGCGGCCATCGACGTGCCGGCCACCCACTGGTAGCGGCCGCCGGGCACGGGGGAGATGATGTCCTGGCCGGGGCCGTCTCCGTTGCCTCCGGGCGCCACGAGGCCCCACATGGCGTTGCCCAGAGAGGTGGAATAGCCGGGTACCCGGCCCTTGGTGTCGGTGGACCCCACGACGAGGGCGTGCAGGTCGCCGTAGTTCGCGCTGCCCTCACCGCCGAGCTCCTCGTAGTTGCCGGCGGCGAGGACGGGAATGGCGCCCCGGCTCCACGCGTACTCGATGCCGGGGCGCAGCGGAGTTCCGAGCCGGGAGGTGATGACCAGGTCGGGCTCGCCCAGGCTGAGGTTGACGATGCGGGCGCCCTTGTCGACCGCCCACTGGATCGCTCGGTTGATGTCCTCCGTCACGCCGCTGCCGTCGTCGTCGAGGACCCTTGCCACGACGAGGCGGGCGTCCGGTGCGACGCCGGCGATGCCGACGCCGTTGTTCGTCTTGGCGGCTGCGATCCCCGCCACCGTCGTCCCGTGACCGTCGCCGTCACGGGCGGTTCCCTCCCGGCAGGTGCCGCCGCGGCAGTCGGCCGACGCTTCGACCTTCCCGGCCAGGTCCGGATGGGACGCATCGACACCCGAGTCGACGATCCCGATGAGCACACCTGCGCCGGTGGACGTCGGCCACGCGTCGGACGCCCCGATCTGGGCGAGGTTCCACTGCTCGCCGAAGTAGCGGTCGTTGCTCGTACCTGCGCCTGCGACCGCTGCCGTCAGGGCGACGATGGCGCAGCCCGCGACGATCGAGGACCGCATCCGGGCCCCTGCGGATCGGGTCACCGGCCGAAGGTGGAGCCGCAGACGCTCAGCCCGTCTGTGGTCGACGACGGAGGTCTGCATGATCCGCAGAGTTTGCGTCATGTACTGGCCGAAGGCCGCATCGCCGCTCCGGTGGTCGTGGAACGCCATTGTCTCCAGGGGTGCGGGACGCGGCGCGGCAGCGACTGCCGGCCATGGCGCACCGGCTGAGTATCGACCGGGGGTGCATCCGACTTGAGTTCCGTCTCCTAGGCTCGATGCGATGGAGGAAGCGCGGACCCTAGGGGGACGGTACCGGGTCGTGCGTCACCTCGCCCGGGGCGGGATGGCCGAGGTGTACGTGGCCGAGGACCAGCTCCTCAACCGCCCGGTGGCGGTCAAGGTGCTCTTTCCGGAGCTGGCCCACGACGAGGCGTTCGTCGAGCGATTCCGCCGGGAGGCCCGCTCGGCGGCCAGCCTGAACCACCACAACATCGTCTCCGTCTACGACTTCGGCGAGGACGAGGGCTCGTGGTTCATCGTGATGGAGTACGTCCAGGGGCGGACGCTGCGTGACATCATGCGCGCCGAGGGCCCCATGGAGCCGGCCCGGGCCGCCGAACTGGCGAGCGAGGTGGCAGCCGCCCTGGCCGCAGCGCACGCGGAGGGCATCATCCACCGTGACGTGAAGCCGGCCAACGTCCTCATCGCCGAAGGCACGGGAACGGTGAAAGTCGCCGACTTCGGGATTGCGCGCGCCGCCAACGCCCGCCAGGGCCTGACCATGCCCGGGACGGTCCTGGGAACGGCCACCTACCTGTCGCCCGAGCAGGCCCAGGGGATCGAGGTCGACCACCGCACCGACATCTATTCCCTCGGGATGGTGCTCTACGAGATGCTGGCCGGCCGGGCGCCGTTCACCGGGGAGAGCCCGGTGGCCATCGCCTACCAGGCTCTGAGCCAGACCGCACCGCCCCCGTCGACGCACAACCCCCGCGTGCCGCCTGCGCTCGACGCCATCGTCATGAGGGCCATGGCGAAGGATCCCGCCGCCCGCTACGCCTCCGCGGAAGATCTTCGGGCCGAACTGCTGGCGGTCGACCGTGCCGCCGGCGACCCCGACGCCACCGCAGCGATCGTGGCCCCGGCCGCAGTCGACACCACCGCAGTTCTCGCCGGAGTGTCCTCCACGTCTGTCCTGCCGTCGGTCGCGCCGGAGCCCCGCGTCGAGCGTCGCGTCGCCCAGCCGGTGCCCCAAGAGGTCTACCGGCGGCGGCGGGCGGGCGTGATCGCCGCCGTCGCCCTCGTCGCCTTGGCCATCATCGCTTTCCTCGCGCTGGCGAACGGCGACGGCGACGACCAAGCCACCGTGGCCGTGCCCAATGTGGTCGGCCTCAACGTCGCCGACGCCACCCGCGCCCTCACCGACGCAGGGCTGAAGACCCAGGTGACCCCCCGTGAAGGATCCACGCCGCCCGACCAGGTCGCCGAGCAGAACCCGGGCGCCGGGGAGACCGTGAGCCGCAACGCCACCGTCACGCTCTTCGTGTCCCGGCCCGCACCGACGACCACCACGGCGAGCACGGCGACGACGAGCGCGCCGACCACCCAGGCCACCACTCCGCCGACGACCGCAGCGCCGGCAACCACGCGTCCGCCGACCACGGCCCCGCCGACGACCGCACTGCCGGCGCCCACCACGTCGATCGTGGTGCCGACCACCTCGGTGAGCCCCACCACGCGGCTTCCCTGATCGCCGCGAACTGCCCTGTCCCGGGACCGGGCCCCGCCGGCGGCTAGCGTTTCTTGCAATCCATGGGGAGGAACGCGGCGTTCGGCCGTCCAAGGGCGCATCAACGGCTCCGGCTGTGGTGGGTGGCACGGAGTCAGGCGTTCCGCCACAACACGCTGCTCGCCGTTGTGGTGGGTGTCGTCGTCGTGGCGCTGATCATGATGGCCACCTCGCGTGATTCGGCGCGAAACAAGGCCCCGAACGCCGCCGGGCCCCATCTGACCGTGCTCCAGCCGCTGTCGACCGTGGTGGTCGGTGACCTACGGGCCGCCGGCACCCCGGCCAGCCCCACGGACGGGTCTGTGCCGAGCAGCACGTCCAGCACGACGACCAGCAGCGTCGCCGTCCCTGCCGCTGTCCGGGCAACCACGCCGACCACGCCCGCCACCGTGGCCCGACCGGGTACGCCCGCCACCACCGTGCCCGCCTCCAGGATCCCGACCGAGCTGCCGCCCCCCACGACGACACCGGTGACGGCCGAGCCCGCCGTCACCACCCCTCCCACGACCGCCGCCCCGACCACGGTACCGCCGTCGACCGCCCCGCCGACTACCCAGCTGACCCGACCGACCCAGCCGACGACGCCCCCGACCACCGCGCCGGCCATCCCGCTCCCCCTCGGGCTCCCGCCCCTCCTCGGGCCCGGCTAGCAGGCGGGCCACACGTCCACACGCCCGGTCTGCTCAGGCTTACCCCCTCGCAGTCGCCCCTCCGACCGAGCGGACGAACTCGTCGACTCTGGCCACGTAGGCCGCCCGGTCGGTGTCGAAGGCCTTGGTGTGGGCGACGCCGGGCAGTTGCCACAATCGGCCCCCTGTCAGACGAGCCAGCCGTGGGCCGTCGGAGGGCGGGGTGGTGCGGTCGCCCGTGCCCTGGATGATGAACGCCGGGGCGCCGAAGGAGCGTCCGTCCAACTCGTGCGCCACGTCGAGCGCGTGCCCGCCTCCGCTCACGAGGGGATACAGGACCGGGAGCAGATTGGTCACGATCTCCGGTACGTGTGCTCGAAACGCCACGACGCTACGGAAGCCGGTGAACCCGCTGTCGGCGACGACGGCCAGGGGGCGAGCCCCTCGGGCCACCGCAGCCAGCGAGGCGAAGGCACCCCCCGAGAACCCGAGGAGGACTGCCGGGGCATGCACCGTCTGGTCGACCCATCGCAGGGCGTCGGTCACCTCGTCGGCCTCCCGTTGGCCGCCGCCGTACCGGCGGTCGCCGGATACGTAGGCCAGGTCCACGAACAGCAGCCCGTAGCCCAGCTCGTGCAGTGGCGGTCCGACCTCCACGGTGGCGGTCCGGTTGCCGCCGTAGCCGTGCACGACGACGATCACCGGCCGCCCACTCCCACCGGCGACATACCAGGCAGGCAGGCCGTCGCCATAGGTGACGTGGCTGAACTCGAGGCCCACGGAGGCGGGGTCGGGAACCTGCCGCACGTCGACACCGCTCCGGGCGATCTTGACCGCCGCATAGGCGTTCAGCGTGAACCACGCACCGATCACGAGGGCGAGCACACCCACCGCAGCCCGGCGGATCAACGGTCTTCGAGGGCAGCGACGGCGCTCATGTGGCCCCACGCCGTTGACAGCTCAAGAGCACGATGGTACCCATCGACTTCCTGCACAGGATGGCGGGAGAGGGAGAAACCCAGGTGGACCGACGGGCGCGTGCCGGCCTCCTGGGGGGCTCAACGGAGCGGACTCGTGCCGGCGACTCAGGCGCAGGCGGAGGACGGGTCGGCGGTGACCGAGCTCTCCACGACCGCGGTCAGCGACGCAGCCAGTGCCTGCAGGTCCTGGCCCCGCAGCTGGGAGATGAAGTGCCGGCGAACGCCTTCGACGTGGGTGGGTGCGGCCGCCTCCAGCCGGCTCCGCCCCGCCTCGGTAAGCACTGCGAACACGCCCCGACGGTCGGTGGGGCAGCTGCGCCGTTCGACCAGCCCGGCCTCGACCAGGCGGTCGAGACGCCGGGTGAGGCCGCTGCGGGACACGAGGGTGCGGCCGGCCAGTTCGGTCATCCGCAGCTCCCCGGTGGCCTCCCCCGAAAGGTTGACCAGAATCTCGTAGTCGGCGAGGGAGATGCCGTGGCCGCCCAGCTCGGCGTCGAGCCGCTCCATCAGCCGGACGCTGGCGCGCAGGAAAGCCTGCCAAGCTTCGAGCTCGGTCGCATCCAACCACGCCGCGGTCGCCGTCACCACGATCCCACGCTATCCCCCCGCTTCGGAGTCTGTGTGGTCCGCGAGCGGGTTCCCGCTGGCCGACGAGGTCGTCGACCGGTCCGCTGCCGGGAACCGAAGCTGCCGTGGCCCCTCTAGCTCGGGAGCTCGTGGCCAGACGACAGATTCCGCCTCGCTGCCGGGCAATGATGGGACCACCCGAGACGAAGGGAGCTGAACATGTCGAACCACGAGAGCAACTGGGACGCGCACGACCACGAGGCGCTCGGCCACAGCCACCGGCATTACCACGTAACCCACAACTTCCGGGAGATGACCGGTGGCTTCGAACACCTCAGCTCGGCGCACGAGCACGAGCACGATCACGCAGCAGTGAGTCACAGCCACCATCCCCACGAGGACTTTGACAGCGAGCACGCCGGCGAGGCCCACCTGCACGACCACTCCGCCCCGGTGACCGGCGACGGGCAGGCGCCGGCGGCCAAGGCGAGGAAGGCGCTGGCGAAGAGGACCACCAAGGCGGCGGCCCCGGCGGAAAGCTGACCGCCCGGTTCGCGGGAGCGGCGGCTGCGGTCGCACTGCTGGTGCTGGGCGCCTGCTCCTCGGGCGACTACCGGTCCGGCCCGCCGCGTCCGACCACGACGACGACCGTCCGCGAGATCACCGTGCGTGTCGTCGTCGGTGTGTACTCCTCCAGCGCCCGCACCGTCACCTTGGCCCAGCCGGTGGCCGGTTTCACCCACGTCGTCGTGCCCGTCGACGCCGAGATCGTTCGCGGCGGCGGGGCCAAGGCCGGGGTCGCCGACATCGTCCCCCGTGCGGCGGTGGAGGTCACGGGACGCGCCGGGAGCACCGCTGACAGCTTCATCGCCCGCAGGCTCGTGCTGCTCTGAGATAGCGGTGGGCCAGCGCCTACCCTTCCCGGGGCATGCGTGGCTACGGATACGGCTTCCACCACCGGATGGGTCGGGATCCCGACCTCGTCGCCGGCAAGGCTGTCGACCGCAAAGTGCTGCGCCGGGTCCTGACCTTCGCCCGGTCCTACCGGCGGCTCCTGATCGTCTTCGCCATCTCCATCCTGGCCGGGTCGATCGTCGGGATCCTGCCGCCGCTCGTCTTCCGCAGCATCATCGACCACCATGCCATTCCCCGGCGCCTCGGCGGCCTCGACCGTCTTGCCTTACTGGCCCTTTCGCTCGCCTTCGCCGACGCGGCACTGAACATCCTCCAGCGCTGGCTCTCGGCCCGCATCGCGGAGGGGCTGATCTTCGACCTGCGCTCGGCCCTCTACGAGCACGTCCAGGGCATGCCGCTGGCCTTTTTCACCCGCACCCAGACCGGCTCGCTGATCAGCCGGATGAACAACGACGTGATGGGCGCCCAGCAGGCCTTCACCGGCACCCTCGGCAGCGTCCTTCAGAACGTCCTCGACCTCACGGTCACCCTGTTCGTCATGGTGCAGCTCGAGTGGCGGCTCACAGTGCTCATTCTGCTCGTCGTGCCGGTCTTCCTCCTCCCCGCCCGCCGGGTCGGCCGAAAGATGCAGAAGCTGACCCGGGAGTCGTTCCAGCTCGACGCAGTCATGAACGCCGGCATGACCGAGCGCTTCAACGTGTCGGGCGCGCTGCTCGTGAAGCTGTTCGGCCATCCCCGCCGGGAATCGGCCGAGTTCGCCGAGCGGGCCGGCCGGGTGCGGGACATCGGGATTCGCACCGCCATGTATGGCCGGCTGTTCTTCTCCGCCCTTGCACTGCTCGGGGCCGCCGGCACGGTCGGCGTGTACTGGCTGGGCACCCGCCTGGTCATCGAGGGCACCATCACCCTGGGTACGCTCACCGCCCTCGCCGTCTACGTGACCCGCATCTACAGCCCGTTGACCCGGCTGACAAACGCCCAGGTCGACATCATGACGTCGATCGTGAGCTTCGAGCGGGTCTTCGAGGTGCTCGACGCCACCCGGGCGATCGAGGATGTGCCCGGCGCCTATGACCTCGTGGACCCCGAGGGCCGCATCGCGTACGACGACGTGTGGTTCCGTTATCCGGCGCCGTCCAGCGTCTCGATTGCGTCGCTGGAGGCCGACGCCAACACGCCGCTGTCCGACGACGCCTCCGGCACAGTCCTGAAGGGGATCTCGTTCGTGGCCGAGCCAGGGCAGATGATCGCCCTCGTCGGCCCCACTGGCGCAGGCAAGACCACTCTTTCCTACCTCCTGCCCCGGCTGTACGACGTGACATCGGGAGCGGTTCGCATCGACGGGCACGACGTCCGCCACCTCACCTCGGAGACCCTGGCCGCGGCCATCGGAATGGTCACCCAGGACGCCCATATGTTCCACGACACCGTGGCCGCCAACCTGCGCTACGCCAAGACCGACGCCACCGACGACGAGCTGGTGGCGGTCTGCAGAGCCGCCCGTATCCACGACCTGATCGCCGGTCTGCCCGAGGGGTATGACACCCTCGTCGGCGAGCGCGGCTACCGGCTCTCGGGCGGCGAGAAGCAGCGGCTCGCCCTGGCCCGGGTGCTGCTCAAGAGCCCGGCCATCGTCATCCTCGACGAGGCCACCGCCCATCTCGACTCCGAGACCGAGCTGCTCATCCAGCAGGCCCTCGCCGAGGCACTGGCGGGCCGGACGTCGCTGGTGATCGCCCACCGGCTGTCCACGATCCAGGCCGCCGACCAGATTCTCGTCCTCGATCACGGCCGCATCGTCGAGCGCGGCACCCATGCCGAGCTCGTCGAGTGCGACGGGCTCTACCGGGAGCTTTACCTCACCCAGTACGCCCGGACGGCTACCGGCGCCGGGTGACCCCCCGCACCTGAGAACGCTTCAACCCGCGGGGACGTGTCGTCCGGTCGTCTCCAGCCCCTGCCGGCTCGAGGTCCCCCTGGCGGTCGAGGTTGCGCTGTCGGTCAAGGTCGACAGTGTCGTCGGCGCCGTCGCCGGCGCGGTCCCGGTGGAGCTCGACCGTGCGGTCACGCTCGTCGTCGAGGGCCTGTTCCCGCCCCACGGTGCGGTCGCGGTCCCGGTCACGCTCGAGCTCATGCGCTCGGACCCGGCCCTCGGATCGGGCCAGGGCCAGGTTCGCCTGAGTACGGGCCTCCTTGGCCTGGCGTGCGGCCGCACCCTGCGCGCCGACGTTGGGGTCCACGGCCCGAGCGAAAAGGCGAGCGTGCCAGCGCTCGCCGAGCGCACCTCCGAGAAGGGCACCGACGACGATGGCGAGGAGCGAGGCGATCCCGGCCACCGTCCCGGCGTCGCCGAACTCGTCGGCGGTGGTGGGGATGCCCAGGGAGCGCAGGTTGTTCGCAATGGTGTCGGTGTCGGCCGAAGCCCGCACCAGTGCGGCGACGGCGCCCACGATCACCACGCCCAGCACCAGTACCCCGGCGCCGTGGGCGAGGCCGTTGCGGCGGGCCATGCGTCCGGCCACGTAGCCGCCGAAGAGGTAGGAGAGCAGCAGAAGAACTGCGACGACGAGGCCACCGTTGGTCCCGAGCTGCTCCCAGTCACCGGAGAGGTCGATGTCGTCGCCCGTTGCGCCCACGACTGCTGCGGCCAAGCCGACCAGGATGGCGAAGGCGCCGTAGGCCACAAGCACGCCGGCCAGAACGCTGGTCAGGGAGAAGGGACCGAATCCGGCGTCGGTCGCCAGTTCCCGCCGCTCACGAGCCGTCTCATGCATGGTTCGAGACCTCACAGGTTCTCCTCCCCGGTCTCCACGGCGGCGATGTTCTCCGCCTCGTCCGACCGGTCCTGCTGCATGAGCTCCTCTTCGAGCCCCTCACGCTTCAGGACCTGGTCCTGCTTCTCCTGTCCGACCTGCTCCGCTTCGGTCTCATCGGGCATACCTGGCCCGTACCCGGCCTTCCATCAGGGGCAAACCCGACCCGCCTCGCCCACCTCCGGCGCCCGGCCCTACCATCGACCTCAGATATGCGCGTGCCTACTCTCTCCCCGCCGGCGTACCGCCGGGTGACGCTGTTCGCCCTGCTGGCGCTGGGCTTCATCGTCGTCACCGGTGGTGCGGTCCGGCTCACGGGTTCGGGCCTCGGATGCCCTGACTGGCCGACGTGCGCCGAGAACCGGGTCGTGGCCCCCTGGGAGTACCACGCCATGGTGGAGTTCGTGAACCGCACGATCACCGGACTCGTGTCAGTCGCGGTGATGCTCGCCGTGCTCGGATCGCTGGTCCGGCGTCCCCGCAGGAAGGACCTGCTGTGGTTGTCGGTCGGACTGGTGGGCGGGGTCATCGGGCAGATCGTGCTGGGTGGGCTGACCGTCCTTTTCGAGCTCAAGCCCGGCTTCGTCATGGCCCATTTCCTGCTGTCGAGCGTCCTCATCGCCAACGCTGTGGTCCTGCACCACCGGGCCGGGCGCCCACCCGGGCCGACGCGGCCTGCGGTCGGGTCCGACCTGCTGACCCTCGGCCGTCTCGAAGTCGCGGCGGCGGCCCTCACCATCTTCCTGGGCACGATCGTCACCTCCTCAGGGCCCCACGGGGGTGACGAGGACGCGGAGCGCCTGCCCTTCCTCCTCCCCGACGTGACCCGTCTCCACGGCATCGCCGTCATGCTCTTCCTGGCCGTCACCCTGGTGACGCTCTGGCGGCTACGACGGGCCGGCGTCGACCGGCGCATCCTGCGGCGGAGCGAGGTGCTCCTCGCCGTCGTCGTGGCCCAGGGCGCGCTCGGCTACGTGCAGTACTTCACCGGCGTGCCGGCCCTACTCGTCGGCTTCCACATCGCCGGCGCCACCGCGGTCTGGATCGCCGTCCTGCGCCTCCACCTCGCCTTCTCGGTCCCGGTGGCTAGTACAGGCGAGGAGTCCGACGGCGGTAGCGTGGAACCGTGGTCGGTGGCCCTCAGCTCGTCATGACCGGCCCGGGAGGCCGGTCCGGCCAGCACTCGGCGGGACGC
>Ga0136633_1002891_pt1 | contig 11570 bp, 7 predicted proteins | sample AntDrymeUQ832206_2_FD_105494 | JGI IMG/M metagenome (GOLD analysis project Ga0136633, IMG submission 105494) | Polar desert sand microbial communities from Dry Valleys, Antarctica - metaG UQ83 (22.06) | ecosystem: Environmental > Terrestrial > Soil > Desert | place: Antarctica: Dry Valley...
CGAACTTCGTGAACGGCCGCTCGACCGGGCGCGGCGCGTAGCCTTTCGACGTGTTGACGAGGTCCGGCTCCGCCGACAGCACGGTCAGCATCTGCTCCGCGTAGGGCTCCCAGTCGGTCGCGCAGTGCAGCCGGCCGCCCGGTTCGAGGCGGCTGGCGAGGAGGCGAACGAACGCCGTCTGGACCAGGCGTCGCTTGTGGTGTCGGTTCTTGTGCCACGGGTCCGGGAAGAAGACGTTCACGCCGGCAAGCGAGTCGGGCGCAATCATTCGCTCGAGCACCTCGACCGCGTCGTGGCGGACGATGCGGATGTTCTCGAGCCCGGCCTCGCCGATCTCCTTGAGCATGGCGCCGACGCCGGGCGGATGGACCTCGATGCCGAGGAAGTTCGTCTGCGGCGCCGCCGCGGCGATGCGTGCGGTGGCGGCGCCCATGCCGAAGCCGATCTCGACGACCAGCGGCGCGCTGCGGCCGAAAGTCTCGGCGAGGTCGATCGGAGTGGCGCTGAAGTGGAGCAGGTAGCGAGGCGCCAGCTCCGCCAGCGCCCGCGCCTGCCCCGGGCCCATCCGGCCCGGGCGAACGACGAAGCTGCGGATGCGGGCCGGCGTGCCCGCATCGCCGGACCTCGCATCGACGGGAATATCGGTCATCGGAAGGGCTTCGCGGCCAGCATTCGCACAGCGTGCGCTGCCTATAATTGTCGCCTGCTGCGGGTGTAGTTCAATGGTAGAACGGCAGCTTCCCAAGCTTCATACGAGGGTTCGATTCCCTTCACCCGCTCCAGCGCCTTGTGCAGGCCTTCGCACTGCAGTGGCTGTCGTCGTCTACCGGTTCGCAGCGAGCCGCGGCATCGGGCAGAGCTTCACGCCAGCGTCTCCAACTTGACACCGACGGTCTAGTCCGACCCGAGCCGACCGATCTGCGGAATGGTCTCCTGGAAATCCGGGGGCTCCGCTTCACGCAGCACCATCGATCCCTCGATGCGCTTCGCTTCGGGAAAGCTGCCGGCTTCGTCGGCGGTCAGCTGGAACATCGTTCGCATGATGTTTCCGGACTTGGGATCGCGATAGCGCCAACGCCAGAACTCGATGGCTCTCGTACTCTTCTCGCCTTCCGGCATATGCCCTCCGTGTCCTCGCGGGCCGGGTGCACCGGCCCTGCGCAGAAAGTGAACGCCGATGGTGGGGACAGGTTGACCGGATCCCATAGCAAACCCGCCGCCCGGCCGACAAAGGTATGTGATCTTTCGTAAAGCAATGCAAGGCTCGAGCCGCACCGGCAAAGCGGCGATACGCTATGCCGAGAAGGTCGTTCTACACGACTCTTGTGGAGAGTTCATGACACCCGATCGGCACTGGATCGCGGGCCTTCTGGCAGCGCTCATCGGCCTGGCGGTCGCGGCGCCGTCCGTCGCCCAGTCGGGACGGAACGACCGTTCCGCAGCGGCCGTGCAGGTCGACGGTGTCGACGTCGAGCAGGTCGCGCAGCTCGCCCCGGGGACCGCGCTCCACTTCACCGTCTTCGGAACGCCCGGCGCCGCGGCCATGCTGCGCATCGACGGCGCCCGGTCCCTCCTCGACCTGCAGGAGCGCGAGTCGGGCGTTTATGAAGGCAGCTACCGGATCGAGGCCCGCGACCGCATCCGCGCCGACAGCCGAGTCACGGCCACGCTGCAGCGCGGCGGCGACGCGGCGCACGCGTCGCTCGAGGAGTCGCTGCAGCTCGCGCAAGGCGATCCGTCGGCCCTCGATCCCGCCGCGGCCCCGCCGCCCATGGCGCCGGCACGGCGGGTCGAACGCAGCGAGCGCAGCGTCCCGGTCGTCGTTGCGCCGGCCGCGACGTTGCCGGTGTCGCGCATCGTCGCGCCCGACTCGATCTGCGCCGACTGCGCGGTCGTCGAGTCGATTCGCGCGCCGCAAGGCGGCGCCGGCCCGGGGAACCTCGGCGCCGTCTCCGGCGCCCTCATCGGCGCGGTGCTGGGCGAGGGCGCGAGAGAGGCGCACATGCGCCGCATCGCGCGAATCCACGGCACGGTCACCGGCGCCCTGACCGGCCGGCGAGGCGATCGCGACGGGTCCGCCAGGGGGCGCTACGAAGTCGTCTTCCGCTTCTCCAGCGGCGCGGCGCAGACGCACACCTTCGCCAGCGAGCCCGTGTTCGAGGTCGGCGATGCGGTGCGACTCGACGCATCGGGCCCGCGGCAGGTGCAGCCCGTCGTGCGCCGCCACTGACGCGCCGCACTGGTCGGGTCGGCCCGAAGAAGTGCCACCGCCATGGAACTCAGCGCAGGCCCGGTCCGGCCGGACATGCTTCGCCTGCCGCTCAAGGCGCGCCTGCCGGTGCTTCTCGAGGCTCTCGCGGTGCTGGCGGCGATCGCCTTCCTGCTGCCGCAGTTCGCACGCATCGCCGAATCGGGCACCGGCCGCGATCAGCGTTTCCAGGGCGACGGCGGCTTCAGCGTCGCCGAGCTGCCCGAGCCGGTCCTGCCGGACCTCTGCCGCTCGCACGGCGCGCGTGCCGACGCGGCGGTCCGCGACGCCTTGTGCGACACCGTCGGCGTCGCATCGATCGTCGAGCCCGCGCCGGCTCTGCCCGGCGTTCTGGTCCAGCGTTTCGCGCTCGCCGCGCAGGCTTTCCTCCTGCCGGTTCGCAAGGCCGAGCTGGGTCTGACCCGGTTGCGCCTCGAGGAGGGGCAGGGGCAAGGGCAGGGGCAGGGGCAGGGGCAAGGGCAGGGGCAGGGGCAGGGCGAGTCGTCGGCCACGGCGGACGCGATCGCCGCCATCGAAGCCGACATCCAGCCCTTCATCGACCGCTTCCAGATGTCGCCATCGACGTCGGCCGGTCCGGCGCCGCTGCGTTGCGCCTCGCGCTGGGCCGCGGCGGCGATGACCGGGCCCGTGCCGAGCACCGGCGGCGGCGACGCGCCGCTGCGGGCCCGCGCCAACGTCGTCCTCCTGGCCGGCGCGGCGCTCGACGGCCGCGCCGCCACCGAAGCCATCGCCGCCGCGGCCTCGCTGCCGCCCGTCGCTGAGTCGGCGCTCGCCGGCTGCCGGGCGGGTGGCCTCGGCGCACTCGCGGGCACGGCAGCCTTGATGGCCGACGCGCGCCGGTCGCTCGCCAACGCACGCAAGAACGAAGCGATGCGCGCGCTGCTGCGCTCGGCCGGATGGCAGTGGGCCGGTGCGATGGCGCTCGGCTACGCATTGCTCGTCTGGAGCCGGCGCGAAACCCGGCCCGTCCTCGGGGTGGCCGGCGCGCTGGCCGCGTGGAGCGTCGCGGCCTGGCTGGCGCGGGTGCCCTGGCCGTTCGCCGAGCACCGGGAGTTCGAGCCGGCGCGGCTCGACGTGGCCCTGGCCAGCCCGCCGGCGTCGTTCGTGCTCTGGCTCGGCGGCGCGGCGGCGTTGTTGCTGCTGTGGTCCTCGGCTCGCACCCCGGCCCCTGTCGCGAACCGGCCGCTGCCGCGCCAGTCGATGAGCTCGCGCCTCGGCTACGCCGGGCTCGTGCTCGCCACGGGTGCGGGCTGGCTGCTCCTGCTCGACCTGTCGAGTCAGGGCTTGCCCGCGAACCGCTACCTCGCGCTCTACCACCAGGGCCATCTCTGGCTCGGCATGCTGCTCCTCTCGGTCCTGCTCTTCCTGCGCCAACCGCTCTCGCGCGGACTCGCGTGGCTGCTGTCGGTCGGCGGCGAAGCGGCGCATCGCACGGCGCGCCGGGTCGGCCACACCGGCGCGTTCACCGTCCTCCTGCTATTCACGATCGGCGCCCTGGCCGCTGTCGCACTGACGCTCTCGAACCTGCGCCAGCTCACCTCCGAGATCGGCCGCGTCTGGCTGATCGTCGGCGCGGCCTGGTTCTTCTTCCTGCGCGCCGGGCCGCTGACCGCAAGGCTGGCCACGCAGGGGCCGGCCGGCGCGTCGTTCCTGCGCTACGCGTGGCCGCTCCTGTTCGTCGTCGGTGTGCTGATCGCGGCGATGCTCATCACCCGCGACATGGGTCCGCTGCTCATCGCCGCCTACGCCTCCGGCGCCTTTCTCGCCGCCTCGGTGGCGATGTGGTGGCACCAGCGCAGCGGCCAGCGGCTCCTGGCGTCCGCCCTCGCCGTCGCCCTCTTCGCGGCGTGGATCGGCGGCACCACGCTCGTCCTCTTCAGTGCCGGCTCGCTCGACGCGGTCACGGCGACGCGCCTCGAGAGCCTGGCCGCGCCGTACGCATCGATCAACGACCAGCTGGCGCTCGTCTCGTGGTTCCGCGACGCGGCGCCGGCGGACGGCTTCGGCCTCGGCGCGACGCCCTGGTGCGGCTTCGTCCCGGCGGGCGCGTGCAGCGGCGTCCCGGCGCAGGTGCACAGCGACTACACCTTCACCGCCATCGTCGGCGCCTTCGGCACGATGGCGGCCTGGGCGGCTTCGCTCGGCACCGCCGTCTGGCTGCACCGCCTGGTTCGCCACCACGGCCGGGTGACGCGCGGCGAGCCGCGCCTGCTGGCAGGGGCCGGCACCTTCGGCCACGACGGCCAGGCGCTGCTGAGCTGGCTCGCGCTCGCCTGGGTCGTTCTGACGTCGTGCCAGCTCGCGGTCACGGTCGCCGGCAACCTCGCCGTGCTGCCGCTCACCGGCGTCACCTTTCCCTTCGTCAGCTTCGGAATGACGTCGCTGCTCGTCAACATGGCGTTCCTGGCGCTCTGCCTCAACGTCGACGTCGCGCCGCCGGGCGATCATGGCTGAACGCCGCGCCGCGACGCTGCTCGACTTCGCGATCGCCGCCAGCGTCGCCGTCGTCCCGGTCATGCTGGGCATCGTGTATATCGTCGCCGTCGTCCGGCCGGCGAACGCCGAGGCCGGCTGGCGCGCGGTGAACGACCGCTACGTGAGCGTGCGCCACGTCGCCGCGCTGAAGACCTTCGAGCAGGCCGTCGTGCAGCGCCCGACGCTTGCACCGGCCACGCCGACGGCCGCGCACGTCCTCGACGGGATCCCGAAGTGCCGGCGCGAGTGGCGCGCCGACGACGCCGCCCTGCAGTGGCTGCGCCGCCTCGGCGGCGACGGGTTCATCGAGGCCTCGCCGGCCGACCGCATCGCCACGCGCCTGGGCGACCTCGACGCGGCCCTGTTCCGCTTCAGCGTCCGCGCGAACCCGCGCGTCGAGCACAGGGTCGGGCTGGAAGCGAGCCGCTGGTTCGCGGCCGCCGATGCGCTCGTCGGCCAGCCCGTCACGTCGAGCGACTACCCGGACCGGCAGTTCACGGTCCGCTGCGCCGACCTCGTCGCGGCCTTGTCGGCGCTGGCGCGTGCCGACGCGCGGATGCTCGACAGCCTTGCCTGGCGCGGCACCGAGGGCGGCGCTTCGCTCGCCCGCTGGCGCCCCGAGCAGGAGATGGAGATCGCGGCGCACCAGGTGGCACGGCGCAATCCGTGGAGCGGCATCGCCGGTTGCATCTATCTGGGTCGCCGTGACGACGCCGGCGTTGCCGGTGCACCGAGCCACTTCCTGGCCGGACCGCGCAGCCTGCAGCAGCGCGTCTGCGCGATGCCGGCGGTCGCCGCGCCGGTCGCCGCCGGCGGCATCGATGCGGCCGGCGCCAGCGATGCGGCGGCGCGGCGAGCGCCGAGCCCGATTGCCGGCGAGCCCGGTCTCGCCGACGCGATCGACGACAGCCGCTGGATGGTGCCGCCGTCCCTGCAGGCCCTGCTGCAGCCGCTGCAGGCGCTGCGCCAGCCGGCCGGGCCGCTGTATCGGCTCCTGACGGACGCCGACGCCGAGCCGGTGCCGCGGCCAGCGAGCGCGGGGGCTCGATTCGCCGCCAACCGCGTCGTCCTCGGCGGCGCGCCCGTCGACGTCGGCTTCTCCGTCGATCTCACGATCGACCCGGCGCTGCAGGCGCTGGCCCAGAAAACGGCGGCCTGCTACACCGGCCGCCACGAGGTCTGCCGCGGCCTCGGCCTGCGCCGCGCCGAGGACGCGGACCGGCCGCTCGGCGACAAGCTCCTCGAGGGCGCGATGGTCCGCATGGCGGCGGTCGCGATCGTCGACGTCGGCACCGGCCGCATCGAGGCTCTCGCCGGCGCGCTGTCGCCGTGCGCCCGCCAGGAGGTCGACGGGCCCGGGCGCGACGCCGGCTGCGACCGCCGCCTGCCCTACCCGCTGCAGTACCGCCCGGATGCGCTGCTCAACCCGGCCGTCTTCCACGCCGCCATGCCGGCGTCGACGATCAAGCCGATCATGGCCGCGGCATTCCTCGCCGAGCCCGGCGCCGGCGCGAGCCTGCTGCAGGCCGAGCGCAAGGCCATGCAGCGCGACGCCGCGCCGGCGCGCGACAGCCTGCGCGGCCAGCTGATGCGCTCCGACTCGGCGCGCTTCCTCGACCGCATGTTCTGCGTCGACACCGGCTTCGCCGGTTGCCGGCGCGCCTGGGCCATCCAGTCGGCAGCCGCGGCCTTCGGCTGGAACCACGGCTGCGTCGAGGCCGACCTCGACTGCGGCAAGCAAGACCTGCTGTTCGGCCGGCCGACGGCCGACGCCGAAGCGACCGCGTGGCTGCCGGCGCTGACGAAACCCGTTCTCTACGGCCGCTTGATGAGCGAGCCGTTCGGCAGGAAGCTCGGTGCGCCGATGCACCTGATGCCGCCGGCAGAGCTCGACGCGCAGCGGATGCGCCGCTGCGCGACGGGCGCTGACGGACGCCGCCGCAGCGACGATGACTGGGAGAAGTGCCGCGGCGGCGCGCTCGTCGACGTCGTCGCCGAAGGCTGGGGCCAGGGCCACGCGCGCGCCAGCGCCCTCGGCATCGCCGGCATGATGGCGACGCTGGCCGCCGCCGCCAACGGAGAGGCGGCGGTGCGCCGGCCGCACCTGGTCGCCTCGCTGCACGGCGCGACCGCGCAGCCGCGTCCGGCCCTGGCCCGCTGGAGCGCCGCGCCGGCCGAGCCGGTCCCGGTCACTCGCGAGAGCGCCGAGGTGATCCTGAGCGGCCTCTCGTACAGCCATCGCGCCGGGACGGCGCGCACCGCCTGCGAGCAGGTCTTCGACGCGCGGCGCTGCCGCGACTTCGCCTGGCTGGCCGGCAAGACCGGGACGCCGAGCTTCCCGAGCGACGGCCTGTCCCTCGACGACCTGGCGCGGCTCTGCCGGCCCGGCCAGGCCGCGCCGCCGGACCGGCCGACCGCCTGCAGCTCGCTGCGCCCGTACAAGTGGTACGTCGCCGCCTACCGCGCCGACGGTTCGAGCCACGGGCCGTGGACGAAGGCGATCGCGGTGCTGGCGGAGCGCAACTGGTTGCGCCAGACCGGTCAGGTCCACGGCGCCGGAGACCATGGCCCGAACCCGGCGGCCGAGATCGCGATGCAGATCGCCGGCCGCCAGGCCGGGCGCCTCGGAGCGGCTGCGCCATGAGCCCGCCGCCGCAGCGCGTCTGGGCGCGGACCGGCCCGCCCACGGACGACGGCGACGCCTTGCCCACGCCGTGGATCTGGACCTTCGACGGGCCGTTCGAGCGCTGCCTGGCCGACATCGAAGGCACCTTGCGCCGCGCCATCGTGATGGTCGGCGACGTCTCGCGCATCGCCCTGCTGATCGACCTGTCGCTGCCGGCGCTGCAGCGGCGCGTCGCCGCCGGCGATGCGCTGCAGCCCGCCTGGGCCGACTTCCTCGCGCGCCTCGGCGCCTACGGCCTGCCGGCGACGCCGCGCGTGCGCCACCTCCGCCATCCCGGCCCGCTGGCGACGCTCGTCATGGCCTATCGAACTTGAGCATCGGAACCACCATGTCGATGAAAAACTGGGTACTCCACCGTGTGCAGGGCATCAACGACCTCGTCGGCCGGCCCGACCTGTCGCCGCGCGAGCCGGTCCCGGGCCCCTGGCGCGAGAGCGCCGATGGTTCGCGCCGCAGCGGGCCGACCGGCCCGTCGGCCGTGGAGCCGGCCTTGTCCGGCGCCGAGCACCTCGGCGTCTACGCGCCGCTCATCGCCGCCATCCGCGACGAGCTCGAGCACTTCGTCGCCAGCCACGTGCGCATGCACGTCGTCATCGCCGACCGCGACCGCTTCCTGCTGACGTCGATCGGCGTGCGCTGCCCCGGCGGCGCCGAAGCGCGCGACCTGCTGCACCGCTTCATGCACGAGTTCAAGCCGGAGCAGGTGAAGCGCTACCTCGCCCGCGAGATCATCGGCGGCCTTGCCAACGCGGCGGTGATCGATCTCGCGCAGTTCGCCGGCCTGGCCGACACCGACGCGCGTCCGGCCGCGGCCGACGACGACGAGTACGGCGAGCTGCTCGCCGCTTTGCGCAGCACGCCGGCGCCGCCGCTGCGCCCGTACGAGGTCGGCGTGATCGGCCGCTGGACCGAGGCCGACGCCGCCCGGCCGTCGCCCGCCGGCGGCCGGTCGGCGGCGACGCCGAGCACGCCGCTCGCCGGCCAGCGCTGCGAGTTCGCGATCGAGGACGCGCAGGGCCGGCGCCAGGCCTTCCTGCAGGCGGTGGTCCCCGGCCGCCGCTACGTCATCGGCAAGGGCGAGGGCTGCGACATCGGCGTCGACGGCACCTACGCCAGCCGGCGCCACGCCGAGATTTGGTTCGAGCGCAACGCCTGGCATGTCGCCGATGCCGGGTCGACGAACGGCCTGCGCGTCGAGACGGCGGCCGGCGTGCTCGGGCGCAGCGGCGCCGGCGCGTCGCCGGCCGGCGTCGACGCGCCGATCGAGGTCGTCGCGGGGGCGCGCATCGTCCTCTCGGCGCGCGCCGACGGCCCGCCGGCCGACTATCCGTCGATCGTCATCCGTGCCTCCGGCCGCGGCGCGGTCCCGATCACGCCCATCGCCACCGCGGCCGGGGCGCCGAAGACGCCGCTGACGTCGGTGCTGCCGGCGGTGCTGCCGGCGGTGCCGGGCGAGCCGGCCTTCGACATCGCCGTCGCGCACGTCGACGGCGCTTGCCCGCTCGTCCTGCGCCGAAGCTCGCTGCCTTTCTCGGTCGGCCGCTCGCGCAAGCAGACGCTGGTCATCGACCGCCGCCACGAGGGCGTCTCGGGCCATCACGTCGACATCGTCGAGATCGACGCCGCCGGCGTGCGCGGTGTCGTCCATGGCGACAACGGCGTGCGCATCGACGGCGTGCAACACGCCGCCGGCGCGAGCTTCGCCTGGACCGCCGGACAGACGATGGAGCTCGGCGCCTCGCCGCCCGGCGAACCGGGCTGCGCGCTGACGCTGACGCCGCGCCGGGGTGGCTGAGATGACCACGCCTTTCTCCCCGGTCCGCACGCGCCTGGTCACGCCGGTCGAGCCGCCGCGCCCGCCTGCCGCCGGCTGCGCAGCACAGGGCGCCGGCGCGGCCGGGCTGTCGCTCGATGCGAACGCCTTCCGCGCCTTCGAGGTGGCGGCCGCGTCGTCGTGCGGCAGCCAGCACCTCGTCAACGAGGACGCGCACAGCGCCCTCGCCGGCGCCGGCCGCCTCTTCGTCGTCGCCGACGGCGTCGGCGGCGGCGCCATGGCGCAGATGGCCAGCCGCATGCTCGTCACGCGGCTGCACGAGTCGCTCGCCGCCGACGCGATCGACGCCGCCCTCGTCCGCCGCGCCATGATCGACGCCGACCGCGCCGTCGCCGCGGCCATCGCGCGCGCCACCGACCGACCCGGCGCCGCCACGGTCGTGCTGTGCGCGCCGGTCGACGACTTCGCGGCGCGCTGGCTGATCGCCTGGGTCGGCGACTGCCGCGTCTATCGGCTGGCCCTCGGCGGCGAGCCGGGGCTCGACCTCCTGAGCCGCGACGACACCTTCGCCAACCTCGGCGAGGCGCCGCCGCCGGGCGGATCGCTCGACGATCCGGCCCGCATGATCGGCAACGGCGCCATCTCGGCCGCCAACGTCGCGCTGCACGAGCTGGCGCGCGGCGACGTCCTCGCGCTCTGCAGCGACGGCGTGCACAAGTTCGTCGACGTCGCCGACTGGTGCCGGTTGCTCGAGGGGCCGGGCTCCCTCGCGCGCCGCTGCGACGAGCTGGTCGGCCTGGCCCGTGCGAACGGCAGCCGCGACGACGCCACCGTCCTCCTGCTCCGGCGTGCGCCGGCGGCGGGGGCGGGCCGGCGCGGGATCGGACCGTCTGCCGAGCCGGCCGGCCCGCAGAGGAGAGAGCCATGACGCCTGCCGACATCGACCGTGTCTTCGGGCGGACCCGGCTGCGCATGGTCACCGGCGACCACGTCGAGGTCTTCCGCGAGGAGTCGCGTCCGGGCGAGCGCCGTCGCTACACGAAGCGCTTCCTGGCGACGCCGGCGGGCGACTTCAGCGAATGGACGGAGCGCGAGTGGCGAATCCTGGCCCGCCTCGTCGGGCACGGCATCCGGCCGGTTCCGGACGTCGTCCGGTTCGACCGCGGCGCCGCCGGTCGGCCGGCGCTCGTCCAGACCTTCGATGCCGGCGTCACCGTCGATCACTGGGCGACGCTGCTGCCGCTGCAGCGCGACGGCCAGGTGCTGCGCCATGTCTTCGAGGACTGCGCCCACTGGTGGGCGCTCGCCCGGCACTGCCTGATCGCGCTCGACGCCATCCACGAGCTACAGCTGGTCCACCTCGACCTGAAGGCGGACAACGTCTGCATCCCGGTCGGCCCGGCCGACTTCGACCCGACCGATCCGGCCCGGCCGCTCCATCCACGCTTCGAGGACATCGCCCTCATCGACTTCGCCTTCTCGCTCGTCTCCGGCGAGAACCTGCAGAGCGCGATTCCGATCGCCGCGCAAACCGACTACGTGTACCAGTCGCCGCGCCTCCTGCAGGCGCTCGAGGCCGGCCGCGACGGCAACCTCCTGCCGACGCAGAGACTCGACTGGCGCTGCGACCTGTTCAGCCTCGCCGCCATGCTCTGGCGCTATCTGCCGGAGCTGGAGGAGGGCGTCGCCGGCGGCTGGACGCCGGCCCGGCACGCCAAGGCTCAGGCGCTGGTCCGCCTGATCATGGAAGCGCACGACGGCGAGCTGCCGGAAAAGCGCCCGCACGCCACCCTCATCGCCCTGGCCTCCGAGCGCCTCGACGACGCCGAGCTGAGGGACTCGCTGCAGCGTGGCTGGACGCTCGACCTCGAGAGCCCGGTCGTCGCCGATGTGACGCCGACGCCGGTGACGCGGATCGCGCCGATCCCGCCGATCGCGCCGATCGCGCCGATCGCGCCGATCGCGCTGCCTGTCGAGCAGGAAGCGCTGCCTGTCGAGCAGGAAGCGATCAGCGTTGACCGCAGCGACATCGAGGCGCGCACGCTGGGCCGCGAGCGGCAGCGGCGCGAGCGCGCGCAGCACCTCGGCTGGGCCGCCGGCCTGGCGATCGCGACGGTCGCCGCCGTCAGCGTCGCCCTCGTCGGGCCGGCCTGGCTCGCATCGAACGACGATGCGCGCACCGCGCTGAACAGGGTGCCCGCGGTGCCGGCGATCCTGGCGACGCCGCCGCGCATCGCCCGTGCGCCAGCCGTCGAGCCGGCGCCGGCCGCCGAGTCCGCGCCGGCCGCCGAGTCCGCGCCGACCGCCGAGTCCGCGCCGACCGCCGAGCCCGCGCCGACCGCCGAGCCCGCGCCGGCCGCCGAGCC
>Ga0136633_1002892_pt1 | contig 11568 bp, 10 predicted proteins | sample AntDrymeUQ832206_2_FD_105494 | JGI IMG/M metagenome (GOLD analysis project Ga0136633, IMG submission 105494) | Polar desert sand microbial communities from Dry Valleys, Antarctica - metaG UQ83 (22.06) | ecosystem: Environmental > Terrestrial > Soil > Desert | place: Antarctica: Dry Valley...
CAGGTCGCCTACTCGAAGGTTCCCGAGCGCCGTCTGGTCCCCGCCACGCGCGCGATCGTCGGGCTGCTGCTGACCGCGTCGGCGGTCGAGGCGTTCGAGGCGCGCGGATGGCGACGTGGTGTGGCCCCGGTGGCCGCGTCCGGTGCGCTGGGCTTCGCCGTGGAGCTGCTCGGCGTGGCGACCGGCAAGCCGTTCGGCCACTACACCTACTCGGCGCAGCTCGGACCGAAGCTCGGCGAAGTGCCGGTGCTCGCCGCGGCGGCCTGGGCGATGATGGCGCGGCCGTCGTGGGTGGCCGCGGGGCTGGTCGACGCGAGGCCGTCGCGGCGCATCCCCCTGGCCGCCGGAGCCCTGACGGCGTGGGACGTGTTCCTGGACCCGCGGATGGCCCGCGACGGCTACTGGTCCTGGCCTCAGGGCGGGCGCTACGAGGGCATCCCGGCGTCGAACTTCGCGGGCTGGTTCGGGACCGGCCTCGGGGTCTTCGCGCTGTACGCGCTGCTGGAAGGCGCCTCGGGACCGGATGAGGGAGATGACGGCGCGCTGGCGCTGTACGCCTGGACCTGGATCGGCGAGTCCTTCGCCAACGCGGTCCTGTGGCGGCGCCCGCGCGTGGCGGCGGCGGGTGGCCTGGCCATGGGGCTGTTCGCAGTGCCGGCCCTGCGCCGCCGGCTCGGGCTATGAGAGCCGTCGTCGTCGGCGCCGGTGTCGGCGGGCTCGCGACAGCGGTCCGGCTCGCCCACGCCGGTCATTCGGTGGTGGTGCTCGAGCAGGGCGATTCGACCGGCGGCAAGTGCGGGCGAGTCGTCCGGGATGGCTTCACCTGGGACTCCGGGCCGTCGCTGCTGACGATGCCGTGGGTCTTCGAGGAGCTGTTCGCGGCCACGGGCGCGCCGCTGGCTGACGAGCTCGAGCTGCTGCGAGTCGAGCCCGTGACCGAGTACCGCTTCGCCGACGGGTCCTCGGTCGCGATCAGCGCCGACCTGCCGGTGGCGCTCGAAGCGCTCGAGGCGTGGTCGCCCGGATCGGGCGCGGATTGGGTGCGCTTCCTCGGCCTCTGCGGCTCGATGTGGCGGGCCAGCGTCCCGTTCCTGACCGGCCCGCCGCCCTGGCCGCCGCGCCGGCCCGTCGCCGGAGATCCGCGCCCGGACCCGCGAGACCTGCTCGCGGTCAAGCCGTGGCACACGTTGCGCACGCTGGCCCGCGGGTGCATCCGCGACGCGCGGCTGCGGCTGGTGGTCGAGCGCTTCGCGACGTACGCGGGAGCCGACCCCCGGCGCGCCCCGGCCGCGCTCGCGGTCGCGGGGTACGTGGAGCATGCGTTCGGCGCCTGGCATCCACGGGGCGGGATCTACGAGCTGGTGCTCGCGCTCGAGCGGCGGCTGGCGGCACTCGGCGGCGAGCTGCGGACCGGCGTGGCGGTGGAGGGGCTCGATGTTCGCGATGGACGGATCCGGGGGGTCAGGACCGGGGCCGGGCCGATCGCCGCCGACGCGGTCGTGACCGACGTGGACGAGCTGACGGTCCGACAGTGGGTCCAGCCGGAGGAGCGAAGCCTCAGGAACCGTGCGGCCGCGCTCGCGGGGCAGACCCGCGACCGGATCCGCCCGCCCCACGGAGCCGGCTCGTTCCGCATCAACTGGGAGCACCAGCCCGAGCGGTCGGTCTCCGGCTTCGCGCTGATGCTCGGGCTGCGCGGGCGCACGCCCGGACTGCCCCACCACACGATCTGCTTTCCCGCCGACTACGACGCGGAGTTCGACGACGTCTTCGTCCACCGCCGGCCGGTGCGCGACCCGACGCTCTACCTGTCGGTCCCGCAGGCCACCGAGGGCGGCGAGGACGAGGAGTGGTTCGTGCTCGTCAACGCGCCCGCCGGCGTCGAGCACGACTGGACGGTCTACGAGGACCACGTGATGGACCGGCTCGCCGCGCGCGGACTCGACCCCGGCGACCGGCTCGCCGCGCGCGCGCGCCGCTCCCCCGCCGACCTCGAGCGCGAGACGGGCGCGGTCGGCGGAGCCATCTACGGCGCCGCCCCCCACGGCCGCCTCGGGACCATGAAGCGGCCGGGGACGAGGATCCGCGGTGTCGAGGGGCTGTGGCTGGTGGGCGGGACCGTCCACCCGGGCGGCGGGCTCCCGCTCGTCACGCTCGGCGCCGCCTCCGTCGCGCGAGACATCGGGCCCGCGTGAACGAACCGGGCCGAGAGGCGGCTCATAGTGAGACGTCTGTCGGCCCGGTTCGGTTTGGGGGGTTGTGAAGGGTCGGCTCGCCGCGATCGCTGTGGAGGTCGCGATCCTTTCCGCGGCGATCGTGGCGTGCGGGAGCGACCCCGACCGCCTGCTCACCGAGGAATACGGCGCCGGAGCGCAGACCGTCACAGTCATCCGGCCGGCGAGCCTCGACGAGGACGTGCCGGTCGTCCTGTTCCTGCACGGCTGGGGGGCGACGCGGCCGATCTCCTACCTGCCGTGGCTCGAGCACCTGGCCCAGCAGGGCAACGCCGTGATCTATCCGCGCTATCAGGACTCGTTCCTGACCCCGCCGCGTGAGGTTCTCGGCAATGTCCTCACGGGCGTGCGGACCGCACTGGCCGAGCTCGACGAGGACCCGTCCTCGTTGGTCGTCGCGGGCCACTCGGCGGGCGGGGCGCTCGCCGCCGACTACGCCGCGATCGCCCCCACCGCGGGGCTGCCGGTGCCCGTCGCGGTCTTCTCCGCCTACCCGGGCCGGTCGCTCGAGGACGTCCCGGTCTCGATCCCCGAGATCGGGACCGACCGGATCGCGAGGACGACCGAGGTGCTCGCCCTGGCCGGCGCCCGCGACGACGTGGTGGGAACCGGGGAAGCCAAGCGGATCGGCCGGCGAGGCCGCTACGTCGAGATCGACGCGCCCGACGCCGACGACCACCTGGCCCCCCAGCGCGACGACGCCGCGGCGCGGCGGGAGATCTGGCCGCGGCTGGACGACCTGATCAGGTCGACGCGCCGTTGAGCGGGTCGCGCCCGTCCCAGGTCCCGGTCGCCCCGTACGGTGCGAAGCGGGCGAAGAGCTCCTCGGAGTACCAGCGCTCGGCGCGGGTGCGGCGCACGACTTCCAGGTGGTCCGGGCGCTCGTAGGCGAAGGACTTGACCGCGGCCATCGAGTCCCAGATCGAGAACGTGGCCTGGCGGGCGATCGGCCACTCGCCCACGCCCACGGAGGCGAGGAGCCCCGGAGAGCGCACGAGGTCCTTCGCGGGCGGGAGGATCGAGCCGTAGAACGCCCGCAGGCGGGTGGGCCGGATGGTCGCTCGCGTGAGGATCGCCACCGGGCCCTCACCCGGATCGGCGCGGACGACGTCGCCCAGCGGGTTCGACCCGCCCCAGGCGCCACTGGCCCGCAGCGGCCGCAGCTTCACCGTGTACGTCTCGGCCCCGAGATCGCGCCAGCGCGCGGGGATCTCGGAGTCGGCCAGGAAAGCGTCCAGCGCGGCCTCGTCCTCCCAGACGGCGAACATCGCCCAGCGGCGCAGGTCGGCGCTCAGCGTCATCGTGGCGCCCTTGCCCGTGCCGAGCAGCCGCCAGAAGCGCAGACCGTCCGTTCGCGTCAGCGCAGGTCGGTCGAGGCCCATCCTCGACAATCCGTCGGGTGCCGTGGCGCGGGAATATCGGGTGAGGTGAAAGGAGGCAACCATGTTCGTGCTCGCGCTCATCATCGGGCATCTGCTCGGCTCGATCCCCATTGCGGTACTCGTGGCACGCCGCCATCGGGTGGACCTGCACCGGACCGGGGACGGGAACCCGGGCGCCTGGAACGCGCTCGAGCAGCTCGGCGGGCGGCGGGCCTGGCCGGCGTTCGCCGGGGACGGGCTCAAGGCGGCCGCCGCGACCGGGATCGGCTGGGCGCTCGGGGGCTACGAGGTGGCGGCGGCCGGCGGGGCGGGCGCGATGCTCGGTCACGCGTTCCCGGTGCAGGATCCGCGCCGCGGCGGGATGGCGGTCATGTGCTTCGTCGGGACGGTGTGTGCGCTGTCGCCGCTGACCGGGGCGATCGCCTGGACCATCTGCGCCGGCGTCGGGGTCACGAAGGGGTTCAGGTGGGGCGCCCGGGTCGGGCTCGTCGCCTACCCGCTGGTCCAGCTGGCCGTCGACCCCGTCGAGCGGGTGATCGTCACGGGCGCGCTGATGTGCCTGATGGGGCTGCTGTTCCTCGCGGCCCGGCGGAGGCGTAGGTCCGGCCGCGCCAGGTCAGCGACGGCCGCACCGCGCTCATCGTGAGCCGCGTGGCCGTCGCGGGGTCCGCGAGCGGCGAGAGCCAGAAGCCGAGGTCGCGCCGATCGAAGGCGCGGCCGAAGGCGGCCGTCATCGCCCACCGCAGGGCGAGCAGCGCCCGGTCGATCCGCGTCGGTCGCCCGGTCACCAGCCGCAGGACCGGCAGCGCCATGACCAGCCAGACGACCGCGAGGTCCCCCGCCAGCTCGCGCCGGCCCATCGTGTCCACGGCGCCGAGCGAGCGGCCCCACTCGCGCCAGATCTCTCCCACGGAGTCGTACATCTTCACGTCGAGCAGGTCGGCGGCGTCGCGGAAGCCCACGCGGTGCCCGGCTTCGACCATCGTGCGGGCCAGCGCGATGTCGTCGGTCATGTGGCCGATCGACTGCTCGTAGCCGCCCTGGGCGAGGAACCACGAGCGCCGGGTCACGGTGCACTGCCCGTTGGCGACCATGCGACCGGGATCCTCGACGTCGCCGGGACCGAAGCGATAGACCAGCGACGCGAGCATCGAGGCCTGCAGGAACCGTTCAGCGGGCGCCTCGCACAGGAAGCGCGGGGCGCAGGTGATGAAGTCGGCGCCCGCCAGCTCTCGGGTCAGCGCGCCGAGCAGGCCGCGCTTCGGGCGCACGTCGGCGTCCAGGCAGACGACGACGTCGTGGGTGGCGGCGTCGACACCCTGCTTGAGCGCCCACGGCTTACCCACCCAGCCCTCGGCGAGTGGCGGCGCGACGATCACGCGCGCCCCGGCGGCGCGCGCGACGGCAGCGGTCGGGTCGTCGGCCTCGTCGATCACGACGATCACCTCGACGGAGGCCTTGGCTTCCGCGGCCAGACCATTCAGGCAGGGCCCGATGCGTGCCGCCTCGTCGCGCGCCGGGATGACCACGGAGACCGGCTCGACGCACTCGACCGCGACCAGCGCGGGACGGCGCGAGCGGCCCCGTGACAGGCGGGCCAGGACGACCCCCGCGGCGATCGACTGGGCGAGTGCCAACATGGCTCCAAGCTTGACCGACTGGCCAGTCAACGTGCGGTACGGTCTCGTTCAATGGACCTCAACGACACCCCCGAGCTCGCCGAGTACCGGCTGAAAGTGCGCGCCTGGCTCGACGAGCACAAGGCCGATGCCCCTGAGGGCGGCGGTTCCCAGCACGAGGACGTCGCGGTCATCGCCGCCCGTCGCGCCTGGCAGGGGGAACTCACCAAGGGCGGCCTGAACGGCATCACCTGGCCGGCCGACTACGGCGGTCAGGGCCTCGGACCGCTTCACCAGGTCGTCGCCAACCAGGAGATCTCCCGCGCCGGCGTCCCGGGCATCCTGGACATCATCGGCGTCGGCATGCTGGGCCCGACGATCATCGCCCACGGCTCCGAGGACCAGAAGGAGCGCTACCTGCCGCCGATGCTCTCCGGCGAGGAGGTCTGGTGCCAGCTGTTCTCCGAGCCCGCCGCCGGATCGGATCTCGCCGCCGTGCAGGCACGGGCACGCAAGGAAGACGACGGATCGTGGCGCCTGAGCGGTCAGAAGGTGTGGACGACGAACGCGCAATTCGCCCAGTACGGGCTGCTGCTCGCGCGCACCGACGCCGACCTGCCCAAGCACAAGGGCTTGACGATGTTCGTGGTGCCGATGGACGCCGAGGGCGTGACCGTCCGCCCGCTGCGACAGATCTCCGGTGACGCGCACTTCAACGAGGTCTTCCTCGACGACGTCCAGCTCGAGCCCAACAGTGAGGTCGGCCCGGTCGACGGCGGCTGGGGCGTCGCGCTGACCACGCTGATGTTCGAGCGCATCACGATCGGCCTCGGCGGCGAGGGCTTCGGCTGGCGGGCCGACCGCTTCGGCCAGGCGCTCGCCCGCGACGAGCACGCCGTCGCCGACAAGGAGGTCCGCAAGCGCTTCGGCGCGATCGCCACGGACTTTCTCGCCCTGCGCTACACGTCCTACCGCATGCTCTCCGAGCTCTCGAAGGGCCGCATCCCCGGCCCTGAGGGCGGGCTGGCGAAGGTGACGACGATCAAGGCGGCGATCGAGGCCGGCGAGCTCCTCGCCGACACGCTGGGGCCGGACGCCCTGAGCGAGGACGAGGACGGCTGGGGCAAGCTGGTCTCCGATCTGCCCGGCTTGAAGTCGGCCGGCGGCACGGAGGAGATCCTGCGCAACCTCGTCGGCGAGCGGGTCCTCGGCCTGCCGCCCGAGCCGCGCTTCGACAAGGGCGTGCCGTTCAGCGAGTTGAAGGCCAAGGAACGGGAGATGAGCCCCAAATGAACTTCACCCTGAGCGAAGAGCAGGAGTTCCTGCGTGAGGCGGCGCAGGACGCGCTGTCGCGGGTCAAGACGATCGAAGCGGCACGCGAGGCGCTCGAGGGCGGCGAGCTGCCGAACCTCTGGCTGACCGCCTGCGAGGCCGGCTGGCCCGGCCTGGTCGTCAGCGAGGAACACGGTGGCGCAGGCCTGGGCCCGATCGAGGCCATGCTCGTGTTCGAGCAGATGGGCCGCGTGCTCGCCTCCGTCGCGCTGCTGGGTCATGTGCCGGCGACGTTCGTGCTCGATGCCGCTTCGGGCCAGGACGAGCTGATCGGTCGGCTGGCGTCCGGCGAGACGCGCGCGGCGTTCGTGCCCGCCCGGCCGCCGGACGATCAGGTCTCGTCGTGGACCGTGGACCCGGTGTTCGGCAGCTCCCGTGCCGCGGCGCCCACGGTGTCCTCGTCCGGAGCGCTGAGCGGAACCGTCGGCTGGGTCCCGGACGCGCCGGGCGCCGACGTCCTCGTCGTGGTGGCCGTGGCCGAGGACGGTTCCCCGCGGGCGGTGCTGGTCGAGGGTCTGGCGGTCGAGGAGACCTGGCGCTACGACGCCACGCGCTCGCTCGGGCACGTCGTCCTCGACGGCGTGCAGGGGACGCTGCTGGAGGGCGTGGACGAGCAGAAGCTGACCAACGCGTTCTTCCTCGAGTGGGCGCTGCTGGCCGCGGAATCCCTCGGTGCCACCGACCGCGCGCTGGAGGTCGCCCTGGCTTACTCGAAGGAGCGCTTCACGTTCGGCCGGCCCATCGGGTCCTACCAGGCGGTCAAGCACATGCTCGTGGAGATCCTGCGCCTGGCCGGCAACGCGCGCTCGCTCATGTACTACGCGGGCTGGGCCGGCAACGACTCGCCGGAGGAGTTCCCGCTTGCGGCGGCCGCATTCCGCCTGGCTGCGGGGAAGGCCTTGGACGACGCCGGACGCACCCAGATCTCGGTCCATGGCGGGATCGGCGCGACGTGGGAGCACGACGCGCCGCTGTATTTCCGGCGGGCGCAGCTCTCGCGCCGGCTGCTCGGGGGGACCTCCGACGCGGCGGACCGCGTGGCGAGCGTGCTGTTCGAGCAGGCTCGGGCGGCGGCTTAGCCCCTCAACGAGCCCGCTTGGCCAGCGGCAGCAGGATCGTCCGTGGGATCAGGCGCCCGCCCAGCGCGGCCGCCTTCCACTTGAGCGACGGGACCACGGAGCGCCGGCCGGCCTCCATCGCCGCGACGGCATCCTCGGCGACCTGCGCGGCGTCGACGTAGACGAACTCAGGCGACTGCTGCTCGGCGGCTCCAAGCCCGGCCTTCTCGCCGAACTCGGTGTGGACCGGGCCTGGGCACAGGCTGGTCACGCTCACCCCGCCACCGTGCACCTCGGTGTGGACGGCTTCGGAGAACGAGTGGACGAACGCCTTGGTCGCCGCGTAGGTGGCGAAGTTCGGCAGCGGCTGGAACGCGGCGAGGCTCGCGACGTTGAGGATCGCGCCGTGGCCCTGGGCGACGAACTGCGGCAGCAGCGCGACGGTGAGATGGTGCAGCGCGGCCACGTTGAGCTCGACCATGGACCGCTCGGCGTCGAGATCGGCCCGCGCGACCGGACCGTGGCTCCCCACGCCGGCGTTGTTGACCAGGGCGGCGAGGTTGCGTGTCCGGAGCTTCTCGATCAGCGCCTCGCGGGCCCCCGGATCGCCGAGGTCGCACGGCTCCACCTCGGTCTCGACGTGGCGGAGCTCGCGGGCCAGCGCGTCGAGGCGGTCCTTGCGGCGTGCGACCAGGAGCAGCGAATGTCCGCGGCCGGCGAGCACGCGAGCGATCTCCGCTCCGATGCCGGAAGACGCGCCTGTGATCACGATGGTGGCGGTGGGCGTAGGTGCGGGGAGGGCCATGCGCTGATCCTCCCCTATGCACACCGCGCGGCGCCCTCTCGCCAGAGGTCGCCGCGCATCTCGTCGCGACAGTGGAGCCAGTCGGGCTCGAACCGACGGCCTCCGCCTTGCAAAGGCGGCGCTCTCCCAGCTGAGCTATGGCCCCGTGGGACGGAATTGTACGCGCGAGCGGGTGGGCTCACATCAGGAACTGATCGCGGGCCGCGCGGCGTCCCGACCGCGCGACCCGCGACGCTTGTCGAAGGCACGCCGGCGCGCTCGGCCGGCTCCGGGGCAGTGGAGCTGGTTCGGCTGGTCGCGCCGGCTGACCCTGGGAAAACGGGAACCCCAGAGTGGACCGGTCCGATTTCCCTCGCTGGAGCCGGTGGTCCTGAACTGGTGATCGGAGCGACCGGGCGGACCCATGAACCGTGCACCGGCTCGATCGGTCAGGCGTCCACTCAGCCGCCGAAATCGAAGTCGCGCGGTGGCTTCTGCTCGAACCAGAGCCGGTCGTGCTCCGGTGTCTCCTGCAGGAACTCCGGCGTCTCCTCGAGGACGTCCTCGGCCGGCTCGTCGTCGGGCTCGACGTGCTCGTCGTCGGCGAAGATGTCTTCGGGCGTGAACTCGTGGGTCTCCTGCGACGTGGCGGCCGGACGCTCGCGCTCGCGCTGCATGGGGACCGGCGGCGGCTCGCGGCGGGGCGCCGGCGGCTCGCGGACCGGCTCGGGATCGAGGGCCGGCGCAGCGAGCGACTCGGCCGCGGGCACCTCGTCGGGGTCCTCGAGCCAGTCGGCCTCGTCGGCGAGCACCGGAGCGGCGGGCTCGGCGAGCGGATCGGCCGGGCCGGCGTCACCAGCCTCGGATACGTCCTCGCCCCCGACCTGGGGCTTCTCCGCGGCACCGGAAGCCTGCGGCCGCGGGTCCGTGAGTGCCTCGGCCTCGAGCCGCTTGATCTCGTCCTCGGAGGCGCCGGAGCGCTTCTTCAGCTCGAGGTGCTCACGGATGGCGTCGTCGAGCAGTCCCATCGTCCGCAGAGGCTACCCCGCGCGGACGACGCGGTTCTTCCCGGCTCGCTTGGCGCGATACAGGGCCGCGTCGGCGGCGGCCACGAGCGCGTCCTTGTCCACATCCGACGAATCGGGGAGCGCGGCGGCACCGAACGAAGCCGTGACGCGCACGCTGCCCTCGCCGTCGAGGAGCGGGATGACCAGGGCCTCGATCCGGCTGCGCACGCGCTCGGCGAAGTTCTCGGCCCCCTCGAGGTCGGTTTCCAGTAACGCGACCGCCATCTCTTCGCCGCCGTAGCGCGCGGGCTCGTCGATCTCGCGCGAGGTGTCGAGCAGGACCTTCGCGACCTCGCGCAGCACCTGGTCGCCCTGCAGATGCCCGTACGTGTCGTTGACGCGCTTGAAGTCGTCGAGATCGAGCATGATCAGCCCGAGCTGCCCGCCGAAGCGCCTGGTCCGCTCCACTTCGGCGGCCATCACCTCCTGGAAGCGCCGGTGGTTGGCCAGGCCCGTCAGCTCGTCGGTGACCGCCTGGTGCATGACGGTCTCGTGCAGGTCGGCGTTCTCCAGCGACACCGAGGCCTGGCCGGCGAGATAGTGGAAGAGCTCCTTCTCGGGACCGGAGAACGCCCGGCCGTGACGGGCGACCGACACGATGCCGACGACGCTGCTGGCGTCCTGGTCCCCCGCGTGCAGAGGATGTGCGAGGGCGTGGGAGCCGTTGACCGCGGCTTCGGTCGCCTCGCGGCGCTCGAGGACCGCGGACTCGACGATGTGGATGGCGTCCTTGAAGGCCGGCAGGTCACCGAGACGCGCGCGCTCGAGCAGCGGGCCGGCCGTCGTCTCGCGCACCGTGGCCCGACCGCAGTCGGCCGCGACGCCGTCCACCGCGGTCTCCACGACGATGTCGAGCAGCGCGTCGCGATCGAGGCCCTTCGTCAGCGACTCGCCGACGCGACGGATGGCGTCCTGCAGCCGGGCGCGCTCGCTCTGGAGGTCCTCGAGCTGCGCTTCGAGCGTGCGGGCCATCGAGTTGAACTCCGTCCCGAGTGCGGCGAACTCGTCGTTGCCCTCCGTCGGGACCTCGACGCCGTACTGGCCCGAGCCCAACCGGCGTGCGGCCTCGAGCAGCCGCTGGATCTGCGCCTGCAGGGAGCGCGAGACGGTGAGCGCGAAGGCGAAGGCGAACAGCAGGAAGGCCATCAGCACTCCTCCGACCGCCCACGAGTCCCCCCGGATCTCCGATTGCGAGCCGCGCTGATCGTCCAGCAGCGTCACCCGCAGGTCCGCGCCGTCCCCGAACCCTGGCGTCGCGAACGACGTGACCCGGTAGTCGCCACCGCCGAACGCGGCGGGCCCGCGCCGGGGCAACTCGGCCTGCGCGGCTCCGTCCAGCGTCGAAACCGGATCCCCCGACCCGTCGAGCCGCACATCCATGCCGGTGTACTCGCGCAACTGCTCGACGAAGTCGGGAAGGCTGAGCACCGAGGCTTCGAGCGTCCCTGCCGTCCGGCCCTGCGCGTCGACCAGCTTCGTTCGCGACGACGCCACGGCGGGAGCACCGACTTCGACCACCCGAGAACCGGCCGTCAGGCGCACCCGCACGGTGCGGGAGCGCTGCGCAAGCTGCCCGAGGGCCCGGCGCAGGGCCAAGTCGGTTCCCGGGAGGGCGCGGGCGAGGCCCGGGTCTCCGGCGATCGTGCTCGCCGCCTCCTCCGAGCGGACCTGGACGTCGCGGAACAGCGACTGGGCCGCCGTCTCAGCCTGGGCGAGCCGTACATCGGACTTCCCCCGCTCGGACCGGTTCACGAGCGAGAACAGGACCACCGCGACCGCCACCATCGGGACGATCACGATGAAGATGAAGAAGAAGGTGAGGCGTGTCCGGAAGCTCACCGCTCCGCCCAGGCTATGTCGGACGCGCGTTGCGCTACGCCGATCCGTCCGACCGTCGCGGTCATCGACGTCGCCTCAGCCCTTGCCCTTGCCCTTGCCCTTGCCGTGGCCCTTGTCCTTGTCCTGACCGTTGCCCTTGTCCTTGTCCTGACCCTTGCCCTTGCCCGGAGGTTCCGGCGAAACCTGCGCAGGCACCGCGGACGGACTCGTTGCCTGGGGGGCCGGCGTGGCCGCCGCGGCCGGCGGTCTTGAC
>Ga0136633_1002893_pt1 | contig 11567 bp, 15 predicted proteins | sample AntDrymeUQ832206_2_FD_105494 | JGI IMG/M metagenome (GOLD analysis project Ga0136633, IMG submission 105494) | Polar desert sand microbial communities from Dry Valleys, Antarctica - metaG UQ83 (22.06) | ecosystem: Environmental > Terrestrial > Soil > Desert | place: Antarctica: Dry Valley...
CACGGTCGCGGTCGTCGTGCCGTCGCCGGCCACGTCGTTGGTCGCCGTGGCAACCTCGCGGACGAGCTGCGCGCCCTGGTTCTGGAAGACGTCCTCGACCTCGATCTCACGAGCGATGGTCACGCCGTCGTTCGTGATCGTGGGGGCACCGAACTTCTTGTCGAGGACGACGTAACGGCCCTTGGGACCGAGCGTGACCTTGACCGCGTTGGCGACCGCATCGACGCCGTATTGCAGGGCGTTGCGTGCTTCCACGTCGTAGAGCAGTTCCTTATGAGGCATAAGTTCTGGTTCTCCTTGCTTAGAGGATCTTGGCGAGAACGTCGGACTCGCGGAGCACTAGGAGCTCTTCGCCGTCGACCTTGATCTCGGTGCCGCCGTACTTCGAGTAGAGGACCTCGTCGCCCTCGGCCACGTCAAGCGGGATGCGCTTGTCGCCGTCCTCGTCGAACTTGCCGTCGCCGACGGCGACGACCTTGCCCTTCTGGGGCTTTTCCTTCGCGGTGTCGGGGAGGACGAGTCCACTGGCGGTGGTCTCCTCTTCCTCGATCGCCCGCACGATGAGCCTGTCGCCTAGGGGCTTGAGCTTCATGTGTTGACCCTCCAAAGTTCGGACGTGGCTTGGCACTCGCATGGACAGAGTGCCAACGTGCTGCCGACTGTAGCGCACTTGGCACTCTCGATGGAAGAGTGCCAACAGGTCTTTAACTTCCGCTGAGGCGGCGGCGGCGCGGGTGCCGCGGACTGCCGCCCGCGAGCTTAGTTCTGGGCGCCGCCGATGCCGTGCATGCGCTCGGTCATCGACGGGGGGTTCTCGATGATCTGGCTGAAGCGCACGACCGTGACGGTGTCCTCGAGCGTGACGTCGCGACCGTAGATCTGCTCGAGGAAGTTGACCATCTCCTCGGTGCGGCGAAACTCGGGGTTGTCGTGCTCGATGTCGCGCGGCGAGAGCTCGTTGATGCGCTTGACCTCGACGCTGTCGATGACCGCGAGGAAGACCTTCTCGCGCGGCGAGTGCTGGTAGCCGATCGTCACGAGCACCGCCTGGTTCTTGCGGTACTTGTGCGACTTGTCGCCGAGGCGGATCGTGGCCGTCTTGCGCCCACGCTTGAGCTGGTCGGCGAAGATCGTCGAGTAGAAGTTGAGTACCTGCACAGGTCGGCAGACTACAGGCCGTCGGCCGGGCGGTCCTGCTCCAGGCGCGAGACCGCCACGCGGACCATCTCGCGCTCGCCGGCGTACGTCAGCGTCTCCATCGCCTGCGCCGCCGGGATCCAGCGCGCCTGCTCGACCTCATGGTCGTGGTCGCGCACGTCGCCGGACACGTAGCGCAGCAGGAAGAACTCGACGACCTTCGCGATCCGCCGCCCGCCGCGCTGATACCAGTAGCGCACCTCGCCGAGCGATCCGACGACCTCGGCCTCGACGCCGGCCTCCTCGCGCACCTCGCGCAGCGCCGCCTGCACAGCCGACTCCTTGCCGTCGGGGTGGCCCTTGGGCAGCGCGAGCACGCGCGAGCCGTCGGCCGACCGGCGGGTCGGGACGATCACCACGACCTCGTTGTCCGCGTTGACCACCACGCCGCCGGCTGAGAACTCGGTCGCTGCCATCACGTCAGAGCCCTAGTACACGTAGCGCTCGAGCGCCGCCGGGTCGTGGACCGTCACGCGACCGCGGCCCTGGGTGACGACGTCCGCGCGCTCGAGCACCGCGAGGAAGCGGCTGGCGGACTCGCGCGACGAGCCCGCGAGCTGCGCGATGTCGGCCTGGGTGATCGTCACGAGCACGTTGCTGTCACCGGCGCCCTCCGCCTGCGCCTGCGCGACGAGCTGCCCGAGCACGCCCGCGACGCGGCTCTGCACGGTTTGAAAGGACTGGCGCGCGATCCGCTCGTTGGCCTCGCGCAGGCGGCGCCCGAGCGAGATGACGAGCTTGAGGGCGAGGCCGGGGTGCTCCCTCAGCAGCCGACGCATGTCCGTCCCGAGCACCGCGATCGCCTCGACGTCGTCGAGCGTCTCGACGGTCGCCGAGCGGCGCTCGTCGTCGAACATCGCCAGCTCGCCGAAGATGTCGCCGGGACCGAAGTGCGCCAGCGTCAGCGTGCGCCCGTCGCCGTGCTCGCGGATCGCCCGGGCATGGCCGCTGCGCACGACGTAGCACGTGTCGCTCTGGTCGCCCTCGCGAAAGATGACGTGGCCGGGCCCGAAGTGGCGCGGGACCGTCACGGCCGCCACCTGGGCGAGCTCCTTCGGGCCGAGCGTCTCGAAGACGCGCACGTGCGTGAGCAGCTCGATCGCCTCTTGCTCGCGGGTGACCATTGTGTGAGCAATAGCACACGAGGCGGGTGCGGAGCGACCCGCGGGCGGCGCGCGCGCGCTCGTGCGCGCGCCTCCCTCACCGTGTTCAGGCGGGATCCAGCGCGCTCTCGCGGCGGCGGCGCCGTCCGCTCCGGACGACGAGGACGACGGCCGCCGTGATGAGGCCCAGCGGCGCGAGCACCGCCAGCGCGACGAGCGTGACGCCGGCCAGCACCTCGATCACGCGCAACGCGTCGCCCGCGGCGTCGCCGGGAGTCCAGGTTTCGCCGCCGCCCCCACCGCTCGCCGCACTGCCGCGGACGGTGAGGTCGACGCGCGAGAGGTCCGCGCGCCGGCGCAGCGAGGACAGCTCGCCCTTGAGGCCGGAGATCCGGCTCGACACGGTGCGCAGCTGCGCCTTGATGCTGGCGACCTGGTTCTGCGTCGTCGCGCGGCCCAGCGCGCGCAGCAGGCCGCGCCGCTCCGCGCGGGCGTCGGTCAGGCGCTCCTGCGCGGATGTGAACGAGGCCGTGATGTCCTGCAGGCTCTGGTTGCGCTCGGTGATGTGGCCGAGCCGGGAGAGCGCGGCGAGGGCGCGGTCGAGGCGCTCGGTCGGGATCCGCAGGTCGAACGACGCCTCGCCGCCGGCGACGTCGCTCGCGCCGATCTGTGAGCTGGCGACGATCCCGCCGAAGCGCGAGACGGTGGCGATGACCGCATCGGTCGTCCGTTCGAAGCGGTTCTCGGGCGTGCGCAGCGCCAGCACGGCGGCGCGCTCGACCTTGCGGGCCCGAGCGGGTGCGATCGCGGTCGTCGACGGACCGGCCGGATTGGAGGAAGCGGCGGACGGGGGCGGGGAGACGGAGGGCGCGGCGCTGGAGGGAGCGGAGCGGCGGGCGCGCTGCGCGGGCGCCGAGTCTGCGCGATCGGCGCTGCCGTCCGCGGAGTCTGCGGTACCTCCGGAAGAGGGGCTCGCCTCCTCGGTCTGCGCGCCGCGCTCGACGGGGAAGGTGGTCGGCTTGCCAGAGAACGTGGTGATCGTCTCGCTACTCCCCGCCCCGAGCACGATGACGAGCGCCGCGATCACCGCGGCCAGCGATCCGGCGGCCGGCAGGAGCATCCACCGCCGGCCGGCCAGCGCACGACGGTCGCGCAGCGGTGGCCGCTCCTGCGACGTGGGGAAGCCGGAGCGCACCTCCTCCTCCAGGCGCGCGGCGAAGCCCGGCGTCATCTGCGGTGCGGTGGCGCGGACCTCGCGCACGAGCTCCTCGAGCTCGCGCAGGGCGGGGTCCACGGGCTCGCCGGCGAGCGCACGGTCCAGCGCGTCGAGCTCCTGGCGCTGCTCGTCGGACAGCGGGTCACGATGGCGCATCGCACGCCTCCCTCAGCTTGGTGACGGCCCGATGCACTCGGGTTCCGGCATTGGATTCGGTGGTTCCGAGCACGGCGGCGATCTCGGCGTTGGACAGGCCGCCGTGGAACTTCAGGGCGACGAGCTCACGGTCGCGCGGGGCGAGCGCGGCGAGCGCGACGCGCACCGTTGTGCGGCGCACGGCGAGGTCGGCCTCCTCCTCGGGCGCGCGCGCCGACTCGTCGGGCAGCTCGCCGAGCATCGGGGCCGAGCGCCGGCGCCGGCGCAGCTCGTCGAGCGCCGCGTTGCGCGCGATCCCGAACAGCCAGCCGCGCTGGCTGCCGCGGCGGCAGTCGAACGTCGAGCGGCGGCGAAACGCGCGCTCGAAGGCGAGCGCCGTGACGTCCTCGGCGGACGCGTCGTCGGCGAGCAGCGTGCGCACGTAGGCGTAGATGTCCCGCGCACATTCGCGGTAGAGCGCATCGAAGCTCTCGCGCGCCGTGTTGGGTGGTGTTGCCATGATCAGAGCTGCGCTCATGCGACTACTACGACGCCGCGCCGTGATCATCACGCTGTTCGGCGTGGTCGTGTGCCCCGCGGCGCTCGCCCCCGCCGCCGCCGTGGCCGACGAGGCGTCCGATCCCTGGTCGACGGTCAACGTCTGCGACACCCAGGGCGCGCCGAACACGATCGGCATCCGCGCGTCGATGCCGGGCTCGCGCAGCGGTCAGCAGGCGCGCTACATGCGCTTCGTCGTGCAGTACTTCTCGCGCGCCGACAACCGCTGGTACCGCGTCGCGGCCGGCGGCGACTCGGTCTACCTGTCGATCGGCAAGGGCCGCCGGGCGCGCCAGTTCGGCCGCTCGTTCCGGATCGAGCCGCTCGCCGGCGAGGCCGTGCTGCTACGCGGCCGGGTCTACTTCCAGTGGCGCCTCAAGGGCGCCGTCGTGCGCCGGGCGAGCGCGGTCACGCGCAAGGGCCACCGGTCGAACACGGGTGACGACCCCGCGGGCTACTCGGCGTCGACGTGCACGATCAGCTGAGCGTGGCGCGCGCTACTTGAACAGCCGCGGATCGTTGGAGATGACGCCGGTCACGCCGAAGCGCTCGAGCTCGTCGATCCGGTCGGCGTCGTCGACCGTCCAGGCGAAGAGCTCGCCGCCGGCGGCGTGGATCGCGTCGGCCAGGCGCGGCGTGACGAGCCGGTAGTGCGCCATCAGCGCGTCGATCTCGCCGCGGCGGATGCGGTTGGCGGCGACACCCGGCAGCGCGCGCCGCACGTACGTCAGGACGGCCATCGCGGGCAGCATCGTGACGGGGTTGGCGAGCGGGTTGCGGCGCATCCGCGGCAGCGACCAGCCCAGGCGCAGCTCGGGGTGGCGGGCGCGCAGGATCTCCAGCGAGGAGTTCTCCATCGTCGAGACGAGCACGCGCTCGCTGAGGCCGTGCTCGCGCAGCGTGACGGCGACGCGCTCCTCGTAGCCGCCGGTCTTCATGTCGACGATGAGCTCGATGCCGTCGTACACGGCGTCGGCGAAGTGGGCGAGCCCCTCCCCGAGGGTGTGGGCGCGGCGTTCGGCGGCATCCTCCCAATCATGTGCGAGCAACAGCTCGCCGCTGCCGTCGGGATGCTCGGGCAGGACGTCGAACTCGATCATGTCGACGCCGTGAGCCAGCGCCGCGGCGAAGGAGTCGAACGTGTTGCCGGGCGCGATGTGGTCGGCACCCTTGTGTCCGACGCGCCGCATCGCGCCAGGCACACGCCGCTGGGTCGCGCTCACGACTGACACCCGTCGCACCAGTACGTGAGCCGATTGTCGTCGCCCTGGCCGCGGCTGCGGATCGGCTCGCCGCAGCGCGGGCACGGGCGACCGGCCTTCGCGTAGACGACGCGGTGCAGATCCTGCATCCCGTCCAGTGCCGACTGCTGCATCCTCGGACGCGTGAAGCGCACGATCGCCAGCGCCGCGTCGTCGCTGACCCGGCCCGTCGGCCGCCACGGGTCGACGTGCGCGCCAAAGCAGCCCTCGCACTTCCACAGATTGCCGATGCCCGCGATCGTGCGCTGGTCGAGCAGCGCGTCGCCGATCGCGCGCGTCGGATCATCCGCGCGCAGGCGTTGGAGGAAGGCGGGCTCGTCGAGCTCGGGCGCGAGGATGTCCGGGCCGAGCATGGCGAGGCGGCGATCGAAGCGCGTGCGCGACTCGGTCAGCAACTCGAGCACGGGCCCGTCGAACTGGACGACCTCGCCCTCGCCCGTGCGCAGGACGAGCCAGGCGCGGCGGTGCGCGCGCCGCCAGCGCTGGCCGTCGCGGTACGCGCCCCACGAGCCGGTCATCCGCAGGTGCGAGTGGATCGTGAGATCCCCCTCGAAGCGCACGAACAGGTGCTTGCCGTGCGCATCGACGCGCGCGACCGCGCGGCCGGCGAGCCTCTCGGGCCAGCGCTCGCCGCGCAGGCGCGGGTTGGGATGCGCGATCTCGGGGATCCGCCCTTCGACGAGCGGGCGGATCCGGCGTGCCGCGTAGTGAATCGTGTCGCCCTCGGGCATGGTCCTCCCAAGCGTAGGGCGGTCGCTCCTGGATGACGGAGGTGAGCAGACCCGGACGCGAGAGGTCTGCGAGCTCGACGGCGACGATCAGCCCGTGCTGATGAACCCCGTCTGGTAGGCGACGATGACCGCTTGCGTGCGGTCGCGGGCGTGAAGCTTGGTGAGCACGTGGGCGACGTGGGTCTTGACGGTCTCGACGCTGACGATGAGCCGCCCCGCGATCTCGGCGTTGGACAACCCCTGTGCGATCAGGCGCAGCACTTCCCCCTCGCGGTCGGTGAGCCCCGCGGCGTCCAGGCCGCAGGCGGCGGGCCCGGAGGGCGAGTGGCGCGCCGCCAGTTCGCGGATGGCGGCCGGAAACAGCAGCGAGTCGCCGCCCGCCAGGAGCCGGATCGCGCGTACGACCTCGTCGGGGCGAGCCCGCTTGAGCAGAAATCCGGACGCGCCGGCGCGGAGGGCATCGAACACGTAGTCGTCGTTCTCGAAGGTGGTGAGGACGAGAACCCTCGGCGGATCGTCCACGTTGGCGAGCAGGCGCCGGGTGGCCTCGATCCCGTCGACGACGGGCATGCGGACGTCCATCAGCACGACGTCGGGTCGCAGGCGGCGCACGAGCGGCGTCACGGCGGCTCCGTCCTCGGCCTCGCCGATCACGGCGAGATCGGTCTCGGCGTTGATGATCGCTCGTAGACCGCTGCGGATGAGCGGCTCGTCGTCGACGAGCAGGACGCCGATGCTCATGGCGTCGGGTGCAGCGGCAGTTGCACGGCGATACGCCAGCGACCTGCGTCGGGGCCGGCGGACACGTGGCCGCGCAGGCTGGTGACGCGCTCCTGGATTCCGTTCAGGCCACGGCCGCCCCCGGGTTTCTGCGGATGTGATGCGTCGAGGGGATTGGACAGCTCGAGCTCGAGGTCGTCATCGCCGATCTTCAAGCGCAGGCTCACGGGCGCGCGGCCGGCGTGGCGCGCCGCGTTGGTCAGGCTTTCCTGAACGATCCGGTAGGCCTCCCGCGAGACGGCCTGCGGCACCTCGTCGATCCGGCCGGTCACGTCGGTGCTGAGGTCGATGCCGGCTGACCGGGTGCTGTCGAGGAGGCGCTGCAGGTCGGCGAGGGTCGGTGTCGGTGCGCGTGAGGAAGCGTCGTCGCGCAGCAGGCCGAGAACGTGGTCGAGGTCGCGCAGACCGTTGCGCGCCGATGTCTGGATGTGCGTGAGCGCCTCGCGCACGAACGCCGGGTCGTCGTCGAGTACGCGCCCCGCGGCGCTGGCCTGCACGGTCACGATGCTGAGCGCGTGGCCGACCGAGTCGTGCAGCTCTCGGGCGAGGCGGTTGCGATCGGCGAGGCGCATGGCGTGGCGCTGCGCTGCGGCGAGGCGCTCGGCCGGCGACGGACCGAGCAGGTGCGGCGCGAGCCGCGCCAGCAACGCGCCCGCGGAGGTGGCGAGGAAGACGAGCGCGATCGGTGAGAGCAGCGCGACGGGCACGATCCACGCGCTCCGCAGTCCACCGGGCACGGTCGCGTCCAGTCGGCCGAGCTGCACGTCTCCGGTTTGGAACGGGACGACACAGGCTGAGACCACCGCCGGGGGCAGCACGACGGTCAGGGTGCCGATCACGCCTCCCACGATGAGGTGCGCCACGAACCACGCCGCCGAACGCCGGCGCGTCTGCCACGAACGCTCCCCCACAGCCGTCGCCGGATCACCGATCTCGACGTCGAGTAGGCGGTGGACCGCGCCGATCTCGAGCTCGCGCACCACGGGCAGCATGCCGATTGCGATCGGCAGCGCGACCCCGCACAGAGCGATCGCCACACCCCACGCGGCTGCCTCACCGAGCCCGCCCTCGAGAGCCGGCGCGACGAATCCGGCGAGGGTCCCGAACGGCGGTACCAGGGCTGCGCCGATCACGAGGTACGCATAGCGCCGCCAGGTCGATCGGGCCGCGGGTACGGCGAGCAGTGCGCGCATCCGAGGCATGTGGCGATCGTGACAGACGCCCGGGCGCTCCGAATCCCTCGCACGGGGGATGCAGATCGCCCGTACAGGGGAGGAACGCGCCGCCGGCCGTCGCCAGAGTGAGGGCCATGGCACACACACCTCACTCCACGGCAGTCGCGGCGGCCCACCTGGGGTGCGCCGCCGCGGCGGGTTACGCGGTCCTCAAGGCCGCATGGGCATCGGGCAGCACCGTCGGCGTGAACGCCGACGCAGCTGCCTGGGAGGCCTTTCTGCAGTCGATGGGAGGACCGCTGGTCGCGCTCTGGGGCACCGTGCTGCTGGCGCTGCTGGCCAGCGCGATCCTGCTGTCGCTCGTGCAGCCGTGGGGCCGGCGGGTGCCGCGGCGCCTGCGCGCGTCGCTGGCCTGGCTGGGCTTCGCGACCATGGTCCCTGTGGGCCTCGCCGGGCTCGGCAGCACGCTCAGCGACGTCATCGTCTCAAGCGCCTTCCCGCTGCTCACGCCGGCGACCTACATCTGCGTCTACACATGCTTCGTCGTGCTCGGGCTGAGCTTCGCGGTCACGGTGCGGCGGACTCGCAGCCTCGACCCGGCGCCGGCCACGCGACGGCGACGCCGTTCACGTTTCGCCCCACCCCTCGACCATCCATTGGAGGACCGATGATCTCGACCCGAATCGCATACGCCCGCGACGCGAGGAGCACCGTCATGGCCGGCAGGACCACAGGCCGCGCAGCGACGTCGATGACCAGGGCCGCGGGCTACGCGGGCGCCGCGATTCTCGTCTGCGCCTTCGGCTTCCACGCGTACTGGGCCGCCGGGGGTCAGTGGGGGGCCGCCGTCTCATACGGCTCGCCCCAGATCCCGCCGCCGGCCGCGAGCGCGGTCGTCGCCGTCCTGATCGCCGGCGCAGCCCTGCTGCTGCTCGCGCGGATCGCAGTCCTGGCGGTGCCACTGCCGCGGTGGATGCTGGGCGCGGGCACCTGGGTACTCGTCGCCGTCTTCGGGTTTGCCGGCGTGAACAACCTGATCCAAGCTCCAGACGCCTACGCCCGCGATTGGCACATCTACTTCATCGGGCCGCTCCTGCTCACGCTGGCCGGCCTCTGCGCAATCGTCGCGCGGTCGCGCGCCGCGTAGGCTCATGACGACCGGGGCTCGTCTCTCGTCATCGGGCGCCGACCAGCCGCAACCAGGCGAGCCGGCGAGAGCGGCGCCGCAGGGAGCGGCCGCGTGGAAGCCATGGACGGTGGGGGTCGCATTCCTTGGCGTCGTCGGGCTCGCGCTCGCCGGCCGCGCGACCGTCCCGGGAGACGGCGCGGGCCTGCCGCGCGCCAACGCGATCGCGCTGATCGGGCTGATGGTCGCTCCGATCGGCATGGCGCTGCTGCTGGCCAACGTGCACGGCAGGCCGACCGCCGCTGACTTCGGACTGCGCCGCCCGCCGATCGGGCGCGCGATCGGGCTGTCGGTCGCCGTCTGGGTGGGGGTGACCGCGCTGACCGTGCTGTGGGTCGTGGCGGTCGCGATCGACGACGACGAGGGACCGCTGACGGAGCGGTTGGGCACCGACGGGACGCTGACCGTGCTCGTACTGATCGTGGTCCTGACGATCCTCGCACCGCTCCAGGAGGAGTTCCTCTTTCGCGGCTACATCTTCCGCGCGCTGCGCAACCGGCGGCGCCTGTGGCCGGCCGCCGTCACGACGGGCGTCCTCTTCGCCGCGACGCACGTCGGATGGCTGCCGCTCGCTCTCATGGTCCCGATCGTCATCTTCGCCATCGCGCTGTGTCTGCTCTATCACTGCACGGGATCGCTGTATCCCGGCATCGCCGTCCACGCGATGTTCAACTCCCTTCCCCTCGCGGGCGCGCTGGACTGGACCTGGCAGACCCCGCTGCTGATGGCGGGCTCGACCCTCGTCGCGCTCGCGATCGCCCGCCTGATCGCGGCCTCGCTGGCCACCGACGGATAGTGGTGACGCGCGAGGATTCGCGGATTCGCGCAGGCTCGTCACCATTCACCGCAGTGCACCCGCTCGTCCGCATCGTCGGCGCCGCCAACGTCGAGCTCGACGTACGGGTCGGCGACATCGCGGTGCCGGGGGTGCCCGCCACGCTCGTCACGCCGGGCGTTGCGCAACAGGTGGCCGCGGTCGTCGCCTGGTGCTACGGGCACGACGTGGCGATCGTCCCGGTCGGAGGCCGCAGCGGACTGGCGGGCGGGGGCGCAGTGCTCGACTCCGACGCGGTGGCGCTGTCGCTCGAGCGGCTGCGCACCGTGCGCTCCTTCGAGCCGGAGCTGTGGCGGATGGAGGCCGAGGCCGGCGTGACGACGGCGACCATCGCCCGCCTCGCGCGCGAGAACGGGCTGCTCTTCCCGCCCGACCCGGGCGCGCCCGAGCAGTCCCAGCTCGGCGGGACGATCGCCACGAACGCCGGCGGCCCGCACGCGTTCAAGTACGGCGTGACAGGCGACTGGGTGACGGGCCTGGAAGCGGTGCTCGCCCCCGGCGAGCTCGTGCGCGTCGGTGGCGCGACGCGCAAGGACGTCGCGGGCTACGACCTGCGCGCGCTGCTGACCGGCTCGGAGGGCACGCTCGGGATCATCACCGCGGCGTGGCTGCGCCTCGTCCCCGCGCCCGAGCACCGCCTGGCGCTCGTCGCGAGCTACCCGGACGCCGCAACCGGCTGCGAGGCGATCCTGCGCGTGCTCGCCGGCGGGATCGTGCCCGCCGCACTCGAGTTCTTCGACGAGGGCGCGATCCGCGCCGCCGGCGCCGCGTTCCCGGACGGCGGCCTGGAGGGCTTCGTCGTCGTGGCCGAGGCGGACGGCGATCGGGCAGAGGCCACGCGGGTGCGCGACGAGCTGCACGAGGCGCTTGCCCCGGGCTCGCACGCGCTGCACGCGCCGCAGTCCGACCGCGCCATCTGGCGCTGGCGCGACGGCGTCTCGCTCGCCGTCGAGGCGGCGCGCGGCGCCAAGCTCTCGGAGGACATCGCGGTCCCCGTCGATCGCCTCGGCGAGGCGATCGAGGAGACCGTCAGCATCGGCGCCTGCCACGACCTCGACGCCTGCTCCTGGGGCCACGCCGGCGACGGCAACGTCCACGCCACCTTCCTGCTCGACCCCGGCGACGAGGCGCAGCGAGCTCGCGCCGCCGACGCCGCCCAACAGCTGTTCGACCTCGCCATTCAGCTCGGCGGCACCGTCACCGGCGAACACGGCATCGGCCTGCTCAAGAACGGCCAGCTCTCACGCCAATGGCCCCCCGCCGCCATCGCCGCTCACAACGCGATCAAGTCAGCGCTCGATCCCAAGGGCCTATTCAACCCTGGTAAGAAACAGCCCTGAGCCGCGGCTCAGCCAATGAGCTCAGGTGTTCGCGAGCTCGTACACCTGC
>Ga0136633_1002894_pt1 | contig 11567 bp, 12 predicted proteins | sample AntDrymeUQ832206_2_FD_105494 | JGI IMG/M metagenome (GOLD analysis project Ga0136633, IMG submission 105494) | Polar desert sand microbial communities from Dry Valleys, Antarctica - metaG UQ83 (22.06) | ecosystem: Environmental > Terrestrial > Soil > Desert | place: Antarctica: Dry Valley...
TTCCACGTTCCGGCAACTCCCGGCACGTTCGCCTGTCCGCCCAGCTTTCCTTCGGTTCCTACGTCGCGGGCGACACGCGTGACTTCGGACGAGAACGCGCTCAGCTGGTCGACCATGGTGTTGATCGTGTTCTTGAGCTCGAGGATCTCGCCCTTCACATCGACGGTCATCTTCCGGCTCAAATCGCCCTTCGCGACCGCGGTCGTGACGTCGGCGATGTTTCTCACCTGGCCGGTGAGGTTACTGGCCATGAAGTTCACGTTGTCGGTGAGATCCTTCCACGTTCCCGCAACGCCAGGCACGTTCGCCTGGCCGCCAAGCCGTCCTTCAGTTCCTACTTCGCGCGCCACGCGAGTCACTTCGCCGGCGAACACGCTCAGGCTGTCGACCATGGTGTTGATCGTTTGCTTGAGCTCGAGGATCTCGCCCTGAACGTCGACGGTGATCTTCCTGCTGAGATCGCCTCGCGCGACCGCGGTTGTCACATCGGCAATGTTACGGATCTGACCAGTGAGGTTTCGCGCCATCGCGTTCACGTTGTCGGTGAGATCCTTCCACGTGCCTGCGACGCCGGGAACGTTGGCTTGGCCGCCAAGTTTTCCTTCGGTACCTACTTCCTTGGCCACACGGGTGACTTCGTCGGCGAACGCGCTGAGCTGGTCGACCATGGTGTTGATCGTGTCCTTCAGCTCGGCGGTCTCGCCTTTCGCTTCGACCGTGATCTTCTGCGACAGATCGCCTCGCGCGACCGCCGTGGTCACGGCTGCGATGTTCCGCACCTGGCCCGTGAGGTTGCCGGCCAGAGTGTTCACGTTGTCGGTCAGATCCTTCCACGTTCCGCCGACGCCGGGCACCTGCGCCTGTCCGCCCAGCTTTCCTTCAGTTCCCACTTCGCGCGCCACGCGGGTGACCTCGGCCGCGAAGGCGCTGAGCTGATCGACCATGATGTTGATCGTGTTCTTCAGCTCAAGGATCTCGCCCTTCGCTTCAGCGGTGATCTTTCTGTTCAGGTCGCCTTTCGCCACCGCGGTGGTGACATCCGCGATGTTTCGAACCTGACCGGTCAGGTTCGAGGCCATGAAGTTCACGTTATCGGTGAGATCCTTCCACGTTCCGCCCACACCCGGCACTTCGGCCTGTCCCCCCAGCTTTCCTTCCGTACCGACTTCCTTGGCGACACGGGTCACTTCCGACGCGAATGCGCTGAGCTGATCGACCATGGTGTTGATGGTCTGCTTCAGCTCCAGAATTTCGCCCTTCACATCGACGGTGATCTTTCGCGTCAGATCGCCCTTGGCGACGGCAGTGGTAACGTCCGCAATGTTGCGAATCTGTCCTGTGAGGCTGTTCGCCATGGCGTTCACGTTGTCGGTCAGATCCTTCCATGTGCCGCCAACGCCCGGGACCTGAGCCTGCCCGCCGAGCTTTCCTTCAGTTCCCACTTCTTTCGCGACACGGGTGACTTCCGAGGCAAAAGTGCTGAGCTGATCGACCATCGTGTTGATGGTGTTCTTCAGCTCCGCGGTCTCGCCCTTCGCCTCGACGGTGATCTTCTGCGACAGATCTCCCTTCGCGACCGCGGTGGTGACGTCGGCAATGTTCCGCACCTGGCTGGTGAGATTTCCGGCGAGGGTATTCACGTTGTCGGTCAGGTCCTTCCAGGTGCCGCCCACGCCCGGCACTTCTGCCTGGCCTCCCAGCTTCCCTTCCGTACCCACCTCACGCGCGACACGCGTTACCTCGGCCGCGAAGCCGCTGAGCTGGTCGACCATTGTGTTCATCGTGTTCTTGAGCTCGAGAATCTCCCCCCGCGCGTCTGCGGTGATTTTTCTGGAGAGGTCTCCGCGCGCGACGGCGGTTGTCACGTCGGCGATGTTTCTGACCTGGCCGGTGAGGTTGCTCGCCATGAAGTTCACGTTGTCGGTCAGATCCTTCCACGTACCGGCAACCTGTGGAACCTGTGCCTGTCCGCCCAGGCGTCCCTCCGTACCGACTTCTCTGGCGACGCGGGTGACTTCCTCCGCGAAAACGCCGAGAGAGTCGACCATGGTATTGACGGTGTTCTTGAGCTCGAGGATCTCGCCCTTCACATCGACCGTGATCTTCCGTGAGAGATCACCCTTCGCCACCGCGGTGGTGACGTCGGCGATGTTTCTGATCTGGCCGGTGAGGTTCGAGGCCATCGCGTTCACGTTGTCGGTCAGGTCCTTCCACGTTCCGGCCACTCCGGACACCTGCGCCTGGCCGCCGAGCTTTCCTTCGGTGCCTACTTCCCTGGCGACACGAGTCACTTCCGATGCGAAAGCGCCGAGCTGGTCGACCATGGTGTTGATCGTGTTTTTGAGCTCGAGCGTCTCGCCGCGGGCCTCGACGGTGATCTTCTGGGAAAGGTCACCCTTTGCGACCGCCGTGGTGACCGCCGCGATGTTTCGCACCTGACTGGTGAGGTTACCGGCGAGCGTGTTCACGTTGTCGGTGAGCACTCTCCAGGTTCCACCAACGCCGGGTACCTCCGCCTGACCGCCCAGCTTGCCTGCGGTTCCTACCTCGCGGGCAACGCGGGTGACCTCATCCGCGAAAGCGCCGAGCTGGTCCACCATGGTGTTGACGGTCGTGCCGATCCGCAGGAATTCGCCCTGAACCGACTTGCCATCGATCTCGAGCACCATTTTCTGGCTGAGATCGCCCTCGGCGACCGCGGTGAGCACGCGCGCGACTTCCGACGTGGGGGAGACGAGATCGGTGATCAGGGAGTTGATCGAGGTGACCGTTGTCCGCCAACCGCCCGCAACCGGCCCGAGCGAAGCGCGCTCGGTCATCTGACCCTCACGTCCGATCGTCGTGCTGACGCGGATCATCTCCGCCGCGAGCGACTCGTTGAGCTTGGCGATCCCGTTGAACGCGTCGGCTATTTCGCTGAGCAAGGGGTCCTCGGAGACCGGTAGCCGCGCCTCGAAGTCGCCGTCGCGGAGATCGCGCATCGCCGCGAGCAGGCGCCTGAGGTCGACCTCGCGAATTCCACCGCCATCCATCGTCGATTCATCCCTATCATCGCCTTGGCCGTTGCCGCCGCCGTTCTGCCTTCCATTTCGCCCCTTGCCGCCGTTCCTGCCATTCTTGCGGCGGGCGGTTTTCAAGGACGGGCTCCGGGAGCGGGTCGGACGTTCTTCCGATACCGCCTCTTCGACTTCAAAAGTGTCGCCGATTTCCACGACTTTTACTCCTTGATATGGCTACTTAGCGCCTGCTGTCCGCTGGGCCGATTCCGGCTTCCGGTGCGGCCGCACCCGGTAGGAGGGGTTTGGTTCTACTGTTCAAAAGTGGGACCGTTCTGAGGGCGGGGAAGATTTCCGGCTCACCACCCGGCCAGAATCTCGACCCGGTCCCCGAGATTGATGTCGCCCTCGGAGATTACCCTGGCGTAGACCCGGCTCCAGCCGGGATGGAGCTTCTGGGAGATCCGAACGAAGCGACCGTCGAGAAACGAGCGGCGAATGGTCTTGCAGGGGCTGGTGAACGACGTGACTTCGAGCACCACCTTGGCGCCGACCCGTAGCCTCACCCCAGGCATTACCGACTCCCAGCGGAGCCCTTCGACGGTGAGGTTTTCGCCGGCGGTGCCGACATCGATGGGGTGACCTTCGGCCTGGAGCGAGTGGACTTTTTCGAGCGAGTATATGCAGACCGCGCGCTCCGGGCCGCCGTGGTGAATCTTGTCGTCGTGATCGTCCCCTTGAAGCCCGAATACGGCCACTGTGGCGCCAGTAACGCGCTTTTTGGGGACTCCACCGCCAGAAATGTTGATTGACGCCACGGTTCCAGCTTCCCGAACCCTGCCGTTCCCCACTGTCGCTTCAGCGCCCATCGATCTTTCCTTTTACCCCGCGATTTCGCAAAGGAACCTTGGCCGCCAAAAGCCTCTCCTGTGCCACGAAAGCGACCGGTATCCCCCCGTTGCTGGTACTGAACCGTGCCCGCATCGGAAGCCCCATCTGCCGGGACAGTGCGGCGTCCGAAGTCAGAATCCCCAGCCTCCAGTCCGCCGTCGACTTGGCCTTCGACCCGAGCGTGGCGTAGAGATTTCTCAGACCGTAGGTGTCACCGACCCGCACCCCATACGGTGGGTTGGTCAAAACCCATCCCGGCCGCCGCTCTCCTTCCAGCTCCTCGAGGGTCGCGGATAAGGCCTGCGTTACAAATCGAATGTCGTGAGCGACTCCCGCTCTTTCCGCATTTCGCCGCGCCGCATCAATGCCGCCCGAGTCCCGGTCGGCTCCGATGATCTCGAGACCACTTCCCTCCCACGACGCAGCCCGGGCGTCTGCGTGAACCCGGTCCCAGACGGTTTCGTCAAATGCCGGCCAGTTCATGAATGCGAATTTCCGCCCGATTCCCGGCGCAATCCCGCGCGCCAGCAACGCTGCTTCGATTGGAATCGTCCCCGAGCCGCACAGCGGGTCGATCAGAGGTTCGGGTGCCCGCCATCCGCTCGCAAGCACCATCGCCGCTGCCAGGGTTTCCCGGAGCGGCGCTTTGCCGACCTCCTGACGATACCCGCGGCGGTGGAGCAGCTCGCCCGAAGTATCGGCGCTGATCTCGCACTGGTCGTCAACGATGCGGACGATGAACAACTGAGCCATCGTCCCGGACTCCGCATCGGCCGATGCTTCATGATCCGGATCTCCCTCGAGCGATTGTCCTTCGGCCACCGTGATCCCCGGCGCCACCTTCGCGATCGCGCCGAGTATGCGCTGTCCGACGGCGTCCGAATGATATAGCCGCGACTTTCTGCAGGTGACCCTCAGGCGCACCGTCGCACTGGCGGGGAGATAGTCAGCCCAGGGAACCTGCTTCGCGCGCCGCTCCAATTCGTGAAAGGTGCTCGCGTGAAAGCGCGCGATCCGGACCACGATTCTGCTCGCCGTGCGGAGCCAGAGACTGGTGGAATACAGGGTTTTTGCATCACCCCGGTACGAGACGCCCCCCGGTTCCGCTTTCCCTTTCACGCCGTGGCGCTTGAGCTCGCCGAGGGCGATGGACTCGAGGCCGGGAGCGGTAGCGGCGAAAAGTTCGCTGGTGGTCGGAGCGGTCATAGTAGCGGACGTTAAGTGGTTACCGGCGGGAATGCTTTGTGCCTGTAACCGCGGTGGTGCCAAAACGAATAGATAGAGAGTCAGCCCGTAAGCTGCTCCGCGAGCGCTTTGGGCATTCCGATTTCCGCCCCGGCCAGTGGGAGCCGCTCAAGGCCGTTCTCGCCGGCGAGGACGCGCTGGTTGTAATGCCGACCGGCAGCGGCAAATCACTGATCTACCAGCTGCCTGGCGTCATCCTTCCCGGGCTGACCATCGTCGTCAGCCCGCTGATCGCGCTCATGAAGGATCAGCACGACAAGCTGTGCGCGCAGGGAGTCAGCTCGGTGGCGATGCACTCGCACCTCTCGACATCCGAGTCTCGCGAGGCTCACCGACAAATCGCCGATGGCGAAGGCGAGATTCTCTACCTGACACCCGAGCGCTTCAAGGACAGGGCGTTCTTCGAGCACCTGCTGTCGCGCCCGATCAGCCTCTTCGTCGTGGACGAAGCGCATTGCGTCAGCCAGTGGGGACACGATTTTCGCCCCGACTATCTCTCGCTTGGCGGCATCGCCAAGCGGCTCGGACGCCCGCCGATTCTCGCGCTGACCGCGACGGCCACCGCCAACGTGCAGAGCGACATCGTCAGACAGCTGGGCATGACTGATCCGCACGTGACCATCACCGGGTTCGCGCGGCCGAACCTTCGATTCGAAGTAGTGCGCACGGTCAACGATGGAATCAAGGATGCGTCGCTGCGCCAGTCTCTGCGTGAATTCGAGGGATCCGGAGTCATCTACGTCGCTACGGTGAAGGAGGCGGAGCGCCTTCACACCCTCCTGAGCGAAGAGTTCAGGGTGGGCCTCTATCATGGAAAGCGGCCGGCTGCCGAACGGAAGGATGTGCAGGACCGGTTCATGGCCGGTGACCTCAAGGCGATCATCGCCACCAACGCGTTCGGGCTCGGCATCGACAAGCAGGACCTGCGCTTCGTGATCCATTACCATTTTCCGGGATCGATCGAGGCGTACTATCAGGAGGCGGGGAGAGCCGGGCGCGACGGAGACCCGGCGGTGTGCAGAGTGCTTTATCGTGTCGAGGACAAGCGCATTCAGTCGTATTTTCTGGGCGGCAAATATCCGGAGGTGCAGGAGGCCGCACAGGTCGCGCTGGCGCTCGAGAAGTATCCGCTCAAGACTCCCGTCCTCCTCGATGACCTGGTGGAGCTGACCGGGATTCCATCGCGCAAGGCGAAGATCGTGTTCGCGCTGCTGAAACGACACGGACTCGTCCGCGAGCACCGCGGCGGAAAATGGGAGCGCCTGGGAGACAATCTCACTGGTGTCGATCTCAGCGCCGATCTCCAGGACTACGAGGAGCGCCGAGCGATGGATCAGGAAAAGCTCCGCACGATGATCCAGTTCTGTCAGACGACACAATGTCGAACGCGGTATATCCTCGAGCACTTTGGAGAGGAAGTCGATCCCGAGTGGCAGTGTGAGAACTGCGACGCCTGCGACGAGGCGATGGTTCCCGCGCTGGCGAAAGGGGCGTAGTCACACCCATTCCCCGGTGGTGAGTCGCAGGGCGTGATACATTATTAGCCCATGCAAAGCGCCCTGGCGGCAAGGCTTCTCCGCGGTTCGCTGTTTTTCCTTCTCGCGCTCATTGCTGCCGCGTTCCCGCGGATTCTGGACCTGTCCGTAAACGGCGAGAAGTGGGCAGCCCGCGCCACGATCATCGCGCTGTTCATGCAGGGAATCATCTGGACGAACATCATCGTCGGCTACTTCGTCCAGCGCTACAGCGCCTATCACACCACCGACGGCAGCAGCATCACCACCTTCAAGGCGATCGGGGTTCTCGTCCGCCTTGCAATGTGGATCACACTTGGCCTCGTTGGCCTCTACTCGGCCGGAATTCAGATCAAGCCGCTGCTCACCGGTCTCGGAATCGGCGGGCTCGCCATCGCGTTCGCGGTGCAGACCACCCTCGCCGATCTGTTCGCAGCGATCGCGATAGTCGTGGACAAGCCGTTCGTGCTGGGGGACGCGATTTCCGTCGACAACTACCGTGGCAAAGTCGAGCACATCGGGCTCAAGACGACACGGGTGCGGAGCGACACGGGCGAGCAGATCATCTTCTCCAACGGTGAGCTGCTCAAGAGCAAGATTCGGAATTATTCGCGATAGGCAGGACGGGCATTGGATGGACTGCAACTGAGAACTGCCGATGCTGCCCGCTATCCGCTGATCGCTACCCGCCACCCGCTGCGTTCATCGGGACGTCACCAGCTCTCCGACAGTCACACGTATTCGTCGCGCACTGAACAGGAGTACCAGAAGGAACACTGAGAGCCGCACACTTCGACAAGTCGGTGACGCAGGCGGCGGGCAGCGATCAGCAGGAAGCGGGCAGCATAGCAGTTGCAGTTTGCTTTGCTAGACCAGCCTGGCCTCGACCGTTATCTCGACATTCCCCTTGAACGCCTTCGACACCGGACATCCGTCCTTCGTCTCGTTGGCGATCTGTTCGAACTTCACCTTGTCGACCTTCGGCACCGTCGCCTGAACGTTCAGTTTTATTTTGGTGATCCCGAAGCCACCCGGGACGGGTTCCACCGTGCAGGCAGCCGAAGTCTCAACTCGCGTCGGCGGAGTTCCGGCCTTCTCCAGCGCGCCACTCAGTGCCATGCTGAAGCATGCTGCTTCAGCTGCGGCGAGGAGCTCTTCCGGATTGGATCCCACCCCGCTCTCGAAGCGGGAGCTGAAGTTGTACTGGCCGCCGATCGCGCCGCTCTCGCCCTTGAATGTTCCCTTGCCGCCCTTGAGCCCGCCTTCCCACACCGCCGTCGCCTTTCTTGTCGGCATCCTTCCTCCGTCGCGTGATTTAAGAATCGTCGGCGAAAGCTAATTAGGGCAACAATATACTTGACACACCCACCCCTCTGTTGTACCTTTCAGTATGACCAAGATCAAGACACCCGAGACTCTCCGCGAAGCGATCAGCTATTTCGCTGACCCCGATGTCGCGCTCCAGTTCCTTCAGTTCCTGCGCTGGCCGTCTGGCGTCGTGTGCGCCCACTGTGAAGCACCTGACCCGATGTTCCTCAAGACTCGGCGTATTTGGAAGTGCCGCGCTTGCCGGAAGCAGTTCTCGGTCAAGCTGGGAACGGTGTTCGAGGACTCTCCGCTCGGACTGGACAAGTGGCTCCCCGCGATTTGGATGCTGGCCAACAGCAAGAACGGCATCAGCTCCTACGAAATGGCGCGGGGGCTGGGTGTCACTCAGAAAACCGCGTGGTTCATGCTCGGGCGTATCCGGCTTGCCATGCAGACCAAGAGCTTCAAGAAGATGAGCGGTTCGGTCGAGGCCGACGAAACCTTTGTCGGTGGCCTCTCCAAGAACATGCACAAGTCGAAACGGGCGAGAGTCATCAAGGAGACTGGCGTAGGTGCCAAGACCGCCGTTATGGGACTTATGCAACGGGGCGACGACAAGACCCACTCTACCGTCGTTTGCCAACGTTGTTGAGGGCTTGGGTGCTGTGAGCCTGCACGGTCACATCCACGCCAACGTTGAGCATGGTTCGGCACTCTACACCGACAAGTGGCGCGGCTACCGTGGACTGGCTCGGCACTTCCGTCACGGCGTCATTGACCACGCTGAGCGGTACGTCGATGGTGACATTCACACCAACGGACTGGAGTGTTTCTGGAGCCTCTTGAAGCGCACCATCAAGGGCACCTACGTGAGCGTTGACCCGTTCCACATGTTCCGGTATCTGGACGAGCAGACCTTCCGCTTCAACTACCGGAAAGAGAACGACGGTTTCCGCTTCGCTCATGTCGTGAGCACCATCATGAACAAGAGACTGACCTACAAGAACCTGATCGGCCACGACCTCGTACCCGCTACGACGTGAGGCCAAACGAAAACGCCAACTGAAACGCGGAAGGAAGAAATGAAGCCACCCGACCCGCCCCGAACGAACGGCAGGACGCCGCTTGAGAAGATGACCGACCTCACGCGGCGGATTGTCGCCGTGAGGAAGGACGAGTTGCCCAAAGCGAAGAAGCCGAAGCGCAAACGTCATTGAGGACTCGCGGGATTTCGCTTTTTGAAACCAAGCGTCTCGCAAAAATCTTTCATCTCAGCCCACTTGGATACCGACCATTCCCTACACCCAGGGATATGGTCGAATATGTCCGGACGCCTTACGGACTCTTCCCAAATGAGCACGCGGCCTACTGCCCTTGCATGCTCCCATGCCAGCATATCGGCGACCTGAAGAGACACGACCTTCGACTTGTCTTTGAAAATCACATCGATGTCGAACACATAGCGCATTGCTTCCATAAGGGCGCCTCTGTGTTCGTCGCCGCGATCGTGGATGTATTCGATTTCTCCGTCGAAGCGCATACCCTTTGCTTGCTGGCGTTGCTTCCAGAGGTGGACTTCCCTGTAAGCCCCGACCCCGCAGCGCGTGAGCGGATATTTACAGGTCAAAAAGAAGGGGCTCTCCGGCGGGATCTCATATTCGCGATGCATCCGCCAGAAATCCGAGATTATGACGCCGTGCGAAAAGCTTTTATGAACGCGGCGCTTAATTAGACTCCATGCCGCATTGTAAAAAGCATTTTGTCGCTTCAGATCATCCTTCCACGCCGAGAACTGTCCGTGCCCACCAGCGAACTCCGTCATGTGGAACGGATTCTTGATGCCGAACTCAGCCAAGAGTTCAAGCCATTCCTCTTCAAACTTTGACCATTTCCCAATCGTCGAGACGAAGCCCGAACTGAACATCACGCCCGGAGCATAGGGCTTCCCTGATGTATCGAAGTACACTGTGAACATCGCCATATATCGATGTCTCGGATCGTGATTAAGCCAGATCGAGTACGCCAAATGGCGAAGCGGCGAATACCTAAGCGACCTAGCGCGGGGCACTTAAGCCCCCTTCCAAGCTAATGGCTTGGGTGCGCCAAGTATATTGGTGCCCTAATTAGATTCAGCGCATGCAGGACGTCCCGCCGACTGCTGCCCTTCCCCCCTCGATCGAGCGCGTGCTGAAACTGTTTCGCTCGATGGGGCGCGAGGAGAAAATGCAGGCTCTCGTACAGTACTCGAGGAAGCTCAAGCCCCTTCCGGAGCGCTTCAGGGATCTGGACCGGGGAAGCTTCAACGTTCCCGAATGCCAGACGCGGGTGGACATCATCCCGGAGCTGCGCGATGGGCGGATGTACTTCTACGCCGACCTCGACACGCGCCAGTCGCCGACCATCGCGGCCGTGCTCGCCATCATCTTCGCCGCCGTCAACGGCCAGTCACCAGCCACCACCCTCGCGATTCCACCCGATTTCGTGCGCACGCTGATGGAAAGCATCGGGCTCGGAGCGCGGGAGCCCGGGCTCAATGCCATGATCACGCGGCTCAAGAAATACGCGCGGGAGGCCGAGGCGGGAACGACGAGTTGAACGCTTCTGCGTTCTGAGCTTTCCGTTGTTGCGTTCTCCGTTATCGCGTACCTGCTGCACTAACGCAAAGGCGGAAAACGCAAAGGCGGAAAACGCATAGCGCGCGGTTGGGATCGCCTGCTGGTGTGAATAGATTGAAATACCCGAGCAGTCCTTCCCGAACTTCCGGTATCGAGCAATGGCAGAAGTAACTATTCAGGTCCGCAAGAACGGCCCGTACCGCATCCAGGGCGAGATCACGCTGATCGACCACGACGGAAATCCCATCCCGATCCCGGCAGGAAAGACGGTCATCTCACTCTGCAGATGCGGTGGGTCCGCCACCAAGCCGTTCTGCGACGGAACGCACAGCCGCATCGGCTTCAAGGGAGCGGAAGAAGCGGCCGCTGAATTCGACGCTACTCGCCCATCGCCTTGATCACCACTCTCTTCGCGCGCTGGCCGTCCCACTCCCCGTAGAACACGCGCTGCCACGGTCCGAAATCCAGCTTCCCTTTCGTCACCGGCACGATCACCTCGTGACCGATTGTGAGGGAGCGCAGGTGCGCGGCCGCATTGTCCTCTCCGGTGCCACTGTTGTGCCGGTAGTCATCGGGTGACCAGGGAGCGATCCGCGACTCCAGCCAGTCGAGGATGTCCTTCCATAATCCGGGCTCGTGGTCATTCACGAATACCGACGCGGAAATGTGCATCGCCGACACCAGCACGAACCCCTCGGAGATCCCGGCGGCCGCGCGGCACTTCTCGACCTCCTCGGTGATGTCGATGATCTCCTGCCGCTTCTTCGTGGTGAAGGTGAGGTAGGATGTGTGCGCCTTCACGCCGGCTGTCCATCGCCGAGAAGTCCCGCGTGCCACGACTCTCCCGCCTTGAGCTCGAAGCGCGCGCGCCATTCTCCCAGCGATGTCACGGTTGGATCGAACACCTGCGTGCTGGCGGACACTTTCCCTTCCGATCCCAGCTGGGCGAAGCGATCACGGGGGGAGCAAGCAATGGTCCCGCTCTCGCCGCGATAGAA
>Ga0136633_1002896_pt1 | contig 11554 bp, 10 predicted proteins | sample AntDrymeUQ832206_2_FD_105494 | JGI IMG/M metagenome (GOLD analysis project Ga0136633, IMG submission 105494) | Polar desert sand microbial communities from Dry Valleys, Antarctica - metaG UQ83 (22.06) | ecosystem: Environmental > Terrestrial > Soil > Desert | place: Antarctica: Dry Valley...
ACCGTTTGCGGATCGGTTCGAAGAGCTCGAAGGTCCGCGCCAGCTTGGCCATGGTGGTCGACTCACCCCCGGGCAGCACCAGGGCGTCGCACCGATCGAGCTCGCTCGGGCGTCGTACGCCGAGAGCCCGGACGCCCAGCCCGCTGAGGACCTTCAGGTGCTCCCGGACGTCGCCCTGGAGGGCGAAGACACCAACGGTGGGGCCGTTCACCAGCCGCGCTCGGCGAGCCGGTGCGGCTGCGGGATCTCCTCGACGTTGATGCCGACCATCGCTTCACCGAGACCGCGCGAGACCTTGGCGACCACGTCGGGGTCGTCATAGAAGGTGGTGGCCTTCACGATCGCCTCGGCGCGCTGGGAGGGGTTGTCAGCCTTGAAGATGCCGGACCCGACGAAGACACCCTCGGCGCCGAGCTGCATCATCATCGCCGCGTCGGCCGGGGTCGCGATGCCACCTGCGGTGAACAGCACCACCGGGAGCTTGCCCGCCTCGGCGACCTCCTTGACCAGGTCGTAGGGCGCCTGCAGCTCCTTGGCGGCGACGTAGAGCTCGTCCTCGCTCAGCCCGTGGAGGCGGCGCAGCTCTGCGCGGATGGTGCGCATGTGGGTGACGGCGTTGGAGACGTCGCCGGTGCCGGCCTCGCCCTTGGAGCGGATCATCGCCGCGCCCTCGGTGATCCGGCGCAGCGCCTCGCCGAGGTTGGTCGCGCCGCACACGAAGGGAACCGTGAAGTTCCACTTGTCGATGTGGTGGGCGTAGTCGGCGGGGGTCAGCACCTCGGACTCGTCGATGTAGTCGACGCCCAGACTCTGCAGCACCTGCGCCTCGGCGAAGTGTCCGATCCGCGCCTTGGCCATGACCGGGATCGAGACCTGCTCGATGATGCTGTCGATCATGTCGGGATCGCTCATGCGGGAGACCCCGCCCTGGGAGCGGATGTCAGCCGGGACCCGCTCGAGCGCCATCACCGCGACGGCGCCGGCGTCCTCGGCGATCTTCGCCTGCTCGGCGGTGACCACGTCCATGATCACACCGCCCTTGAGCATCTCGGCCATGCCGCGCTTGACGCGCGACGTACCGGTCTGCGGGGTGGTCTCGGGAGTGCTGTCGGTCATGCCTCAATCCTAGTGCGGCCGGCTGATTCTGCTCATTCCGGGAGGGCGGCCTCGGCCTGGGCCTGTCGGCGGACCTTCAGGATCCGGAAGACCACGGTGTAGGTGCTCGCCGCGGCCAGCACCCAGAGGGTGGCCTCGTAGAGGATCGGCAGGTCGAGCACGTCGCCGAAGAAGGTCAGGACCAGGATCGCCACGAGCCGGTCGGCGCGCTCGGCGATCCCGCCCTTGGCGTCCATCCCGAGCGACTCGGCACGGGCCCGCGCGTAGGACGTCACCGAACCCATCACCAGGCAGTACAGGGTCAGGCACAGGTAGAGGTAGTTGTCACCGGGGCCGGCGAAGTAGAGGAGGAGCCCGCCGAAGATCGCGCCGTCGCCGATCCGGTCGAGCGTGGAGTCCCAGAAGGCGCCGAACTTCGAGGTGCTTCCCGACCGACGCGCCATCTGGCCGTCGATGAGGTCGCTGAACACGAAGGCGGTGATGAAGACGACGCCCTGCCACAACATCCCTTGCGGGAAGAAGATCAGCGCGCCGGCCGCGACACCGAGCGTGCCGATGAGGGTGACCGCGTCGGGGCTGATGCCCAGGCGCAGGAACAGGTTGACGAAGGGGGCGAGCATGACGTTCTGCCAGAAGGCCTTGAATCTATCGAGCACGGCGGTGACGCTACCGGTGCCGACCGTGGGCGTACTGTGGCGGTACGGAGCCAATCAGGCTTCCGAGGAGAAGAGCCACATGAGCGACAAGTCGCCGCGGCAAGGCATGACCAAGAAGACCGGCAAGTCCATCAAGGAGAAGCGCGCCGACAAGCGCGCCAAGGCGGACGAGAGCCCCGTCAAGCTCGACGGCAAGAAGTGACGCTGCTCGACCTCGGGGTCGTCGGCACTTCCGCCAAGGAGAACGAATACCGTCTTCCGCTCCACCCGGAGCACATCGCTGGCCTCGACGCGGACATCCGGGAGCGGATCACGCTCGAGCACGGGTACGGCGCACGCTTCGGCTTTGCCGACTCCGAGCTGGCCGATGTCGTGGCTGGTTTCGCGACGCGCGAGGAGATCCTCACCCGCTCCGATGTCGTGCTGCTGCCCAAGCCGCAGCACTCCGACATCGCCCTGCTGCGTGAAGGTGCCGTGCTGTGGGGCTGGCCGCACTGCGTCCAGGACCCCGGCCTCACCCAGCTCGCGGTCGACCGGCGGCTGACGCTGATCGCCTTCGAGGTGATGAACCACTGGACCCGCGACGGCAATGTCGGGCTGCACGTGTTCCACAAGAACAATGAGCTCGCCGGCTACTGCTCAGTGCTCCAGGCGCTCCAGCTCACCGGCCGGACCGGCGACTACGGTCGTCGGCTGCGTGCCGTCGTGATCGGCTTCGGCGCGACCGCCCGCGGTGCGGTCACCGCCCTCAACGCCCACGGCATCCACGACGTCTGCGTGCTCACCACGCGCGACGTCGCCGCGGTCGGCTCACCGATCCACTCGGTGCGGATCCTCCAGTTCGACCAGGACCCTGCCGACCCCCAGCACCTCAGCCACGTGATCACCGAGCGGGGTCCGGTTCCGATCGCCGCGTTCCTGGCCGAGCGGGACGTCATCGTCAACTGCACGCTCCAGGACACCGCGGCGCCGCTGACCTACCTGAAGAACGAAGACATCCCCACGTTCCGACCCCGCAGTCTGGTGGTCGACGTGTCGTGCGACGAGGCCATGGGCTTCGAGTGGGCCAGGCCGACCACCTTCGACGATCCGATGTTCCCCGTCGGCAACATCGACTACTACGCCGTCGACCACAGCCCGTCGTACCTCTGGGACTCGGCGACGTGGGAGAACAGCCTGGCGCTGATCCCGTTCCTGCGTTCGGTGCTCGAGGGCCCTCCGGCCTGGGACGCCGACGAGACCCTCAGCCGCGCGATCGAGATCCGCGGCGGTCAGATCGTCAACCCAGCCATCCTGGCCTTCCAGGGACGGGCGGCGAAGCACCCCCACCTCGTGGGCTGACCAGGTCGGAGGGTCAGTCCGACCACGCCTGCGCGAGCAGGTCGCGGGTGTCACCCAGCAGCTGCGGCATGGTCTTGGTGCGACCGATGATCGGCATGAAGTTCGAGTCCCCGACCCAGCGCGGAACCACGTGCTGGTGGAGGTGGGCGCGGATGCCCGCGCCACCGGCCGAGCCCTGGTTCATGCCGAGGTTGAAGCCCGCGGCTCCCGACACCGATCGGATCACCGCCATCGCCCGCTTCGTCAACGCCGCGATCTCGGCCGCCTCCTCGACGGTCGTCTCGGTGTAGTCGGCGAGGTGCCGGAACGGGCACACCATCAGGTGACCCGAGGTGTAGGGGTAGAGGTTGAGCACGACGTACGCCGCCTCGCCGCGGTGGACGACCAGCCCGTCGCTGTCGTCGAGGCCCGGGATCCGACAGAACGGGCATGCGTTGGCGCCCTCATCAGCGGGGCGGTTCTCCCCCGCGATGTAGGCCATCCGGTAGGGCGTCCAGAGTCGTTCGAGCTCGTCGGGCTCCCCCGCCCCACCCCGCGGCACGACATCATCGACCATGCGCCAACTCTAGGAGCACCCGCGAGCCGCCCTGCCACCGTGTCCCCCGCCCTGGCGGCAACAACCGATCCGGATGCAACTTTCGCTCGGCCCACTGCGTCTCCTCTTCTATGCGATTGCTTCGACCCGTCCTGCCCGCCCTGCTCGCTGCGTCCCTGCTGACGCCCGCCCTCCCCGCCTCCGCAGCCGACATCCCGTCCCGTCACGTCGACCCCGAGGCGATCAGCACGGGGAAGCCGCCGACCACGCCATTCCTCGACGTCAAGCGACAGGCGATCGTGGATGACAGCGGCCGCACGGCACTGCGCGGCGAGACCGTCGGCCGGGTGCGCGAGGTGCACCGCAACAGCGCCGACGGCTGGGTGGCAGCCAGCAGCAGCCTCAACCACACGGCCGTCTACCGGGTCTCCCTCGACGGGCAGCTCACCCCGCTTATCGGTGATCGGGAGAACCCCACCATCCACGTGGACGAGAGCCGCGTCGTCCAGGCCATCTACCCGAACAATCGTCCGGATCTCATCGCCGCCGTGTACGACGTCGCCACCGGCGACCGCATCGCGCGGATCCACGGCCGCTGGATCGAGGTCCACGACTACCGCGACGGCCTGGTGTGGATGACGCTCCAGCGTGAGCAGAAGTCACCCGAGCGCCTGGTGACGTGGGACCCCGACCCCGACGAGATCGTCAACCAGGGCCGGCGCGGCATCGACGGTGTCGACCTTGACCGCGGAGCGGCCTGGAAGTTCAGAGGGCTGCGCAAGGTTCGGGTGATCCCGCTCGGCGACAACGCCGATTGGGAGGCGTGGACCAGCAACGGCTTCATCGACGTCGACCCCGCCTTCTCCCCCGACGGTGAGAAGGTCGTCACCTACACCCGCCGCAAGATCGGCCGCGACACCGCGGTCTACCCCGGCTCGATGGTGGTGCGCGACGCCGACTCCGGCGAGGCGATGCGGAAGTTCAACGGCGCACCCACCGGCGACGAGACCGTGTGGGAGAACAACAAGCGGTTCGTCTCAGCCTTCTGGGGGTCGCCGGGCACCGGTGCCGACCGCGCGTCGCACGTCCGCCTCACCACGTCCGGTGGCGCGCACCGCGTCTCACCGTTCTACCCCTGGCCCCTTCTGCGGACCTGGGTCCAGTAGCCCGCGCGGGCCAGGTGTCACACCTGGCCGCGCGTCGCCACGACGTTGAGGACCCGCTGGATCGCCTCATCCACCGGGACGCCGTTCTCCTGGTGGCCGTCGCGGTAGCGGAACGACACGGCGTGCGCCGCCACGTCGTCGTCGCCGGCGATCACCATGAACGGCACCTTCTGGAGCTGGGCGTTGCGGATCTTTTTCTGCATCCGGTCGTCGGAGTCGTCGATCTCGACGCGTAGCCCGAGGACGCGCATCTGCTCGGCGACCTCGGCGAGGTAGTCGTTGTGGCGCTCCGCGATCGGGATGCCCTGCACCTGGACCGGCGACAACCAGGGCGGGAACGCGCCTGCGTAGTGCTCGACCAGGACCCCGATGAACCGCTCGATGGAGCCGAACTTCGCGGAGTGGATCATCACCGGCTGCTGCCGTGAACCATCAGCCGCCTGGTACTCGAGCCCGAAGCCCTTGGGCTGGCTGAAGTCGTACTGGATGGTCGACATCTGCCAGGTCCGGCCGATGGCGTCGCGTGCCTGCACCGAGATCTTGGGGCCGTAGAATGCAGCACCACCCGGGTCGGGGACGAGTTCCAGTCCGGTCTCGGCGGCGGTGTCCTCGAGAACCTGGGTCGCCTCGGCCCAGTCCTCGTCGGAACCGATGAACTTGCCCTTGTTGCGGTCGTCGCGGGTCGACATCTCCAGGTAGAAGTCGTCGAGGCCGAAGTCCTGCAGCAGCGACAGCACGAAGTCGAGCAGGTGCTTGATCTCGGCAGGCGCCTGCTCCTTGGTGACGTAGGAGTGCGAGTCGTCCTGGGTCATACCCCGCACCCGGGTCAGGCCATGGACGACGCCGGACTTCTCGAACCGGTAGACCCCGCCGAACTCAAAGAAGCGCAGCGGCAGCTCGCGGTAGGACCGTCCCCGGGACTGGAAGATCAGGTTGTGCATCGGGCAGTTCATCGCCTTGAGGCGGTACTCGGCGCCCTCGACCTTCATCGGCGGAAACATGGTCTCCGCGTAGTACGGCAGGTGGCCGGAGGTGTGGAACAGCCCGTCCTTGCTGATGTGGGGAGTGCCGACGTACTGGAAGCCCTCCTCGATGTGGCGACGTCGGACGTAGTCCTCCATCTCCCGCTTGATCACGCCACCCTTGGGGTGGAAGACCGCGAGGCCCGAGCCGAGCTCGTCGGGGAAGGAGTACAGGTCGAGGTCGCGGCCGAGCTTGCGGTGGTCGCGGCGTTCGGCCTCCTCGATCCGGTGGAGGTGGTCGGCCAGCGCCTCCTTCGACTCCCAGGCGGTGCCGTAGACCCGCTGCAGCTGCTGGTTCTTCTCGTCGCCGCGCCAGTACGCCGCCGCGGTGCGCATCAGCTTGAACGCGGGGATCCGCTTGGTGGTCGGCAGGTGCGGGCCGCGGCAGAGGTCGCTCCACGCGACGTCGCCGTTGCGGCGGATGTTGTCGTAGATCGTCAGCTCGCCGGCGCCGACCTCCACGCTGGCCCCCTCGGCGGCATCCTCGATGCCGCTACCACCCTTCAGGCCGATCAGCTCGACCTTGTACGGCTCGTCCTTCAACTCGTCGAGCGCGTCACCATCGGTGGTGACCCGGCGCTCGAAGCGCTGGTTCTCCTTGATGATCTTTCGCATCGCGGTCTCGAGCTTCTCGAGGTCCTCGGGCACGAACGGGGTCTCGACATCGAAGTCGTAGTAGAAGCCGTTCTCGATCGGCGGGCCGATGCCGAGCTTGGCGTCGGGCCAGAGCTGTTGGACCGCCTGGGCGAGCACGTGGGCGGTCGAGTGGCGCAGGATGTCGCGGCCGTCGGGGCTGTCGATCGGGACCGCCTCGACCTCGTCGCCGTCGGCCAGGACCTGCGCGAGATCCCTGAGGTCACCGGAGACCCTGGCGGCGACCACGTCGGGCTGATCGGAGAAGAGCTCCCACGCCTTGGTGCCGGTCGTGACCGTCCGTTCCTCGCGCACATCGGCGTCGAGCAGGGCGATCTTGATCTCGGACACTGGAGACTCCTTCATCGGGGTTCTCGGACGTCGACGAGCCTAACCGTGGCCGCGAGCTGGCTTCACGGAGATGTCCGTGTTCAGCCGGTCGTGCGAACGTCGACGAGCTGCTGAGCGATGGCGAGTGCGGCATCGGCCCGCTTGAGAGCGGCGACGTGGTCACGCTGGTTCAGAACTGCAGGAGGGTTCTGGCCACGACGCCCGCTCCGACAGCACAGATCCCCAGCGCAGCGCCGTAGCGCAGGTACGTGCGTAGTTGTCCGCCCAGGAGTCCCCGACGTTCCGCGAGGGACTCGAGTCGCAGCACCATGTCGCGAGCCAACAGTCCGACCGCCGCCAGGGACACGGCCATCCCGACACCGAAGGCAAGGACGAGGAACACGCCGAGCCAAGCGCGGCCGATGGCCAGGGCGGCCAGCAGCAGGAGGAGGGCGGAAGGACTCGGGACCAGACCGCCGACCAGGCCCATGACCCACACCCCCAACCGGCCAGGCGTGGCCTCGGGCGCAGGCCGCTCGGGCGCCTCGCTCGTCGCCACCGCCCCGGGTTGGCGCGCTGGGTGGTCGTGGCCGTGGACGGATGCGGCGACGAGGACCTCTTCGGCGTGGCCGTGGTCGTGCTCATGGCCGTGGTCGTCTCCATGGAGGTGCTCGGGTCCGTGGTCGTCGCCGTGCCCGTGCCCGTGCCCGTGCCCGTGCCCGTGGCCGTGGCCGTGGCCGTGGCCGTGCCCGTGCCCGTGGCCGTGTCCGTGGCCGTGGCCGTGACCACCGCCGGTCCGCAGCCGAAGCAGCAGGTAGAGGCCGAGTGCCACGATGAGGAGACCTGTGGCCAAGGTGAGCCAGGGGTAGAGACGAGCGGGCACGAAGGCACTGCTCAATGAGACCAAGAGGCCTAGGAGGAGGACGGAACCGGTGTGCGCCATGGTGACCGCCCCTCCGACCGCGAGCGCCGAGCGCCACGACGAGTCACCGCGCTGGGACAGGTAGAACGCCATCACGGTCTTGCCGTGTCCCGGCGAGAGGGCGTGCGTGGCACCGAGTGCCAGCGCCACGAGCAGGGCCAGTCCTGCGGCGATCCAACCGCTGTCGCCCAGCAAGGAGGTGGCCTTGGCTGACAGCCAGCTGGCGCCAGCCGGACCCGGAGCGACCTCGTCGCTGGCCCCGGGAAGGGTGCCAGCCGGGCCGCCCGGTGCGACCGTCAGGGTCGCCGAGTCGACCGACAGCGGGGATTGCAGCAGATCCTTCGGGTAGGAGGCGAGGCGATCACTGACGCTCTCGGTCGGTACGTCGCTGGTCGACAGGGTCATCTCGTCGCCGACCGCGGTGATTTCGCGCCACCCGATGGTTCCGGGGGCGCTGCTGTCCTCGAAGCTGACCTCACCGGCCTTGAGCTCTGCCGGCCCGGTGAACGTGCACATGATCCGGGTGATCGGCAGGCCGGCTTCACCAGCCTGCGTTGCGGCCGACGAGTCGTCGAGGGTGAGCGGGACCGCGGAGCCAGACGCCGTCAGCGCAAGGCCGCGACGTGTGGTCGCACACTCGCGCTCGGCGAGGCGCGGCAAGTCGTCGATGCGATCGCCGAACTGGGAAGTCGGGATCTCAGCAAGGTCGATGACGAGGTCGATCGTGAAACCGTCGGGTGACACCAGGATCCCGGTGTAGCGGTTGACCGTGAAGTTGCCGAGCGGGTGCGCCGAGGCGGGCCCAGCCGTCACTACCAGGCACGCCATGATGGCGCCGAGGGCTACTAGTAGTCGCACAGTCAGCTTCATCGGGAGCCCTCCACCTCCTGCAGGACGGCTCGGGCCTGAGCGCGCTGCCACGGGGACAGTCCGGGATCGCCGGCGAGCCCACGCCGCAGGTGGACGCTGGCCGCTCCCTTCATCCCGAGGGCAGCCTCGATACTTCCCCGGTGGATCCAGAACCGGGCGTCGGGTGTGCCCAGAGCAGTGGCCCGCCGAGCGAGCTCGAGGGCCCGGGTATCGCGGCCGACCTGGTGCATGGCCCACCCATAGGCGTCGGCGACATGGATGCTGTGGCGCCGTCCCCATTCCGCCTCCGCCAGACGAACCGCACGTCGGGCAGAGCCATGGTCTGCCTCGTGCAAAGCGGCCTCCAGGTCGGCATTGACCCCCCCTGACTCGAGCACCGTGACCGTGGCGTCGACCACTGCAAATTGCTTCCGGGCCTCGGCCTGACGGCCCAGGTGGAGGTAGAGCTCACCGAGTTCGGTGACGTATTCGGGGAGCGGCTGCTGGGCCACCACTCGCTGCCAGACGGTGACGGCACGGTCCGGTTCCCCGCGTGCGATGTCCAGACGCGCCAACGAGACCTGGGCCGGAAGGTAGTCGGGGGTGGCCTTCCGCGCCACCTTCAATGCCTGGGCTGCCTGGGGCAGTCGGCCCAGGCGTCGCTGGATGTCGGCGAACAGGGTCAACAAATAGGACTGGTCCGAACGCACGCCGGTGTCCGAAGCCTTCTTGAGGATGGAAGCCGCCCGAGACAGATCGCCGCGCAGCTCGAAGGCATAGGCGTAGCGCGCGGCGATGGCGGTGCTGGGCTGGCGGCGGTCCGCGATGCGCAGGGCGGCCAGCTGGTCTTGGTACCGGCCGAGCTCGGTGAGGGCGTCGACTCGGATTGCGAGGGCGCTCAGGCCACGCGAATTGATGGCCAAGGACTGGTCGGCCAGGTCGAGGGCGCCATCGAAGTCGTGTTGGGCGGAGGCGATGGCTGCGCGTGCGGCCAGACCCGAGAAGTTGTCATCGGGTTCCAATTCGAGGGATCGATCGGCGGCCTCGCTCGCCTGCTCGTAGTAGGAAGGCACGCCGGTGAGCCGTCCTTGCTCGACGTACGCAACGGCCAGGCTCGCCCATGAGGCGTGATCCTCAGGCAATCGCTGCAGGGTGACCTGAAGCGCCTCGATCGTTCCAGCGAGGTCCTGACCGGGTGCCGGGACCGCCGGGAGAGGAACCGCGGCTGGTGCTGGCTGCGGGTCCGGTGCGGTGGCAAGGCCAATCCCGCCGGACACGCTCAGGACGAGCGCGATCACGATCAGGATGAGGTACCTGGGCATCGCAGGGCCTTTCGGGGTGATACCCGGCCACGCGACTATGCAGTCGCGTGGCCGGGTAAAGGGGATGTATCAGCTCTCGCGGCGGCGAGAGCGTCGCGAGACGCCAGCGCCGCCCATCAGCAGGGCCAGCATGCCCACGCCGATTGCCGACATGGAGACGGTCTCGCTCTGCATCAGTCCGGTCACGCCCTCGGCCGAGGCGGGAGCTGCGCCCGGGTCGGTCGGGTGCGGGTCCGGCTCGCTGCCCCTCTCGGGGAGCGCCAGGTACGGGAACGTGCCGGAGAACGCGACGTCGTTTTTGTCGACGCCGTCTCCCAGGTCGTTCTCGTTGCCCACGAGCTCGCCCTCGACGACCTGCAGGGCGATGTCGACCACGTCGTCGGCGAGGCGACGGCCGTTCGGGAAGCCCTGGGTGTCGCCACCGATGACGCCGAGCCGGTTCGGGTTCGCCGAGACCGGTGTGGTCATGTTCAGCCGCAGCTGCTCACTGGGCGTGACGCCCTTGGGCTGGTTGAGGCCCTCGATGCCGGTCAGGAACACCGACACGAGGTCGTTACGAGGAGTCTCCGGCTCCTCGATGCCGTAGATCGCCTCGATGAGCTTGGGGAGCTCAGGGTTGGTCACGTACTTCAGCGCCGCGCCGTCCTGCGTCGGCTTGGAGGCGTTGAACGCGTCCTTGACCTTGAGCGGGAGGACGACCTCGTTGACCAACGGCATGCCCAGCCGTGAGATCTGACTGTAGCCGCGGCCGACGTTCTTCTTCGACGTCGTCGTCCAGGTGCCGATGATCGGGTTCTTCTTGACACTGTTCTTCGCGGCCAGCCAACGACGCGGGACCTGGAGGGCCACGGAGTTGACGTTGAAGCCGGCGAGAGTGTCGTCGCCATCCTCCTTGAAGGAGCCATCCGGGTCGGTGCCGGCTCCGTACAGCAGGTCGAAGACGCGCAGGTCGAGGAAGAACGAATCTTCGGCCTGACCGGCGAAGGAACTCACCTTGTTGAACTTGCCGACCTTCGTGGTCGCCTGGTTGCGCAGCGTCTCGTAGTTGGGCATGGATCCCTCACCCACGTCGGACGGGGCGACCTTCCGGCTCTTCACCAGGACCTTGTTCTTCTTGCCGATCCGGACGAGCCGGTAGGTCTGGTAGTAGTTCAGGTCCTTGTCGTTGAGGGACGTCACCTCCCCAGTGGCGTAGAGGAAGGTGTTCTTGGACCGGTAGTGGTCCTTGAACGTCCAGCGGAACGTGATGTCGCGCTTGGCGTCACCGTCGTTGTCGATGTGGATGTCGTAGCGGGCGTCGGTGGCGAAGCTGTAGAAGTTCGGCCCACCGGCAGGCTCCTCGAACGGGAGCCAGCTGGCCGCCAGAGTGACGGTCTTCTTTTTATCCGGGCTACGGAAGGCGTAGAGGTCCGTCGCGTCGTACTGCGGGAGGCCCGCGATGAGTGGTGCCTCGCGGTGACTGGAGGCAGTGGCGGAAAGCGGGCCTAGACCGGCAAGGCCGGCCGAGGTGAGCAGCCCACCTGCGGCGATGAGGGCTACTGCCCCGCGCCGCTGGTTGAGTCGTGAGCGAATCATTGACGATTACTCCTTTGTTCGGCACTCCAAGCGTGCACCCCGGTCTCGTCCAATAAGCCGGGTTAGGGTGTGTTCGGAGTCACACGA
>Ga0136633_1002897_pt1 | contig 11549 bp, 14 predicted proteins | sample AntDrymeUQ832206_2_FD_105494 | JGI IMG/M metagenome (GOLD analysis project Ga0136633, IMG submission 105494) | Polar desert sand microbial communities from Dry Valleys, Antarctica - metaG UQ83 (22.06) | ecosystem: Environmental > Terrestrial > Soil > Desert | place: Antarctica: Dry Valley...
ATCCTGACGATCCGTGCTCGAGCCCGGCGGGGGGCCTCGACTGTGAAGAGGCCGTGCACAGGCTGTACCACTTCCTCGACGGCGAGCTCACCGAGGACAGGCGCAGCGTCATCGCGCAGCACCTGGATGCCTGTCACCACTGTCTCGAGGCCTTCGAGTTCGAGCACGTCCTGCGACAGACCATCGCCAACCGCTGTCGCGACGAGGTGCCTGCGGCCCTCCGGGCTCGGGTCGCGGCTGCCATCGCGCATGATCCGGGAACACCCGAGCCTCCGCTCACGTTCAGGTCACCATGAAGGAATCGCACAGCGGCGAGCACATGACCGGTGGCTCCGAGAGGGCCTCACGCAGCTTCGGGGCAGGGCGGGTCTGCAAGGAGGCCACCTGCGGCGTACGGCTGTCTAGGTACAACAGCGGGGCGTACTGCTCGCTCCACGAACCCATGACCGTGCCGCGCACCCGCGGCCGCAAGATCGCCTGACGGCACGACGACCGCCTAACCTCCGCCGCATGGGCCTGCTCCTCGTCGCCAAGATCTGGACCTACTGGATCAGCTACTTCCTGCTGGTCCCCGGGGTCCTCATGGTTGTGCTCGTGGCTGTCGGGTACCTCGTAAAGGTGCAGTCCAAGAAGTACCCGAGGAGGTAGCGGGTGGGGCGATCACCGATCGGCTGGGACGTCGCCCGAACGGTGGCTGTACGGGTCGGCGGCCGTGAGCCCCTGCAGGACAGCTACCACTGGGAGTCCCTGCAGCCCGACTTCGACGAGCTCACCGCCCAGGCGGAGGAGATGGTCACCGAGGCCACCGGCCTGCGGAGCCTGTCTGGTCCGGCCCGGGCCCGCGTGCTCGACCGGGCGGGCTGGGTGGATGCCAGCCTGGCCGGCTTCGAGCGCCTCCTGCGCCCTGTTCTCGGTCGCTTCGACAAGCTGGCCGACGGGCCCATGGCGCCGATCACCCGGGCCGCCACAGGCGCTCAGGTCGGTGCTCTGCTCGGGTTCATGAGCACGCGGGTGCTCGGCCAGTACGACCTTCTCGTCCTTGAGGACGAGCGCCCGGAGGACCAGGACCTCGTTTACTACGTGGGCCCGAACGTGCTCGCACTGGAGAAGCGCTTCTCCTTTCCGCCCCGCGAGTTCCGGCTGTGGCTTGCCCTCCACGAGGTGACCCACCGGATGCAGTTCACCGGCGTGCCCTGGCTTCGCCAGCACTACCTGGGCATCGTCGAGAGCACGCTCCGCTCGGCCGAGCCCTCGGCCAAGGACCTCCTGGATGCGTTGAAGCGGGCGGTTGAGGCCTCGCTCGCGGGACGGAACCCATTGGCCGAAGGGGGGCTCCCGGCCCTGCTGGCCACGGCTGAGCAACGGGCCTCGATCGAGCGGACAACAGCGCTGATGAGCCTGCTTGAGGGCCACGGCGACGTCACCATGGATCGCGCCGGCGCCGACGCGTTGCCTTCTGCTGACCGCTTTGCCCGAGTTCTCCGGCAGCGGCGCGAACAGGCCAATCCGCTCACGAAGCTCGTGCTCCAGCTTGTCGGGCTGCAGGCCAAGCTGGACCAGTACGAAGCGGGCGAGCGCTTCATCGAGGGTGTGGAGGCTGAAGGTGGGGCCGCATTGTTCTCCCGGGTGTGGGAGCGACCCGAGCACCTGCCGTCCAAAGCGGAGATCGAGGTGCCTTCGCGCTGGGTAGCCCGCCTCCTCGCCACGCCCGCCCTGGTGGGCTAGCCCGAGTGGGCGGCGGGTAACGTCGCTCGTCGTGGCTCTCGTCCTCATCGTCGACGACGAGGCGGACATGCGTGAGATGCTGCGCCTGAACCTCGAGCTGGTGGGCCACGAGGTGGTGCAGGCTGGCGACGGCCTTCACGCCCTGCGGCTCGTCGCCGGGGGCCTCCGTCCGGACCTGGTGATCATGGACGTGATGATGCCCGAGCTCGACGGGTGGGAGACCCTGTCACGCCTCAAGGCTGATCCCGCCGTCGAGGTAGCGGACGTGCCAGTGATCATGCTCACGGCGCTATCCGCCGACATGGACCGCATCCGCGGCGGCATCGAAGGGGCCGTCCGCTACGTGACCAAGCCGTTCGCCGTCAGCGCGCTGGTCGAGGCCGTGGACGACGCCCTGGCCGTCGACGAGCCCGAGGAGCGCCGGTGGGCCCAGAGGACAGCGCTCGGTCAGCTGGCCCGTCTCGAGAAGGGAGAGGAGATCGGGTCTGGCTCGGCCGAGCACATCGAGCACGGGGGCACGGGGCGGGTGAGGTTCTCCCGGCTGGAGAGGCAGCCTTCGGGCCCTGCCCCAGCCGCGTCGGCGCCCGTCCACCCGGGTCTCGAGATCTCGCTGCTGTCCACCAAGCAGGCCGAGCTGCTCGCGGCCGTGGGCCGACACGAGACGGTGAGCGACGCCGCGGGAGACCTGGGCGTCAGCCGCTCGAACGTCTACGCAAGCCTGCGCCGCATCGCCCGCAGGCTCGATGTGGCATCGGTGCCCGAGCTCCTGCTGATGGCGAGACGGAGCGGTCCAGAGGGGTGAGCGTCGCCGAGGCGCTTCTGCCGCGGTGTCACTTTCCGCCTCCGGGCTCGCCTGTGACATGTGGTGTCTCCGGCGGTGCCGACTCGCTCGCCCTGCTGGTCTTGGCGGTTGAGGCGGGCTGCACGGTGACCGCCGTGCACGTGGACCACGGTCTGCGTGAGGGTTCGGGTGTCGAGGCGGGGCTAGTCGCCGACGTGGCCGCGTCGCTCGGAGCGGGCTTCCGTCCCGTCACCGTGCACGTCGAAGAGGGGGGCGATGTGGAGGCTCGATGTCGAGCCGCAAGGCTGGCCGCGCTGGGGCCAGAGGCCGCCTTGGGCCACACCCTGGACGACCGGGCTGAGACCCTGCTGCTCAACCTCATGCGGGGTACGGGCCTCAACGGTCTCACCGCGCTGCGGCCCGGACCGCGACATCCGATCCTCGAGCTTCGACGCGGGGAGACCGTGGCGCTGTGCGCTGGTCACAACCTCGAGCCGTTTCGGGACCCGTCGAACGCGGACCCGAGGTTCCGCCGCAACCGCGTCCGCGGGGAGGTCATCCCGCTCCTCAACGACGTCGCCCTGCGTGACGTAGCCGCCGTGCTGGCACGCACCGCCGGTGTGCTCGCCGACGACGCCGACCTGCTGGACACCCTCGCGGAGGGGCTCGACCCAACTGACGCCAGGGCTCTCGCGGCCGCCCCCACCGCCCTAGCGACCAGAGCAGTCCGGAGGCTTCTCCAGCCCGCCGCCGACTCGGAGCTGCATCCCCCGGACCGGGCCACAGTGGCCCGGGTGCTGGCTGTGGCCGGCGGCGCGGCCGTGGCCTGCGACGTCGGCCGAGGCTGGTCCGTCCGGCGGTCGGCCCAGCGCCTCGAACTCGTCGGACCGGGGTCATGAGGATCGGAGTCGGCCGCTAAGGTCCGAACGTGCGTGCCGGTGATCGTGTCCCCTCGCCGTGGTCGGACGATCCTGCCCTGGGTGAGCTTGTCGTCCCCGAGCGGGACCTGCAGGAGGTGGTTGCCGCACTCGGGGCGAAGATCTCCTCCGACCACACGGGCGACGCGCCGCTGCTGTGCGTCGCTGTGCTCAAGGGCGCTTTCCTCTTCATGGCCGACCTGGCCCGGTCGATCACCTGCCCGGTCGAGTTCGACTTCATGGCTGTGGCCTCGTACGGGGCGGCCACCAAGACGAGCGGGGTCGTCCGCATCGTGAAGGACCTCGACGTCGACCTCACGGGCCGTCACGTCCTCGTGGTCGAAGACGTGGTCGACTCAGGTCTGACGCTCTCGTGGCTGCGCCGCAACCTGCTCGCCCGAGACCCGGCCAGCCTCCGGGTGTGCGCCCTCCTCGTGAAGGAGGGCCTGCAGCAAGAGGACCCTGACCTGGCTTACGAGGGCTTTCGAATCCCGCCCGACTTCGTCGTCGGATACGGCCTCGACGTCGCCGAGCGCTACCGCAACCTGCCCTTCATCTGCAGGTACGAGCCCTGAGCGCAGATCCTGCGGCGTGATAGTCGTCGGCGGCCGGTAACGTGGGCGCACCATGCGACGTCTGCTCCGAAACGCCATGTTCTACGTTGCCCTGGCGGTCGTGGCGCTCGTCGTCCTCGTGTCGTTCCTCGGTGGGGGCCCAGAGCCCGAGAAGCTCGCCCTCTCTGAGTTCGAGCAGATGGCGGTCCAGGGCAAGATCAAGAGCGCCGAGCTGAACGAGCCGGACGACAAGGTCAAGGGCACCCTGGACGACGGGCGCAAGTACGAGGCGAAGTACCCGGCCGAGTACGCCGACGAGCTCACAACCAAGCTGAGGGGCATCACCACGGGCGACGACAAGCCGCTGCTCGTCGAAGCCAAGCAGAACGACGGTTCGCTTCTGGTGTCCCTGCTCGTCAACTTCCTGCCCTTCGTGCTCCTCTTCGGGCTCTTCTTCTTCGTGCTGAACCAGATGCAGGGTGGCGGCAACCGGGTGATGCAATTCGGCAAGGCAAAGACCAAGACGATCTCCAAGGACCAGCCGAAGGTCACCTTCGCGGACGTGGCGGGCTGCGACGAGGCCATCGAGGAGCTGCAGGAGATCAAGGAGTTCCTCGAGGCTCCGGCCCGCTTCCACGCCATGGGCGCCAAGATCCCCAAGGGCGTTCTCCTGTTCGGCCCGCCGGGCACGGGCAAGACGCTCCTGGCCCGGGCCGTGGCCGGCGAGGCCGGAGTGCCCTTCTTCTCCATCTCGGGCTCGGACTTCGTCGAGATGTTCGTCGGCGTCGGCGCCAGCCGCGTGCGCGACCTCTTCGAACAGGCCAAGGCTGCGGCACCGGCCATCATCTTCATGGACGAGATCGACGCCGTGGGGCGCCATCGCGGGGCCGGGCTCGGCGGCGGTCACGACGAGCGGGAGCAGACCCTGAACCAGCTGCTCGTGGAGATGGACGGCTTCGACGCCAAGACCGGCGTGATCCTGATCGCCGCCACCAACCGACCCGACATCCTCGATCCCGCCCTTCTGCGCCCCGGCCGCTTCGACCGCCAGATCGTGGTGGACCGTCCCGACCTCGCGGGTCGCAGGGCCATCCTGGACATCCACGCCAAGGGGAAGCCCCTGGCCAACGGCGTCGACCTGGAGACGCTGGCCAAGCGGACGCCCGGCTTCACCGGCGCAGATCTAGGGAACCTGCTCAACGAGGCGGCCCTGCTCGCCGCTCGCCACGGCTTCACCGAGATCGGCTTCATGCAGCTCGACGAGGCCATCGACCGGGTGCTGGCCGGACCTGAGCGCAAGAACCGGATCATGTCGGAGAAGGAGCGCCGACTCACTGCGTTCCATGAGGGCGGTCACGCCGTCGTCGGTCATGTCCTGCCGGACGCGGACACGGTCCACAAGGTCTCGATCGTCTCGCGCGGCAGGGCCCTCGGCCTCACGTGGTCGCTCCCCGAGGACCGCTACAGCAACAACCGCGCTCAGCTGAAGTCGATGATGGCCATGGCCATGGGCGGCCGGACCGCCGAGGAAGTGGTCTTCGGCGAGATCACAACCGGAGCTGCGAACGACATCGAGAAGGCCACCGAGATCGCCCGGGCCATGGTCACGCAGTACGGGATGAGCGACCGCCTCGGGCCGCGCAAGTTCGGCCAGGAGCAGGGCGAGGTCTTTCTCGGTCGCGAGGTCGGGCATCAGCGCGACTACTCCGACGAGATAGCCGCCCTCATCGACACCGAGATCAACGCTCTCATCGACGACGCGCACGACGAGGCCCTCGCCATCCTCACGACGCACCGGGCCACGCTCGACCGTCTGGCCGGCTTGCTCCTCGAGAAGGAGACGCTCAACGCCGAAGAGCTGGCCGAGATATTCAAGGATCTCCCGCCCTGGGAGCGAAGGCCAGGAGTGCACGTGGAGGCCCGGCCGTCGGCCCGCGTCACTCCCATCCGGCAGCCGGCCGGGGCGTCCGCCCGCGAGGAGGCTGTCGAGCACAACAGCCCGCCCTCATCCGGCGGCGTGGCCAAGCGCCCTCGCCGCTTGCTGGATCGCCTGCGGGGAACGCCCGGGCCGAGTCCGGCCTGAGTCGCGGGACGCACGCATGGCGGTAGACGTGGTCAAGCTCGCCGAGGTCGTGCGCGACCTGCTCGTGGCTGCTGGCGAGGACCCTGACCGCGACGGTCTGCTCGACACGCCCAGACGCGTGGCCGGGTACTTCGCCGAGGTGCTCGTGGGTAACGACATCGACCCGGCCGCTCACCTCACCACGACCTTCGAGGCTCACCACGACGAGCTCGTCCTGGTTCGTGACATCCAGTTCCACAGCCTGTGCGAGCATCACCTCGTGCCCTTCCACGGGCAGGCGCACGTGGCTTACATCCCGGGTGAGGACGGACGCATCACCGGCCTGTCGAAGATCGCCCGGTGCGTCGAGGGCTACGCCCGACGCCTGCAGGTGCAGGAGCGGCTCACCGGTCAGGTGGCCGACGCCCTCGTGCGCAGCCTGCAGCCGCGGGGGGCTCTCGTGGTCGTGGAGGCCGAGCACCTCTGCATGTCGATGCGAGGCGTGCAGAAGCCGGGGTCCGTCACCGTCACCTCGGCCGTGCGGGGCCTGTTCCGCGACAGCGCAGCCACGCGTGCCGAGGCCATGGCCTTCCTCACCGGTCGGCGCTGAGTACGGCGTGGCGGACCACGACCTCGTCATTGTGGGCATGGGCTCGGGGGGCATGCCGGCTGCAGAGTTCGCGGCCTCGCTCGGGCTGAGGGTCGCCGTGGTAGAGCGGTCCAGAGTCGGCGGCGACTGTCTGTGGACCGGGTGCGTGCCGTCGAAGGCGCTCATCGCTAGCGCGAAGGTGGCCCACCACCTGCGCACGGCCGAGCGCTACGGGTTGCCCTCCATAGAGGTGCCGCCCATCGACACGGGCGCCGTCTGGGCGCGCATCAAGAGCATCCAACAGAGCATCGCTTCCACAGACGACGACCCGGCTCGATACGACGACCTCGGCGTCAAGATCGTGATGGGCGACGCCACCCTGGTGGACGGCACGACGGTGGCGGTGGGCGAACGCCTGCTGAGCACCAAGTACGTGCTGCTTTGCACGGGAAGCAGGCCGGCCGAGGTGCCGATCCCGGGTCTGGCCGAGGTCGGCCACCTGACGAGCGAGGTCCTCTTCGAGCTCGATCGCCTACCCGACAGCATCACGTTCATCGGTGGGGGTCCCATCTCGCTCGAGCTTGCGCAGTCCCTCCATCGTCTTGGCCTGCGCGTGGCCGTTCTCGATCGGGGAGCCCGGATTCTTCCGCGGGATGAGCCTGCGCTAGCCGAGAGGCTCCAGGAGATCCTGCGGGCCGAGGGCCTCGACCTGCGCCATGGCGTCACGGTCGACCGAGTCACTGTGGAGTCGGGTCAGAAGGTGGTGCATGCCACAGGGGCTGACGGGGTCGCCTTCGAGGTGGCCGCGGCGGAGATCTTCGTGGGCGCCGGTCGTGCACCGAACGTGGAAGGGCTGGGCCTGGAGGCCCTCGGGATCGAAACGACCGCCAAGGGCATCACGACCGACGACCGTGGCCGCACGGCGGTGAAGACGGTCTATGCCGCAGGCGACGTCGCAGGACGCTTTCTGTTCACCCATGCCGCGGCCTACGAGGCCGTCCGGGCCGTGCGGGACATCTTCTTCCCAGGCAAGGGAACATGGAACGCGACCATCCCCTGGTGCACGTTCACCGACCCCGAGCTGGCGCACGTCGGCCTCACGGAGGCCGAGGCCAGGGAGCAGCACGGCGACGACGTTCACGTTTGGAGCATGGAGCTCGGCCACAACGACCGGGCCCGGGCCGACGGCACCGACGAGGGGCTCATCCGCATCATCACCGGACCGAAGGGCAAGGTTCTCGGGGGGCACATCCTGGCCGTCGGAGCGGGCGAGCTGATCCACGAGCTGGCGGTCGCCGAGAAGCAGGGCATGTCGATCAGCGAGCTCGCCGGGGTCGTGCACGTGTACCCCACGGTGGGCACGTCGGTGGCCATGCTTGCGAGCGAGTCGTTGTTCGACAGCGCGGTTCGAATCCGGAGGCTTACGCGGTTTCTGACTCCCTAAGACTCTGCCAGTGGCCCCTAGTGGAGGTAGGTGGACATCTCAGCGGCCAGCCTCTGACCGTCACATTGACTAGGTGATGCGTATGCGGTGAAGTACCAGTGGTTCGACTTCTCTGCTGGCTCGTTCCAGCGAAGTTGGCATGCCATCGTCTCCGTTCCACCGATGCGGATCTTCGCCTGAGCGCCTGCCACTGACCGAACCCGTACGGGTTCGAACGGGGCGCCAGGGAGGGTGAACGGTTCTTTCACCTGGAAGGCGCTGATGACGACCGCTCCGGACTTGACGGCGAGATCGAGCGTGTCGGGAAGCGTCGGATCCGCTGCGGCGATTTGGACGAGACTCGCTTCGCGGTCTGTTGGCTCCGGACGTGAGGCTCGCTCGCCTCGGTCGATCAGGATGGTGGTCCGCCGATCCGGCATGTCTAGGAAGAGCGGCCGACGACCTTCCCACTTGGTTGCCTCCTCGTGGGTCACGGCCTCAAATCGTGACGACGTGTACGAGCCTGGCTTGCCGAACTGCTGTCGAACCGTGCTCTCGGGGCTCTTGGCACCCGTTGACGCGGGTCCAGCCCCAGGTGTCTTTCCCGGTGGCGCAGCACCTGCCTCTCGAGCCCGGTTCGCCGGTCCGGCGGAACCAGGAGGCGCCGCCGCACCGGATTCTGCACCTGTAGGCGATGTGCCCGGCTGTTCAGCGGCAGATGTGGACGAGCTGCTGTCTTGCCGAGAATCCGTCCCACTGCACCCGGCGGCTAGCAGCACAAGCAGAGCCCCGATCCACATCCGTCGCACGAGCGCTTCGCCCCGTCTAGTAGCAGGCGAGAGGGTAGATGTATTCGGCTGTTCCCTCATCGGTCGAAGCTCCCTTGATTGAGCCGGAGCCATTGACGCAGTTCGACCCCGGCGGGTTCAACGGTCCATCCACGGACACTTGAGATCCACACGACGCCGAACCTGGACAGGGCGAGGCGTTGGCACGGGTGCTTCCGTTCGCGGTCACGCTTGCGTTTGCGGCGGTACTGAGGGCGCGTGAGCAGGATCCGCCGACGACGGTGGTCCCCTCAACCCACGAATCGGTTTCACCGATTACGGGGTACGACCTCGAGACTCGGTACAGCGAGGTGTTACCGTCAATTGAGCATACGACGCCGGGCGGAGGCGGGATGGTCGGGTCAATGTTGGTGAGCGCGGTCGTGCATTCCTCGTCGCAGTCCGACGCCGTTGCCACGTGGGGCGCGACTGCATAAGTGAGTCCGGCCGCGCTGATCGAGAGCGCCATAATCAATGGCTTTCGCAACATATTCCTCCACCTCTGCGATGGCAGAATTCCTGCCCCCCAGTCGGAGTATAGGCTCCGTTGTTTGATAGTCAAACCGCATGCGTGACATACGGCCGCTGGGTGCGGTAGGACCTGACGCAGCGCGAGCGCTGCGAGCGCCGCCCCGGACCCGGGTGCTCGTGACGTGGACCAGGTGGCAGATGCTGTACGAGTACGAATCCGCAGGCTCACGCGGTTCTGACTCCGTGAGACATATTCAGAGGGGCCTGGGAGCATCAGGAGTCACCGTCGGCTAGTTGCGGAAGAGAGGTATCCTGGCCAACCGTCATGTCCTCAAGCTGCCTCGTCATGGGGATCCTCAACGTCACGCCCGACTCCTTCTCCGACGGCGGACGCTGGGCGGAGACGCAAGCCGCGGTGGCCCGGGGCCGGCGGATGTTCTCCGAAGGAGCCGCCCTGGTGGACGTCGGAGGGGAGTCGACGAGGCCCGGGGCCACGCCGGTCGACCACGAGGAGGAGCTCCGGAGGGTCCTGCCCGTGGTGCGGGCCCTCGCCCCTCACGGCCGCGTGAGCATCGACACGCGCCACGCCGAGACCGCCGAGGCTGCGGTCGCTGCGGGGGCAACGGTGATAAATGACGTGTCGGCCTCGCTGGCTGAGGTCGCCGGCGCTCTTGGGGTCGGCTACGTGGCCATGCACATGCAGGGTGAGCCGGCCACGATGCAGCTTGCCCCCACCTACGTCGACGTTGTCGCCGAGGTCCACGGGTTCCTGGGCCAGCGCGCTGATGAGGCCCGACACCTGGGGGTGACCGACGTCTGGGTCGACCCCGGTCTCGGGTTCGGCAAGACGCTCGACCACAACCTGGCGCTTCTCGCCGCGTTGGCGGACCTCGTGGCCGCCGGGACGCCAGTGCTCGTGGGCGCGAGTCGCAAGGGCTTCCTCGGCGCGCTCACAGCCGGCGCCCCGGTCGAGGACAGGCTCGAGGCCTCCCTCGCCGTCGCCACATGGGCCTGCGCCCAGGGCGTCCGGATGATCAGAGCCCACGACGTCGAAGAGACCGTGCACGCCGTACGGATCGCCAACGGCACAGCAACGACAGGAGAAGCGGCGTGATCAAGAAATGGTGGCGACCTTCCGCTGCCATCTGCGGAGCGCTCCACCGTCGTTGTGACGAGCGCTCCGCCACCATTTCCTGATATCCCCGACTGCCCGGCAGTCACCACGTCGCCCGGCCTCAGGAGCGTCCTCGGCCTTCGGCCTTGCGGGCGCTCCCTCCTGAGCGTTCACCCGTCCCGCCCGTATGCCTGGGCACCGCAGTTGCCGACGAGCCTCTCCACGGGCTTGAGATAGGACTTCCCTGCTGGCCTCCGCATGATCCTGTCCGTGCCCCGCTAGACGGCGGCTCTCTGTTGCCGTCACTTCTGCTGCCACCTTCCATCGCCTCCTGTTCCGGCCCGGTGTCGCCGCCGTCTGCGGGAGGAGGCCAGAGTGGGTCCGCTGCGCTGTCAAGCCGCTGCACTCCGGTCGCTGCGCTCCCTGCGTTCCGGGCCGTCGCTGCGCTCCTTTGACAGCGGCGGTGCGGCTGCCCCCAGGGGTCACGTCCTCCGTCCAGCAGGGAAGTCCCTTGCTGCACCGACAAGGAGACCACCGTGACGGAACTGTTCCTCACCCTCATCCACGACCTGGCCAACGCGGGCGAACTACCCGCCCACTACGCCGACCGGCTCCTCAACGCCGCGAGCACCCGTGCCCACTCCCACGACTGGCGGGCAGCGGCCGCTCTGAAGCTGACCCGTGACGCCATCGACGGGCTCATCCCGGCTGACTCGGCCTACTGCCTGGTGCACCGCCTTCTCGCTCCGGCGGCGGCGTGATGGCGGCCTACACGTTCCACATCGACTTCGAGGCCGACGACGACACCCGAGCGGTGCGGGTGGGGGAGGTGCTCGACTCCCTCCTCGTCGGAGCGGAGCCGATCCGACCGGGAGGCTGGGACGTGTCCGGGGCGGACGGCGACCGGCGGGACTGGTCGCTGATCCTGCCTCGCTCGACCGGCGACGGGGGCTGCGAGTGAGCGCTCACGCGCTGGAGGCCGGCCCCTGGTACGGGCCGGCCCCCGACAGCGCCCCCCCGAAGGCGACGCATCTGAGGTTGCAGACGATGTTGCGCGGCTACGGCGACCGGTACCCGAACCTGAGG
>Ga0136633_1002898_pt1 | contig 11545 bp, 8 predicted proteins | sample AntDrymeUQ832206_2_FD_105494 | JGI IMG/M metagenome (GOLD analysis project Ga0136633, IMG submission 105494) | Polar desert sand microbial communities from Dry Valleys, Antarctica - metaG UQ83 (22.06) | ecosystem: Environmental > Terrestrial > Soil > Desert | place: Antarctica: Dry Valley...
CGGCGCGAGCGAGGCCCCACTGACCACAAAGAGTGCGCCCGACTGGGCGACCACCGCGGGCAGGATGCGACCAGATGCCGGCAGGGGCGTCAGCCTGCGCCAGCCAGCCGCCACGCGATCGAGGTCGAGTGCGAACACGTCGGCGGCGGCTGTCGTGCTGCTGGGCGTCTCCTGCCCACCGACCACGTACCACGTGCGTCCCACCACCGCGCTGCCGGCCATCGCCCGCGGTGCCGGCAGGGCCGGCAGAGAGGTGCGGAGCCAGCGGCCGTCCCGCCGCGTGAGGGCAAACGCCTCGGCGTACTGGCGAGCGGCGTCCGATCCTCCGGCGACCATGATGCGATCGCCGTCGCTGGCCACGGCCGCATATGCGAGCGGCCGCGGCAGCACCGCCGCCTCCTGCTTGACCCACGCCTCGGCTCCAGCTTGGAGGATGAAGACGTCGTCGTACCAATGCTTGGCGCCGCCGGCAAACAGACTGGTTGGGAAGTCGGTGCCGCCCAGCACCACGAGCGTGTCGCCGAGCACGGCCGTCATGTGGCCGCTGCGCGGAACCGGCAGGGGCGGCAGCGTGCCCCACATCAGCGCGGCCACCGGGAGCGGCGCGGACGACTGCGCAGCCGCGTCTGGCAGCACTTCAGTGAACACCTCGGTGGACGCGACGGCCTTGCCAATCGGAATGCCCGTTGACAGCGCGAAGGCGACGGGCTGACCGTTTTCGATGAGCCCGGTCGGGAGATCCGTCGGCTTCGGATCCGGAGTGCCGGTCAGCACCTCCAACACCTCCCCAGCCTCGTCCAGCAACAGGGCCGTCAACATCATCCCGTCGGGACGCACTGGTCCTCCCTTCCGCACCGTGAGCAGGCCTTCGACACGATAGCCGCTCAGGGTGGCCCGCTTCTTCCTGACTTCAGTCGACGTGACAAGCAGACCGGGAGGACACGGGGAGACATCCACTTTCCGATTGGCTGACACCCACTGAAGAGTGGCAGCCACAGGCTTGTCGTCCTCCACGACCTGCACGATGTACCCCGAGGGCAACTCGCGGAAGTCGTCCTTCCTGCGCACCCGGAAGCGGTATGGCAGCGAGCCGCCGGGTTCGACCTGACTGACCCGAGCCTCGTTCTCGATCGGCTCCCCCATGGGTCGCCAATGTGCATCCGTGTATTGCAGGCGCACCGACAGGTGTCGGGCACAGCCCCCGGTGTTGCGAAGCGCTCCGACGAGGACGCCAAGTTTCGCGTTCTCGTAGGTCACGGCCGAGTTCTTCAGCGGGCGCATCTCCAAACCGTCGCTGGTCAGAATGCGTGCGCTCTGCGGCATCGCCACCCAGTAGGGAAGCGCATCTGTCACGGCCACGGACCGTTCCTGTCGGGGCGGGCGCGACAGATCCATGATGCCAATCTGCGCAACAGCCACCGCGGGCCAGAGCATCCCCGCCGCCACAATGGCCAGGACCGCGCTATCGCGACTCGTCACGTGCCAGCGGTAGAACCGCATGTGACCCTCCTCGAGGCTCAGGGCTCACGTCGCCCGACTCTCCATCTGGTATTGTGCGCCCTGGCGTAAGAAACCCCGGGAAGACGCTGGCGGCCGGTCTGTCGCAGATACCGAGACACTCCGATGAGGATGAGAGCCCAGATCGTCGCTGCTGTCGTGCCGTTCGCGCTGGTGTTGTCCGCGTTGGCGCAGGAGGCACCCCGTGTGTCGGAGCAGGCACGCCGGCAGCATCAGGAGGCCTTCGTGTTCGACGGGCACGTCCACATGATCAACCGCCAGCTCCATTCGGGTGGGAGCATCGGGGATCGCCTGGCCGACGGCCAGGTGGACCTGCCGCGCATGAAGGAAGGCGGCATCGACGCGTTTTTCATGACGCTGTTCGTGATGGAGCAGTACTACCCCGCACGGTATGAGACCCGGCAGACGCTCCGCCTGATCAACATGGCTCTCGACCAACTGCAGAAGAACCGCGACGTCGTGGAGCTCGCGCTCGACGCGTCCGACATCGAGCGGATCAATCGCGACGGGAAGATGGCCGCGGTCCTCGACCTCGAGGGGGGCTTCGATCTCGATGGCGACCTCGACGTGCTGCGGGCGCTCCACCGACTGGGGCTCCGGGTCGCGCAGCTGCCCGCTCACAACTGGGGGAACGAGTTTGCCGACTCCTGCTGCGCACCGGCCCGCTGGAACGGCCTCACCGACCACGGCCGGGCAGTCGTTCGTGAGTTGAATCGGCTCGGCATGGTCATCAACGTCTCGCACGCGTCCGACGAGACGATCGCCCAGGCGTTGCAGGTCAGCAGACATCCGATCGTCGCCACTCACCACGGGCTGCGCAGCCTGAACGACATCCCCCGCAACATGCCTGACGACCTCCTGAAGAAGCTGGCCGCCAAAGGGGGCGTGATCGGGTTCCATATCGGCAACGCGTTCCACAACCGCGCGCATTTCGACTGGTTATCCAAACGGGCCGGTCGGCCCTTCTGGGACACGTCGGAGATCGGGGCCGACAGAGCCTCGCTCTCCATCTACGACATCGATCGACGGGTCGCGCCGCAGTTTCCCATGGTCGGCCCCGTGGCACCAGACGACGTGCTGATGTCGATGGACGAGTGGGTGGGCGTCGTGGACCGCGCCATCCAGTTGGTGGGCGAGGACCACGTGGCACTCGGCAGCGACTTCGACGGAGGCCCGACGCCAGCGCGCCACATGCGCGACATCCGTGACCTGTCGATGATCACTGACGCGATGCTGCGCCGGGGCTACTCGAACGACCGGATCAGGAAGTTCCTGGGCGGCAACCTGATGCGCGTCTTCCGGCAGGTGACCAGCACTCCTGGATAGGCGCACGCTCCTCTGCGCGGCACTTCGTTCCCCTTACCCCAAAGACGTCATGGCCAAGACACGCACCGACGCCAACCCTGTCTACACCCGACGTGAAATGCTCGGCATGTCCGGCATGGCCGGTGTGGCGGCGTTGACCGATCGCGCCGCAGGTGATGTTGCGCAGACGGCGCCGAGACGGCCACGCATCGCCTGTCTGGTCAGCTATTGGGGTGCCACACGGTCACACGCGGACTGGATCGTCACCAAGCTGCTGGACGGGTACTGGTGGCAGGGCGCACACACACCGTCGCGCGTGGACGTGGTGTCGGTGTACATCCATCAACGCGACACGAGCGGATTGGGCCAGAAGGTGTGTCGATCGAAAGGCATTCCGGTCTTCGATACCGTCGCTGATGCCGTCACGCGTGGCGGGACGGATCTCGCGGTGGACGGTGTCGTCATCGTCGGAGAACACGGGGAGTACCCGACCAATCTGAAAGGGCAGTGGCTCCTGCCGCGATGGTGGATCTACCAGCAGGTCATCCGGGTGTTCGAGCAGAGCAAACGCTCGGTGCCGATTTTCAACGACAAGCACCTCTCCTACAGCTGGGACGAGGCCAAGTGGATGTTCGACAAGTCCCGCGAGCTGGACTTTGCCTTGACCGGCGGGTCGTCCATCCCGATCTACTTCCGCAAGCCTGAGATCGAACTCGGGATCGACACGCCCATCAGGACCTCGGTGGTGGTGGGCGGGGCGAGTGACGAGGGAGCCCTGTTCCACTGCGTGGACGTGCTGCAGGCGTTTGCCGAGCGCCGCAGGGGCGGGGAGACGGGCGTCGCGTCGGTGCAGTCCATTCGGGGGCCCGACACGTGGCAGTGGACCGAACGCCACCCGTGGGCTGGCGCGCTGCTTGAAGCCGTGCGGGCTCGTCTCGATCTGAAGCCAGGACACTTTCAGGAGATCGGCGCAGCCAACGTCTGTGTGGTGACCTATCGCGACGGCACCAGGGCGGCGGTCTATTCCGGCCGGGGTGTGGGCTGGACCTACGCCGGTGACATCGATGGGCAGAACGACCCGACCGTGGTGTCGATGCTCGGCTGGCCCGGTCCCTTTTCGCAGTACCACGCCTCGAACGCCCAGCCGCACTGGATTACCGAAACCATGGTGACTGGCAAGGAACCGTTCAACGCCGAGCGGCTGCTGCTATCCACCGGGATCGTGGCGCACAACATGGAATCCAACTGGGAGAACGGCCGCTACTCCGCGATCGGGCGCCGCATCGAGACGCCGTTCATGGACATGACCTACCGCTCCACTCGGGGCGCGCAATTCAATACCGGCGAGCGGCCGCCCAACCGCCCCTACCTCCGGGGATTCGACAGCTAGGCGCTGCGCGCACGTGCTGCGGGCGACGCCTCGTGCGCGAGCTGTCCGTGGCGCGTCGTGTCACTACCGCTTTTGCAGGTACGTCTCCTTGTCTTTCAGGGCCAATGCGCCGCTCGCTCCAGTCTGGGTGCATTGCCACCCGCCTGCCTTGTGAACGAAGCAGTCGTACATCCGCTCCATCTGCTTCTTCGATACGGCGGTCTTGTAATCGGTGCACGTGGCAAACGTCGCCTTGACCGGGTAAATCGGCTGTTTGGGCGTGGCTTGCGAGTACACATCGGTGAAGTTGGCCTGCCAGGCCCGCGGTGCGCCGACGACCACGTGCTGGAACGTGATCGTGACCGCGCCGTCTGCGCCTGCTGCGGCGTTCTTCTCCCACAGACGGCGAATCGCCCCCCTGAACGTCTTTTCGTTGGCGGTGGCGCCGTCGGAGTCGGCGCTGGAGGCCGAACACGCGGCAACGTTGTCTGTCGTGGCGTGCACCGTGTGTGCGGCACCGAGCATGATGGCCACTGCGGCGATGGTGGTCAGCGACGCCGAGGCGGCTGAATGGAGCGGTGTGCGTATGTTCACTCTGTTCCTCAATTGATAAAGATATTCCGCTGCAACGATACCCTGCGCTGCTCGGTTGTGTCACGGTCGTCACCTTGCGCCCGTCGTCATAGGCCCAGCCAACGTGTTGTGCTGTTCGCGCTTCGCCAGCGTTCGTACAGGTACAAGCAACAGGGGGCGAGCGCGTGCACGTCTGGACTCCGGCATTCCACCACCAGTTCCTCGACGGCAATCCAGCGAACTTCAGCGCGCCGCCCGGGGTGCTGACGGCGCTGCCGAACGGTCTCGTCGTGCAACCCACGCCGCCGCCGGACCAGCGGGGCTATGCGATCGCGCCCGGGCACTCGCTCAGTTACACGCTCGATCGCACGCTCCTCGATGTGATCGGCATCGACATCAGGCTCGATGTCGTCGTCTTCGGCAGCGCGCAGGATCAACTCGACGTGCAGGTACATCTCGACGGGCAGGCCGTTCGCGTCATCGCGACCTTCCTCGGCCCGCTTCTGAGACTTCAGTTCCGGGTGGGCGGCACGCCCATGGCCGCCAGCATTCCGCTCGAATCCGCGAGCGGCCTGGTTCGCCTCCATCTTCGTTGGCACACCCACGGGCAGGGCTCGATGTGGGTGAACGACGTGCTGCGCGCATACGAGCCCGCGCTGCAGCCGGGGCTGGCGCTGCCCGTCACCACGCTCTTTCTCGGCCACCACTCCACTGCGGTCACACCAGAGCCGCCGAAGATGCGGGCCCGTCGCCTCACGGTGAAGGTCTTGCGGAACGACGATGCGACGCGCGTGCTGGACGACCTCTTCCCGCTCCCGCGCCCGCTGCCGGTCGATTCCGAATGCGCGAAGCACGTGCAGGGTCTGACGGGTGCGGCGATGGTCGAGGCGAGGCAATTGATGACGGCCGCGGTGGCGGCCTGGACCAGACCCTGGACCGAAGGGCAGGCGGGCAGTCCCTTCTCAACCGAGTCCGTCGCGGCGCACGAGGCCGCCGTGCAGGCGGGGCGCGCGTTCATCGCGTTCATGCTCAACCAGGAGCGAGCCGACGCCGATCGCTTTCTCGCAGAGGCCACGAAATTCCTCGCGTTGCTGCAGACGGTCGATCCGGCGCGATACGCGGCGCTCGTGGCCAGAGCCGAGGACGCGTCGACGCAACTCGATGTCCCCTGTGTCACCGCGCTCGAGCCCCTCCGCCGCCTGTACCAATCGCGGTTGGCTCCACTGGCCGAGCTCGCCCGTGACCTCGCAATCGCCGCACATGCCCCGGGAGGACCAAATGCTTGATCTGAAGGCCCATGCCGACGTGGCCGTGTCGAGCGCGTTCAACCTCACGGGGCCACTGCGCCACGACACCGTCGTGCAGCTCGCGGACGCCTGGTATCCCGAGATTCGCTTCCACGAGGCCGAGCGCTTCCACCCGGTTGACTTCGAGGCGATGCTCACCGTGCCGCCGGCCGTGATGGCCACACTCGATGAGGCGACGCGGGACACGCTGCGCATCCAGGTCGGCAACGCGCGCTTCGAGCCGCCCATCGTGCGCACGGGTTCGGACACGGTGCCGGCAAGCGCCCTGGCGACCGCCGTGCTCGACGATCCCACGACTGGTGCCGAGGTGCAGGCGCGAATCTCGTCGGGCAGTGTCTATACGCACGGGGGCAGCTTCGGCCGTTCGACACAGCTCTTCGGCGCGTCGTCGACGGTTCAGGGGCTGGTCAACCCGTCACCGGGTGATCCGCGCGTCCCGCGCCATCCGATCGTGGTCCGCGCCGAGATGCGGTTCCTGTACGAGACCCTGAAGCACGAGCTGCAGGGCGATCGGCCCAATGACGCGCTGTGGGGACGATTCGCGGTGGAGCAATCGTTCTTCCGTGCCGTGGGCGTCAGCAACGTACCGTTCACCACCAGTGCGAAGCGCGACATCCTGCGGCGCTTGATCGCGGCATGCGATGCCGGGGATGAAGCCGCGCAGACCGCCGTGCTGGCCGACATTCCGCAGCCCTGGCAGTTCGTATCGCGCGCGTGGGATGCCCTTCGGAACTACGTGTTCCTCGAGTACTACTTCCTGTACGCGTATAACGACTACCTGCAGGTTGCGGATTCGGTGTTTTCCAACGAGCACGAGGGCGACAACGAAGGCGCTGCGTCGTGTTCGATCGCCGCGATCTCGAGGACGTCGCCGCCGGCACCAAGACCGTGGACGAGATCGTCGCGCACACGGTCATCACGTCCGTGCACGAGGAGTTCAACGATAACGACGAGCTGAAGCGCCTGCCGCTCGATCGGGATCGCGCCCGCGACGACCTCGTGGTGTACGTCGCCGCGGGCAGCCACGCCACGTACCTCACGGCCGGCAGCCACGATGTGCTGGACTTCGAGGACATCGTGACGGACTTTCCTGGCAAGGTTCCCGGGTGGGCGTGGCTCATTCCTGGCGCGCCTGTAATCGTGCTCATCCTGTTGATCACGGCCATCGTCGAGCACTTCGCCGACTCGGAAGACCAGACGTCGGACAACGGCGCGTTCACGGGCCCGGAGCCCGAGGCCGGCACCGATCCCGGGCCGCTCGCCTTTCCGAGCCGCCGCGTGGTCACGCCGCTGTCGGCGATCACAGGGCCTGGCGCGGACGTGAACGCGTATCAGGCCGCGCTCACGGCAGCGTCGGCCGACGCGTCGCTGGCCGACCTGACGCGCCGGGCGTTTCCCGGCACATGGGGCGCGCACGACGGCCTGCGCGACCACAGTCCGAAGTGGGAGAACAAGACGGCGCGCTACTTCCGCAAGTTCGTGCACTCGGGCGACATCAGGTCGAACGTGATTCTGTGAACACGAGGCGCAGGACCGGGGCGGCCGCGCCTTTTTACGTCCGCACCGACCCTACTTGAAGCGGTCGGAGGCCGGCACCCACTTCACCGACAAGTTCGGGTCCTTCATGTCCTTGTCGAGCGGATACATGGGCCGCGCGATCCGCTTGTAGGGAAGGCGTTCGACGTCCTGGTCCACGCCGCCGGGCGTGAGGGCCATGACCCAGTCGGCTCGCATGTCGTAGAGCTCGGGCTGGAGGTAGCCGATCTTCACCACGACGATGTCGGCCTTTCGCGCGGCGAGCCCGAGCTGCGTGAAGTCGGCTTCGTAGTGATAGGGCTTGCGCCGCTCCGTCACGATCACGCTGACGCTGCCGGTCTTGATGACCACCTCGGTCACCGCGTCCTTGTCGCCGTGCCGGATGGCGGTCACGGTCCCCTCGATGCGCACCGGAGGCGCATAGCGATGGTCCACGGCCGCCCCTGCGGTGCCCCTCACCGTGCCGCCGACGCCGGCCTTGACCGCCTGCGCGACCAGTTCGGGGCCGGGAATGGAGGCATAGATGAGTGAGGGGCCGTCGGCGCGCTGGAACTCGGGGCGTTCGAGGATGCGCGTGAGCGTCCAGGTGACGTCTCCCGCACCGCCAGCCGTCGGGTTGTCGCCCATGTCGCTGAGGAAGAACGGGTGTTTCTCGCTCTTCAGCGCGCGGTCCATCGCGGCCTCGTACGGCAGCGTCGGCGCGACGAACGCGAAGTCCTTGCGCGCCGCCCAGAAGCTGGCGGCGAGGCTCTCCGCCGCGGTCTTGACGGCGGCCTGGTCGTCGCCGGTGACCATCACGGCCGCATGGTTGCGGGGTTCGTCCGCCCAGGCGTAGCCGATCCAGATCGCGGCGTCGACGATGCCGGGCCGCGTCGTGATCGCCGGAATGGCGCCGTAGATGCTCTTGGCGGGCTCGATCCGCGTGCTGGTCTTCTCGCCGGGCAACAACACGGGGACCGCGATGTAGGCCTTGTAGGCGGGCCGGCCCTTGCCGCTTTCGAGTCGCTCGAGCAGGTTCTCGACGGCGCGCTGCTTGGACGCCATCTCGTCTTCGTGCGGCGCCATGCGGTAGGAGGTGATCAGGTCGGACTCGGCCGCCAGTCGCCACGACACGTTCCCATGCAGGTCCATCGAGGTCGAGATGAGGGTCTTGGGTCCCACCACCGCCCGGATCCTCGCGATCATGTCGCCCTCGGCGTCCTCGAGGCCGACGACGCTCATCGCCCCGTGGATGTCGAAGAACAGCCCGTCGAGGGGCAGTTGCGCGCGCAGGCCATCGAGCGTCTTGCGCATCAGGGATTCATAGGCCTCGCGGGTCACCGCGCCGCCCGGCAGCGCGTGTCCCTGCACGGTCCCGAGCCACACCGCACGGTCGCGCAGGGATGTCGGCCCCGAGAAGAACGGATAGGTGTCGAGGATGGCCTGCCCGGTGGCGGCGTGGAAGGCCGCCTCGTCGGTCGTCGCCGGGGAGAACGTGCTGGACTCGATCGCCAGTCCGCAGATGGCGATGCGCGGTTTCTGGGCGCCGCCGAAGGTGAGGGAGGCGAGGATCCCGAGCAGCAGCAGGGTCTTGGTCACGGCCCATTCTTTCACCGTTCACGACGCCGTGCCGTGGCTGCACGCCATGCTGGGGAAGCCGCAAGCTTCATGCGCCTCGAACGCCTGCGCGAGATGGTCTGGGGCGATCGGCTGGTCGTGCTCACTCATTGTCGTCGACCGGTACCCGCAAGCTTCGGACGGTGAACAACGTGCTCACCGTCCTTGGCAGCATCGGTCGTCGCGAAGTCGCTCGCCACCTCGAGCCGCCAAGGTCGTCCCGTCGCCGTGTGCTGCGAGTCGCCGCGGTTGTGCGCGGCCAGTCGCGCGCCGATGTCGCCAGTCAGACCGGTATACCAACGCTCCGGCTGGGAGTGACTTTCGCAGGACGTAGACGGTGGTCGGAGGCCGCATGCACGTGGTTCGGCAATGGCGATGCCACGAAGCGGAAAGGGGATTCGAGAGGACTACCGCCAGTCGACAGTCGCTGCGTTGCAGCAACTGCAACGTAGCAAGACCCGGGACCTGCAGGAACTGCTACAGATGTGCGTGGTGGGGTCCGCCATCGCGTGCACTGACTCGCTGATGCTGGCGAAGCAGCCGTGGCGCGCCAGCGCGTTCACTGGGCTCGACCAATCCGCACGGCGTGCGGATTGGTGAGCCGCATTTTTGCGAGTTGGAACCAGCTGGACGGGTGGCTGCGAGAGGTGGATTGCCTCCGTCGGGCCGCCTGAGTCCTATCAGCTGGCAAACTCCAGCGTCCTGCGAACGAAGCCAGCCAGTTCTTGCGCGTTTACCTGCTCGGTCTCCCAAGCTCAGACTGCGGAATCGCCGCCGCCAGGGTGCGAAGAGCCGTGTTGTGCGCTTCGATGCGCTGAACGAGGCCTTGCAGCTGACGGTTCAGTGTGACGCCCGCGGCGCCGATGACAGACTCATGGAGTTACTGCCGATGGTTCGAGGCGACCGCGAGGCCAGAGAAGACGTTGTCATCGACGAAGACGTCGTCGAAAACTACCATCTCGGGAAGGGTTCGAGTCCAACCGCCATCCTGAAACATCGGCTGCGGGGCGTCATTGCATTCGACAATGATGTGGGGCGGATGTTGCGCAGCCAAACGCCGCCGCTCAGAAATCGGCAGAGGATCCCCGGTTGCGAGAGAGCGCAGGACGTCCGCCAGAGTTGTCTTGCCACGGCCGTTCTCGGCATAGATGACCGTGAGACACGAGAACGCAATTGCAGCGCCTGCCGTTACTGAGTCGAACGTGCCGACGTTCCTGAGCAGACGGATCCGAACGATCAACTCTAATCCTCCGTGCCTGACTGGCACCCGCTGGTGGGTCGTTGTTATGCCTGCGGCGAATTGTAGAGCAGGCTCACGGCACAGAGTCTTCGTTCAGACTGGCCGAGGCTGATGCAGTCGGCTAGTACGCGGGAGCTGGCTGCGCCACCCTGCTCGTCCGCAGCACTCAACTCGAGTCCAAGACAGTGACTGGACTTTTGACAGAAAAACGACGAATATTTCTGTCGAAAGATGGGCAAGCAGACTGCCTCCGTGGACTCCCAGGTACTGGCTAGGATTCGCCAACAAGGGCCGGGCACCGTCTTCACACCCGCAGAATTTCTCGATCTGGGCCCGCGAAACGCCGTAGATCTGGCGCTGAGCCGGAACGCGCGTGCCGGCACCATCCGTAAACTCTGCCATGGTGTCTACGACCTGCCACGTCGTGACGCTCGCCTGGGAGACCTGTCACCCTCCCCGGACGACGTCGCCTCGGCTCTGGCCGGGCGAGACGGCGCGCGGCTCCAGGCGAGCGGGGCGCACGCCGCCAACCTGCTGGGCTTGTCGGACCAGGTGCCGGTGCGGCTGACGTTCCTGACCGACGGCCGGTCACGCCGGGTGCAGCTGGGCCGGCAGCAGATCATCCTGAAGCACACCACGCCGCGACAGATGGCAACGGCCGGCCGCATCAGCGGCACCGTCATCCAGGCGTTGCGCTGGCTCGGCCGAGACCACGTCGATGACCAGGTGGTGGCAACACTCCGCCGCCGGTTGTCCGACGCCGACAAGCGTCAGCTTCAGCAGGACCTCCGCTACGCGCCCACGTGGGTCGGCAACGTCATGCGCACAGTCGCAGACCCATCGGAACAGTAATGGACACGTTCCTGATGCAGCCTGCCGAACGTCAGCGCCTGGTCTATGAAGAGGCCGCCCGCCGGCTCGGGCTCAGCGCTGGCAGCGTGGAGAAGGACCTCTGGGTGTGCTGGACTCTCCGAGCGCTGTTTCGCCTGCCCTCGTCTGGCCTGCACCTGACCTTCAAGGGCGGCACGTCACTCTCCAAGGGCTGGAAGCTGATAGACCGCTTCTCGGAAGACATCGACCTCGTCATCGATCGAGAGTTCC
>Ga0136633_1002899_pt1 | contig 11541 bp, 11 predicted proteins | sample AntDrymeUQ832206_2_FD_105494 | JGI IMG/M metagenome (GOLD analysis project Ga0136633, IMG submission 105494) | Polar desert sand microbial communities from Dry Valleys, Antarctica - metaG UQ83 (22.06) | ecosystem: Environmental > Terrestrial > Soil > Desert | place: Antarctica: Dry Valley...
CACGTCACCGAACATGTCTTGGGCGACCTCTGCTGCCGCCGTACCGCCGTCGCAGTCGGACTCCCCGCTGTCGGCCTTCGCCTGCAACCCCTAACCGGGTGGCGCCGCGCCGGTAGCCTCGGGAGATGATCGACCTGCGGCTGCTGCGCGAGGATCCCGACTGCGCGCGCGCATCGCAGCAGGCCCGCGGTGACGACCCGTCGCTGGTCGACGCGCTGCTCGCTGCCGCCGAGGCGCGGCGCGCCGCCGTGTCCCGCGCCGACGATCTGCGCGGTGAGCAGAAGGCGGCGTCTGCGTCGGTCCGGAGTGCGTCGCCGGAGGAACGTCCTGCCGTACTGGACCGGGCGAAAGCCCTTGCCAGTGAGGTGAAAGAGGCCGAGGCCGCACAGACCGAAGCCGAGGCGGCGCTGCGCGTCGCGCACCTCGCCGTACCCAATGTCGTCGCCGGTGCGCCCCCCGGTGGTGAGGCCGACTTCATCGTCATCGAGCAGGTCGGCGACATCCCGACGTACGACTTCGCGGTCCGCGACCACCTCGACATCGGCACGCTGCTCGGCGCGATCGACACCGAGCGCGGCGCCAAGGTCTCGGGCAGCCGGTTCGCCTTCCTCACCGGGCCCGGGGCGCTGCTGGAGCTGGCCCTGGTCAACCTGGCCATGTCGCACGCGACCACCCATGGGTTCACGCCGATGATCGCGCCGGCGCTGGTGCGGCCGGAGGCGATGGAGGGCACCGGCTTCCTCGGTGCGCACGCGGCCGAGGTCTACAAGCTGGAGAACGACGACCTCTACCTGGTCGGCACGTCGGAGGTGCCGCTCGCGGCGTACCACTCGGGCGAGGTGCTCGACGACGTCCCGCGTCGTTACGCCGGGTTCTCGTCCTGCTTCCGGCGCGAGGCCGGCAGCCACGGCAAGGACACCCGCGGCATCATCCGCGTCCACCAGTTCGACAAGGTCGAGATGTTCTCGTACGTCGCACCCGCTGACGCCGAGGCCGAGCACCAGCGGCTGCTCGGCTGGGAGAAGGACTTCCTCGCTGCGCTGGAGCTGCCGTTCCGGGTCATCGACGTCGCGGCCGGCGACCTCGGTTCGAGCGCTGCGCGCAAGTACGACTGCGAGGCCTGGCTGCCGTCGCAGGAGCGTTGGCTGGAGCTGACCTCGACCAGCAACTGCACGGACTTCCAGGCGCGCAGGCTCGGCATCCGCTTCCGCGGCGACAAGGGGCCGGAGGCCGTAGCGACGCTCAACGGCACGCTGTGCGCGGTCGGGCGCACCATCGCCGTACTGCTCGAGGTGCACCAGCGGGCCGACGGTTCGGTGCACGTCCCGCTTGCACTACGGCCTTACCTGGGTGGCATTTCGGAGTTCAAGCCCCAGTGAGCGGTGTGCCAGTGAAGGCCCCGCGGCTGGTGGCGACGGACCTGGACGGGACGATCGTCCGCAGCGACGGGACGATCAGCGAACGGACTCGACGGGCGTTGGCGAAGGTCGAGCAGTCCGGAGCCGTTCTGGTCCTGGTCACCGGTCGGCCGCCGCGTTGGATGCCGCCGATCGTGGAGGCGACCGGGCACCGCGGTCTGGCCATCTGCGCCAACGGCGCTGTCGTCTACGACCTGCACACCGGCGTCGTCGTACGGCACTCGCTCATGTCAGCCGCGTCCGCGGCCGAGGTGATCGAAGCGCTGCGTCGAGACCTGCCGGGAATCGCGTTCGCGGTGGAACGGCACGACACCGGCTTCGGCCATGAGCCGTCGTACCGGCCTCGGTGGGACAGCAGCGATCCGCTGTCGATCGCGCCGGTGGAGCAGCTCGTGGTCGACGGCGTCGTCAAGCTGCTGGCCCGGCACGACGAGCTTGACGCCGATGCGCTGCTCGAGGTCGCGCACCGGTCGGTCGGGACGCTCGGAACGTTGACGCACTCCTCCCTGGACGGGTTGCTGGAGATCAGCGCGGCGGGGGTGAGCAAGGCGACTGGCCTTGCCTCGCTGGCCGAGGAGCATGGAGTGGACCCGGCCGACGTGATCGCGTTCGGGGACATGCCCAACGACCTGCCGATGCTGGCCTGGGCCGGCCGCGGTTTCGCCGTGGCCAACGCGCATCCGGCGGTGCTGGCCGCCGCGGACGAGGTGATCGGCAGCAACGACGAGGACGGCGTCGCGCAGGTCCTGGACCGCTGGTTCTAGAGGTACTGGCCGGTGCCGCTGGTCGGCGGGGGCAGCTGCCCCGGTGCCATCGGTCCCGGCAGCGCGCCGGGCGGTAGCGCCGGCTGGCCGCCGCGCATCTGCTCGAGCTGCACCCGCGCCGCCATCTGCTGCGCGAACAGCGCCGTCTGGATCCCGTGGAACAGCCCCTCCAGCCACCCGACCAGCTGGGCCTGCGCGATCCGCAGCTCGGCGTCCGAGGGCACGGCGTCATCGCTGAACGGCAGCGTCACCCGGTCGAGCTCCTCGCGCAGCTCGGGGGCCAGCCCCTCGCTCAGCTCCTTGATGGAGTTCTCGTAGATCTCGCGCAGCCGGGTCCGGGCCCCGTCGTCCAGCGGCGCCGAACGCACCTCCTCCAGCAGCTGCTTGACCATCGAGCCGATCCGCATCACCTTGGCCGGCTGCTCCACCATCTCGGCCGGGTTGCGCTCCTCGGAGCCGTCCGCGCGCGGCACTTCCATCTGCCCCATCGGCTGGCCGTCCGGCCCGACGATGGTGACGGTGTGAGGGGTCTCGGTCTGCGGCTCGGTCATGTCGTAGATCCTGCCCCACCCGGCGGACCCTGCACCTCGTGCGGCAAGGTGACCGGATGTCGTACGACGTACAAGCAGTCCGCGCTCAGTTCCCCGCCCTGTCCGAGGGGCTGGCCCACTTCGACGGACCCGGGGGGACGCAGGTCCCCGCCGCGGTAGCGGACGCTGTCGGCACCGCGATGCGCAGCGCGATCTCCAACCGGCACGGCGACTTCGCCAGCAGCGCCAGGGCGGACGGCATCGTCGATGACGCCAGAGCCGCCGCGGGTGACCTCCTGGGCGCAGACCCTCGCGGCATCTTCTTCGGCCAGTCGATGACGGCCAACACCTACGTGCTCGCCCGCGCCCTGGCCAAGACCTGGGCTGTCGGCGACGAGGTCGTGGTGAGCCGGCTGGACCACGACGCCAACGTCCGACCGTGGGTCCAGGCAGCCGAGTCCGTCGGCGCCACGGTCCGCTGGGCGGACATCGATCCCGCCACCTGTGAGCTCCCGACGGAGCAGTACGACGCGCTGCTCACCGACCGCGCCCGACTCGTCGCGGTCACCGCCGCCAGCAACGCGACGGGCACCCGTCCCGACGTCCGGGGCATCGCGGATCGCGCCCACGCTGTGGGTGCCCTCGTCCACGTCGACGGGGTGCATGCGACCCCGCACCTGCCCGTCGACGTCGCCGCTCTGGGCGCCGACTTCTACGCCTGCTCGGCGTACAAGTGGTACGGCCCTCACATCGCGATGACCGCCGCGGACCCCGCGCTGCTCGAGACCCTGCACCCGGACAAGCTGGCGCCCAGCACCGACGACGTCCCCGACCGCTTCGAGCTGGGCACGTCCGGGTTCGCACAGCTGGCCGGCGTCACCGCTGCCATCGACTGGATCGCCGCGCAGGGCACAGGTGGGTCCCGCAGGGAACGAATGAGCGATGCCATGCAGCAGATCGCGGCGCACGAGCAGGCGGTGTTCGACCGACTGCTCGCGGGACTGGCCGCCCGCGACGACGTGCAGCTGTTGGGCACCCCGGCATCGCGCACTCCGACGGTCGCCTTCACGGTCGAAGGACGTACGCCGCAGCAGGTGGCCAAGCAGCTGGCCGGCAGCGGGGTCGCCGTCTGGGCCGGCAACTACTACGCCGTTGAGCTCATGACCCGGGTCGGCCTTGAAGACCGCGGTGGGGCGGTCCGCGCCGGCGTGGTCTGCTACACGACCGATGACGAGGTCGACCGGCTGCTGGGAGCGCTCTGATGGACCGCACGATCAGTCGCGACATGAAACGGGCGCTCGACCCGGTGCACGTGATGATCTACTTCGCGCCCGAGGCCCAGGAGGAGTACGCCGGGATCGGGTTGGAGGGGCCGGCGGAGGGCTACTTCCCGGCCAGGTCGGCGCCGCTCGGCGTCGTGCCGTGGCAGGTCGTGCAAGCGACTTTCTTCGGCTTCTCCCCGCTGGCCGTGCAGTTCGGGATGACCGAGGCGTGGAACAAGACGACCCCGGCCGAGGCCACAGCAGCGCGCCTGCGCGGGGTCGACCGGGCCCTGCGCCGGCTGGCCGGCGACCTGCTCGACGATGTCGATGAGGCCCTCGATCTGGCGCGTACGGCGGCGCAGGCCTGCCCAGCGGCGGGCCGCCCGCTGCACGCCGCCCACGCCGCGCTGGACGAACCGACCGAGCCGCACCTCGCGCTGTGGCATCAGCTCGCTGTGCTGCGGGAGTACCGCGGCGACGGGCACATCGCCGCGCTCGTGGCAGCTGACGTCAGCGCGCCGCAAGCGCTGGTCCTGCATGGCGCGTCCGCCGGCCCGGAGACCACGACGTTCCTGCAGAACACCCGCGCCTGGGGACCAGAGGTCTGGGCTCAGGCGGTTGCGTCCCTGGCCGACCGTGGCTGGGTCGACGCCGACGGCCAGTTGACGGACGCCGGCCTTGTGGGCCGCGAAGGCATCGAGGAGCAGACCGACGAGCTGGCCCTGGCCCCCTGGCGGGCGCTCGGCGACGACGACTGCGCCCGCTTGCGCGAGCTGGTTTCCCCTCTCTCGCAGGCGATCCTGGCCGCGGGCGCACTGCCCGCCACCGCCATCACCCGCTAGGTCGTCAGCAGGATCTTGCCGATGTGCCCGCTCTCCTCCAGGGCCCGGTGCGCGTCGGCGACCTGATCCAGCGGCATCGTCCGGTCGATCACCGGCCGCACCTCGCCGGCGCCGATGGCCGGCCAGACCGCGCCGAGCACCGCCCCCACGATGGCGGCCTTCTCGGCCGCCGAACGCGCCCGCAGCGACGTCGCGTGCACCGCGGCCCGCTTGCCGAGCAGGGCGCCCAGGTCCAGCTCGCCCTTCGTCCCGCCCTGCAGCCCGATGACGACGAGCCGACCCCCGACCGCCAGCGCGGACACGTTGCGGCCGAGGTACGCCGCTCCCATGTTGTCCAGCACCACGTCCACGCCGCGGTTGGACGTCACCGACCGGACCACCTCCACGAAGTCCTCGTCGCGGTAGCGGATCGCCCGCTCGGCGCCGAGCTCCTCGGCGCGTTCGGCCTTCTGCGGCGAGCCCACGGTGCACAGCACGCGCGCGCCGTGCCGGGCGGCCAGCTGGATCGACATGGTCCCGATGCCCGACGTACCGCCGTGCACGAGGAACACCTCGCCAGGCTGCAGCTCCGCCAGCTGGAACACGTTCGACCAGACCGTGCAGACGACCTCGGGCAGGCCTGCAGCCTCGACCAGTGACACGCCTGTCGGCACCGGCAGCAGCTGGCCGGCGGGCACCGCCACCTGCTCGGCGTACCCGCCACCGGACAGCAGCGCGCAGACCTCGTCGCCGACCTGCCAACCGGCCACGTCCTCGCCGAGAGCGCTGATGCGGCCCGAGCACTCCAGTCCTGGGTACGGCGATGCACCCGCAGGAGGGTTGTAGAAGCCCATGCGCTGCAGCAGATCGGCCCGGTTCACCGCCGTCGCCGCCACGTCGACGAGCACCTCGCCCGGCCCCGCCACCGGGTCGGGCACGTCCGCCAGAGTCAGGACTTCGGGACCGCCGTACGACGGGAGGGTGACTGCGCGCATGCCGTCGAGCCTGCCAGAGTTGGTGCTGCGGTCCGGACGCGCAACACTGCGGGCATGGCCGACGACCAGCTCTACGCGCGGGTCTCCCGTCGCGTGCCCAAGCTGGCCAAGCGGATGATCGAGACCTTCCTCGCCGAGGTGCCCTTCTACTCCCGGCTGCCACGCGAGCAGCTCGACGGCGAGATCACCGAGATCTGCAAGGACAACCTGCGCGCCTTCTTCGCGACGCTGCGCGAGGATCGGCTTCCGACCGAGGAGGAACTGGCCGAGCCGCGGTTGTCAGCCGCGCGGCGCGCCCAGGAGAAAGTGCCGCTCGATGCCGTGCTGCAGGCCTACCACGTCGGCGGCCGGATCGGCTGGGCCGAGCTGGTCGCCGATGCCAAGCCGGAAGAGACGGCTGAGCTGGTGGCCGCAGCCGACCGGGTGCAGCTCTACATCCAGTGCGTTACCGGCGCGGTCGCGACGGCCTATCTCGAGGAGCAACAGGCGATCTCGGGTGAGGAACGCGATGTACGCCGGGCCCTCGCCGCAGCGCTCATGGCGGGTCAACCGGCTCAGGCACTAGCGGCCCGACTCGGCGTCGACCTGGCCCAGCGGTGGGCCGTTCTGGCGCTGGAGCTCGGCGTGCACGTCGATGAGAAGGCCGTCGGCGTCTCGGGTGCGGTGGCGGCCCGCCGGAAGGTGCGCCGCGTGCAGGCGGTGCTCGACCACCATGTCGGCGCGCCCGCGTTGGGGTTGCTCGATGCGGCGGGTGGCACGGTCTTCCTGCCGGATGAGGGCTCGGCGCTCAGCGGTCTGCCGGCCTTGCTCGCTGACGTGCAAGTCGCGGCCGGGGCACCCGTGCGCGCGGCTGCTGCCTGCTCGGACGCCATCGACGGCTTGGCCCGTGCCGCCACCCAAGCGCGCGACGTCTTACGGCTGGTGCTCGAACTCGAGCGCCCGCCCGGCCTCTACCTGCTCCGCGACGTCCTGCTGGAGTACCAGCTGACCCGGCCCAGCGATGCCGGTGCCGTGCTGATCGGGCTGCTCGAGCCACTCGAGCGCAACCCTGACCTGCTGCTCACGCTGGACGCCTACCTGGCCGAGGACCTGGACCGTCGTCGTACGGCGGCCGCGCTGCATGTGCACCCGAACACGCTGGACTACCGGCTCAAGCGCATCGTCGAGCTGACCGGACTCGAGCCGGCCACGACGTCCGGCCTGCAGCTGCTCGCAGCGGCGGCCACGGCGAGACGGCTCGCGACCTAGCGGCCGTGCAGAACAGCACCAAGCCCGGCCTGTACCGCTGCGCATTCACCGATCCGCCCCGGCCTGGTGCTGTGGTGCATGTGCACGGCGGTATTCCGCGTGGGCCCGGCTCGAGGGGACCTAGCTAGCTGGGCTTGGTCGAACGCAGGACGCTGGTGATGTCGGTCGTGAACGCGAAGCCGCTGACCATGCCGCTGCCTTGCGTGCGCTCCTTCACCTGCAGGCGACGCGACGCGTCGTAGTTGGTGCGCATCTTTCCGGTGTAGGTGACATCGCCAGTCAGCTTCAGCGTGCTCTCCACGACCGCGGTGTTGACCTTGACGCCACCGACCGTGACCGACTCGGTCTTGGTGATCCGGGCAGTCAACGAGGCCTTGGTCTTGCCGTCGGTGGACGTCATCGTCCAGGACCACGACTTCCCGACTGTGGGCGGTGACGGCACGACCAGCACCGGCTTGGCCGGCTTGAACTCCTTGGTGAAAGCCGGGTTGGTCAGCAGCAGCCGGGCCAACGTCGTACCGGTCGAACTGTGTACGACGTCCTGCTCTGTGCGGCCTTGGTCGCCCTCGAGCACGGAGTGCTGCTTGGGGCCGGCCGCCGGGTCGACGGTGAGCGTCGCGGTGCCCTTGACCGGCCGAGGAGTACCGGCGGTCACCGTGCCCGACGAGTCGTAGGTGTAGTCGCCGGGTGCGGTCGAGCCCGCGCTGCTGCTGCCCGGCTTGCCGGCGGCTGGCGCAGGAGCGGTGCCCGTCGTCCCGCCGGCCACGGTGCCACCGGACGTGCCGGCAGCCGTGCCCCCCTTCGGGGTGGTGCCGCCCGTGGCCGCCTTCTGTCCCGGCTTCGCCGACGCTGCTCCGCCGAGGGCCTTGCCCGACGGGGTGGCCGAGCCGGGTGCGCGCACGACCGGATCGTCCTGCTGCTGCTCCGAGGAGGACGATCCGCTGCAGCCGGACAGGGCCAGGGCGGACAGGGCAATAAGGGCTGGCATGCGTAGGTTCACCAGCCCATTGTCGCTGATGGTCAGCCCGGGCTGAGCCGGCTTCGTCCAGCCAGGGAGGTGCCGAACGTCAGCACCCCTGCGACGGCGAGTACGGCGAGAGCCAGCCCGGCGCCACGCGCGTCGGCGAGCGCACCGGCCGCTGCTGTGCCGATGGCCAGGCCGCCGAAGATCATGCTGGTGTGCCAGGCGAACGCCTCCGTCGTCGTCCCGGCCGGCGCGGCCGCCCCGAGCAGCAGCGAGTTGCAGGCGAAGAACGGCGCGATGGTCATGCCGTAGACGAACAACGCAGCGCCCATCAGCACCGGCGTGCCCGCCAGCAGGGGCAGCGAGCCGGCGGCCGCGAGGGCGGTCACCAGCCACGGCAGCTGGCGCTGTGCCGGCGCGGTGAGCGCGAGTCCGCCGTACAAAAGTCCGCCGACCATCGACCCCAGGCTCCACACGGCAAGCAGGATGCCCGCCGCGGCCGCGCCGGACCCGACCTCCTCCGTGAACGCCGGCATCGCCACCTCGATGGCGCCGAAGCCCACGCCGATGAACAGAACCGTGAACAGCAGCGCGCGCACTGCGGGGGCGGACAGCGGCCCCACCATCGAGTGCACCGCCGTCGGGTGCGGACGCACCGCGCCGACCGCTGCCGAGCTGCCCAGCCCGATCCCGCCGATCAGCGCGAAGCCCGCACTGACCAGCAGAGCGGTCAGCGGTCCGGACGTCGCGACGCACAGGGCGGTCAGCCCAGGGCCGAGCACGAAGCAGACCTCAATGGCGACCGACTCCAGGGAGTACGCCGTCACCAGTTGGCGTCCCGAGGCCAGCTCGGTCCACAGCGCCCGCATCACGGCGCCGAGTGGCGGAAAGCTCAGCCCGGCCAACGCAGCCACCGGCATGAGCACCGCGAGCGAGGCATCCGTTGCGGTCAACCCGGCCAGCGTCACCATCGCAGCTGGGTGCGCGACCGCGCACCGGAGCAGCACCCGGACGGGACCGCGCCGGTCCGCACTGCGCGCGAGCCAGGGAGCACCCACTGCGAAGGCCAGCGCATAGGCGGCCGAGACGGCTCCGGCGGAGGCGTAGGAGCCGGTCTCGGCGCGGACCTGCAGCACGATTCCGAGCCCGGCCATGCCGAGGGAGAGCCGCCCGATGATGCTGAAGAGCAAGGCTCTGGCGACACCGTCCGTGCGCAGCAGGTCGCCGTACCGGGCCAGCAGGGACATCCCCGCGAGGGTAGCCGCGGCGTGTCCCTCCACTGTCTGGGAGGTGAACGGCCGCACACTGCTCGCATGGGTGAGACGCGCGTCCAGACCATCGTCATCGACGGCACCGACGACGCGCCGGGCCGGGTCGCGCGGGGCGTCCAGGAGGTGTGGCGGGAGCAGAACGCCGCGTTCCGCCGCAAGATGCTGACCCAGCTGCGTCCGCGCGGGGGGTCCCGCACCGCCTGAGCGATCGCTTGGCGGACACGGCGGTTCGCTGTACGGCGGTACGCGCGGGTTATCGCGGGGAGGATCACGTCGTGACCGTTCCGACTCTGCCCGCAGACCTCGTCCCAGCCCTGCAGGCCCTGCGCGACCGCGTGGCCGGGATCCGGCTCGGCCTGGCCACGCCGGAGACCGAAGCCGCGACCCGCTCCGCCCGGGCCGTCGTCGAGCAGGTCGACGACTACCTGCTGCCCCGGCTGCGCGACCTCGACGCACCGCTGCTCGCGGTCGTGGGCGGATCGACCGGCGCGGGGAAGTCGACCCTGGTCAACAGCCTTGTCGGCGTCGAGGTCTCCACCGCCGGCGTGCTGCGGCCGACCACGCGTTCCCCGGTGCTCGTCTGCGCCGAGTCGGACCGGTCGTGGTTCACCGGCGACCGGGTCCTGCCCGGCCTGGCCAGGGTGACCGGTGGAGATGCCGGCCCGGGTTCGCTGCGACTGGTGGCGCTGCCTGACCTGCCACCCGGACTGGCCTTGCTCGACGCGCCGGATGTCGACTCGGTGGTCGCCTCCAACCGCGACCTGGCGGCGCAGCTGCTGGCCGCCGCGGACCTCTGGCTGTTCGTCACGACCGCGGCGCGGTACGCCGACGCCGTGCCGTGGGATCTCCTGCGCACCGCCCGCGAACGGGCCACCGCGCTGGCCCTGGTGCTGGACCGGGTCCCCCCGGAGGCGGTTACCGAGGTGCGCGACGACCTGGCCCAGATGCTGGACCGGTCCGGCCTGCCGGACGCGCGACTGTTCGTCGTGGAGGAGCGGCCGCTCCAGGACGGCCGCCTGCCGGACGGGCAGGTGGCACCCATTCGCGGGTGGCTGCACGAGCTGGCGGCCGACGCCGAGGCGCGCGGCGCCGTCGTACGCCAGACGCTGGCCGGAGCGCTGGACAGCCTCGACGGCCGGGTGGCCTCCCTGGTGACTGCAGTCGAGCGGCAGGACGAGGCCGCCGCGGCGCTGCTCGAGGCGGCCGATGCGTCGTACGCGCTAGCCGGACGCGATGTCGACGAGGGTGTGCAGTCCGGCACGCTGCTGCGCGGCGAGGTGCTGGCCCGGTGGCAGGACTTCGTCGGCACCGGCGAGCTGATGCGTTCGCTGGAGGCCCGGTTCGGCCGGCTGCGCGACCGGGTCACTGCCGCGATCACCGGCCGCAAGACGCCGGCCGACGAGCTCGCCGGTGCCCTGGAGAACAGCGTGGAGACCCTCGTGCGCACCGCCGCCGACCGCGCCGCGGAGCGGACCGTCGTCGCCTGGAGGTCCACCGCCGGTGGCGCCGATCTGCTGGCCGGGCGCGAGCGCGAGCTGGACCGCGCGTCGGCGGACTTCGCCGCCCACGCCGCGACCGAGGTGCGCGACTGGCAGGGATTCGTCCTGGACCTGGTCCGGTCCGAGGGCGCCGACAAGCGGTCGACCGCGCGGGCGCTGTCCCTCGGCGTCAACGGGGCGGGCCTTGCCGTGATGGTCGCGGTGTTCGCGCACACCGGCGGGCTGACCGGTGGGGAGGTCGCTGTTGCCGGCGGTACGTCGGCAGCGGGACAGAAGCTGCTGGAGGTCGTCTTCGGCGACTCTGCGGTGCGCACGTTGGCGGCCCGGGCGCGGACAGACTTGCGGGCCAGGACCGAGCGGCTGCTGAGCGCTGAGCAGGCCCGGTTCGCCGAGCTGGTGGGCGCCGCCGTACCGGCCGAAGGCTCGGCCGCCGAGCTGCGCGTCGCGTTGGCTGCCATGACCACCGCGCGTCGCCAAGGCCGTGCATGAGTCGCCGGACCCTGCCGCTGACCGAGCGGCTGACCGCGCTGCGCGATGCCCTCGACGCGGCCGACGGACACCTCGACGGCCTCGACGCAGGCCGGGCCCTGCTGGCCAAAGCCGGTGCCCGCGTCGCCCTCGGGGACGCGACGGTTGTCGCGCTGGCCGGCTCAACCGGCAGCGGCAAGTCGACGCTGTTCAACGCCCTGGCCGGCGCGGAGATCTCCACGCCCGGTGTACGGCGGCCGACAACCGGTACGGCGCATGCATGTGTCTGGGGCGCGGCCGA
>Ga0136633_1002900_pt1 | contig 11541 bp, 8 predicted proteins | sample AntDrymeUQ832206_2_FD_105494 | JGI IMG/M metagenome (GOLD analysis project Ga0136633, IMG submission 105494) | Polar desert sand microbial communities from Dry Valleys, Antarctica - metaG UQ83 (22.06) | ecosystem: Environmental > Terrestrial > Soil > Desert | place: Antarctica: Dry Valley...
GAGCCCTACCTGATCCGGGAGACCGCGACCGCCAAGGCGCAGGCCGACCGCGACAAGCGGCGGCGCTCGCTGGCCTACCTGAGCCAGATGACCGACTTCCAGCTCGCCGATGAGGAGTCCCCGGCGCGCGTGGAGTTCGTCGACCCGGGGCCCTCGTCCGCCTGGCGCCCGCAGGAGGGCTTCACGCCGTTCCAGCTCGAGGCGACGATCCGCCAGATCAACCACTTCGCGGACGAGAGCCCGGTCCAGCAGGGCGACGGGACGCGCAACAGCATGGACCTGGCCCTCATCACGGGCGACCAGGCCGACAACCAGCACCTCAACGAGACGGTGTGGGTCCGCGACGTGCTCGAGGGCGGCGGCCCGACCAACTTCAACGGCGGCCTGAGCAACCCGGCCGACTACGGGAGCCCGGCGACCCTCGGCGCGGGATGCTCCGCGTTCGTGGCCCAGGCCGGCGGCGCCACGCAGGCGGCCGCCGAGGGCGCCCGTTACACGGGTGTCCAGGACTACGACGACTATCCCTTCGGGTCGCCCATCACGCCGCTGTACTACGACCCGGACAAGCCCACGGGCGAATGGGCGGACTGGCCGCGGTACGACGGCCTCCTCGACCGCGCCCAGGAGATCGTGATCGATCCGGTCGGACTGAAGGTGCCCTTCTACATCACCAACGGCAACCACGACGTGCTCGTCCAGGGCAACGAGGACGCCAACAAGGCCCTCGAGGACATCGCCACGGGCTGCTTCAAGGCGCTCGCCACCACGAACGACCCGACCAAGCCCGATCCACCCGACGGACCCGACCCGAACGTCCTGCTCTCCCCCGCCGACGTCGGAATGCTGATCCCGCCCGACCCGCGGCGCCAGTTCGTCTCCAAGGTGCAGATCAAGCAGATCTACGGCGCGACCCGAGAGCCCGGCATCGACGACGACCACGGCTTCGCCTACGTCGACCCCGCCGAGAACACGAAGTCCCGCTTCTCGGCCTCCTACTACGGCTGGAACCCCCCGCAGACCCCCGGCATGCGCTTCATCTCGATCGACACGAACTCCGAGGGCGGGCAGACGGCGGAGAGCTTCGTTCCCGGTCAGCCCTCCACGCCCGGCTCATCCAACGGCAATCTCGACGATCCCCAGTTCCAATGGCTAAAACGCGAGCTCGCGGCGGCGAAGGCCCGCAACCAGCTCGTCGTGATCTTCGGGCACCACCCCGTTCGAAGCATGAACACCCAGGTCCGCGACGAGCAGGCCGTGCCGTGCACCGGGGCGAACGACACGCACGGGCACGACGTCAACCCGGGCTGCGACCTCGACCCGCGCATGTCCAACGACGATCCGGACACCCCCGGCGTCGGGTGCATCCACAACGGCACTGACCTTCAGAACACCAGCTGCCCGTCGGGCCACGAGAGCTTCGTGGACCTCATCGACCAGTTCGTAAACGTCGTCGGCTACGTGCCGGGCCACACGCACGAGCACCGGCTGACGCCGTACACGCGTCCCGACCAGAGCACGTGGTGGGAGATCAACACCTCGGCCGTCATCGACTACCCGAACCAGAGCCGCCTGGTGGAGCTCATGGACAACCGCGACGGCACGCTTTCGTTCTTCAACACGGTCGTCGACCACGCGGCACCCGCCACTGCGCCGCCCGCTTGCGCGACCCCCGGATGTGCGAAGACCTTCACCGAGCCCCAGCTCGCCTCGATCGGCCGGACGTTCACCTACAACGATCCGGACAACGACTTCAGCGGCCTGGGACGCGCGGTCGACCGCAACGCGGAGCTGATTCTGGGGGACCCGCGGCCGGTCGCGGACCTCGCCGTCACGCAGACGGACGACCCGGATCCCGTTGAGGCCGGAGAACCACTCACCTACACCGTCAGTGTCGCCAACCTCGGGGCGGGCATCTCTCACGACACCCTCGTCGTCGATGATCTGTCGGCCGGCGTGCCGATCTCGCGCGCCGTTCCCACGCAGGGAGGTTGTGACGTGACGGGATCGCGCGTGGAGTGCGACCTCGGACGGCTCGCCGCCGGCGACACCGCGAGGATCGCGATCACGGTCGTTCCGCCGCAGCCGGGGCAGGTCTCGAGCACTGCCCGCGTCCAGGGCAACGTGAGCGACCGCGTCACGAGCAACGACCTGGTCACGGAGACCACCACGGTCGTGGCACCCACGCCCGAGCCGCCCCCGACGCCGGACCCGCCCCCGACGGCCGAGCCGCCCCCGACTGCCGAGCCGCCCCCAACTGCGACGGCGTTCCCGACGGCTACCCCAACCGCCACAGCGACCCCGAAGCCTGTGCCGAAGCCGAAGCCGAAGCCGCCGACGCCGTCATGCGCCTCCGCAGCGGCGCTCACCGGCGTGGACGCGCGCCCGCGGGGAAGGGGCATCGCTCTGATCTTCGACCGCACCGCCGGCACGAGCCGTGTGCGGGTCGACCTCTTCCAGACGACCTCGGGCCGGCGCGTCGTCGGGGAGCGACTCGTGGCCCGCTTCTCGGGACGCACCGGCACCTTCACCGTCGCGCCGCGCAGGGACCGTCGTGGGCGGCGGCTGGTGGACGGCATCTACTTCGCCCGCTTCCGCGCCACCGACGCGCGCGGGCGCACCGAGGTCCGGCGGCGGGTGCTGCGGCGCGAGGACGGGCGCTGGTCGCGGCGACCGGCCTTCGACCGCAAGGACTCCTGCGGGCGCGTCCGCGCCTTCAAGCTCGAGCGGCCCGCGTTCGGCGGCACGACCCGGCGCACCTTGCGCGCGTCCTACCGCCTGGCCGCGGCCGCCCGCGTGCGCATCGAGGTGCTGCGTGGCGACCGCGTCGTGAAGCGGCTTTCGGAAGCCACCCGGGCGGCCGGCGTCACCCACCGCGTGCGGGTCGACGCTGGGCTAAGGGGCCGCGGCGACCACCGCGTGCGGCTGACGGTCCGCCAGGGCACGCGGCGCGAGGTACGCGTGCTCGTCTCAAAGCGCCCCTGACCTCACGGCCAGGCTGAGGCGGCTAACTCGCGGCCGGCGGCCGGTTGGGCGGCTGGGCCTTGGTGACCTTGCCGGCCTTCAGGCAGCGCGTGCAGACGTAGGCGCGGATGGGGCCCTTGCCCTCGTCGATGCGAATCTTCTGGAGGTTCGGGTTGAAGCGGCGCTTGGTAGCGACCATGGAGTGGGAGCGGCTCTGCCCGAAGGCGGGGCGCTTGCCGCAGGAGTGACAGACACGGGCCATGAGGCGGGAAAGTATAGGCGCTGGGATTCGCGGGTACCGCACCCCTGGTGCACTCCCCCGCCCTACGTCTCTCGCTGCCTACGCGCTATCGCCTCGACGGTCCGGTCGCCGCCGGCGGCATGGCGGCGGTCTATGCGGCGCATGACACGCTGCTCGACCGGCCCGTCGCGATCAAGGTGCTCGCAGAGCACCTCAACGAGGACGTGGCCGCACGGGAACGCTTTCAGCGCGAGGCACGGGCCGCCGCCGCCCTGTCCTTCCACCCGGGCATCGTGACCATCTTCGACGTCGGCGAGCACGAGGGCCGGTCCTTCATCGTCATGGAGCTGTTGCGCGGCGGCACCATCGGCGACGTCCTGAGGTCGAGTGATCGGCCGGATCACGCGCAGGTGACCGGGTGGATCCGGGCGGTGGCCGCCGCCCTCGACACGGCGCACGAGCGCGGCATCGTCCACCGCGACATCAAGCCCGCCAACCTTCTGCTCGATGAGAAGGGGACGGTTGCGGTCGCCGACTTCGGCATCGCGCGACTGGCATGGGAGGACGCGGTGACGATGACGGGACAGGTGCTCGGCACAGCCGCCTACATCTCTCCCGAGCAGGCCAAGGGCGACCCGGCGACCCCCGCCTCGGACCGTTACGCCCTCACGGTCGTCGCCTACGAGCTGCTGACGGGGTCCAGGCCCTTCGACGGCGAGCACTTCGCCGCCCAGGCCCGGGCGCACATCGAGGACGAACCGAAGCCGCCGTCGCACCAGGACCCCTCGCTGCCGCGCGCGCTCGATCCCGTCATCAGCCGCGGCATGGCCAAGGATCCCGCCGCCCGCTGGCCGACCGCGGCCGCCTTCGCCGAGGCGGTGGCGGACGCGCTGCGCCCGACGGAGGCGCACGTCGCCGCCGCGCCGGCGCCCGAAACGGCTGCCACGACGCAGCTGATGGCACCGCCGGCCGAGGGCGCGGTACGGGTCGCCAGGCGCCCGGTCGCGACCGCGCCACCACGGCCCGCTCCCCGAAGCCGCAACCTGCTTGGAGTCGCCCTCGGCCTCGGCCTGCTCGCTCTCGCGCTGGCGGCGATCCTCATCGCGTCGTCCAGCGGCGACGACCCGTCCAGGAAAACGGCGGCCAAGCCCACGGCAACGCCGGCGCAGAAGGACACCTCGGACGAGAAGGCCACGCCGACTCCGACCGAGGCGAGCGAGGCCGAGCCCGGGACCCCAGACGCGCCCACCGGAGGCATCACGTCCCTCAACGACCGCGGCTGGGCTCTGTACACGCAGGAGAAGTACGCCGAGAGCATTCCCTTCTTCCGCGAAGCCGCCCGCAAGTGCGGCGACTCGGGCAAGCTCGTCTGCCAGTACGCGCTCTACAACCTCGGCTCCGCGCTCCACCGGTCCGGCGACTCCGCGGAGGGGCTCCCCTTCCTTCAGAAGCGGCTCGAGCGCTTCCCCGAGAACCAGCCCGACGTCGTGCGCGCGGAGATCGCCGCGGCCTGCACCGCCTCGGGCCAGCAGTGCGGCGGCGACGAAAACGGTGCGGGCAACAGCAAGGGCAACGGCAAGGGCAGGAACAAGAAGGACTGACGGCTTAGCCGTCCATCTGCGCACGAATCGCCGAGAGCGCGAGCACGGCCTGCGCGGCGTGCGCGCCCGAGTCCCGCTTGCCCTCGCCCGACCGGGCAAGCGCCTGCTCGTGCGTGTCGACAGTGAGCACGCCGAACGCGCACGGGACGCCCGTCAGCAGCTGGACGTCCTGGATCCCGCGGGCCGCCTCGCCGCAGACGTAGTCGTAGTGGTCCGTCTCGCCGCGGATCACCGCCCCGAGGCACGCGACGCCCGCGTAGCGGTCCGATTCGGCCAGGTACATGGCCGCGGGCGGCAGCTCGAATGCGCCCGGGACGGCGAAGACGTCGGCCTCCCCCACCCCGGCCTCGGCGAACGCACGCTGGGCGCCGGCGACGAGGCGGTCCGCCAGGTCCTCGTAGAAGCGCGCGACCACGATCGCGTAGCGGGGTCCCTCCGTCATCCTCCGCGCTCGCGGTCGCGGCGGTGCTCCTCCTGGACCATCTCCGCGTCGAGCGGGAGGGCCTGATGGTGGATCGTATGGCCGAGCCGCTCGCGCTTGGCGGCGAGGTAGCGTTCGTTGTGCGGGTTGGGCTCGTGCACGATCGGCACCTGCTCGGTGACCGACAGGCCGTAGCCCTCCAGCCCGCGGATCTTCTTCGGGTTGTTGGTGAGGATGCGGATGCTCGACAGCCCGAGGTCCACGAGGATCTGGGCGCCGATCCCGTAGTCGCGCAGGTCGACTGGCAGGCCGAGCTGGAGATTCGCGTCTACCGTGTCGAAGCCCTCGTCCTGCAGCTTGTATGCGCGCAGCTTGTTGAGCAGCCCGATCCCGCGCCCCTCCTGCGAGAGATAGAGCAGGACGCCGGAGCCGGCCTGCTCGATCTGGGCGAGCGCCGACTCGAGCTGCTCGCCGCAGTCGCAGCGCAGGGAGTGGAAGACGTCGCCCGTCAAGCACTCCGAGTGCACGCGGACGAGCACGTCGGCGGTGCCGGCGACCTCGCCCTTGACCATCGCCACGTGGTGCTTTTCGTCGACTAGGGACCGGTAGCCGACGACATTGAACTCGCCGAAGGCGGTCGGCAGGCTCGTCTCAACCACGCGCTCGACGAGCTTGTCGTGCACGCGTCGATAGGCGATCAGGTCGGCGACCGTGATGAGCTTGAGGTCGTGGCGCTCGCAGTAGGGGATGAGGTCCGTCAGGCGGGCCATCGTCCCGTCGTCGTTCATGACCTCGCAGATGACGCCCGACGGGTTCAGGCCCGCGAGCCGCGCGAGGTCGACGGAGGCCTCCGTCTGGCCCGTGCGCTCCAGCACGCCGCCCGATTTCGATTTCAGAGGGAACACATGGCCGGGCTGGACGAGGTCCCGCTGAGAGGCGCTCGGGTCGATGGCGACCTGGATGGTCCTGGCCCGATCCGCGGCGGATATGCCCGTCGTGACACCTTCCCGAGCCTCGATCGACACCGTGAAGGCGGTCTCGAAGGGCGACTCGTTCTTCGAGGCCATCAGGTCGAGCCCGAGCTCCTCGCAACGGTCGGGCGTCAGCGCCAGGCAGATGAGCCCGCGCGCCTCCTTGGCCATGAAGTTGATCGCCTCGGGGGTGACGAACTGCGCCGCCATCACGAGATCGCCCTCGTTCTCGCGGTCCTCGTCGTCGCAGACCACGACCATCCGCCCCGCCCGGATGTCCTCGATCGCGGCCTCGATGCGGGCGAACACCCGGTGGTCAACGGCCATTGGGAACCAGCCTTTCCACGTACTTCGCGAGCACGTCGACCTCCAAATTGACGGTCGTCCCCGGCGCCGCGGCGCCCAGGTTCGTCCGCTCGAGCGTCTCCGGGATGAGCGACACGACGAAGCCCTGCTCATCCAGCGCGGCCACCGTCAGGGACACCCCGTCGACGGCTATCGACCCCTTCTCCACCACGTAGCGCAGCAGAGCGGGATCCTCGGGCTCGATTCGCACGCGCCGGGCGAAGCCATCCTCGGCGATATCGGCGACGCTGCCGCGGCCGTCGACGTGGCCCTGCACGATATGGCCGCCGAGCCGGTCCGACGCGCGCAACGGCAGCTCGACGTTGACCGCCTCGCCGGCGGCCGTCGGCCAGGAGACCCGCTGCAGCGTCTCGTGCATCACGTCGGCGCGGAAGGCGCCGCCATCGATCGCGGTCGCGGTCAGGCAGACGCCGTTGACGGCCACGGAGTCCCCCTCGGCGATCTCGTCGGCGAAGCGGACGCCGATGGTCACGCGCGCGCCGTCGGGTGTGCGCTCCACGGAGCGGATCTCACCGCGGGTCACGAGGCCGGTGAACACGGTCTACCACTCTCTGAGCCGCGCGCTGATGAGCACGTCCTCCGCGATCCGCTCCACGTCGAGTGATAGCGCGCGGACCGCCTCGGCGATGCGTTCCACGCCCTCGCCCTCGAGTGGATCGCGGGCGTTGGAGCCGCCGAGCACCACCGGGGCGATGAACAGGCGCAGCTCGTCGACTTCGCCCGCGTCGAGGAAGGAGCCGGCGAGGCGCGGGCCGCCCTCGAGCAGCACCGAGGAGATGCCCGCAGCACCGAGCTGGTCGAGCGCCGAGCGGATGCGTGCAGGCTCGTTCTGCCCCGTGGCGACGATCACGTCGGCGCCGGCGAACTCGAGTCCATCGGTTGCGGTGCGCGGAGCGCCACGGGAGACGACGACGGTGAGCGGGATCTCCGGCGCGCTCATGACGAGCTGAGAGTCGAGCGGGAGACGGCCCTCGGAGTCGAAGACGACGCGCCGGGGCTGACGGGAGGCGCCGTCGACGCGCGAGGTCAGCAGCGGGTCGTCGGCGAGGGCCGTCCCTATCCCGACTACGACGGCGTCGATCTCCCCGCGCCAGGCGTGCGCCCGGCGGCGCGAGTCCGGGCCCGAGATCCACTTGGAGTCGCCCGTGTGGGTTGCGACCTTGCCGTCGAGGGACATCGCGCTCTTGAAGAGGACGTGCGGGCGTCCCGTTCGTGCGAGCTTGCGGAACGGCTGGTTGAGCAGGCGCGCGCGCGCCGCGAGCTCCCCGTCAGCCATCACGACCTCGATGCCCTCGTCGCGCAGGATCCCCAGCCCGCGGCCGCAGGCGTGCTCCGACGGATCGTCCGAGGCGACGACCACGCGGGCGAGGCCGGCCTCGGCCAGCACGTCCGTGCACGGGGGCGTCTTCCCGACGTGGCAGCAAGGCTCGAGCGAGACGTACATCGTCGCCCCGCGCGCGGCGTCGTCTCCGCAGGCGTGCAGCGCCTCGCGCTCGGCGTGCGGTCCGCCGAACTCGTCGTGCCACCCCTCCCCCAGGACCTGGTCGTCACGCACCACGACGGCGCCCACGAGCGGGTTGGGTGAGACCCGTCCCCGGCCGTGCTCGGCGATCTCGATGGCTCGGGCGAGATGAAGCCGGTCAGTGTCGAGGAGGGTGGCCACTGCCGCGGAGGATATCTAGGGCGCGCCCGCGCAGTCCCGCAGGCGGTAGATGACGATCTCCGGCCCCGGGCGCGCGTACGCCAGCGGCCGGTAGTTGAACGAGTCGTCGAAGGAGAAGGGCACCGGGCCCTCCCCCGGGTCGTACGGGCTCGCCGAGAACACGACCCTCCCCCGCCGGCGGAGCTCGTCGTAGTAGCGGATCGCCTCCGGCACCTCCTCCGGCTCGGCGTAGGCGCGGCCGAACTGCGTCGACCCCGTGAGGACGAGGCAGTAGCCACCGCGGGCGTACGCGCCGACGAGCTCGGGCCGCGTCGTCCGCTCATAGTCCTCGAGCTTGACCGTCCGCCCCACGCCGCCGCGGCGCAGCGTCCCGTCGTTGTTCACGCGCGAGCGGGAGGTGCTCCACTTGATCCACCGGTTGCCGTTGCCCGTCACCTCGGACGGGTCCCCCGCGTCCATCGCCCACTGGTCGGGCGCGACGGGCTCGACCACGAGCTTCTCCCCCTCCGGTAGCTCGCCGATCAGCCACTCGCGCGCGAGCTGGCGGGTGTCCTCGCGGGCAAGAAGCGCGGAGTTGTGCACGGAGAGCACGAGCCCCTGCGCACAGAGCACGACGGCCGCCGCCGCCGCCGCCCACGCCGGCCGCACCCGCAGGCGCGGGAGCGACTCGAAGGTCCGCACCGCACCGTGGGCGGCGAGCAGGCAGAGGATCGGGTAGACGGGCAGCAGCCAGCGCGCGAAGAACCGGTCCTGTGTGCCCATGAAGAGCAGGAAGAGCAGCGGCGCGGGCGCGAGCACCACCGCGATCCGCCAGCGCCCGCGCAGCAGCCAGACGACTCCGAGGAGCACGCCGGCGGCCGGCACCGCCCCAAGCCCCCACAGGGTCGTCCGCAGGTAGTAGAGGATCCCGCTCGGCTCGGTCAGGCCGAGCTTGCCGCCGCCGTCGCTGGACGCCGACGCCTGCTCGTTCAAGCCGTCCCGGAAGGCGCCGAAATCGAGCAGCGCGTACGGGTTCGCGACCGCAAACGCGGCGAGAGCGAGCGCCCCCGCAAGCACCAGGCCGCGCAGGTCGCGCCGCCCCAGCAGCGCCGCCGCGAGGAGGCAGAGCAGGACGATTCCGGCGGTGTACTTCGTCGCGCACGCCAGGCCCAACCCCACGCCCGCGATCCCGAAGTCCAGCAGCCTGCCGCGATGCAGGACACCGCCGATGCCGACGAGGGCGAGCGCCACGGGGGCGAGCGTCGGCACGTCGTTGAGCGCGAGGTGGCTGTAGTGCACGGGCAGAAAGGCGACCGCGAGCAGGGCGGCGGCGACGAGACCCGTCCGGCGGTCGAAGAAGCGGGCGCCCGCCCAGGCGAGCAGCCCGACGGCGACCGTCCCGAGCACCGCGGACGCGGCGCGCGCCACGACGAACACGTCGCCCGCGTTCTCGGCCAGGGCGACCTGGACGCCGTCCCCGCCCCAGCGCACCCAGAAGACCGCGTGCAGCAGGTAGGTGAAGGCGGGCGGGTTGATGAAGTAGCCCGGGTTGTAGCTGTGGCCGAACATTCCGATCGCCCTGGCGACGAAGTGCGCGTTCTCGTCGGCGTTGTAGACGTAGGGCAGGCCGTGCCGCAGCCCCCACAGCCGCAGGCCGAGCGCGGCGAGCAGGAGCGCGCCGAGCAGAAGCCAGTAGCGGCCCGGCGCGCGGTTCTCAGCAGGTGCGGGCATAGGCGGCGTAGTGGGGGGAGCGGGCGATCGGCGTCCAGCCATCCTGCGGGACCTGGATGGTCGCTGGGTCCTTGTCGTCGGTGAAGGCGTGTTTGAAGATGGACTGGCGGCTCGTGGCGTAGACGGCGACACCGCCGCGCGGGGGCCGCGCCTCCGTGCGCACGTACTCGGCGCGGGCGCGCACCTTCGCATAGGGCAGGTCGAGGATCCAGCGGCCGTCGGGGACGAGCTTGTGGTTCGGGAAGGTCAGCGGCCCGCACCGCAGCGCCTCCTTCACCCCCGGTGCGAGCAGCACGGCGCGCAGGGAGTCGTGGGCGTCGCCGCGGAAGGTGAGCTCCCGGTCGAAGCGCTCGAGGTTGATGTTGAGAGCGGTGTAGACGCCGCCGCCCAACACGCCCGCCAGCGCGGCGGAGGCCCACACCCGGCGAAGCCGTCCCGGACTGAGCATGGTCCAGCCCGCGAGCGCCACCCCGGCGAAGACGAGCAGCCCGAGCGCGGCGACCACGAGGTAGCGCTCGATCACCGAGGCCCCCGCGGCCGCGATCGCGAGGAAGGTCCCGAGCCCGGTGGCGAACAGCAGCAGGGGACCGACGCTGCGTCGCGGCGTCAGCCACAGCGCCGCCCCAAGGCCGGCGATCGCGGCCAGGAGGACAGGGAGCTTGAGCAGGCCGGCGAAGAACGACGGCAGCGCGGCCGGGATCTCGCCCAGGGGCCGGGAGCGCCCGAGGTCCTCGGCGAAGCCGCTCGTGTACGTGATCGAGTACAGCGGGTCGCCCGTCACCACGAAGTCGACGAGCGCCCAGCCGACCGGCCCGACCGCCGCCCACGCCGCCCACCCGGCGCGCTGCGGCCAAGTTGCCCGCAGGCTCATCCAGGCGAAGTAGGCGGCCGCCAGCAGCCAGCCCTCCACGCGCAGGAGCCCTGCGGCGGCGAGCAGCGCGAATACCGGCGTGCCGCGCCGCGGACGCTGGATCTCGAGCACGAGGGCCCACACCACGAGCGCCATGTAAGGGATGTCGATGTAGCCGCGCGCGGCGAGGAAGCCGAAGTCGAAGCGCGACAGCAGCAGGACGGCCGCGGCCGTCCCCACGAGCGGTGTGAAAGCGATGCGACCCAGCCGGTAGAGCCCCGCAACGAGTGCGAGGAAGGCCATGAGGGTGAGCGCGATCCAGAGCCGGTCACCGGCGTCCCCGGCCAAGCCGAGGACGGCGCCCACGGCGATGGCGAGCGGGTGCTCCGTCGGCACCCTGAAGCCCTCGAAGACCGGCAATCCGCCGTCGAGCACCTCCCGCCCCCACAGCAGCGAGTAGTACGAGTCGTAGTTCGGATACGTCGGATAGACGACGAACCCGACGGCGAATCCGAGGCAGAGCAGCGCGAAGGCGATCCGCGCCCAGGTGTCGGCGTCGAGGCTGCGGAAGCGCTGCACGGCGGCTGAGGGTACGGGTAACCCGCGCCGGGACCGGCGGTACATTGGTTTCGCCCTACGAACAGGAGTTTCGCCCTCCGGTCCTCTCAAGTTCGGACCTACGGTCGACGTTACATATGAAGCTCATCATCCAGATCCCATGCTTCAACGAGGAGGAGTCCCTCCCGGTGACGCTGGC
>Ga0136633_1002901_pt1 | contig 11541 bp, 10 predicted proteins | sample AntDrymeUQ832206_2_FD_105494 | JGI IMG/M metagenome (GOLD analysis project Ga0136633, IMG submission 105494) | Polar desert sand microbial communities from Dry Valleys, Antarctica - metaG UQ83 (22.06) | ecosystem: Environmental > Terrestrial > Soil > Desert | place: Antarctica: Dry Valley...
GTGCGGCGGTGAGCGGTCAGCGAGCGCTGGCGGCACACGCCTGGCCCGTGGATACCGGGTTGCGCGTTCGCATGGGCCTGCACACGGCCGAAGGCGCCGAGATCGTGGAAGGCAGCTACGCGGGGGTCGACGTACACCGGGCCGCGCGAATCATGGGGGCTGGTCACGGTGGCCAGATCCTACTGTCCGCGCCGACGCGAGCATTGGTGGAGCATGCGCTCCCGCCGGATGTGACGCTGTTGGACCTGGGACAGCATCGACTCAAGGACCTCCCGCAACCGGAGGCGCTGACGCAGCTGTGCATCACCGGCCTGCCCACCGAGTTCCCGCCGCTCCACACCATCGAGGTTGGCCGAACCAACTTGCCTGCGCAGCCGACCACGTTCATCGGCCGCGAAGTGGAAATCAGCGGCGTCCGCGAGCTTCTGCAGAACAACCGATTGGTGACCCTCACCGGGCCGGGCGGGACGGGCAAGACACGCCTTTCGCTCGAGGTTGCGGGCGAGGAGATGGACGCGTTTCCCGACGGCGTCTTCTTCGTGGCGCTTGCGTCAATCCGTGAGCTGGAGCTGGTGCTGCCGTCGATCGGCAAGGTCATCGGCGTCGTGGACCCAGGGCCAGATCCGATCCAGCGTCTCGTCGAGCAACTGACGGGCAAGCGCCTGCTGCTCGTCCTCGACAACCTCGAGCAGGTCGTCGACGCGGCGCCGGATATCGGTGAGCTGCTCCAGCGCGCGACCGGACTGTCGATCCTTGCCACCAGCCGCAGCGCGCTGCACGTGTACGGTGAGCAGGAATACGCGGTACCGCCGCTGCCCATGCCCGACCCGCGCGAAATCCCCGCTGACCGGACCATCGTCCAATACGCCGCGCCAGCCCTGTTCGTCGAGCGTGCGCGGCGCGTGAAGCCGGATTTCGAGATCACCGATGAGAACGCGCCGGCCGTCGCCGAGATCTGCTGGCGGCTCGACGGCCTGCCACTGGCGATCGAGCTCGCTGCGGCGCGGATCAGGATCCTCACGCCGCAGGCCATGGTCGGACGTCTCAGTCGACGGCTGGACCTCGGAGCCGGCGGCTCGAGGGACCTTCCGGCGCGCCAGCAGACGCTGCGTGGCGCGATCGCCTGGAGCTACGACATCCTGGACGAGGACGAGCGCCGCTTCTTCAGCGCCTTCGCGGTCTTCTCCGACGGCGCCGATCTGGAGGCGGTGGAGGCGGTCCTGGGGGGATACGCGAGCGACGTCGTCGAGGCGCTCAGCGCGCTCGTCGACAAGAGCCTGCTGTGGCAGGAAGAGGTGAGCGACGGGACGCCCCGCTTCCGGATGCTCGAAACGATCCGCGAGTACGCCGAGGAGCAGCTAAGTGAGCGCTCGGAGGACGACGCAACGCTGCGGGGGGCGCACGCCGCGCACTTCCTCGCGCGCGCGGAAGATGCAGCTGCCCGCGTGTTCAGCGACGAACAGAAATCCGCCCTGGACCGGGCGGAGCAGGAGCACGACAACCTGCGTGCGGCTCTGACGTGGGCAACGACGCAGGGCGAGGCCGTGCTGGCGATGCGGATGGTGGCCGCGTCGTGGCGGATGTGGCAGATGCGCGGCTTCCTCGCGGAAGCGGAGGACCGGGCGAGGCGCGTGCTCGCCATGCCAGGGGTGGACGAGCATCGCGCTGAGCTGGGGGCCGCGCTCGAGGCAGCCGGCGGGCTCGCCTACTGGCAGGGCAACCTCGAGCTGGCCCGGGATCGCTACGGGCGTGCGCTGGCGATCCAGCGCAAGATCGGCGACGACGCTGCCGTTGCCAACGCGCTCTACAACTTGAGCATGAGCTTCGCAATCTCGGACGAGGCAATGCCGATGCAGGTCCCGTCGGAGATACGCAGCAGTGCGCGCGAAGCGGCGACGATCTATCGGCGCATCGGTGATCGACTGGGCGAGGGCAGGGCCCTGTGGGCACTGCTCGACATGGAGGTGCTCCAGCTCAACCACGATGCCGCAACCGAGCTCGGCGAGGAGTGCCTGCGCATCTTCACCGAGAATGGGGACCGCTACATGCTCGCCTGGACCGAGTTCATGCTCGGCCTGAACGACAACCTGCGCGGGGAACACGAGGCGGGCCGGCAGCGCTACCTGCGGGCGCTCGAATCGTTTCGAGCCTCGGAGGACCTCTCGGGCTATGCGCTGGTGCTCGATGCCATGGCCGCGCTGGCCTTCGACGAGGGGCACCGCGTCCACGCGATGCGCGTCGCGGGGGGCGCCGATGCGATCCAGCGGCAAGGCGGCGCTCACCTCGCGAAACGCAACCGGCAGTGGGCGGGCTTCTACCCCGAGCGCCTGCTCGGCGACCCGGAGCTATCGGCGGCGTGGGAGGAGGGTCGCGCAATGGACCTTTCCGATCTGCTCGACCTGGCGGTCGCCGGACCGGTCCAGCCTTAGGCCGGTGCCGCGAGGTCCCGCTTGGGGAATACCAGCAGGGCGTAGATCAACGGCACGATGGCCGCCGCGTACACGATCACCAGGTCCAGCGGATCCAGCTCCCCGGTCAGGATCTCGCCCGGGTTGAAGTGGTGGAGGAGCGAGTATGCCTGGGCCCAGGCTGCATCGGTCCACAGCGAGCCTAGGATCTCAACAAAGTAGTGGATCAACAACCACGCCAGGGACAGACCGATGGCCGGTCCGGGCCGGTCGAAGGTCACCGACATGGCAAGGCCGAAGGTCGTGAAGGCGGCCCACAGGCCGAAGCCGTTGAGGAAGACGATGGGCATCGGTCCCAGGTCAAGCTCACTCGCCAGGCCGGTGACCGTGGCACTGCCGACCATTCCGCCGAGGATGGCGCTCAGCACGATGGCCACGGTCAGCAGAAGAGCGGCAAGGATGCTGAGGTAGAGCGAGACGCGCGAGACCGGCCTGGCCAGGAGCACTTCGAGGGTGCCCCGCGCACGCTCGCCGGCGATGGCGGTGGACGACCCGCCGACGGCGAAGATGCCGAGCATCGCCAGCGCCAGCGGATGCTGGAGGCCCAACGTGATCGTGCCCGGCAGGGTGAAGAGCGATCCGGAACCGATGTTGAGCATCTCCTCCGGGAAGGCGCCGGAGTTGGCGAGATCGCGAATCACCTCGCTGAAGGCGTTGTAGATGACCGGCAGGAGCGCCCCCCAGGCAATGCCGGCCAGCACCACCACGGCCAGCCGCACGCGCTGCCAGCGCAGGGTCTGGATGAAGAGGCGTCCGCTCATTGGCCTGGCTCCTCGGAAGCGTAATACTCGAGGAAGGCTTCCTCCAGGCTGGCCGGCTCGATGATCAGGTCATCCAGGTTCGGCGACGCGATGGACCGCACGAAGCCGGCGACCTCCCCCGACAGCATGCCAATGATGCGGTTGCCGTCGACCTGCACGTCCTCGAGCCCCGGCAGGCTCGCCGGGTCGGGGGCCGCGCCGCGCCAGCGAACAGTCACGCGCCTGCGCCGTCGGGCGAGCAGCTCCCCAACGTCGTGGATGGCCATGAGGCGCCCGGCACGGATGATGGCCACCCGGTCGCACAGCCGCTCCACCTCCGACAGGACGTGGGAGCTGAAGAACACCGTGCGGCCCTCGCGGCGCAGGTCGTCGAGGATGGAGTAGAAGGCGTGCTGCATGAGCGGGTCCAGGCCCTCGGTCGGCTCATCCAGGATGGCCAGCTCGGGATCATGCTGGAGCGCCTGCACCACGCCGATCTTCTGGCGCATGCCGCGTGAGTAGTCGCGCACCTTCCGCTTCAGGACCGATGTGGGCAGCTCCAGCCGCTCGCACAGCTCAGCGCGCCGATGCGGCTGGCGTCCCTGCATGTCGACGAGGTAGTCGAGCACCTGCTCTCCGCTGAGCGAGTCGTACAGCGCGATCCCGCCGGGAAGGTAGCCCGTGAGCCTCCTGATCTCGACCGATTCGGTGGCGATGTCCATGCCGAGCACGCTGGCCGTGCCCCGGGTGGCGTGCAGATACCCGAGCAGGGTGCGGATGGCGGTCGATTTGCCGGCGCCATTCGGTCCCAAGAAGCCGTAAATCTCGCCCTGGTTCACCTCCAGGGTCAGGTCCGTCAACGCCTCGACCGACCCGTAGTGCTTCGTCAGCGCTCGGATGCTGATGACCGGTGCGGGTGGCGTGCCCTCCATGCACCTGATCCTAGCGTGCGCCCGCCGTTGCCGGTACCGAAGTCGCCATCGCGACTCAGGCGATCCCCGTCAGCGCATCGGTAAAGAGGTCGTAGGTCTCCTCGCTGAAGAGGACGAATCGAGCCAGCGTGATCTGCGTCGTCCCGCGCAGGTGCTCCGCGACGGTTCTCACCGCCACCCGCGCGCCGTCGGGCGGCGGGTAGCCGTAGATCCCCATGCTGATAGCGGGGAATGCCAGGCTGCGTGCGCCCAGCTCATCGGCCAGGCGCAGGCAGGACCGATACGCGCCAACCAGCAGCTCCTCTTCCGCATGAGCGCCGCCGCGCCAGACCGGACCTACCGCGTGGAGGACCCAGCGCGCCGGCAGGTCATAGCCCTTGGTCGCCACGGCCGTGCCTGTTGGCGTGCCGTCGGGATAGCGTTTGCGCAGCTCTTCGAGGAGCCGGGGTCCGGCCGCGCGGTGGATCGCGCCGTCCACGCCGCCACCTCCGCGGAGCGCCTCGTTGGCCGCGTTGGCGATGGCATCAACCGCCTGCTGCGTGATGTCGCCGCGCACCAGCTCGAGCCGGCCGCCGGCAAGGGTGATGGCGACGGTCATGACTAGCGCGAGACTCGCGTGGCGCGCAGGATGGATCGGATGCCGACGCGCTGCCCGTACATGAGTACGCCAGCGCTGTAGATCCGTGAGGCCAGCCAGATGGCGGCCACGACGGTCGCGGCCAGCAGCGCGAGCGCCAGGACCACCTCGGCGCTGGACGGCGTCGTCAGTAGCATGCGCGATGGCATCAGGTATGGGCTGAAGAAGGGGATCAGGGACAGCACCTGTACCCAACCGGCGCTCGGGTCGTTGAGGCCGCCGAATGCGGCGAAGTAGCCGGCCATGGAGAGGAAGATGAGCGGGCCGACCGCCTGCTGCACGTCCTCGATGCGGCTGACCATCGACCCCGCCGCCGCATACAGGGTCGAGTACAGGATGAAGCCGAGCATGAAAAAGAGGCCGAAGGCGGCGATCATGATCGGCGTCAGGTCCGGCAGTGGGAGGGGCGTGCCCTCGCCGACGCCCAGCAGGCTCGAGATCGGTCCGTTCAGCACCAGGCCGATGAGCAACGCCCCCACGATGACCACGTACTGCGTCAGTCCAGCCGCTCCCGTGCCGATCACCTTGCCGGTCAGCAGTTGCCGCGGCGTCGCGGCGGTGATGAGCAGCTCCATGACGCGGCCCGACTTCTCCTCGGCCACGCTCTGTGCCACCCAGTTGCCGTAGGTCAGGATCGCCATGAAGGTCAGGATCACGACCGCGTAGGCCAGGATGAAGGCCCCGGCGAAGTCCTCTTCGCTGCGGGCGTCGTCCGGATCGGCGGCTATCGCGGTGAAGTCAGGCGGTGCGAAGAGCTCGCCGCTTTCGGCGGTCGAGACCCCGGCACGCTCCAGCCGGTCACCGATGGCGAGGGCGGTGGCGGCCTGCGTCACCAGCATCCGCGTCTGGTTGGTGGGACCGGAATTGCTCAGGTACTCGAAGGCGAGGTCGCCGCTCTCGCTGCGGGTGATCGTCAGGAGACCGTCCAACTCGCCGTCGCGCACGGCCTGGGCCGCCGTGTCGGGATCACGCGTTCGCGTGACTCGAGCACGCTCCTCGGCATCCGGGACAGGCGCGGGGGCCTCACCCTCGAGCACGGCGCCGGGGTCCGCAGCGGCGATGAGCAGCGCCTGGACGGCCACCACCGGATCGGTCGAAAGGTCATCGGACCCGACGCTGACGGCGATCTCGGGGGGATCCTCGATGCCCACGGCGTCCACGATTGTGGGCAGCATGGTCAGGACCGCAACCGCGATCCCAAGCAGTGCGGTGGTGAATTTGAAGGCGCGACCGCGGACCCGGACCCGGTACTCGCGCCGCGCGACATGGAACGCGTTCGGGAACAGGTCCCTCATCGGTCCGACGCGCGCCCGGTGCTGGCCAGGTGCTCGTCCTCGTCACTCACGGCGCGCCTGCCCACGTGCTCGATGAAGATCTCCTCCAGGCTGGGCTCGGCGATCTCGAAGCGGGTGACCCGGTCGCCGCGGGAGAGCGCAGTGCGCAGGATGGCCTCGGGATCCTGGTCGGCGGGCACGTGGAGCTCGACGTAGTCCTCGCGCTGCGCGGTGACGTTGATGCCCGGGAACTCGGCGAGCCATGCGACGCCGTGGCCGTCGCCTTCGGTCGCCAACCGCACGACCCGGCGGCCCATGGCGCGCTTCACGTCGCGGACCGCACCGCTGATCACGACCCGACCGTGGTCCAAGATGGCGATCGACTCGCACAGCTCCTCGACCGTCTCCATCTGATGCGTGCTGAAGATGAGCGTCTTGCCGCGCTGCTTCATCTCGCCGAAGGCCTCCTTGAGGAGGCGCACGTTGACCGGATCCAGGCCGCTGAAGGGCTCGTCCATGATCAGCACCTCGGGATCGTGCAGGATCGCCGCGATGAACTGGATCTTCTGCTGATTGCCCTTCGACAGCTCCTCGACCCTGCGATCCAGGTATTCGGGGATGCGGAAGCGCTCCAGCCAGTCGCTGGTTTCCTCGCGGGCGGTCGTGTCCGGCACGCCGTAGAGCGCGGCGAAGAAACACAGTTGCTCGCCCACCTTCATGCGCGGGTAGAGGCCGCGCTCCTCCGGCAGGTAGCCCCAGGTTCGGCGCGGCAGTGCCGTGTTCTCGACGCCTTTCCAGGTCACCCTGCCGGAATCCGCGCGCAGGATGTCGAGCACGATCCGCATGCACGTCGTCTTGCCGGCGCCGTTCGCGCCCAGCAGCCCGAAGATGCGCCCCGGTTCCACGCTGAAGCTGGCGTCATCGAGGGCGACGACATCCCCGAAGCGTTTGGTGACCGATTCAATGACGAGGGACATGCCCGGGGCAGCTTTCCGTAGATTTGCTCAGGAGGGACCGATGCGGTCGCGGTGCACCAGCCTAGCCGATGCCGCCGCTGGTTGCCCTCGGCGCGGGTTGCCCTTTGCGGACGGACCCACAGGCCTACGACATTTCCGGTAGGCCGCTTAGGATTGCGACGGTCAGCTGGAGGTCATCGGTTGCCTGTCCGGCGGCCTGACCAAAGTCCCAGTCCGCTTCATCGCCAGGGCCTCTGCTACACTCGAACTCCGAACCGCCACGCGCCCTTTCGAGCTGCGGCGGTTCGTTCGTGAATGCCCCCCGGAAGAGATAGACCGATGAAGATCGCTGTCCCTCGCGAGACCGCCGACGGCGAAACTCGCGTTGCTCTGACGCCCCAGATCGCCGGCCAGCTCATCGGCGACGGCGTGGAGGTGCTGGTCCAGTCCGGCGCCGGCGCGGCCTCCTCGAACCTCGACGAGGCCTACCGCGAGGCGGGCGCCACCATCGTGCCCGATGCCCCGGCCTTATACGGCAAGGCAGACGTGGTCGTGCGCGTCGGTCGTCCCTCCGACGAGGAGGTCGAGATGCTGCGCAAGGGCACCGTCCTCATCGGCACCCTGGGCACCCTGTCCAAGCCGGAGCTTGCCCGGAAGCTGGCGAAGGCCGGCGTGACCGCGATCAGCATGGACGCCATCCCGCGCATCACCCGCGCGCAATCCATGGACACGTTGTCCAGCCAGGCGACGGTGGGCGGGTACAAGGCGGTGCTCATCGCCGCGGAGCGACTGCCGAAGTTCTTCCCGCTCCTGACCACCGCGGCCGGCACCATCCGCCCGGCGAAGGGGATCGTCATGGGCGCCGGCGTGGCCGGCCTGATGGCCATCGGCACCGCTCGCCGCCTGGGCGCGGTGGTCGAGGCCACCGACGTGCGACCCGTCGTGAAGGAGCAGGTCGAGAGCCTGGGCGGCACCTTCATCGAAGTCGAAATGACCGATGAGGAGAAGGCCAGGGCCGAGACCGCCGGCGGCTACGCCACCGAGATGAGCGACGATTACAAGCGGCGCCAGGCGGAGCTGATCGCCGAACGGGTCAAGGAGGCGGACTTCATCATCACCACCGCCCTCATTCCCGGACGCCCGGCCCCGAAGCTCGTCACCGATGCGATGGTGGCCAGCATGAAGCCCGGCAGCGTGATCATCGACATGGCGGCCGAGATGGGCGGAAATGTCGAGGGGACCGAGCCCGGCAAGGAGGTCGTCAAGCACGATGTCCTGATCGTGGGCCTCACCAATCTGCCGGCGACCATGCCGGGCAGCGCCACACAGATGTACGCCAAGAACCTCCACACGCTGATCAAGCACCTGATGAAGGATGGCGAGCTCCACGTTGACCTCGACGACGAGATCACCAAGGGCGCGACCATCACGCACGGAGGCAAGGTTGTGCACGAAGCCACCGCCAAGGCCCTCGAGCCGAAGGACTCATAGATCCATGGAGCTCTCCGCCTTCGAACTGCTCTCCGCGCTCTTCATTCTCATCCTCGCCGCCTTCGTGGGCTACGAGGTCGTGTCGAAGGTGCCGACCATGCTCCACACCCCGCTGATGAGCGGCGCGAACGCGGTTCACGGCGTGATCGTGGTGGGCGCCATGCTGGTCGCCGCCACGGCGGGGGGCCCGGTCGCCATCATCCTCGCCCTGCTCGCGGTCATCCTGGGGACGATCAACGTGGTGGGCGGCTTCGTCGTCACCGATCGGATGCTCGAAATGTTCAAGAAGCGCCCGGACGAGCGTCGCTAAATGGACACGCTCGAGGTCCTGACCTTCCTTGTCTGGCTGATCGCCAGCGTCACCTTCATCCTGGCTCTCAAATTCCTGGCCTCGCCGGCAACGGCGCGACGCGGCAACCAGCTGGGAGCGGCGGGCATGGCGCTTGTCGTGCTGTGGACCTTCTTCACCACCGATGGGCTGCTAGCCAACTGGTGGATCATCGTGGTCGGCGGGGCCATCGGCTCAGTAGCCGGCTGGCTCGGCGCGAAGCGCGTACCGATGACCGCCATGCCGCAGATGGTCGCCATCTTCAACGGCGCCGGCGGTGGCGCCGCGGCCCTGGTCGCGGTCGTCGAGTTCCTTCGAGATGCCGACCTTCACCCCGGTGAGCTGCTTCCCCTCGCCTTCGTGATCGCCACCCTGCTGGGCGCGATCATCGGCTCCGTCAGCCTGACCGGCTCGGTGGTGGCCTTCGGCAAGCTCCAGGGTGTGATCAGCGGGCGGCCCGTGAAGTATCCCGGTTCCCAGATCGTGACCGCGGCGCTGTTCATTGCGGTCGTTGGTGTCGGCATCTACCTGGCGGCCGTCTCTCCCAGCATCCCGCTCTTCCTGCTCTTCGTGGCGATCTCGCTGGTGCTGGGCGTTCAACTGGTGATGCCCATCGGCGGAGCCGACATGCCGGTCGTCGTCTCGCTGCTGAACAGCTACACCGGCATCGCGGTCGCGGCGACCGGCTTCGTGCTCAATAACTACGCGCTGCTCATTGCCGGCACGCTCGTCGGCGCATCGGGCGCCATCCTGACCCAGCTCATGTGCAAGGCCATGAACCGCTCGATCTTCAACGTGCTGTTCGCCGGCTTCGGCACGGGCGGAGACGCGGCCGCGGCGGGCGCGGAGGGCGAGGAGCAACTGCGCGAGATCAGCGCCGATGACGCCGCCGTGCTGATGGCGTACGGCAAACGCGTGATCATCGTGCCGGGCTACGGGATGGCCGTGGCGCAGGCGCAGGGCCCCGTGCGCGAGCTGATGGACCTGCTGGTGGCGCGCGGCGTCGACGTGCAGTTCGCCATCCACCCGGTGGCAGGTCGAATGCCGGGCCACATGAACGTCCTTCTGGCCGAGGCCAACGTTCCCTACGACCGGCTCAAGGAGATGGACGAGATCAACGAGGACTTCGCCGATACGGACGTCGCGCTCGTCATCGGTGCCAACGACGTCGTCAATCCGTCCGCGCGCGAGGAGGGCTCGCCCATCAGTGGCATGCCCATCCTCAACGTCGACCAGGCGCAGAACATCATCGTGCTCAAGCGTGGCCGCGGCGCCGGGTTCGCCGGCATCCCGAACCCGCTCTTCAGCAACGAGAAGACGACCATGCTCTTCGGCGACGCCAAGCCCTCCGTCGCCGCACTGGTTGCCGGCGTCAAGCAGGCCTGACTCTGGACAGGGCCGCCGGTCGGCCTCGTTTCGAGCTTCGTGCCAGGCAACGCCGCTGAGCGGCGCTACCCATGCACGGAGACGCTATCGAAGCGCCGCTGAGCGGCGTTCAACATGAACGCGCCGCTGTGTGGAGGCGGGTCATGCGGAGATAGCACCGCTCAGCGGCGGCCGCTGGTGCTCCACAGGGCCGCGGCGATCAGCGGGAGCTGGAATGGCAGCCGCGCCCACCGGACCCAGCCGGTCGGCACACCGTCGATCGGCACCTGGCTCACCGCGGCGTAGATGTTGGCCGGGAAGACGAGGACGAGGTAGGCCGCCAATGCCAGCCCGGCCGGTCGGCGCCACCGTCGCGGTCCCACCAGACAGGCGGCGAAAACAATCTCCACGGCTCCGGTGAGGGCGACGAGCTCATCGCGCAGCGGAACGATGGCCGGCAGGTGCTCGACATACGGGCGCGGGTTGACGAAATGGAGGATGCCGGCATTGGCCATGAAGAGCGCCAGGCCGATGCGCACCACGGTGTGAAGGGTCGCGCTCACTCGCCAACGACCGGACTGAACGCCTTCACCAGCTCGGCGGGGACGCGGGTCGGTCGCCCATCGGCCACGCGGACATAGACCCCCACTCACTCGCCACGTCCGCGAGCAGGACCCCGTCGCCCGCGCGTCGGACCTCGGTGTGGCGCCGACCGCGCACGCCACCGATCCCGAGGACGCGGACGGTGAGGTCGATCTCGTCCGCGCGCCGCGCCGGCAGGTGGTACGTGATCTCGTGGCGCCGCACGAGCCACGCGCAGCCCCGCGCCAGTCCCCAGTCCCGGCCGAATCCCATCGCTTCGGCGTGCTCGGCGCTCAGCTGCTCCGCCCATTGAAGATAGACCGCGTTGTTGACGTGGCCGTTCTCGTCCACCTCGTACGTACGCACGCGCCAGCGCTGGCTGAACCGAATCGGATCGGGAGAGGGCATATCGGTCACGGATGCATGCTACCCGCAGTGGTGCCCACTCACGGTCCGGGCTCGAGACCACCGGCCGGAAAGAATGCAGATAATGCTGCGGTGGTCGGCGCGAGTCCGTACTGAGAAGGCATTGACGTACTGGAGCAGCAGTCACATACTCAAGAGACTATCCGTACCCAGGGTGGAATATGCCGAACGTCGTGGGAGAGCGGTTCCAGATCACCATCGACAAGAAGGTCCGCGAGGAGCTGGGTGTCAAGGCCGGTGATCTGGCCATCGAACGCGTGCAGGATGGTCGGTTGGTGGTGACATTTGCGCCGGCCCCGCATAGGCAATCACAGCTGGGCATTCTGAGGAAGTACGCCCGCA
>Ga0136633_1002902_pt1 | contig 11540 bp, 9 predicted proteins | sample AntDrymeUQ832206_2_FD_105494 | JGI IMG/M metagenome (GOLD analysis project Ga0136633, IMG submission 105494) | Polar desert sand microbial communities from Dry Valleys, Antarctica - metaG UQ83 (22.06) | ecosystem: Environmental > Terrestrial > Soil > Desert | place: Antarctica: Dry Valley...
AGGCGCCGACGAACCTCGAGCACGCCGCGCAGCGCCAGGAGCGCCAGGATGCTCAGCACCAACAGCACCGGCAACCAGACGATCCCGAACCAGATGAGCCCGTTCAGGAGTCCCTGTCCGATGCCGACCAGCGAAGCCAACGCGGCGTTGAACTGCGACCCGGCATCCCACGTCTCGGCGATCTCGGCCACCGGCTCCGGGGCCGGGATGAGTGAGACGGTCAGCGTGGACAGATCCGCATCGCCCTCGATGTCCTGGAGCTGCGCCTCGAGCTGCTCGATCTCGCCGCGCACAGCGTCGAGTCGCGACTGGACGGCGAGCACGTCGTCGATCCGCTCGGCGCGCTCGAGGAGAAGGCGATACGAGGCCTCCGACGCCTCCAGGTTCGCGATTCGGGCACCGAGGTCGATGATCTGGCGCGTGACGTCCGACTCGCGCGTGGCTTCGGCCACCACCTCGCCGTCGAGCGCACGGAGGCGCTCCAGTGCCTCGTCGAAGCGCGCTGCCGGAACGCGCAGGGTCAGTGTCGCGCCCTGGTCGTTCGATCCGGCCTGCGAGCCTCCGACGTAGCCGCCCAGCTCGAGCGCGAAGGCGCGCACCCGGCCGACCGTTGCCGGCACGTCGGTCACCTCGACGCTCACCTCACCGGTCTTGATGATGCGTTGCTCGATCGGCGCGGCGTTGGCCTCATCGGCGGCCGGTCCGCCACCGGTCGTGGTCTCTTCGTCGGTTGCGGGCTCTTCCGCGGCATCGGTGCCACCGAGGTCCCTGAAGTCGGCCGCGGCGCTCGCTGCGGGCTCGGCCTGCTCGCCGGTTGTCAGAGAGCCTGCGCTGGCGCAGCCGGTGACGACCAGGATGAGCAGCATGAGCGCAATGATTGCCGGCCGTCCTTCGGCCCGGCGGATCGGTGTGACTGGGCGCATGAGGTGATCCCTCCTTCGGATACAGCCCGGACGTCACCGGCCGGGCGATCGTTCCGCACTACGAATACGCCGCTCGGCTAGGCTTCGTTCATGGACGAACGCACCGCCGAGCTCATGGCCGATGAGGATGCCCGCGCGGACATGGCAGCGCACGAATTCGACCACGAATTCCTTGGGGCTCATCTCAGCGATGAGCGCCGCAGGGCCGGGCTGCTCGGCGAGATCCGCGAGGCGATATTCGGCGCGCAGGATGGTCTGGTCAGCACGCTGGCGGTCGTGAGCACCGTGGCCGGTGCGACGTCGGACCGCTACCCGATCCTCGTGGCCGGCATCGCGTCCGGATTGGCCGGCATCTTCAGTATGGCGGCCGGCGAGTACATCGGCAGCAAGAGCCAGCGCGAGATCTTCGACGCCCAGATCGTGGACGAGCGCGAAGAGGTCCACGAGCGGCCGGGTGAGGCGGAGGCCGAGGTGGCCTACATGTTCGAGGAGGACGGGCTGCCGCACGACAAGGCCCTCGTCGTCGCGCGCGTGATGGCAGAGCATCCAGAGGTCCTGCTCGAGACGATGGTCGAAAAGGAGCTTGGTCTCACGGTCGAGGAAGGCGGCGGCTCCCCGCTGCAGGGAGCGCTCGTCATGGGTGCCGCCTTCGGGCTCGGGACCATTCCGCCCATCCTGCCGCACGTGTTCGTCAACGGCGATGCCGCGGTGATGGTCTCGGTGGCGGCCACCCTGGCGGTCCTGTTCACCATCGGCGCGCTCAAGAGTCGCTGGACGCATCGGTCCTGGTGGGCGTCCGGCTCCGAGATCCTGTTCATCGGCGCCGTGGCCGGCATCGCCGGTTACTTCTTCGGGAACATCCTGCCATTGCTGCTCGGTGCGCCCGAGGTCGCTGCCTAGATGTAGCTGAAAGGTCAACCGTCGACGGTGAGCGTGCCGACCATGCCGTATCCCTCGTGCTGCGGCAGGTGGCAGATGTAGGCGAACGTTCCGGGATCGTCGAAGGTGATCGTGGTCTCCATGGTCTCGAGCGCCGGCACGGTGACCTCGGTCGGGACGATGTCGTGGCTCGCGTGCGTGCCGGTGCGGTGCGCCTCGTGAAATGCCTCGTCGCCGATCAGCCACTCGTGGTCGATCGGGTCCTCGTTGACCAGGACGAAGGTGACCGGCACATGAGCCGGCACGGTCAGCTGGGCCGGAGGGAAGGCGGAGTAGTGAATCCTGATGGTGACCGTCTGCGCCGAAGGGGCACAGCCTGCGGCCGCGGTCACCGCCAGGAGCAGTGCCGCGGCCATCGGCCCGCGCTTCATGCGCCGGCGAGCGGTGGCGTGCGCGGCGCGCGCCCGGTTGCGCGGTCGAGCAGGAGCGGCACCGCGATCGCCGTCATCGCGGCGAGCAGGAGGTAGAGGGCGACGGGTGCCGCTGGGGCAGGATCGTTGCCGAAGGGCGCATAGCCGGCGTCGATCACCGACGGGCTTCCGGCGCCCGAGGCGTCGATCGCGAGGTCGAAGTCGAGCTCGCCAGCGTCCGACGCCACGACCACCTTGGTCAGCCACGCTTCGTCGGGCACCCACTCCATGCCCACGTCGGAACGCAGGTCGGCGAGCAGCGACTCGGTCGCCGGCGCGCTGTGGTCGAGGATGAGCCCATCGGACTCGGCGAACGCGCCGGCCTTCGGCAGGAGGGCGGGCCTGATGTCGGTCAGCAGGTATACATCGGCCTCGACGAGCTCTCCGGGCGCCTTGCCGAGCCCCAGGATGCGCAGAGGCACCCACGGATTGTCGGTCGGGATGGTGAGGTGGACCGGGGTGCCATCGCCGATCGCCTGGCCGCGCTCGGCGGCCGCATCGGCGTCGAAGGCGGCGGCCATGAAGATCGGGCTGCGATCCGCGTAGAAGTCGAGGACCTCCGGCGCGTCGGGCGGAAGACGGAAGCCGTGGTTCTTGGCCCACAGGCCGACCTCGTCGCCACCGCCGCGCAGGATCGTGATGTCGAGCGCATCGATCGTCGTCTCGAGCAGCACCTCCGCCTCGCAGCGAGCCGCGCTTGCATCAGCCGCCGCGAAGAGCAGCTCGTCGGAGACGGGATCGGTCTCGCGGGTCAGGCGTTGAAGCGTCCAGTCCCCGCCGCGGACGACATCGGTGGGGATGCCGGGGAGCGGGGTGATGCTGCCGAAGGCCCCGCCACCGCCCGCGAACTCGAACGAGGTGACGTAGTGCTCTACGCCGTCGTGGTACCCGGCGAAGGTGGTCGTGCGGAGGAGGTTGACGGCCCCATTGGGACCGATGAGACCGCCGCAGGCCAGCGTCGGCGCGGCGGTGATGAACAGGGCGGCTGTGGCCGCCAGGAGTGAGAGCCAGGGACGTCGCATCGACCGTCCTCCTTCGAGTTGCGGGGCGTTTGATCGATGCTGCGCAGCACCGTGTCTGACGCCCCCCATCACGCATCGGTTCCCATCGGCCCACATCCGCGTTCCGCGCGCTTGCGCCGCCGCACCCGGAACGCCGCCGCCTCACGCTGACCCGTGGGGCGGGGCTATTGCCCAACGAGCCGGGCACCGGACCGACGTCCGTGGCGATCCAACCCGCGCCACGGGTGAATGGCAACCGAGGTAGCTCCCGATGGCTATTAGCCCCGTGGTACGGGTCATGGCCGGCGGGCGCGCCAGCCCCAGCTGATTCATGGTCCATCTAGGCCGGCGACGAGCTTCTTTGGCGCCACGGCGCGGTAACTCTCCTCGATCCAGGCGGTGATCATGTCAAGCGGCACATCTTCCGGCGCCACGGCGGTCACCCAGCCCCCACGATCCAGACCGTACCCGGCGGGCATGACCCATTCGAAGGCCATGGCCTCTTCGTGCGAGTCGCGGAGCTTGACCGTGAAGCGGAGACCGGGATCGCCTTCGGCCCCGCCGAAGAAGACGAAGACCTTCTTGCCCACTTTGAAGACCGATTCGCCCCACGGATGGTCCTCCCAGGCCTCGGGAAGGCCGGCGGCGAAGACACGCACAGGTTCTCGAAGCGGATGCTCCATGGAACTTCTAGTCCCCAGGTTCAATCAACCTGCGAGGAAACTCAGGCACGTCCATCCACATCAGCTGTGGGTACGCGGACATGATCTCCGCGCGTGTTCGGTCGCCAGCATCGTTGATGTCGCCCGGCTGGGTCTCTGTCAGGACATACCCGCCCAGGCGAACCGCCGCACCGCGGAACTGTGGCTCGTCGCTCAGCCTGGCAAGGTCTCGCAGTGCCACGAACCGATGTTCATTGGCGGTCAGGCCCTCGTGGTGCATGCCGTGCGGCTCAAGGAACTGGACTCGCGTGCCACGCTCGTCCTCGATCCAGAGGATGAAGTCCGGGGAGAAGCCGATGCGGGGAAAGAACCGGAGGCCACGCCCTGAGAGGTTGCGCAGGAGGCTGAGCCTCATACCGGCGAATGGCCCCTCGCCACTCTTCTCCTTCCAGAAGTCATGCAGCGCCCCTACGAGGCGCTGCTCGGACTTCACGAGCCCAGCCGGCCGAACCGATATGCCCGCGTGCTGTTTTCCTGGCGCGCCTAGCACGGGGTTATAGACGTGCCAGTCCAGATAGAACCGCGGAAGGATCTGATCGCTCGTCTGGAGCAGCTCGTCGCGATCAGCGATAAGACGTTCGATCTCCGCCCGTTGGTCGGGAGAGCGCACCCGGATGGTGTACGCATCGATCACGTTCTCGTTCACAGATCCGAGGTCAGTGAGCTCGAGCTGCGCATACTCGGCCTGTCGCCGTCGCTGCCGCACCCATCCGTCGAAGTAGGCGCGGAGGGCCTCGACCACCACCAGCTGCACCCTGTCGGGCAGATCGGCGTCATCGACCGGTACCGTGAGCTCGCAGCGCTCGAGGATCGGCAGCAGGACGTCCGGTCGGATCAGGACGTTGTCGTAGCCACGGCGCAGCTTGTACTCGAGCAGATCGAGGTACGCCCGCTCGATCTTCACCAAGTCGCGAGCGTGGGACCCGACCGAGAAGTCCAGCCTGCGCGGCTCCCCCACCCGCGCCTGCTGATGATCAGCGCCGCGCAACACCGCGATGCGCGCCGTGTGGTCTCGCTCAACTCTCGGACCATCCGCATCCAGCGTCCACGTTTCGACATTCGACGAGTAGCCATCACGGGTGCGAACCAACGGCAGACGCCCCCAGTCATCGACCGTCACATCCACCGAAAGGGCGAGATCCACGGGCATCTCCTCGCGTCCGAGCGTCTCCAGGAAGCGCTGCATGTAGTCCGCATTCCAGCCAAAGACGTTGAGAGTTTCGAGCTCGCGCAGGCCGGTCGCCACGTCATCGGCGCCAACGGCGTCGGAGCTGCGTTTGAGCGACCAACCACGGCCCTTCAGACGCACGCCACGGCCGAAGAGCTGGATCACCTGCGGACCCTCTCCCTTGCCCAGGTTGAGGAGGCCCATGCCCGCCACGCGCCAGGACGACCATCCCTCGATGAACTTCCGCGAGCCGACCAGCACATTGATGCGTGAGCCCGCTTCATCCACCGCATCGAACAGGGAGCCGCTGAACCGGTCTTCGCCGACCTCGATCCCGAGCCGTTCGACGAGGTGCTTCTTGAGCGCGGACGCGTCACCGATGTTGATGACCCCGAAGTACGGGCTTTCGCCGGTGCCCGGTGCTGAGACGCGAAGAGCAAGCTCGCCGGCGGCGTTCTTGAGCTCGACGACCTGGATCTCGCCACGCCCGTGAAACAGATCGCGACAGACACCTTCATAGACGTCCGCCACGCTGGTTGCCGCGAGATGGGACAGGCGTCCGCTGAACAGATCGTTGCCGGCCTCATCAACGAATCCGCTCTCGCTCTCTCGGATTCGACCGATGACGCCTTCGGCCCACGCGCGATCCGCCATGAATCGTTGCAGGAAGCCGATGACGGTGGCGACGTCACTGCGGCCCTGCTCGTTCTTCTCCGCCTGCACGCTGGACCCAAGGAAAACCCACAACGGCGGCTCGATGTTAAAGCGTCTCAGTGCAGCACGATGCTCGCGGAAAAGGCGCGACTGCTGATAGAAGACAAGCAGACCACCCAGCAGCAGCTCCTGCGCATCAATAGCGTGACCACGGCGCAGGTTGAGCACGCTGTAGTCCTTCCCGAAGCCGTCGCCGTAAAAGTGACCGTACGAGTAGTCGAACAGGATCGATCGCCCGTACTCGTTCAGCAGCGTCCGCCTGTCACGACGCGACGCGGCGGCGATGGCCTGGGCGAACGTGGCGCTGTACTCGACCAGCATGCCGTCGGTCGCCAACGCCCGCTGCTTGCGCTTCCAGGACTGCGCCTCGCTGCCGGTCCCCTTGTGGCCCTCATCCACGAATACGAGATTTGCGCCGCCGAGCTCCTCGACCGGGATCGAGGTTCCGTCGCCGACACGCTCCTCCGGCAGGCGCAGCTTGTGGATGTCGATGACCTGGACCGTCGGGCGAAACAGGCCAGGCGCACCGCGCCCCTCAAGGAGCAGTCCGGCCTCGACACCGCTCATCGTCAGCTCGTCGAGGTGCTGGCGGGAGAGGCCCTCGTTCGGCGTCACAAGAATGATCGAGTCGAACTCCCGCCGGCCGTCCGCACGGCTGACGAGCGCGTCCGGCCGCGCGCCCTGTGACAGGTAGTGCTGGATCTGCCACAGCCCCGCGTGCATGAGCAGCGTCTTGCCTGATCCGGTGGCCATGAAGTACGCCATCCGGCGGAGGTCGTGAGGCGCGCAGTCGGCAAGATCGGCGAGGGTGGCGTCGTCCGCCTTGAAGGCATTGAGGGCGCTGGCCAGCGCTTCGGGATCGGTCGTCAGCGCGTCAAGGTAGAGCTCGGTGTACAGCAGCGCCAGGTACTGGAAGTACTTGAAGGTGAAGGTGCCGCGAGCGTGCGCCAGGCGCTCCTCGAGCTCCATGATGCGGGCGTCGTAGCGCTCGAAGGCCTCAGCATCCGCGTACCGATACGGTCCATTGAGAAGCCGCTTCGCGAAGAACGACCGCCCGTCGGCGTCGGCGCCTTCCGGCACTCCGGCAAGCTCGTTGCCCAGCTCGGCGAGCGAATCGGCGCCGAACTGCCGATGGAGATATCGGTTCAGGAGCAGGGACTGCTCTAGGCTCATTGCTCCCGCTCAGCCAGCAGCCGCTCGACGGAGGCGCGGAGGTCCGCCAGGCGATTCTCGATGGCGTCCGCGACGATCCGCAGATCGACGACCTCGTACCCATGGATCAGGTGGTCGCGCATGCCGATGATCTCGCGCCATGGGACCGACGGCTCGCGCGACCTGGTCTCGACGGAGACACGCCGGGCCGCCTCGCCGATGATCTCGAAGTTCCGCACGACCGCATCGCGGACCATGGGCTGCGCTAGCAGGGCATCCGTGTCCCCGGCGGTATATTCCTCGATGAGGTCGATCGCATCGAGGATGTGATGCAGGAGCGCGGCATCGCGGCTCATGCCCACAGCGGTCGCGCCTCTGCGAGGACGGCGTCGCGAATATATGGGCTCAACCCATTCACCGTGACCACATCCACCGATATCCCGAGCAGATCCTGCACATCAAGCTGGAAGCCGATGAGATCGAGGAGATCCCGCCCGCGCTCCATCCCGATCACCAGATCGAGGTCGCTGTCGGGACCGGCCTCGCCGCGAGCATGCGAGCCGAACACGCGAACGTTCGAGACGCCGTGACGCGTCGCGATCTCGCGGATGGCGGTCGCGTGGTCGCTGAGCTGCTGGACCGTCATCGGTCTTCCTCCTCGATGAGCCGCTTGAAGATCGGGTCCAGGGAGCGCACCGCCGGAACGGCGGAGTCACCGTTGATCAGCACCTCATCGTATGCTCCTGCCTCGATCCGTCCCTCCAGGAATCTCCGCTCCACCGCAGGGTCCAGACCCGTCATGTCGCGCCAGAGGATCAGCAAGCGTGTCCCGTCTTTGTAACCGATGACGGCCCGATATGGCCGCGCGTCAGCCTCACTTGTCCAAATCTGAATGCGCTGCACGTGGACGCCATATGCGAGATTGAACGTCTCGACGAGGTCGGCGGCATGGGTGCGTGGTCCGTCGTCGGTCAGCGTCTTGATCTCGTATTCGAACGGATGCGCCAGCCGCTCGACGTTCAAGAGCGCCGGACTCCGCTCTACCGCCTGATCCAAGAGTCCGTTCAGAACATGTTCATCAGTCGTCTCGACACTGCTGAGGGCGTCGTCATACGACTCTAGACTGACCAACTTCATGACGCGTGGCGCCGCGGCGACCTCGTCACCGTCCGGCAACCCTGCGGGACGGCCATCCTCCCACTCAGCGGCGTATGCGACCTTCATAACACGCGGAACCGTTACTGTCATGAAGAATCCCCCTAGGTCAACTATGACAAACGGGCGTCGCACTCCATCGATCGCGGAGGCCTTGATGGCTGCGTGTGCCAGCGTGCCCGATCCTGCGAAGAAATCAAGGACAGCTTGATCCTCGAGCACAGATACAGACTGAAGGAGCGTTTTCAGCAAATTGCTCGGTTTCGGAGTTGAAAAAACGCGCTCCCTACCGAATAGGTCAGCGAGTTCTTCGAATGCATCTTCGTTCGTCGCCTGCAATGCGCGGCCATCAAGGTACGAAGGGAATCCCTTCATACCGACCTCGGCTTTAATGGCTCTCGGTTGCAGTCTCCGAGTGTTGACAATGATTGACGTCCCATTGGCCAACTCTCTGTCCAAGTTTTCTTGGGACCACGTGAATCGAGCTCTGAGACGGAGCGGCGATGTAAACATCCCGTCGGCAACGTCGGCTGAGTCCAAGAGCTCCACGGCAGATGCGCCCGTGCCGTATGTGCCTGCCTCATAGCGTCCGTCGGGCAGTCGCGTCGGAACGCTGGCCGGGAACCGGAGCTCGTTGAGAGAGTTACCCTTCTTCACAAGAGGCTGAGACTCGCCCTCCGTCGCGAAACCTCCGTGCAGCACAACTGCGGATGTTTTGGGTTTTAGCGCGACCACGTAGTCATGAAGGCTCACCACTTTCGGACTGAGGTAGCTACCCTTCCGCTTCTGAACCAAACAAGATTGGCGACCATGTCGAAGGCGCTCACCGCAGCTTGATTGAGACTCGCAAGCTCATTGTCGTCAAGGCTAATGAACAGGACGCCTCCGTCGGCGACGAGCGGTTCGGCGGCACGAAGTCGTTCGGACATCATGGCCAGCCAGGACGAGTGACGGTATCGGTCCTTGTAGATGAAGCCGTCGTTGCCAGTGTTGTAGGGCGGGTCGATATAGATGCACTTCACCTTGCCCGCAAGCGTCGGGCCCAGCAGGCGAAGCGCCTGGTAGTTCTCGCCGTGGACGAGCAGCCCGTCGGTCACACCGTCCAGGTCATCGAAGCTGGCGAGCAGGTCGTCGCGGAAGGCGTCGTCGAAGTGGCGCGTATCGACCACCAGCGTGGGGTGCGACTCGAAGAAGGCGCCGTACGCCTCCGCTTCGGTGCCGATGTCGTCCGGCTCGATCGCGAACAGGTCGCGCCAGGCCTGGCGCTGCTCGTCGTTGGCAGCGATCCGGGGCCAGAGCTCGCGCGGGATGCAGCGCATCGTGACCAGATAATCGGTGCGCAGGACGAACTTGCGCTTCTCGAAGAGCCGGCGCTGGGCATCCTCCAGCTCCGCTAGGAAGCCGATGATGACGCTGGCCAGCTCGCGGACGACCCGCAGCATGCGCTGGCGGGGACCGATGTCACCGTCGAGGTCGGCCAGGTGGACGATCTGGTCCTTCAGATAGAACTCGAGCTCGCCGCGCAGGAAGCCACCGAGATCGCGATGGATGAAGTAGTCGGTGGTGTTGCGCTTCGCAAAGTGCCGAAGGTGACGAAGGAGGAGCGGCTCGTCGTCGGTCGGTCGATTCTGGTCCGGGTTGAGGAGGACTCCGCGCAACACGACATCGGGGATCCGGTCGGCAATCGCGGCCAGCGCATCGGCGAGGAGTGATCCTTGCAGCTTGGTGCCTGTCGTCCCCGCCACCTCTCCTTCGGTCGGCAGGCGGTACTCAAACGGCACGGTCAGCCGAGAGGCGGCCGCATCCCAGACAGCGCCGTCGGTGAGCGGGAAGAAGTAGCGCGTATCGCCCTTGGTGTTGTCCCGCGCCGTGGTTGCCGCGGTCAGGCTGAAGCGGACCCTTGCCTCGGTGCCGGGGATGCGGAAGGCGTAATCGCGGAACTGCTCGCCGGTCTTGACGTAGTGCTGATCGCGGTTGACCCAGTGAAAGAGGGTCTCCTCGCCGTTGTAGGGAACCGCGTAGGACTCGTGACGACCGTAACGGCGATGCGGGATGAAATCGCCGGCGTCGTAGTAGCGGCTGAGGAACGCGTGGAGGTGATTGAAGACCTCGGCCTTCTGGTCGTCGCTCGCGGCCATCTCGGCCATACGCGCTCGGGCTTCGCGGTACTCGGCAACCAGGTCGCGCATGGCGGCGGCGGACTGCTCGGCGAATGCGGCTGCGATGTCGCCATCGGTCGTGATTGCAGTTGGATCGATCTCCCGCCGAATCCGCTCCGCTAGAGTTCCAACGGTCGTTTCGGCCGCCTCGCGCTGGGCGGCAGTCATGCCCGCAAATGCCTCATCGACCTGCCGCGGCAGCTCGTCGTTCAGAAACGCCTCAACCTCGGCGCGCCGGGCGTTCAGCAGGCGGTAGATGCCGAAATCAAGATCGGCGAGGTCGAGCTGAAGGAGCTCGCGCATGAGCTCTTGGAACTTTCCGAGCGCCGTCGGCACTGCCTCCCTTTGGGTCACGAGTCTCTCCTCACCGGCATGCTAGCGGAACATGCGCTGTTGCTTCGCGAGGTCAAGGCGCTCGGGTGTGCCGTCGAGCGCCTCATCGACACTCCGCAGCCGCTGCGCGATGACGTTGAGCACCAACCCTTCCACCTGGAGCCGGCCGTCGATCACCAGCAGCGGGTGGCGGTGCAGCAACGCCCGGTGCGCCTGGTAGACCTGCGGGCGCAGCGTGACGTTGATCATGCCCGTCTCATCCTCGAGCGCGATGAACACGAAGTTCTTGGCCGTCATCGGGTGCTGCACGCTCACCGCCAGCCCGGCCAGCCGGATCTGGGACCGATCGCGGAGGCGGGCGGCGTCGGCCACGGTGATCACCCCGCGTGAGGCGAGCCGTTCGCGGAAGAGCTCGACGGCATGAAGGTTGGGCGAAACGCCGGTATCGCGGTAGTCGGCAGCGGTCTTCTCGGCGTCGGTCATCGGCGGCAGTGAGGCGCCCAGCGCGCGCTGGGCGTCATCGGTCAGGCCAAGCGCCGGGTGCTCGGGATCGGCGTCGGACAGGGTGGTGCGCAGCTGCCAGAGGAGCTCGCGGCGGGGCGCATCGGTCCAGTCGAAGGCGCCGATGCTGATGAGCCGCTCCACCACCTGCTCGCCAAGGCCGGTTCGGGCGACGAAGTCGCGGACGGACGCATAGGGGCCGATGGCGCGCTCGCGCTCGAGGGTTGCCTTCGCACGTTCGTCGACCCCCTTCACCTGGCGCAGGCCCAGCCGAATGGCGTGCTTTCCTTCGGAAGTCGGCCGCGTGTCGTGCTCCCAGGCCGACTCGTTGACGTCGATCGACAGGACGGCGATGCCGTGGCG
>Ga0136633_1002903_pt1 | contig 11529 bp, 9 predicted proteins | sample AntDrymeUQ832206_2_FD_105494 | JGI IMG/M metagenome (GOLD analysis project Ga0136633, IMG submission 105494) | Polar desert sand microbial communities from Dry Valleys, Antarctica - metaG UQ83 (22.06) | ecosystem: Environmental > Terrestrial > Soil > Desert | place: Antarctica: Dry Valley...
AGCCCGAACAGCGGAGCCAGATCCTCGTAGGCCTGGGTGCTGTTATCGGTGAACTGGACGAAGAAGGTCAGGACCTGTAGCTCAAGCTTGTCGAAGCGATCTCCGGCCGCTTCCTTCACCCACTCGAGGCGGCGCCGGTACTTGTCCCCCTTGGCCGATTCGGCCACTTCCGGGCCGACGTATCCGGCCTTCAAGTTGGGGTTGATGCCGACGATGTCAGCGTGACGCGCCGCGATCGACAGAACCCGCTTGCCGCCTCCCCCGATGACCAGCGGAGGGCCGCCAGGCGTGTGCGGCCGAGGGTGCCCCTGCGCGCCGGTGACCTTGTAGTGCGTGCCGTCGAGGTCCGCCCGCCCGTCTCGCCACAGGTCCCGGATCACGGCAAGGCCTTCTTCGAACCGGTCGACGCGAACGCTCGGCTCGTCGTAGGGGATCCCGGATTCGTCGTAGTCCGTCTTCATCCACCCCGCACCCAGCCCGAACTCGACGCGGCCCTCGGTCGCCAGGTCGAGCGTCGCCATCTCCCGGGCCAGCACGATCGGGTGGCGATAGTCGTTGTCGAAGACCAGCGCGCCCACCTTGAGCGTTTCGGTGGCCTCGGCGGCCACGGTCAACCCGACGATCGGACCCCACTGGTCACCGAAGTGGTCCGGCATGTAGAGGGTCGAATAGCCCAGGTCCTCGACTTGACGAGCCTTGTCACGCCACGCCTTGCCGGTCGGGGCGGTGAAGACCTGTGCGGCAAAACGGAACGGTCGGGTCATCGACGCAGCCTAAGTGGATCCGTGTTATTGGCTCTTCGCCTGACGGCCGGCCAACTACCGGAAGAGGTCGTCCGCCTTGGATCGGACGATCTCGGACTTCACCGATGACTCGCGCAGCCACTCTTTCGGTACGCCGCGCACGACGGCCGCCGCCGTCCCGGCGGCCTTGCCCATCACCAGCTCGGCTGCCCCCGCCAGCTCGTCAGCCACGCAGACCTGCGTCGCCTCGAGCTCGCGGCCCTGCGTGTCGAATGTGCCCCGAAGGTCGACGACGGCCGCTACGCCGGCCACCCCGATGGCCACGTCCGTGAGGCCATTCCGCCACGGCCGTCCGAATGTGTCCGACACGATCACCCCCACCTCCACGCCGGCGCGGGCGCGGATTCCATCCCGGATCCACCGGGCCGATCGGTCGGGATCGAGCGGCAGCAGCGCGGCGAAGCCCTCCGCCACATTGGACAGGTCGATACCAGCGTTGGCGCAGACGAAACCGTGCTTGGTCTCGGAAATGAGCAAGTCGCCTCGGCGGCGCACGATGCGGGCCGATTCGGACTCGACCAGGCGGATCTTGGCGTCGGGGTCCGCCGGGTCGAGCGGCACGAGGCGCCCCTCGGCCTTCGATACGACTTTCTGCGTCACCACGAGAACGTCGCCGTCGCGCAGCTCGGTCTGTGCCGCGATCATCTCGGCCAGGTTGTCGCCCTCCGAAATTTCTGGCAGCCCCGGTACTCCGCTGATCTGCAAGCTGTTCATGCTGTCGCCGCCAGGGCTCGGCGGGCCAGCTCTGCGGCGGCCGGCGCGTCGGTCATGACCGTGGGCGCCACCACGCACCGCATGCCTTCCGCCTCGACCGCCGCCGAAAGGCCCGAGTCCGCGTCGTCGACGATCAGCACGCTGGCGAACTTCGCATAGAGCCGGGCGACGCCGACGACACTCGGTTCGTGGCCGAGATCGGTCATCAAGGTGTCGGCCGGCCCCTTGAGAGCCTTGCCCGCGATGATCGGGGAGATGGCCACACATCGATCCCGACGCGCCGCCAAAGCGTCAGACAGACCTGGTACCTCCAACAGCGGCCCGATTGAGACGATCGGGTTGGAGGGGCACACCACCACCACGTCCGCGGTGTCGATTGCCTCGAGGACGCCGGGGGCCGGCCGCGCCGCAGCGGCGCCCTCGAATGAAACGGCAGATACCGCAGTCGCGTGGCGCTGTCCCACGAACCACTCCTGGAACGAGATGGTCGAGTCGGTGGCCCGCAGGGTGATGTTGGTCTCGACGCGGTCGTTCGACATGGGAAGCAACCGCAACGCAAGTCCCCACGCCCGGGTGATCTCTGCGGTCGCCTCGGCGAGCGTCGCCCCTTCGGCCAGGCGCTGGGTGCGGTACATGTGGGTAGCCAGATCTCGGTCGCCCAGGCGGAACCAGGTCTGCCCCGAGTACCGGTCCAAGGACTCCATGGCCGCCCAGCTCTCTCCGGCCAGACCCCAGCCGGTATCCGGATTGACGGCTCCGGCCAGGGTGTAGGTCACCGTGTCGAGGTCCGGGCTGACGCGCAGGCCGTGCAGCACGATGTCGTCGCCGGTGTTGACTACTGCTGTGATCTCTTCGGGAGGGACGATCTGCACGAGACCCGACAGGAACTTGGCCGCGCCGACCCCGCCCGCCAGACATGTGATCACTCGCTCGGAGCGTAACTGTGCGTGAGTCAGTCGCGGTGGTGACCGTGACGTATCGGTCGGAGCCGACCATCGGCCTCTGCATCCGGGCGTTGCCCGCGGCCTGCGAAGGGCTGGAGGCCAGGGCCTTCGTGGTCGACAACGCCTCCGACGACTTCAGCGTGGATGCGGCGCGGGACGCGGCGGCGGCCATCCACTCGAGCGTCCCCACCGAAGTGTTGCCGCGCCACTCCAATGCGGGCTTTGCCGTCGGAGCCAATATCGGGATGGACCGTGCCATGCCTTCCGACCCGGACTGGTTGCTGTTCTGCAACCCCGACGCCGTGCTGCCTCCTGGTTCGGTCGCGGCCCTCGTCGAGGTCGCTAAGTCCTGGCCGCGCCCGGCCGTAGTCGCGCCAGCGCTCATCAATCTCGACGGCTCTGCCCAGCCGATGGTGGAGCGCACCTACCGCATCGGTCGCGTCCTGTCCGGAATGGCCAGGGTGGGGGGCGCCAACCGAGCTTCTTCCGCCCCCACCAACGGCCCGCCGTTCACCGCCGACTGGGTCCACGCCGCGGTACTGCTGGTTCCCACTCAGATCGCACGGTCGATCGGCGGATGGGATGAGAGCTACTTCCTCTATGCGGAGGACATGGACTTCTGTCTTCGCGCCCGGCAAGCGGGCGCCGACGTCGTGGTTGTGCCATCGGTGCGTGTACCCCACGTGAGTGGAGCGTCCGCCGCGCTGTCCGGCGGTGAGCCCTTCCGCGCCGCGGACCGAGTGGCGGGGCTCGGGCTGTTCCTGCTCAAGGAGCACGGTCGCTGGGCGTCGAGCCTGTTCGGCCTGGCCACCGCGGCGACTTCAGTTCCGGCAGCCGTTGTCGAGCGGGCGCGGGGGAACCTGGCTCAGGCGGAGATTCAGCGTTCGAAGGCGCGGGCCGGGCTGCGTGTGCTGGCCGGCCGTCGTCCCCGTCGCCGATGAGGGTCGTTGCCGCGGTCCCGTGCCATCGTGACGAGCCCGGCGTAGCGCGAACCCTGATCGATCTCTCCGACAACCTGGAGCGATTCGATGACGCCCGGATCGTCGTGTGCATCAACGGCCCGGCAGCCGAGAGCTCGCCTGCGGCGACCGCGATAGCCGAGGTGCCCGGCATCGAGGTGAGGTTTCTCGAGCAGGCTTCCAAGGCCGCGGCGTGGAATCTGCTGCGCCGGGAGCCCGCAGACATAACCGTGTTCAGCGACGCGGACGTTCGTATCGCGCCCGGCTCACTCACGTCGCTGGTCGAGGCCTTGGAGAAGCACCCGGACGCGGTACTTGCTACGGCGCGCCAGGAACCATCTCTCCCTGATTCGGTACCGGGTCGTGTGGCCACCATCCCCTTCCGGCTCCACTGGGGCGGGGTGGCGGGAACCCTCTACGCGGCCCGCACCGGCTGGCTTCCGGAAATGCCTGAGGGCGTGATCCTCGACGACGCCTGGCTATGGGCCGCGGCGAGCGCCATGGGCGACGGTGGCGTGGTCGCAGCGGCCGACGCGCTGGCCACCTTCCGTCCGGCTTCCAGTTGGCGCGACCTCTGGCGCCAGCGCCTGCGGGCCGAGGCCGGCAAACGCCAGTTGCGCACATGGGGGCTTCGGCTTGCGCCGTCCCCCGCTGCGGCGCGGCCCTCCGTCGCCACGGCTCGCACTTACGGCATCGCCGAGTTGCCCTTCGTCGCCGCGCTGGCCGCCGTCAAACTCGGCGCCTCCGTCTGGTCGCGGTTTCGGCAGCCGGAGTGGGGCACCGCTCCTACAACCAAGGGCTAGCGCGCCCTCGAGTCCGAACCGGCCGCTTCAGGTCCGGAGCGTGGCCGGATCCACGTTCGCGCCGCAGATGATCACGGCGACCCGCTCTGAGGCGGACGGTTGATAGCCGCCACTGAGCAGCGCGGCCAGGGCAGTGGCGCCGCCGGGTTCCGCGGCGACGCGGACGTGATCCCACAGGCGGCGCTGCGCGTCGACGATGGCCTCGTCGGTAACGAGTACCGACCCGTCGACCCAACGCTTGGCCGCTTGGAAGCCGATGGCGCCGATACGACGGGCCCCGAGAGAGTCCGCGGCGATACCTGACAGATCAACGTCGACCGGCTCCCCGGCATCGAGGGCGGCATGGAGCGTTGGCGTGCCGGTGGATTCAACCGCGACCACGCGCACGCGCTCTTGTAGCCAGCCGGCGACCCCTCCGATGAGCCCCCCGCCGCCGACCGCCACGAGGACCGTCGTCGCGTCCGGAACCTGTTCCTCGAGCTCCACCGCGCAGGTTCCGGCCCCAGCCACGACTTCCGGTTGGTCGTAGGCGTGGGCGAGTAGCGCGCCGGTTCGGCCGGCCTGCTCGACGCTCGCTTCATAGGCGTCGGCATAGAACGCGCCGCCCACGACGACCTCCGCCCCGAGGTGGCGCAACCGTTCCAACTTCGTCGGGCTCGATATCTCCGGAACGAAAACCGTTGCCCGGTGTCCCAAGCGACCCGCGGCGTGAGCGATGGCGACCCCGAAGTTGCCGCCGGAAGCCGCGACCACACCCGCCGCGGGGACGCCAGCTGGGGACGCGTCCGCGGTCAACAGCAGGTTGTGGGCGCCGCGGGCCTTGAACGTTCCGGTGTGTTGGAGCTGCTCGAGTTTGAGGACCAGTGGCGGATGAGCCGTGCCCAGCTCGTTGGCTTCGATGGTCAGGATGGGTGTGCGTCGGACCCAGGGTGCAACCTGCCGCGCGGCCTCCGCAATTTCGTCACGACCCACGACCTTCGTCATGTGGTCAAACGTACGGGAGCGAGACGTTCGGCTCGCGCCCCTAGGTTCTCGTGCATGACGAACCTCCGCCTGGCTCCCTTGACGTTCGAGGAGATGACCGAAGATCAGCGGGCTCTCGTCTCCGCGACTGAGGGGACCCCGCCACTGAACATCTTCGCCACGCTGGTGCGCGCCCCGGGGCTCTTCCGCCGTTGGTCTCCATTCGCGGGCAAGCTCCTGGCGGGCGGGAAGCTCCCCGGACGGGACAGGGAGATCGTCATCCTCCGTACCGCCTATCGCTGCAGTGCGGAGTACGAGTGGGGCCAGCACGTCGCGATTGCCCAGGCCGCGGGGGTCAGCGCGGAGGAGATCGTCCGGATCGGCGCGGGTCCCTCCGAAGACGGGTGGAGCGACCACGATCGCGCTCTCCTAGTCGCGGTCGACGAACTCCAGGATGCTCACTGCGTCAGCGACGCCACCTGGCAGACCCTCGCCTCCACCTACTCCGACGATCAGATGATCGAGCTCCTGATGTTGTCGGGTCACTACGCCCTCCTGGCCGGCGCGCTGAACTCCTGTGGCGTGCAGCCCGAGCGGACCCTGCCTGCGCTCGGCGAGGCGTGAGGTGATCGAAGGCCCGGGTCAGGGGCGATTAGCCGGTAAGACGGCTGTCGTCGTCGGCGCAGGGCAGACCGCGGGCGAAACGATGGGTAACGGCCGCGCCACTGCGGTCACATTCGCCCGCGAAGGCGCCCGTGTGTTCGCCGTCGATCGCGACGAGGCTTCAGTCAACGAAACCGTCCGGATGATTCGCGATGCGGGGGGAGAAGCCAAGGCGCACGTCGCCTTGATCGGGCCGGAGGACGCATCTCGAGATCTCGTCGTCGCGGCTCAGGCCGCGCTGGGCCGGATCGACATCCTGCACAACAACGTCGGGATCGGTGCCGGCGACGCGGGCGTCTCTTCCCTGGAGGAGTCGGCCTGGGACCGGATCATGGATGTCAACCTCAAAGCGATGTGGTTGACGTGCAAGCACGTCTTGCCGCTGATGCGTGAGCAGCGGGCCGGCGTGATCGTGAACGTCTCGTCGATAGCGGCGATTGCGGCGGCCGGGAAGCTCGTGGCTTACAAGATCTCTAAAGCCGGGGTGAACGCGCTCACCCAGTCGATCGCGGCCAGCAACGCCCGGTTCAACATTCGGGCCAATGCGATCATGCCGGGACTCATGGACACCCCCATGGCCGTCGACGCGCCGGCGCGCGCCTGGGGCCAGGACCGCACAGAACTGGCCGCCGCACGGGCTTCGCTCGTGCCGCTCGGCCATCAGGGAACTGCCTGGGACGTGGCCAATGCCGCCTTGTTCCTCGCCTCCGACGAAGCGGCGTTCATCACCGGCGTGCTGCTGCCCGTCGATGGTGGTCAATCGACGCGGGTGGGCTGAGCTGGGGCATATTGGACGCTCGATGGATGCCCGCGCCCCGACCGACGACTCAGCGGTTCAGACCGATCAGCAGTACGTCTTCCACTCGTGGTCGGCGCAGGGACTGACGCATCCGGAGATTGCCGGCGCGTCCGGGGCGTGGTTCTGGGACGGTTCGGGCCGGCGCTGGTTGGACTTCTCCTCCCAGCTCGTCAACACCAACCTGGGCCATCAGCACCCCCGGGTCGTCGCGGCCATCCAGGAGCAGGCGGCGCGGCTATGCACGGTCGGCCCCATGTTCGCTAACGATGTCCGTGGCGAGGCAGCCCGCATGATCGTGGAGCGGGCGCCGGGCGACATGGCCCGCGTCTTCTTTACGAACGCAGGCGCCGAAGCCAACGAGCACGCGGTGCGCATGGCGCGCCTGCACACCGGGAGACACAAGGTCCTCGCGCAGTACCGGTCGTATCACGGTGCGACGTCGGGCGCGATGGCGCTGACCGGTGATCCGCGGCGATGGGGGAGTGAGCCGGCCATGCCGGGAGTCGTCCACTTCATGGGGCCCTACCTGTACCGATCGAGCTTCCACGCCACGACCGAGGCCGAGGAGTGCGAGCGCGCATTGCGCCACCTCGACGAGGTCCTCATGTACGAAGGACCATCCAATGTCGCGTCGATCATCGTCGAGCCCGTGGTCGGGACGAACGGGATCCTCGTCCCGCCGGAGGGCTACTTGCCGGGTGTCCGCGACCTGTGTGATCGCTACGGCATCCTGCTGATTGCGGACGAGGTGATGGCGGGCTTCGGTCGGTGCGGCGAGTGGTTCGCGGTCGACCGCTGGGGAGTGACGCCCGACCTCATCACCTTCGCCAAGGGAGTGAACTCGGGCTACGTCCCGTTGGGCGGCGTCATCGTGTCCGACGCGGTCAGTTCCACTTTCACGAAACGTCCCTACCCGGGAGGCCTCACCTATTCGGGGCACCCGCTGGCCTGTGCTGCCGCGGTGGCGGCCATCACCGCCCTGGAGAACGAGGGCGTGATCGACCACGCCCGCCGACTCGGACACGAGGTGATCGGCCCGGCGCTTGCCGCTATAGCGGAGCGTCACCCGAGCGTGGGCGAGGTCCGGGGACTCGGATGCTTCTGGGCCATCGAGCTCGTCCGTAACCGCGAAACGCGCCAGATGCTCGTGCCCTACAACGCGACGGGCGCAGACGCGGCACCGATGAACGAGGTCGCTTCCGCCTGCAAGGAGCGTGGGCTGTGGCCTTTCGTGCACTTCAACCGCATCCACGTCGTCCCGCCACTCGTCATCACCGACGACGAAGTGCGCCAGGGCCTGGCGATCCTGGATGCCGCCCTCGAAGTTGCAGACTCCTACACATCGGCCTAGGCACCGCCGCTTGGGGCTCCGCTAAGGGAAGACGAGGGTGCCGCTGGGGAGGGCGATCTTCAGCAGGGAAGTCGCCTGAGGGCCGCCACCGGTGACTACCGCGGGCTGAGGATCGGGATCCTGATCCTCCGGCGCCCCTTCGGGGTTTGCCCGCGGCGTGAACACGCCGGACGCGACGCGCACGCCGCCCTTGTCGCTCGCCCGCCCGGCGAAGAAGTCGCCCTTCATCGCACCCGTGGCATCGAAAATCCGCACATGCGGACCGCCGCTTTCGCCGGCGCCCGTCACGATCCAACCGACCGGCGTGGACTCCTTGAGATCCCGGGCTATCCCGGCGACATGAACCCCGCCGGTGAAGGTCTGGTCGTAGGCGAAGAAGCTCCCCAGGGCGCGGCCCAACATGTCGACGATCCGCACGTGTGGTCCTCCGCCCGGTCCGGCGCCGGTGATGATCTCGTCCCGCCCGTCACCGTTGATGTCTGACGTGGCAACACGAACCCCGCCCGAGAACGTGGGGCTGTAGGCCATGAAGCCGGACAGTGCCGTCCCGTCAGCCTTGAAGACGCGTACATGCGGCCCGCCGCCTGCCCCGGCCCCGGTGATGATCTCGTCGCCGGGCAACCCGTCGACATTCCCGCTGGCGACGTACACCCCGCCGGTGAACCCCGGCGTATAGGCCATGAATGAACCAACACCCTGGGTCTCGTTGCGCAGTACCCGGATGTGGGGTCCGCCACCGGGACCGGGTGCGGTGATGATTTCATCGGCCCCCAGCGCGTCGGTGTTGCCGACGGCGACGCGGACTCCCCCTCGGAATCCTTCGGGGTAGACGATGAAGGACTTGCGTCCCTCGCCACTGGGTTCGAAGGTCCGGACGTGGGGTCCGCCACCGGAGTCGGCTCCCGTGACGATCTCGTCGACGTTGTCGTCGTCCAAGTCCCCCGCGGCGACGTACATCCCGCCCCGCCAGGCCTCCGAGTAAGGCACGGCGACCGCGGCACCGGCCGCCGCGTCGGCTCGGATCTGACCGATGCGTTCGTACACGCGGTTGCCCGGACACGAGGTCTGACTCACGTCACGGTGGCCCGACACATTGGGCAGTGTCACGACAGTTCCTGCGGGGTATCGCGTGCTGCCTTTCGACTCGATAGCGCTCTGGCTGGCCGGGTCGGATCCGTGGAGGGGGAGCTTCCAGCCCAACATGCGGGACACCGCGGCGGTGGCGGCAGCGGGAGCGGCGACATCGGTAAACGTGCCGAGGAGCGCGATACCGCTGGAGTTCGTGTTGAACCCGCCGGCGTGCGCCCCAATGACGGAGCGCTCGATGCCGCCGGCGCGGCCTTCCCAGACCCGACCGAACCGGTCGACCAGGAAGTTGTATCCGATGTCATCCCAACCGTTCGAGTCCATGTGGTACGCCTGAATCGACCTCAGGATTCCGGGGACCTCGGCCGCGGTGTACTCGTTGGCGCCCACGGTGTGGTGCACGAACCCCATCTGCACGGCTCCGTAGGTCGGCGCCACCTTCGGTTCGCGCGCCACCCATTCGCCACGCGTACGCACCTCGGGACGCGCTACCAGCGCGCCAGCCGAACGGGCTCCGAGTCCAGCCGCCGCCAGCGGCAGCACCTTCGGCTTGCGGTCCCGAACGATGTGCGCCTGCGCAGGACTCTCGGCGACCAACTGATACGCGTCGGCCCCTCCGACCCAGACCGGTGAGCTGAAGGCGCGGGCCCGTTCGGCTTCCCTCGATCCGAGGTCGGGCCCCTCGTCTCTGTTGCCTTCGACGTCCATCCATTCCGACCACGATCCGTCGACCCGGACACGCATCCGTGCGTGCGGGTGCTCCTCATTGGCCGGCCAGCTCACCCCGATCAGGTCGAAGGGCTCGACCTTCTGGGTCGCGGAGTCGCCCGCCCCGACCGACAAGTTCTGTACAGCTGCAACAGCTCGACCCCCGACCCCGGTCGGGATGGGGAGGACGAGCAGGAGGAGCGTTACCGCCAGCCCCCCTGTGAGGCGCTTAACCAATGGCCTGCTCGACCCCGGTTCGGACGTTCTCGGACAGGGCGACGCTCCCTCCGTACAGAACTCCGGCCGTGATCGCCTCCCGGCGGGCCTGCAGGTAGGACAGCACCGGCCCGGGCAGCCCTTCGGGTGCGCTGAGTAGCAGGGGAGAGCCGCGCCGAGCCGCGTGCGCCCCGCCGGCCAGCGCATCGGGGAAGTTCACCCCGCTAGCGATGCCCACGAAGGTGGGTGACGCGAAGAACTGCTCGGCCACCCGGGCCGACGTCTCATACCGGTTGGCCCCCACCAGGTTCTGCGCCCCGGTCGGCGCGGCTGCGGCCGCCTGAGCTCCCACCGCCCAGACCTGCGCCTGGGGATTGGCGGAGATGTAGGCCGAGGTGGAGGGCGGCAGCGACTCACCGTTGGAGAGCACCACTACTCCCGGGGTGTTCAGCGCGCCGGCGGCCGCACCGGCCGAAAGCGCGTCTGGGAAGTTCGTGCCCGTGGTGAGAAAGACGTCGGTCGGGTTGCCGACTTCTTCGGCGATGGCCACCGACGTCTCGTAACGGTCGTTTCCGAAGAGCCGCACCACTGTGTACCCACGCGCTGCCACGGCTTGCTCGACTGCCGGACCAAGCGCGCCCGGACCTCCGAGGAGATACACGGTCCGTCCGTCGGGCAACATGCGGTCCAGCGCCTCTCCGACCCGGCTGTCCAAGCCGCCAGGTTGGGTGAGCAGGAGGGGGCCGCCCTTCTCGGCGGCCAGCGGCGTTCCCGCGAGGGCGTCAGGGAAGTTGTCGTGCCGCGCCAGCACCGCGACTTCGGCCGACCCGGGGGCGAACGAGTTGTCACCGATCGAGATCGCGGTGGCGATGCGATCAGCTCCGGCGATCCGCCCCACCGTCCGCACCGAAACCGGTCCGCTGGCATACGCGCCCGCGTTGGTCGTGGATCCGTCGTTCAGCACGATGTAGGGGAAATAGGTTCCGCCGGCAACCTGCGGGACCCAACGGAAGGTGTTGGTGCCGCTGACGACGTTCATGTCGCCGACCTTGGTTCCGTCAAACCCGCCGGCATCGGTGTCGACGAAGATCTCCGCGGTCGTGCCTTCTTCCCACGCCGCGTCGCGGAAGGTGATGTCGAAGCCCTCGGGCCCGGCCGCGTCATCCTCGGCCAGACGGATGTCAGCCAGGCTCCAACTGCGCGCTCCCGGGTCTTCATTCGGATCGAAGCGCAGGCTGGTGATCTGCTGGCCGCTGTAGCCGATACGAGCACCCTGCTGCTCCTCGTCGATGAGGGTGGCAAGGGGAAGTCCGGCCAGGTCGACTACCACGTTGTTCGGGCCTTGGTAGGTGACCAGGTCGTTCAGGTCCTGGTAGTTGTTCGGCCCGCCGCCGAGGACCTCCCAGACAATGCGGGCCAGGGTCCCGCCACCGGGGGCGTCCTCGAGGCCGAACGCCCCGCCGTAGGAGTAGCTGAACGACAGCCGGTGAAAGCGGCTTGCGTCGACGGGCGCGGGGCCG
>Ga0136633_1002904_pt1 | contig 11529 bp, 21 predicted proteins | sample AntDrymeUQ832206_2_FD_105494 | JGI IMG/M metagenome (GOLD analysis project Ga0136633, IMG submission 105494) | Polar desert sand microbial communities from Dry Valleys, Antarctica - metaG UQ83 (22.06) | ecosystem: Environmental > Terrestrial > Soil > Desert | place: Antarctica: Dry Valley...
CGGAAGTCCCGGCTAGTCTCATAACGCAGCAGCGGATGGTCCCACCGATCCGCCGCCTCCCAGATCAGCCCGGCGAGATCGTCCGCCCGATAGAAAACCGCATCCACGCGCAGGCTGCCCGGCTCCGTCGTGCAAACCGAAGCCATCATCGGCCGCGGAAAATCGACACTCCAGTATCGCGCGTCGAAGCGTTTCACCCAGCCATGAGTCTTCGCCGCGCCAACCGGCGTGAGCCAATGGGGCATCGAATTCTCCATGTTGACGCTGCAAACGGGAATCTCGAAGAGTCGCTAATGGGCGGCAAAAACTGGATCGGCCTCGTTACCTTCGAGCGCACGCCCGCTTGGACGGACATTCTCGCGCAGGAGATGCAAGGCGCCTGCGGCTGGATGGGCTTCGTGAGCCCCACCGAAGACCTGGTCATCCAGCTTGTATCAGAAGATCTGGCCTCTCTTGGCCGCGGCTCGTCGACATCGCAGATCTTCAGGAGGTCTACGATCTCGACGACATCGAGGAGTTCGACGAGCATCTCGCCGACAACTTCAAGGCGATCGAACCCGGCAAGCGCACTATCTGGGGCACGATCCACATGTATCGAGGCGAGGGAGAAGCCTGAGCTAATCCTCCACCCGCATCAGCGCCGCCTTCACCGCCCGCGCAACTTGCCGTCCCGACTGCTGTAGCGCCCGCGCCTCGCTTCCCGCCGGCGCGTTGAGGTTGATCGTCACGCTGACATTCCGCCCCTGCCCTGCGCTCGCAGCCGGCTCCACCCGCCCGCTGGCCGTCGGCACGAACAATTCGGGCCCGCGCTCGCCCACCCAATAGGGCCGGCCCGGCGCCACAGGTCCGCCGATCGCCCGCCCCGACGCACCGAGCAGTCCGGCCAGCAGGGTTCCGATCGACCCCGCTTTGCCGCCGCCGCCAAGCAAAGCGCCCAGCCCGTCGCGGATCGAGACGTTGGCGATCTCCGCCATCGCCGCCAGCGCGGTGCGCCGCAGCTCCTCGAAGCCCAGCCGCCCGGTGCGGAGCGCCCGCACCAGCGCATTCTCCACATCCCGCCCGGCGCGTTTGGCACCTTCGACCAGACCGCCGTCCAGCTCCCCGCGCATTGCCTTCACATCCTGGGCGAAGGCGCTCGTGTCCGCGCGCACGCTGACCACCAGCCGCTCGATTTCCTCATCCATCCGGAAACATCCCCATCAATCGCGTCAGATCGTCCGCTGACGCCGTGCCGCCGCTCCCTCCGGCAAGCGCGCCCAGTACGCTCGCAAGCTCCGCCGGCGTCGCCCTCCAGAAATCGTCAGGCGACCAGCCCAGACACGCCCCCGCGAGCCCGGCGAGCATCGCCGCGGAATCGGTAAAGCGCATACTTTACGTCCGACCACTCACCGCCCCTGCAGGATCTGCGTGAGCAGGATCCGCAGCACTGGCGTGGCCTTCGTCAGTCCGCCCTCCATGATCGCGGCGCCCAGCCGCTCCCGCGGGGTCGCTCCCCCGGCGCAATGCCAGAACAAGGCGACCATTTCGGCCAGCCCGAGCCGCCCCTCTGCCGCCCGCTCAACCAGAGCAAAGAGTGGCCCCAGTTCCTGCTCCGCGGCCACCAGCGCCTCGAATGACGGGCGAAGCAGCACCGCCTCGCCCGCCACCTGCAAAGTCGCCTCGCCCCGGGCGGAGTTTCCCGGCCGGGTCATACCGCCGCCACCGCGCCCGAGCTTTCCAGGTTCAGCGCATAGGTTCGCTCGCCATTATGATCGCCCGAATAATCGAGCCGGGCGACGAGGAAGCGCCCGCGCATTCGCTCGCCGCTTTCGAAGCTCAGCTCGTAATCGTCGAGCGTGCCGCCGAGCGCATTCGCCTTGATCCGCGCTTCCGCGACCGAGCCGGTGAAAATCCCGGCCGCGGCCACCGAGACCGAACGCACACCGGCTCCCGAAAGGAGGTCGCGCCAGCCGCCCGAATCCTTGTTCGTGACGTTCACCGCCTCGCCGTTGACGCTCATCTGCGTCGTCCGCATGCCGGCGATCGTCGCATATGTGGGCGGCGTTGCGCCGTTGCCCACCTTCAACAGAAATGCGCTTCCTTTTTCCGCCGCCATGGCGCAATCTCCCTTTGTTAACAAAAGCCAAGGATGGAGAGGGGTATGCTTTCATCTTTGCTGGCAATGGCGATGGTCATGCAGGCGGACACGACCCGCGCCGCCCGCGAAACCTTCACGCGTTGCCTCAATCAGTTCGTCGAAAGCAGCGTCTCGGCGCGCAAGACGCAGGAACAGTTCACCGCGGAGTACCCGCAGGCCTGCGCCGCGGAGCAGACCGCATTTCGCGAGGCGGTGATCCGCCGCGACATGGCGATGCGCTCGACCCGAGCCGGCGCCGAGCAATCGGCCAGTCTCGAAGTCGAAGACGCCCGCGTCAATTATAGCGAGCGATTCGAAATGGCGATCACACCACGCTAGGCGCGGCCCTCACGCCCGCACCATGCGCGCGCGGAACTCCACCAGCCCCGCCCATTCGCGCCCGGCCTTCGCCAGGCGGGCACGCGCGAAGATACAGCTCACGACCCACCATTCACCGATCTCGCCATCGATCCCGGCCAATGCTGTTTCGACCGCATCCATTAAATTCCGCAATCGGTCCGGGCGCTCGCCCGCGTCTCGGATCGCCGCCGCCAGGCGCAGCTCGCGACCGCCGCCGCCTTTCCAGCTCCAGTCGCTCTCCGGCCCCGTTTCGACCGTCGCATAAGGCAGGCTGGCGGTCAGCGGTGGCCCGTCATAGCCGCCATTGAGGCCCGCGATTCCACTCAGCGCGGCCTGCGCCGCCGCCATTAGCGCCGCGCTTGCGCTCATCGCGCCCACCCCCGCACCCAGGCGCGCAACTCGGCATCAGTCGCCAGGCGCGTGCGTAATGCCGGCCCGGTGAGGATCACGACACCGCCGCCCTGCCGCACCGAGACACCCTCGGGCGGCTCCGCTTGGGCGCGCGCCGCCATGGCACCGAGCCGCGCCGCCGCGACAGCATCCGCACGCCGCCCGAGCCGCGCGATCAGCAGCTCGAACATGCGGCCACTCCTCCACCTAGGCTGAGGCGGCGCCACGGCCGCCACAAGGCGGTCACCGCCGCGGGCGGCGAGTCGCCAATGTCATTTCCCGCCCGCGCGTGGAGATGTGCAGCCAGGCACAATATTCCCTGGCGAAGCGCCTCAGGCACGGCATTGCCATCCTCCCCCAGACCGGCGACGTAGCTGACTCGTACGCGCTTCGCTTCGCCGGGCGCGCTAAGCCGCACCCAGCCATCGCCCGCCGCGTCCACGTCGATCGCAAAAGCATCGCTCGGAAGCGGCGTCGCATTTCCACCGCGGTCAAGCGCGGCGACGCCGCCGATCGACCGCACCGGTCCCATCGCCAACCGCGTCCATGTTCGTACCGCCGGCAGCGCTTCCTCGACGGCCCGCGCGATCAGCAGGCGACCAGTAAACCGCTCGCACAGATCGGTCGCAGCCCGCATCATCGCCGCCAGCAGGGCTTCCTCGTCGCTGGTCGAAATGCGCGCATAGGCCTTGATCTCGGCGAGACTGACAGGGAGCGCCGATGCCGGCGCCATTCGAACAGCGCCCATCATCTTTCCTCCACGCGGATCGTCAGCGCGCGCTCGTCGATGGCGCCGTCCGACAAGGTCACGCGATTGGCCACCGCATAAGCCTGACCCGCAATGCCGCCACTCAGCGTCACCGCCGCGCGCTCCAGGTCGAAGCTCTCGGCTTCGATCGCGATCCCGCCCGCTTCGTCGGGACTCACACTCCATGCGCTCGACGCGACGATCTGTCCGTCGAGATAGCCGCGCCAGTCGAGGGCATAGTCGACCCTGGCATCCGGATCCTTGAGATAGAAGTTCATCCCTGTCCGCCTTCCCTGTTCACGGCCGCGTCGCGTGCGCCACGCGCTGGGCGTCGCCACCCTTGCCCGTCCGTGGCTCCGCGTTTTCGGAGTGGCTTTCCGGGGCGCGCGTTCCCGCCGCGCGCGGCCCGATCGCCTCGCTCGGCAAGGCACGCGGCAAGACGTCCGCAGTTGCGAGCGCGCCGATCGCCTGTCCGTCCATCATGACACGCCCGCTCCGGAGGCGACCGCCTCGTCGGCCGCATTGAACCAGATCGTCGCGAAGCCGCGCTCGGCCAGCGTTCGCGCGCCGACCGCCGAAGAGCCGGCCAGGTGCAAGGTCAAACCACTGCCCGGCGTCAGCATGATCGCTGCGCCGCTATCATTATAGATGCGGTAGGCCGCGCCCACCGCTCCGCCCGCCGGAACGGTGACATCCGCGCCGGCCGCCAGCACCTTGCCGCGCTCGAGCCCGGCCGTGACTCGCGGTAGATCGCGCCAGCCGATCTCGATTCCGGAATGCGTCGGCGCGCCGGTAAACGATGGTGAGGCGAGCAGCGCATAGGAAGCGCTGGCTTGCGTCGCCATCGTTCCAAGTCCGAGATTGCTGCGCGCCGCAGCCTCCGAAGAAGCGCCGGTGCCGCCGCTCGCCAGCGCCAGCGGCGTGCTGATCGTGAGCGCGCCGTTCAGGTTCATGCCGCCGCCGGTGAGGAAGGTCGCCACGGTGGTGCCCGTGCAGCGGATGCGCAGGTCGCCGGTCCCGCCCGAGCTGTAGCTGGATTGCAGATAGGCTCCGGCCTCGTCCGCGCCGGCGATCAGGCGGTTGATGCGCGCGCCGTCGCTCTCGAACAGAATCAACGTTCCGCCCGAGCCGACCGTGTTCAAAATGTCCCCGGCAACAGTCAGGGCCGTTATGCCGTGCACCGTGCCGCCGCTGATCGCGACCGCATTGGCTTGCTGCGTGGCCAGCGTGCCGAGGCCCGCATGATCGCGCAGCGCCGCCGCCCCGCTCAAGCTCAACTGACCACGCCCGAACGCCGTCGTTGTCAGGCCCGAAATGGCCGACAAATCGGCGTCGAGCGGTTGGTATGCGGCGTCATGGTCGTGCGCGGCCTCCGCCTTACTGGCGAGCGCGTCGGCCTGCTCGTCCAGCAAGACGGCATGGAGGGCGAGCGCCACTGTCTTGAGCCCGGCCGAGAAAGCCACCGCCGCGCCGCCGTTCGACGACGCCGCCGGCATGCGCACCAGGCTGTCGCCGCTGCCGATCTCACCCTCGCCCGCCTCCCACTCGCCGGGATGGCTGAGCGACAGGATGACATAGGGAAAGCGTGCGCCCGGCGGCACGGCGTCGGCGAACCGCCGATGCCCGCGCAACGCCCCGCCGAGCGGCAGGTCGCCGGCGCCCACACCCCAGCACGCCTCCCGAACCAGGTCCGCGAAGAAAAGATTCATGTTGGTTCCCGATGGAAAATCCCCCTCCCTGCAAGGGAGGGGCTAGGGGTGGGTGCGAGCGCAAGCGAGCCTGCGAGAAGAGGCAGGAAGCGCCTGTCGGCGCTACCCGCCCCCTGCCCCTCCCTTGCCGGGAGGGGAGTTCTCCCTAAGCCGCGAACTTCAGCAGCTTGATCGCTTCGGAGTTCATCACCTGCCCGCCGACCCGCTTGGTCGCGTAGAAATGCACGAAGGGCTTGTTGGTGAATGGATCGCGCAGGATCTGCGTCTCGCTCCGCTCGGCGATCAGGTAGCCGGCGCGGAAATTGCCGAAGGCGATCGCCAGCGCATTGGCGGCAACGTCGGGCATGTCCTCCACTTCGACCACCGGATAGCCGAGCAGGCTGTCCGGCTGCCCCGCCACCAGGCCCGCCTGCCACAGGAAGGCGCCGTCGTCGGTCTTGAACTTGCGGATCGCCGAGGCGGTCGCCGAGTTCATGACGAAGACCGCGCCCTGCCGGTAAGGCGAACGCAGCGCCTGGACGAGGTCGATCAGCTTGTCCTGGGGATTGCTCGCCGGAAAGCCGCCGGCGACGCCCGTCGCCAGATATTGCAGCGTTCCGAACGCGCGAACGCCGTCGGCTGTCGTCGCATTGGGGTGGGCGAGAAAACCCTTCGGCCGGCTCGTCCCGTTGCCGGAAACGAAGGCCGCCCCTTCCGCCCGCGCGAACTCCGTCGCGATCTCGCTCGCCAGCCAGGCCTCGACGTCGAAGGCGGCGTCGTCGAGCATCGCCTGGCTCGCCGCCGGATTGGCGTAAAGCTCGCCGAAAGGCGGCGCGATCTCCATGAAGTCGGGCGTGCTCGTCTCCGGCCGCGCCGCCGTCTCTGCCACCCAGCCCGACGGCGTCCCGCCCGACGTCACCAGCTTGCGATAGCCGGCGCTGCCGACCTTCACGACATTGGCGATGGCCCGGATCGGCGAGATCGCGGTCAGCGTCTTGTCGATCCGCTCGTCCAGCTCTTCCGGTACCGCATAGCCGCCCGCCGCGTCCGTCGCGCCGCTGAACGCCTTCAGCTCGACCCCGGCCTCCAGCCCCTTGCGCAGATAGCGTTCGACGAACGGCGAGCTGTCCGACTTCGCGCCGGACAATGCCGGCCGCGCCGCCGCCACGGCGTGCGCCGCAACCGCCGCCTTCAACCCTGCCACTTCTTCGCGCAACGCCGCGACATCCTCATCCTCCCGCTCGATCGCCTCAAACGATTCAACCAAAGCATCCGCCTTCACTTCCAGCATCTCCGTCTCTCCTCGCATGAATAAAAAAGCCCCCGCCAAACCGGCGAGGGCCACACAACGCGTCATCCCGGACTTGATCCGGATCCAGCTTCTCTTTGCCTCTCTTAGCCGACGTCCCGCGGCGACTCCGGCTAGCCGATCGGAAAGCCCGCAATCGGCTGCAGCACCCCAAACCTCTCCTTCTTCGCCGGCCCCTTAAGCGGCGGGAAATCCACCACCGCCGCCGGCATCTTCTTGTCCGGCAGCCGATCGAGCAGGTCGCGCACCAAGGTCAGCCTTCCCCGCTTCTGGTCGTTGAAATCGACCAGGGTCCAGGGCGCGAAATTCGTGTGTGTCGCCTTCAGCATCGCCTCGCGCGCTTTGGTATAGTCGCCATATTTTCCCCGTGCCGCGAGGTCGATCGGCGACAATTTCCAGCGCTTGAGCGGATCTTCCAGCCGCTCGGCGAAGCGCTCCTCCTGCTTGGCTTGATCGCAGGTCAGCCAATATTTGAAGAGCAAGATATCGTCATCGACGAGCGCCTTCTCGAAACCCGGCACGGCGGCCAGAAAATCATTCGCCTCGGCCGGCGAGCAAAAGCCCATCACCCGCTCGACCCCGGCCCGATTGTACCAGCTGCGGTCGAACAGGACGATCTCGCCCGCCGCCGGCAGATGCGCCGCATAGCGCTGAAAATACCATTGGCCCTTCTCGCGCTCGCTCGGTTTCGACAGCGCCACAACCCGACACTGCCGCGGATTGAGCGGCCCGGCGATCACGTCGATCGCACCGCCCTTCCCTGCCGTGTCCCGCCCTTCGAACAGCACCAATATGCGCGCGCCTGTCGACTGCGCCCACCACGCCATCTCGACCAGCTCCTCGTGGATCGGCGCGAGCAGTTCCTCATAAGCTTTGCGCTTGAGCTTGGTCATCATTCCCTCTCCCCGGCGGGGAGAGGGTTAGGGTGAGGGGGCTCAGCCGTCGAGATCATTCTCAACCGCATGCACCCGCGCCTTCGGCTGCATCGGCATCGACACCAAACTCACCTCGACCAGCTCCAGCGCGGTCAGTTCGCGCGGTCCCTCGCCCGACGCGGCGCGGACGCGATAGCCGAAGCTCAACCCCCGCACCGCGCCGTCCTTCAATAGAGCCGCCGCCTCGCGCCCGGTCGCGCCGCCCGACAGCCGCCCGATCACCCGCAGCCCGCGCCTATCCTCCTTCAGATAAACCACCCGCCCGATCGGCAGCGCCGGATCGTGCTGCCAGAGCAAAGGCACCTCGTCCGGCCGCGTCAGGCCGCCCGCAAAGGCACCCGCCCGCACCACATCGCCGCCCCGGTCGGGCCGGTCGAACACTGCCGCATAGCCTGCAAAGCGCATCAGCGGATCATCTCGAGCAGGCCGACCTTGACAGCGATCCCGGCGACCAGAGCCGCGAGCACGATCCGCGTCGCCCAGGTCGCCACTGCGGACAAAGCCGATTTCTTCGCATCGCGCCACGCCCGCAGCAGCTCGCGCAATTCATCCATGTCGCGCCGCGCGCCTTCGTCCCTGAGGCCAAGCGCCGCCAGCGCCCGCTCGGCGCCGGCCCCGCTCGCCTCCTCGATCAGCGCGCGCAAGGTCGCCAGGTCCGCGCCTGCCGCCTCCGCCTGCCCGACAAGCAGCGCCAGCATCGACGCGTTCTGACTGGTCATTTGATCCGATCCTTATAGTGTCGCCCGATGACCCGGACGGTGCTGCTGATCATTCTTGCTTTGATCGTCGCGCTTGGCGGCTGGTGGATCTGGCGCGAATGGAAGATCGATCGCTGCAGCGCCGGCCGCGGCGAATGGAATCAGTCCGCCGCGGTCTGCGAGCCGCTGCCCAACTGACCGCCGCCACAGGCCGTCATCCGGGGGCCAACCGTCACCCTGTCCCCAAACGTCATCCCGGCCCCAAACATCATCCCGGACTTGATCCGGGATCCACCTTCTTCTCCCTCTCGGATAGCCCATCACTCGCGAAACCCAGCATCTCGCGCTTCTCGCCGTCGCTGAGGAATTTCGCCGCATTCACCTGCCGCCACAGCCGTTCGCGATCGAGGCTCAGCGCGCTCACCTGATCGACGTCCACAGCGAACCTCAATCCCGGCGACCAGACCGCCAGCGCATCGCCAATGCCGCGCAGGATACGCTCCGCCATCGGCAGCACGGTGAGCCGCCACAATGCCCGGTTCGCTTCCTTGTAATTGGCGTAGGTGCTGTCGCCGGGCAGCCCGAGCAGCATCGGCGGCACGCCGAAGGCCAAGGCGATGTCGCGCGCCGCCGCCGCCTTCAGCGCGACGAAATCCATGTCGGCCGGCGACAGGCTCAGCGCCTGCCATTTCAAGCCACCCTCCAGCAGCAGTGGCCGTCCCGCATTGTCGGCCCCGCTGAATTGCGCGGCCATCTCGGCCTTCAGCCGCTCATATTGCTCCGCCGCCAATGCCGCGCCGTCGCCCGGCTCGTAGATCAAGGCCCCGCTCGGACGCGCCGCATTGGCGAGCAGGCTCGCATTCCATTTCGCCGCCGCATTGTGCGCCGCCACAGCGCCGGCCGCCGCGCCCAGGCACCCCAGGCCATAATGGTCGTCGAGCGGATGCGCTGCCTTGAGATGCACCAGGCCGGGCCGCCCGAGCCCGTCCCTCGCCGCGATCCGGCTCACGCTCTCACCGACCTTATACCGATACGCGACCGGCCAGCCGTTGCCATCCGCCTCGATCGTCACCCGCTCGGGCCGCAGCGTGAACAATTCCGTCGGCGCACCGCCTACATCCTCGACGATCCGCACAAAAGCGTTACCGTGCAGCAGCAGCTGCGTGGTCACTGTCTCGAGGAGACCCGGATTTAGTATCTCCACCGGCTTGGCTGAGCTTGTCGAAGCCCCTCCTTTCTCCTTGCCGGCCACCTCGCTAAGTTCGTAAACCGGCGCCCAGGCCACGCATTCCGCCACCAGCCGGACCGCCCGCTGCGCTACCGGGTTGCCGAGATAGGCCTCGCGCACCCGCGCCTCATAAGATCGCGGCCAGGGCTCCTCGACGAAGCGCGATGCGAACCCTCCCAACAGAAAAGGCCGCCCGGAACCCCGAGCGGCCTTGCGACCGAACCATTTCATTCCGCGCTCCCGATGTCTCCGCGCCGCCCGAATCAGCTACACTTCCCGAGCGTTCCTATTTGTGGCGATTGCGTAGTTTACAAACCCGCTAGACTTAGTCGCTCCGTCCGTGTGCTTTTTCGAGAATGCGTCGGATTTCAGACACCTCTCCCTTTAGGTTCGCCAAGGCTGTGGCGATCTGGTCGCGATTCAATTCATCGCGTGGCCTCTGCGTGACGGCGGTCAGGTGGCTAAGCGCCTTTTCGATGTAGAAACCAACGACCCAGATCGAAACGACGATCGCGCCTAATAGCCAGACGACCCAGCTCACTCCGACTTCTCCGCCGGCTTTTGCTTCACGATCTTCCCCACCCTCTCCCGGAAGCGCGCTTCGTCGTCATCGCATTCAAGCTCGCGCGCGGCCTGCTTGAACTTGTCGAGCTGGGTGGGTTCGGGCTTGTCCATGCGCTCCACATAGCACAAACTCCCGTGCGCGGGGATAGGAGGCATCCGATAAGCGCGGCTCTCCGGCGCGCTTCCCCGCTTACATGCCGGAGCCTCGACCGGAGCGGGGATGGGCTGGACGCCGCCGACTGAAGACGAATTCAATGGCTGGTTTACTCCGGACGATGTTCTGGAGGGCCAAGGCCATCGTGCGGAAGGCCTCACGCGAAAACGCGAGCTGATCGAGCAGCTAAGGGGCGGAATGGTCCTTCCAGTTGCCAGGACCGGCCAACCCGACCCCCGTAAGACTGTCTTGGAGTCATTCGTTCCGATCTCGCGTGAGCTGTGGGCCGAATTTAGCGACGAAGGCAATTCGTTGTTCTGGGAGAGAGGCCTCGCGGTCATAACCGTCTTCTTTGGCGATGGATCCGGATATGGGGGATACAGCCATACGTTCCGGTTTTTCGATGTTAGATTCGACCCTAGAAGTTTCTCTGGCCGTCCTATTTCAGCGCCAGAGCCGCCTGTTCAAGCGGCGCCATCCCTAACGGCGCAGGCAACTGCCGATCCTCAGCGCGCTGAGCCGCGCACCGCCGATTTATCGACTGCTGACGCGGAGCGGTTTTGCCGCGCAATCCTGGGGGGCTGGCCGGACGCCACCCAGGATTTTGCCCACGAAAAGGCCCTGCTGTTCTTCCCGGACAATCGCGTTCCGCGTGACTGGTTCCGCTCAATCCTCCGCTCAATACGCGGACACAAAAATCCCGGAAGACAGCCAAAAACTAGGGAATAAGCGGCCCATTTCAGGCTAATTGCCGCTCAATTCCAGTTTAAATGGACCGCCTAATTCGCGGGCCTCACAAAGCAAAAGCCCCGGCGGTGAGGCCGGGGCATGTGGGGCCGGAGATCAGGTCGATCCGGTAGAATTTGCAGCCTACTTGATGGGGTTCAACTCCCCCCGGCTCCACCATCTTTCTCATAGTGAGTCAGCGACGATAACGCGAGCGCTTTGTCTGCCAGCGCTGCGACCCTTTGTAGCGCCGACGCCCCTTCCGCCTAGGCCCGCTGGTCAGGCTTTGCGTAGGTCAGTCGCTTGCCGGCGATGCCCGCCAGAGCTTCACGCGCCCGCTGGCGATCATCGACGCCCTTGGCGACGCGGAAATTATACCGGAACTCAAACTCGGCCAGATACCGGTGAAGGTGCTGTTCGCCGCAATGTTGATAGACGCCCTTCATCCCGCGCTTGAAGATCGAGAACGCGCCTTCGACCGTGTTTGAGTGAATGGTCCGGTCCTTGAGATCAACGTAGCGGTGGCCGCCGTGAAGGGTCGTGCCATGCTCGGCGAACTGCTTGCCGATCTTCTGATACATCTTGGCTTCGTCCGTCATAAGGCGGGCTTCGC
>Ga0136633_1002905_pt1 | contig 11525 bp, 12 predicted proteins | sample AntDrymeUQ832206_2_FD_105494 | JGI IMG/M metagenome (GOLD analysis project Ga0136633, IMG submission 105494) | Polar desert sand microbial communities from Dry Valleys, Antarctica - metaG UQ83 (22.06) | ecosystem: Environmental > Terrestrial > Soil > Desert | place: Antarctica: Dry Valley...
CGCTGGAAGGGCAAGCACTACGTCCCCCGTCGCCCCGCCGCGTGTCGGCCGGCGCGGCTCTGCAGTCGCGCCGGCGCCCCTCGCCGGGGAGCCGTCGCCGGCCGGGCCGAGGAGCCGGGCCGCGTCGAGGGCACGAACGGCGCCCTGCCCCGGATCCCGGCGCTCAGCGACGCCCAGCAGGCCAGGCGCGCGGCGCTCGCCGAGCGGGTCGCTGCGGCGGGCTACTCGCCCGGACTCTGCAAGCTGATCTCGGAGAACTAGGCCGGATCGTCTGGCGCCGGCGACCGGATCACGGTGCAGGCGATGGTGCAGCGTGAGAACCACGTCAACCGGCGAGGGTGGCCCGGCCTTCGGGACGGCCCGCGTCGACAAGTCCAAACCAACGAGGAGGCAGGTATGAAGAACTCGAAGAGAATCGGCGCTGGGATGGTGTTGTGCGGCGTCTTGGGCGTCGCGTCGGCGCCGCCCGCCGCGGGCGCACCCCCGATCGGGCTGCACCCAATCGACGGCGCGCACTGGCAGGCGGGAAGCGGGCTGCCAGACGCGCGCGGTCACGCCAGGAACGCGCTGGTGCGCGTCATCGACGGCTCGGATGATCACCCGGAGGTCGCGGCGATCACCGGTCTGCGGGGCACCAGCACCGCCGACCTCGGGAGCCTGGGGTTCACCGTCGCCGGTGACGAGGCCGGGATCATCCCGTGCATCAAGGTCGCGTACGCCGATGCGCATGGCGTCCGGCGCGAGACGATGATCACCAGCCGCGCGATGCGGGCGGAGGCGGCCACCGAGCCCGGCTGGACCCGCTACAGCTTCGACGGGGCGCTGCCCGCCGGCACGATCGAGACGATCGAGCTCGGCGCCCACGACGAGATCCGGGTCGACGCCCCGGACGGCAACGGCCCGCCCCGCCTCCGACCCAGCATGCGCTTCGACGACGTCGTCGTCGAGGACAGGCTGTTCACCCAGCCCGGCGACGACGACGGAAGGACCACGCCGGGCGTCTAGGAGCGGGGTGGACGTGTGGGTGGCGGGCGCGTGAGTGATCCCGACGTACCGTCGCCGCTGTTCGGGGAGTCTCGTACTCCTGCCGACGAAAAGGCGGCAGAGCGCGCCGCGGTCGTTGCGGTCGGCAGGTACCACGACCGGGAGGTCCGCCGGCTGGTCGGTCCTCCGCGAAGCCCTCGGGCAATTCGACCGCGGCGAGGTCGACGTCTTTGAGTTCGACGAGCTGAGCCGGCGGTATCAGCGCGCGTCGAAGGAGCTCTGGCTGTTCTGCTCCGGCGGCGGTCAGCGCCTGGTGCGCATCGCGAACCTCATCGAGATCGCCAAGCGCGACGCCACAGAGCCAGACTGGTGGAGCCTCGCCGCACCGCGACGACAGCACGGCCATCCTGATGCGCCGAACGAGCAGCCCCAGTAGCTGCTGAAGACGGCGTTCCCCCTTCATCCTCCTGCCGCCCTCGACCTGCAAAAACCGAGCACACCCCTGCACTGAAGTGCGGGGAGGGTGCCCCCGTTAGCTCGTGGCGGGCCTGCCTTTGAGCGTTTGCGTGCCAGCTCGGCGCCCGATTTCGGGATGCGTCCGTCGTCAGGATGGCGATCAGGAGCGTGAGGGTGGTGTTGTCGATCGGGAAGTTGTCGGCGGGGCAGGAGCGGTATTACCTCGAGCAGGCTGGATCGCGCGTTGATGTCGTCGCGAGCGTCGCCGGCGGCGTCGAGGATTACTACGCCGGCGGCGAAGAGGCGCCTGGGGCATGGGTCGGAGCCGGGGCGTCGCGGCTGGGTCTTTCGGGCTCCGTTGACGCGGCGGCGTTGCGGACGGTCCTCGCGGGTTCCTTGCCGGGCGGCGAGCCGTTGCGCGCCGCGGCGGTCAAGGTCGCCGGGTTTGATCTGACGTTCTCGGCGCCGAAGAGCGTGAGCGTGCTCTTCGGTATCGGCGATGAGGAGGTGACGGCGGCGGTCCGCGGCGCGCACGATCACGCGGTCGCTGAGGCGTTGGGATATCTGGAGCGGTCCGCGGCGCGGGTGCGCCGCGGGGCGGGCGGCACGGTGGTCCTGCCGGCGGAAGGCCTGGTGGCGGCGGCGTTTCGTCATCGCACGTCGCGCCTGGGTGATCCGCAGCTGCACACGCATGTCTTGGTCGCGAATCTCGCGCACGGTCCCGATGGGCGCTGGTCCGCATTGGATGGTCGCCCGTTGTACGCGCATGCTCGCGCGGCGAGTTTGATCTACCAGGCGGTGCTGCGTGGCCGGCTCACGCGGGTGCTTGGGGTCGAGTGGACACCGGTGCGGGAGGGGATCGCCGAGATCGACGGCGTGCCGGCGCGGACGCTGCGAGCGTTCAGTCGCCGCCGCGCGCAGATCGAGCAGGCGCTGCGCGAGCGTGGGCTCGAGGGGCCACGCGCGTCGGAGATCGCAGCGCTCGCGACGCGCCACGCGAAGTCGCCGGTCCGCACGGAGACGCTGCTTGAGGAGTGGCGGGAGCGGGCCGCTGTCCACGGCTTCCCCGCCAAGCGAATCAGTCGCATCCTCGGTCGCGCGACCGAGCGCCAGCTCGGTGAGGCCGATTGGGAGCGGGCGTTCGGCCTTCTCGCGGGTCCGGATGGGTTGACCGCCCGGCGGTCGTCGTTTACTCGGCGCGATCGTCTTGCGGTCCCGCCCGGTGTGACGAGCGATCGCGGACTTGTTCCAGCCGCGCGCGGCCAGTGCGTGGATCTCCACGTCATCCTCCTGTGTGAGCATCCCCCGCGGGACCTCCTCCTTGACATCGACGGCCTAGACACCGCCGACCCTGGAGGGGGTCCCAGACAGACCGCGCGCGCCGCGGGGATCGACTCCGGCTCGCCTCCGTCGACCCCCGCAGCGCGGTCCTCTACGCGCTACCGCCCTGGGGAATTCCTGTGATCAGAGCTGGGGAGAAAACCGTGATCGCGCCCATCGCCCGCGCCCTCAGCACCAGCCGCCCACAGGACCTCGCCCTCGACCACCACTCCCCCCGAGAAGCCGCCCGGAACGAGCGTGAGTGTCGAGTCGCCGAGCTGCAGGCACGACGCGAAGAGCTCAAATCAGCAGCCGCCCGGACCCGCGCGCATCGCCAAGACCTGGAGAACGCGCCGGCACCGGTCAGGCTCCTGCGGCGCAGAAGCATCGCCATCGCCACCGCCGCCGAGCAAACCACTCAGGCCGAGCTCGCCCACGTCGAGCGCGACCTTACAGCCGCGAACGAACACGCCGCCGAAAGGGGCGCAGAGAAGGCCTCGCAGACAGATCCATGCGCACGCCTGGTCACGCGCGGCCTCGACCGTCGCCTTGTCGCTGATCGTCAGCCCCAACGAGGAATCGGCATCGAGCGATGACCACGCAGCCATCCACCGATGACGACCGGCCCCACGGCCTGACGCGCGCCGACATCATGACCGCGCGCGAAGTCGCCGACATGCTCGGCGTGCCCGTCTCAACCATTCTGCACTGGGGACGCACCGGCATCCTCCCCCGCGTCAAACTCGGCCGCCACGTCCGCTTCATCCGCACCCTCGTCGAGCACGCGCTCATCGACGGGGCGGATACCACGAGGTGACTCTGGCTCAGGCCGGTGCGGGAACGTAATGCTCGAGGGAGACGTCAGCGAAGCGTGCTTCGTCGAAGGTCTCGCCTCGATCCTCGGCGGCGCCGGCGAGGGCGAAGGAAGCGCCCTCCTCCGCGAGTTCGCGCACCTGCTCGAAGGTTTCGCCGGCGATCGTCCAGCCGGTGATGTCGGGCGATTCCGCCCACCATCCGTCGGCTTCGTGGTGATAAAGAACTCGGATCGTCACGGCAGTCTCAGAGTAGCTTCAGAGCCTCATCGGCATCAAGGCCGACGTCCTTGCAGAGCACCTTGCGGACGGCGGTCGGACCCACCGTTGCGCGGTCATGGAAGGCGAACGTAATCGATGGGCGGCCCGGGGCCTTGAGGCGCCGATGCGAGCCCCGTTGACGCACCACTTCGTAGCCGAGCGGTTTCTTCATGAGGACGGCGAGCAGCTCGCGTGCCTTCATCGACGGGAAGTCGCTCATCACCTATGCGGCACCTTCGAGCAGTCGCCGTGCCTCATCGGCACCCAGCCGTTCGATCGCTCCCAGCAACGCGGTGCGGGCAGCGGTGGTCGGGTCGTCGGTGGTGACCGCGAACGCGCTGGTCGCGGCGTCGGCGAGGCGCGACGCACGCACCGCGTGCAGGTATCGCTCGGTCGTCTTCAGGTCTGCGTGGCCGAGAACATCCTTGACCGTGACCGGATCCATTACGCGTGAGAGCAGCGTTCCGGCCGTGTGGCGGAGGTCGTGGAAGCGCAGGGGAGGGAGGCCGGCGGCGTCGCGGGCGGCGACGAAGCGCCGGCGCACGGCAGACGGGTCCAGGCGGTCGCCGGCGACGCTGCAGAACACGTAGTCGTTCGATCCGACGAAGTTCTCTCGTCGTGACAGCCGCTCGAGTGCCGTGAGCGCCTGATCGGCGAGTGGGACCCAGCGGATGCGCCGGCCCTTGGTCGTGCGCTCGACGTTGTCCGACAGCGCCCGCTCGACGACGAGCACCCGCTCGCCCCAGCGGACGTCGCGCCAGCGCAACGTGACGAGCTCACCGCGTCGCAGGCCGGTGTAGGCGGCGACCCGTAGGAGCTCGGCGAGCTGGCGGTCCTCACCGCGAGTGAACTCCACCGCGGTCGGCGTGTCGTAAGGCCGCGGCGTCCGCCAGGCCCCCGTCTCGGCCGTGCGCGCGAGTGCCTCGATCTGCTCGACCGTGAACACCTCGAGCCGCTGAGGAGCGTCCTCGCGGCGCTTCGGCGCGCCGGCGGCGGGATTCTCCGAGATCCCCCAGCGGGCGCGCTGCTCGACGCGCAGACCGAAGTTGAAGATCGCGACGACCACCTCCCGGTACCGATTGACGGTGCGCCGGGAGACTCCGTCGGCGGCGATCGCGTCGAGCAGCACCGCCACGTCCGACGTCGCGATGGCGGCCGGCGCGCTGTCACCGAGGGTGGCCATGATGCGTCCGCGGGCGCAGCCGCCACCTCGGCGGTGGGGAGCGCCCGGCTCGGCGAGCATGAACCCGTAGTTGCGCAGCGTGGACGGCTTGACGTCGTCGACCGCCGCCAGGTGGTCGAGCCACGCGCGGGTGAGATCGCGGAACGTCGGACCAGCCGATTGCGGTTCCGCGGAACCGCACGCGTCACTGCGATGCGCAGCCTCTGCCTCACGGATGACCGACGCCATCAGCCGGCGCGCCTGTCGCTCCGTCAGGTGGTCCGGCCTCGGGCGCCCCGCCCGCGCCCGCCACTCGGTTCCGTCGCGCTCGAGCCATGCCTGCGCACCGAGCCGGCGCTTGACCCGCGACCCGTCTGCCGACCTCCACTTGGCCGCCCACACCGGATCGTCGCCGCGCGTGGTCTCGACGAGCAGGAAGGCGGTCGTGAGGGGGTCGAATTCGACCATTGCAGAGAGCACCGTATCGGGTCGGTCGGAGGTGCAGGACCAGCTCGATCAGGGTGCAGGACCAACTTGGGGTGCAGGACCAAACGCAGGACCAAACTGTCTGAATTCAACGGTACAAAGCGCAATTTTGCCGGTCCAGACTCACGCAGGAATGCGTGTTCGGCGTGCCTGCCCCGGGCTCATAACCCGGAGGTCGCAGGTTCGAATCCTGCCCCCGCTATGCAGAAGCCGCCTCTCGCCAGGCGGCTTTTGCTCTTTCTGGGTCTTCGGCCGCGGAACATCGGGCATCGATTCCGTCGGTGCGCCTGGCGCCCGCGAATCGCCGCGACGCGGTTCCGGCACATCGGTCTGAAATAGTCGCCGCTCTTTACGTCCTGGTTCTAAGCGGGACCGCGCCGCGAAAGGTGCACGCTCCCGATTGTTCCTGGGTGGCGCGCACCGCGGCCAAGGCCGCTAGTCGGGGAGCCCTAGGGGGTGGCGGCCCGCGGCCGGGGGGGGTAGATCAGCTTCACTGGCGCAGCCGTTGGCACGCGAAGGTGGAGTAATGGCCTGCGCCTGAGCGAGCCGGCCACGGTGCGCTTCAAGCTCTTCGCGCGCACGAAGGGACGGCGGGTTGGCGGGGTCTGCAGGCGACAGACGCGCGCCAACCGCATGCGGCGGTCGTGCATCCGACTCGTGCGCAAGGCCAGCCTGACGCGTCAACTCGAGCGCGGGACGACGGGTCTGCGGTTCGTGCCGAAGGTCAAGCCCGGGCGCTACACGCTGCGCGCGATGGCGACCGACGCAGCCGGCAACGCAGGCACGGCGCGGTCGATCACCGTGGTGGTGAGGCGGTGACCCGAATCAGACGGCGGCTCGAACGTCGAGACGCGCATCCAACCGCTCCCGCCGGACCTGAAGCACAAAGTCTCGGGGTGCTGTCTCGGACGGGACTGTCTACTTCGTCAGTCGCACCCGCCGCGTGACCAGTCGGCTGTCGCCGGCATCGTCGGTGACCCTGATCGTGATCTTCGCGGTCACGACCTTGCCTCTGCGGACAGCGCGCTTGATCTTCCTGAACGCTGCCCGAGCTGTCTTGGTGCTCCCCTTCAGCTTAATTCTGATCTTCGCGCTCTTCCCAGCGGCGATCCTCGTGCTCGCTCGGGTGAGCCGGATGGTCTTCGTGACCCCCTTGATCTTCACGTTGCCGCTGGCGACAAAAAGGATGCGGCCCGTGACGGGTGCGGTCACTTTGGTGCCGATCCACAGAGGAAGGCGGCCGATGCGCTGGCCGCCGTTCGGCGCGACCGTTGCCTGGTCGGCTGCCGAGAGCGCGCCGGTGCCGCCGGTGCCGCCGGTTGCGCCCGGAGTGCCCGCCTCGCCCGTGGCGCCTGTGGTCCCGGCGGCGCCCGTGCCGCCGGTGGCGTCCGGGGCGGCGGTGATCGTCAGCGACTGTTCGGCGCGCCCCTGATTCCCGGCGGGGTCAGGAACTGAGGCGACGACGGGCCACGTGCCTACGCCGACGAAGCTCGGCGTCACGTTCCAGGTGCCGTCGGCCTGGAGGAGCGTCGTCAGGATCTGGCCCGCGATCGTGACCGTGACGGTCGTGCCGGGCGCAGCGTTCGACGTCCCGATGATGGTGGGCGAAGGGTCGGCCGTCGTGGCCGTCGAGCCGCCGTTGATCCCGACGAGCGGGGGCACCGTGTCGACGGTCAGCGTCTGGCTGAAGGTCGACCGGTTGCCCGCGGCGTCGGAGACCGACATTACGACGCGATGCGGGCCGTTGGACAGGAACGACGCCGTCACCGACCAGGATCTGTCGATCTGGACCAGTGCGGTCAGCGTCTCGTTGGCGAGGTTCACCGTCACCGTCGTTCCGGGTGCGACATCGGCGGTACCCGTGATTTCGGGTGTCGGATCGGCGGTCAGGGCACTGGGTCCGCCGGTGATCGTCACCGCCGGGGCGATGGTGTCGATCGTCAGCTCCTGGCTGTCGGTCCCCTGGTTGCCGGCCAGATCGCTCACCGCAGCGGTGACGGTGTGAGTGCCGTCGGCCAGCGCGGCTGGTCGCACCACCCACGTTCCCGTCGACTGCACGATCCCCGTCAGGAGCTGCGAGCCGACGTTCACGCGCACGAGCGTGCCCGTAGCGGCGTCGGTGGTGCCGGAAATGGTCGGTGTCGGGTCGTTCGTCGCCGTCGTCGCCCCTCCATCGATGCTGATCTGGGGCAGCACCGTGTCGATGGTCAGCTGCTGGGTGGCGCTCGTCCGGTTTCCGGCGCCATCAGTGCCCGAGGCGGTCACCGTGTAGGTGCCGTTGGGCAGGGCCGCGGAGGTCACCGACCAAGAACCGCCGGAGGGCGTCGCAGGCAGAACCTGATCGCCGATCGTCACGGTGATGCTGTCGGGGCCCTCGAGGTCCGTCCTGCCGCTGATCGTCGGTGTCGAGTCGTTCGTGTAGAACACGGCGCCACCGTCGAGGGTGATCACCGGTGGTGAGCTGTAGAACTCGTTGGCGTCGAGAGTGAGGGCGCCGTTGCGAGCGAACACGCGGCCGTTGACCACACTCTGGTTACCCACCGCGACGGCGTCTTGTGCGATGAGCGTTCCCGCAAACGTGGCGTTGGCGCCCACGGAGGCGGCACCGTTGACCTGCCAGAACACTCGCGACGCCCGGGCGCCGTTGGTCAGCATGACTCTGCTCCCGGCCGCCGTGGTCAGCGCGCCGTTGATCTGGAACACGAAGACGGCGTCGGGGTCGCCTCCACCGTCGAGGGTCACCGTCGTCGTGTTCGACGCGGCGCCAGCGATGGTGTGCAGGCCCGGCGGGATGGTCGCGCCGGCCAAGGCGCCAGCCCGAGCGGTGCCGCCCGTCCGAGCGGCGATCTCCGTATAGGCCGCGACGGCGTCAGAGTGCGCCTGCTGGGCGGCCGGGCTGCCGACTCGGATCGCGCCGGTGACCACCCCGGGCGGAAAACCTGTGGGCTGCGTGTTGACCTTCACACCGAGGTCGCCGCGGAGCGTGGTGTGCGGTGCGCCCTCGGCGTTGACGGTGTTGCCGACGGAAGCGCCACTCAACACCGCGTAGGTCGACGCCTGGCCGAGATCCACCATCGGGGTCGCGGCGGCGATCGGCGCGGCCGCCCCGAACCCCACGAGAATCAGGGTTACGGCGAGCGCCGTGCCGACCCCAGCAGACGAGCGTCCTAGACCGAACAAAGTACCCCCTAAGAATGGCTGGCCGAACCCCGCGGGGCCGAAACCCTGTCGAAGTCCTCTAACGGCGTCTGCAGCCCGACTCTAAACCACACTGGACGGATAGGCTTGCAAAAGCGCGATCTCATGCTGACGGGCGTCATCGAGAACAGCATGACGCTCATATACGTCAAGGATCTCGACGGTCGCTACCTGCTCTACAACCAGCCGTTCGCCGATGCCTTCGACCTGGACACACGCGGCGCCTCCGAGGACCGAGGCGGCCTCGAGGTGCTCCTCGGGCGTGACGACGTCTGGCTCGATGCCGAGCTGCAGCCCGTTTGGCGTCAGAACGACCTCCGCGCGGCCGAAGGGTCGCACTTCATCGAGGAGTGGTCAGACCATCCCGAGCTCGGCCACCTGACCTACGACTCGATCAAGTTCCCGCTGGTGGACGCCGACGGCGAGGTCTACGCGACATGCGGTATCTCGCTCGACACCAGCGAGCGGAGCGCGGCTGAGCGGGCGAAGGATGAGTTCACGTCGATCGTCAGTCACGAGTTGCGGACGCCGTTGACGTCAATTCGCGGCTCGCTCGGGCTGCTCGCCGGCGGCGTCATGGGAGCGGTCCCGGAGAAGGGACAGCGGATGGGTGTGGATCAGCTGCGCGGAAAGCGGCGGCGATGTCTTGATGGCGGTTCGCGACGAGGGCCGCGGAATTCCTGCCGAGAAGCTCGATGTCATCTTCGAACGCTTTCAGCAGGTTGACGCGACCGACGTGCGCGAAAAAAGCGGCACCGGCCTCGGACTCGCGATCTGCCGCGCGATCGTGGGAGAGCATCAAGGCCGAATCTGGGTCGAAAGCGAGCCCGGCCAGGGAAGCACTTTCTCGTTCACCATTCCGCGCCCCGTCGAGACCATCGTGACCGACGATGGGGCTCACGACGTCGTGGTCGCAGAAGACGATGAGGGTCTCGCGCTCGTTCTGCTCGCCATACTCGGCCGGCACGGCTACAGAACCTTCCACGCGCGCACCGGCAGAGAAGCCGTCGAACTGACCCGCCGGCTCCAGCCACGCCTACTGGTGCTGGATATCGGTCTGCCCGAAGGCGACGGATTCGACGTTGTCGAGCAACTGCGCCGCGACGAGCGACACGCCAACATGCCGCTGGCGGTCTACACCGCCAGGGACATCGATCAGGCGCAGCGCGAGCAACTCAAACTCGGGCCTACGACTTTCCTGACGAAGTCGCGAGTCGCGCCGGAAGAATTCGAGCGCCGAGTGCTCGAACTGCTGACAGCGGCCGTTCCGTGAACCGCGCGTGCAAGGTTCGTGCAACGTCCGGTAGGTAAAACTCATTCTCTGAGTCCAGGGAATAAGGAGCCTCGTTCGATGAAACGCCTCATCTCCACCGCAGTGATCGCCGTCGGCCTGCTCGTGCCGTCGGGTGCCGCCGCCGGGGTGCCGGTCACGCTGGGTAACGCGAACAACAGTGATCCGGCCGTGACCGCGGGCGGCGACGGGGTCTTCCATGTCGTGTGGAACGACATGGACGCGTTCGTCCTCCGGTACTGCCAGATCAAGCTGCCGAGCCTAGGCTGCGTCAAGTCTGCGGTGATCCCGTTCAACGACAACGCCCCGGGCTTCGAAACGTCCACAAGTGGCGGTCCGCAGACGGCGTGGATCGTCGTCGATCCCGACGGAGGGCGGCTGCGGCTCATCCACGCGAAGTATCAGAACGAAGGTGCGACCTATGAGTCCATCTCGACGGATGACGGGACGACGTTCTCGGCCCAGCGACGCGTCCACAGGTGCTGCAACAGCATCGTCTCGGGTCGCCCGATCCTTCTGGACGACCGTGCCACGGTCCTCATCCCACGGGCCAGTATCGACGGCGCGAACGTTCACGACAACTCTGACGGCGAGAGCGAGCAGAGAGCGGATTTGGAGGGCACGGGCGGCCTCTATCCCGCCAACAACGTCAGCGTCGCCAACGTGACGGGCGGAACGCTCACGACGGGCGACGATGGCAGCAACGTCTATTTCTGGGAGGCGCCCGACGGCAGCCCGCTCACCGTCGCCTCGTCCTGGGGCACCCCAGCACTCGTCGGGCCCGGGGGGGACTCGACCATGGCCGGCGGGGGAGGGGATGCCTTCGTGGCCTCCACCAATAGCGGCGGATCGGACACCCGTTTCGAGATCCGGAAGTGGGGTGGCATGGCGTTCGGTGCTCCGACGCTGATCGCGCCCACCAATGGCTACGTCGCCGACCTGACCGTCACGTCCGGGGGCACCCCGGCCGTCGTCTATCGCGAGAACGGACGGGGCCTGCGGTTCGCGACGCCGGTGAACGGCAAGTACGACCCGAAGACGATCGTCTTCGACGACGAGATCTTCGGGGACGTCAACGTCGCATACGACGAGTCCGGCGCGGGACTCGCGGTGTGGCCGCGGGACGGCGCGATCGCCGCAGCCGACGTCACCGAGGTGGCCGACCCCACGACACCGACGTTCAGCAAGACCAGAACGAAGAACGGGATCACCCTGGGTCTCAACGTCAGCGGCAGCTGCGTCGTCCGGGGCAAGTCGACCAGGGTCAGCACCGGCGGGCAGGGACGCGGCAAGGTCAAGAAGGTCGTCTACAGGTTCGGTGCGCAGAAGAAGACGGACAAGAGCAACCCGTTCAGCGCCTCGTTCACGGTTCCCAAGACGGCGGCGCCGGGCGCGCGGATCGCGGTCACGGCCACGCACTTCGTGGAGAAGAAGACCGCCCCGAGGAAGTTCTCGTTCAAGATCAACTCGTTCGTGGACGTCTGTGGTGGCTGAGCCGGGTCCGGCGTCGGGTTGATCAGCGGCTGAGCGTCAGCGAAAAGCCGCCGTAGGCTCC
>Ga0136633_1002906_pt1 | contig 11523 bp, 13 predicted proteins | sample AntDrymeUQ832206_2_FD_105494 | JGI IMG/M metagenome (GOLD analysis project Ga0136633, IMG submission 105494) | Polar desert sand microbial communities from Dry Valleys, Antarctica - metaG UQ83 (22.06) | ecosystem: Environmental > Terrestrial > Soil > Desert | place: Antarctica: Dry Valley...
ACTGCCCTCGTCCTCCCCGTAGGGCGGTTGTGGGCCTGATCGGGACGGGCGAGGCCCTCTCAGCGGCCGTTGGCGGCACGAGAATCGACGGGTGGCACCTGGGTGCGGCGTGGCGGAGGGGTGAGTGGGGCTGGGCTCCCCGACTCTGCGGATCATCGCCCGCCCTCCTCTGACCGGGCGCCTCGGCACTGAGGCCAGGTGAGTCGCCTTCGGCTGACCAACGCTTCGCCGCCGATAGTGAGAAGCCGGCGATGTCAGCGCCTCCCCCCTTCCCCTGCCCTGTCGCAGGCGGCTGGGATGCTGGCGGCCATGAGCCTCGACCTGCACCCGAGCGAGAAACCCGTGCTCGCCGAGGTCCTCGACGAGCTGGTGGCCGAGGCCCGGGACTTCCTGGCCGCAGCCGAGGCCGATGGCAGCCGGCGCAACTACGCCACCGACTGGCGGGCCTTCGTGGGCTGGTGTGGGAGCCATGGCTTCGAGTCCCTTCCCGCCGATCCCGAGGTCGTCGCCCTCTACCTGACCGACTACGCCCGGGCGCACAAGGCCTCCACCGTGGTGCGCCGGGCCGTGGGCATCGTGAAGGGTCACCGCCGAGCGGGGTACCTCGCCCCCACCGAGATCGAAAGCGTCCGCCGGTGCTGGCCGGCATCCGCCTGACCAAGGGCATGGCCCCAGAGCAGAAATCGCCCCTGCTCACCGCCGACGTGCTCGCCCTGTTGGCCACCTGCAGCCCCGACACCCTGGCCGGTGTGCGGGACCGGCCCTGCCGCTGGTCGGCTTCATGGGCGCCTTCCGCCGCTCGGAGCTGTCCGCCCTCTACATCGACACCTCGAGGACCGCCCCGAGGGCATGGCCATCCTCCTGCGCCGCTCCAAGGTCGACCAGGAGGCCCGGGGCCGGCGCAAGGTCCTGGTCTACGGCGCCGCTCCCACCACCTGCCCGGTGACCGCCGCCCGGGCGTGGATGGCCCGGACGGCTTTCGCTTCCGGGCCGGTGTTTCGCCCCGTTGACCGCCATGGCCGCCTCGGCCCGGGAAGACTTTCCGGCCAGGGCGTGGCCGCCGTGGTGAAGCGCGCCGCTCTGGCCGCCGGCCTCGACTCCGCCTTCTGCGCCGGCCACAGCCTGCGGGCCGGGCACGTCACCCAGGCCAAGCGTAACCACGCCACCGACCTGGAGGTGATGAGCCAGACCCACCATCCTCTGGTGGCTACCAGCGTGGCGGTCCCGCCAGTGGCCCCGTGGCACGGATGGCCGGCGGACCTACGCCCGCGCTTTCTTCTTCGTCACGGCCGGCGTGAGATAGCGGCCGTCGAGCATGCTCAGCTCGACACCGTTCTCGAACCGGACCCTGTAGCGGATCCACGACAGGCCGGTCACCATGACCACCACGCCGGGGGTGCCTTCGGGCACGCCGCCGGTCAGGTCCTCGGCGGCGATCACCCTGTCCTTGCGTGAGAACTCGGTGTCGGCCATGGTGCCGACCGTAGCTGGTCGCTCGGGAACAGCCCCGGTTCTCCCGCTGTTCTACATCTCACTATGGACGACATCCGCACGAGTGTCCTTCCCCTTCTACCCCTTGCGACCGGCGTGGTGCTCCCCGGCATGGTGGTCACCATGGCCATCGAGAGCGACGAGGCGCGAGCCGCCATCGACGCCACCGAAGCCTCCGAGGGTCGCGTCCTTCTTGTCCCCCGCCTCGACGACCGGTACGCCCGCGTGGGTACGGTGGCCAAGGTCGAGGACTCCGGCGAGCTGCCCAGCGGCTTGAGGGCCGTGGTGGTGCGCGGCCTCCACCGCGCCAGCGTCGGCATCGGGGTCCCTGCCCCGACGGGCTCCGCACTGTGGGTGCAGTCCGGGCCGGTGCCGACCGACATCGAGCCTTCGCCCCGGGCCCGCGAACTGGCGCGGGAGTACCGCGCCGTCGTCGAGAACATCCTCGACTACCGCGGCGCCGGCGGCCTCGCCGAGGCCCTACGCGGCATCTCCGACCCCGGCACCATGGCCGACACCGCCGGCTACTCGCCCGACCTCTCCTTCGAGCAGAAGATGGAGGTGTTGGAGACGATCGACGTCGAGGCTCGCCTGGAGAAGGTGCTCGGTTGGGCCCGGGAGACCCTGGCCGACCTCACCCTCAAGGAGCGCATCCAGACCGACGTCGCCGACGGCATGGAGAAGACGCAGCGGGAGTTCCTGCTGCGCCAGCAGATGGCCGCCATCCGCAAGGAGCTGGGCGAGGACGGCGACGGCGAGGGCGCCATCGCCGAGTACCGGGCCAAGCTCGACACCCTCCCCGAGGCGACACGTACAGCAGTGGAGCGCGAGCTCGACAAGCTGGAGCGCACCAGCCAGCAGAGCCCCGAGCACGGCTGGATCGTCAGCTGGCTCGACACGGTCTTCGAGGTCCCGTGGGGCAAGACATCGGACGACAACCTCGATGTCGCCGAGGCCCGGGCCATCCTCGACGCGGATCACACCGGTCTCGACGACGTGAAGGACCGCATCATCGAGTACCTCGCCGTGCGCAAGCTGCGGGCCGAGCGCGGGCTGTCGCCCGTGAGCGGTCGTGGATCCGGTGCCATCGTCGCCCTGGTCGGTCCTCCGGGCGTGGGCAAGACATCGCTCGGCGAGTCCGTCGCCCGGGCGCTGGGCCGCTCGTTCGCCCGGGTGTCGCTGGGCGGTGTGCGCGACGAGGCCGAGATCCGGGGTCACCGCCGCACCTACGTCGGTGCCCAGGCCGGCCGGATCGTCCGGGCCCTCCGCGAGGCGGGCACCATGAACCCCGTTTTCATGCTGGACGAGGTCGACAAGCTCGGCAGCGACTGGCGGGGCGATCCCTCCTCCGCCCTGCTCGAGGTGCTTGACCCGGCCCAGAACCACACCTTCCGGGACCACTACCTCGAGGTCGACCTCGACCTGTCCGACGTGCTCTTCATCGCCACGGCCAACGTCCTGGAGACCATCCTCGGGCCGCTCCTCGACCGGATGGAGATCATCCCGCTCGACGGCTACACCGAGGACGAGAAGGTCGCCATCGCCCGGGACCACCTGCTGTCGCGGCAGCTCGAGCGCAATGGCCTGTCGACCGACGACGCCACCGTCACCGACGACGCCCTGCGCCTCGTCGTGACCGACTACACCCGGGAAGCCGGCGTCCGGAACCTCGAGCGAGAGCTGGGCAAGGTGCTGCGCAAGGTGGCGACCCGCCTGGCGTCGGGGTCAGTGGAGCCGGTCGTCACCGTCGACCGGGACGACGTCCGCACCTACCTCGGTCGTCCGAAGTACTTCTTCGAGGCCGCCGACCGCACCGCCGTTCCGGGTGTGGCCACGGGTCTTGCGGTGACTGGGATGGGGGGCGACGTCCTGTTCATCGAAGCCACGTCTCTCCCATCGGCCATCGGACTGCCCGCGCTGACCCTGACCGGCCAGCTGGGCGACGTCATGAAGGAGTCGGCCGAGATTGCCCTGTCCTACGTGCGGGGCCACCTCGCCGTTGACCCGAACACGCGGTACCACCTGCACGTGCCCGCCGGCGCCGTCCCGAAGGACGGTCCGTCGGCTGGCGTGACCATGGTGACCGCCCTGGCCAGCCTGCTCGCCGGCCGGCCGGTGCGGGCCAACGTGGGCATGACCGGGGAGGTCACCCTGCAGGGACGGGTGCTGCCCATCGGTGGTGTCAAGCAGAAGGTGCTGGCCGCCGACCGGGCCGGCCTCACCACCGTCTTCCTGCCGGCCCGCAACGGCGCCGACCTCGACGACGTGCCCGCAGCCGTGCGCGAGCGCATGACCTTCCACCTCGTCGACGACGTCGCCGACCTCCTCGAGCTGGCCCTGGAGCCGGCTGTGCCCGAGTCGGCCGCGGCGGCATGAGGACGGCTATTTGACGGTGATCTCCCCGAACATGCCCTGGACGAGGTGGGGCGGACCGCCGGCGACCTGCGGCGGGCCGTCTCCGCCGGCTTGGGCGGCCTGGAGGTAGGCCGCCGGGTCGGCGCCCGTGGGGATGGCGCAGATGACGGCGTAGCGGCCCTTCTCGGTGAGCTTTCCGTCGCCGACGGCCTTGATCACCTCACCTCCCCCGGGAGGGGCGATCAGCACCATGGCCGGCTGCCCACCGCCGAAGATGGCGTCCTGCTGCGCCTCGGGGAGCTTGACGAGGTCGGCGACGGGCCTCTTCTCCGCGTCGGGGATCCGGATGACCACCATCTCGTGCAGCTCCTTGGTGGAGGAGTTCGTGAGCTTCAGGGTCGTGCCCGACTCGACCGACTTCGGTAGGTTCTCGAAGCGGTAGTCCGCCGCAGTGACCGTCTTGTCGCCGCCGTCGCTGCTGCAAGCCGTGCCGAGCAGGGCGAGCGCGGCGATCGCGCCAGCCGAAACCCAGCGGTGGGTTGTCTTCATGCTGTCGTACTCCCTTGGTGCCCGGCCCCAGCTGAATCGCGAGCCGCTGCACGTGAACCTACGCCCGGCGTCCGGCGCCGCCAAGGGTGCTGGCACCACCGTCTCACTGGGGGAACCACAGTCTCACTAGAGGAACCGGACATGCTCCTCGGCCGTGGTGGTGTCGCCCTCGACCGAGTTGCAGGTGGGGCAGTACCAGCGGGCCTCGAACGGGGTGCCGCACGCCTGGTGACGCAAAGGCTCGACGGTGTCCGGCGACTGGCCCGCCCCCCACTGGGCCAAGAGGCGCAGGGCGCCGGCCAGCTCGGTTCCGGCGGCGGTGAGTAGGTACACGAAACGGGGCGGCCGCTCGGAGTAGGGCGTGGCCACGACCACCCCGTGCTGTTCGAGGGTCCGGAGGCGCTGGCTGAGCACGTTGGGGGCGATGCCGGCCACGTCGGCCTGGAGGTCGTTGAACCGGCGGGGCCCGTCGAGCAGGGCGGAGACGATGAGCAGCGCCCACCGGTCGCCCACGCGGGCCACCGCTTCCTCCAACGGCGACGGCTCGGCCATGGGCCATTGTCGCACGAAGGGGTTGCCGAACTTGCTTGCGACTAGTAACTTGCAAATCACAAGTCACAAGTCACAATCCCAAGTCACAGGTCGAGGAGACGCAATGCCGGGTGTGCTGGAAGAGCTTGAGAACGCCACTGTCGAAGTCGCGGCGCGGGTCGGTCCGGCCGTGGTCGGCCTCGGGGCCGGCTGGGGGCAGGGATCGGGCGTGGTGGTGGCCGACGGCGTCGTGCTCACCAACGCCCACAACGTCAGCGATCCCGGCGTCACGCTGGTCTTCGCCGACGGTCGGACAGTGCAGGGCCAGGTGTCGGGCCACGACATCGACGGCGACCTGGCCACCATCGCCGTCGACACCGCCGGCGTGACGCCGGTCGAGTGGGCGGGAGACCCGACGCGGGTGGGCGCGTCGGTGTTCGCCGCCGCCAATCCCGGCGGGCGGGGCCTGCGGGTCACGCTCGGTTCGGTGGCTGCGGTCGGCCGCACGTTCCGGGGCCCTCGCGGCCGGCGGGTGACCGGCACGATCGAACACACCGCGCCGATGGCCAAGGGCTCGTCGGGCGGCCCCCTGCTCGACTCGTCGGGACGGCTGATCGGGCTCAACACGAACCGCCTGGGCGAGGGTTTCTACGCCGCCCTTCCCGCGGATGAGGAGCTGCGCCGCAGGGTCGACGCCCTGAGCCGGGGCGAGTCGCCCGTCCGCCCGCACCTGGGCGTCGGCCTGGTACCGGGGAGGGCCGCCCGCCACATCCGGCGGGCTGCCGGCCTGCCCGACCGTGACGGGGTGCTGATCCAGGAGGTGGAGGAGGGAAGCCCGGCCGCCAACGCCGGCCTGCGCCGGGGCGACCTGATCGTCGAGGCGTCCGGCTCGCCCGTCGCCACCATCGACGACCTCTACCAGGCCGTCGACGGTCTCGGCACGGGTGAGGCCCTGGCCGTCGGTGTGGTCCGAGGCGCCGAGGAGCTGTCGGTCAGCGTCACCTTCGCCGGTGGGGCCCGCGAGGAAGGTTCGGCATGAGCGTGGGTGTCGAGGAGGAAGCTGACGTCCTCGACGCCTATTCGAGGGTGGTCATGTCGGTGGCCGAGCGGCTGATCCCTTCGGTCGCCAGCCTTCGGGTGATGGTGCGGGTGCCCGGCGGCCGTCAGCCCCGGGGCTCGGGGTCGGCGGTGGCCGTCACCGCCGATGGGTTCCTGCTCACCTCCGCTCACGTGGTCGACCGGGCGGCCGGCGGCGTCGCCGTCTTCGCCGACGGTGCCGAGGCCGAGTTCACCGTGGTGGGCGCCGACCCGTTGTCGGACCTGGCCGTCATCCGCACCACCGCCGGCGCCGAGCTCATCACCGCCACCCTGGGCGACGCCGACCGGTTGCGCGTCGGCCAGCTCGTCGTCGCCATCGGCAACCCGCTCGGCTTCGCCGGCTCGGTCAGTGCCGGCGTGGTCAGCGCCCTGGGCCGTTCGTTCGCGGCGGCGGCCAGCCGCCACGGCCGGATGGTGGAGAACGTCATCCAGACCGATGCCGCGCTGCACCCGGGCAACTCCGGCGGCGCCCTTGCCAACGGCTCCGGCGAGGTGGTGGGCATCAACACCGCCGTCGTCGGGCCCGGCGTGGGCCAGGGCCTCGGCCTCGCGGTGCCGATCAACGCCACCACCCGCGGCATCGTCTCCGCCCTCATGACCGAGGGCCGGGTCCGCCGGGCCTATTTCGGCATCGCCGGCGGCTCGCGGCCGCTCCCTCCCAGAGCGGCTGCCGCCACCGGTCGCGAACGGGGCATCGAGATCCTCACCGTGGTGGCCGGGAGTCCGGCCGACCGTGGCGGCCTGCGGCCGGAGGACCTGCTGCTCGGGGTGGACGGAAACGCGGTCACCAACGTCGGGGATCTCCAGCGCCTCATGACCGGCGAGCGCATCGGCCGGCAGGTCGGCGTGGAGGTGTTCCGGCGGGGCAGGGTGCAGTCGGTGTCGATCGTCCCGACGGAGCTCCCGGACTGAGGTCAGGCGAAGCTGAGGCAGGTGACGGGCGGGCCGGCGGCCACCGTGGCCCACGAGCCGCCGGCGTCGTCGGACAGGTAGACCCGTCCGGCGAACGTGCCGAGGGCGGCCAGGTCACCGTCGGCCACCAGGCAGAACGTGTCGACGTTGCCCGGGAACGTTCCGGGCAGCCCGATGGAGGTGCGCCGGAACGCGCCGTTGCCGTGGAGGGGCCGGCGGTAGACGGCGGCCCGGTGGCCGTCGGGCCCGGTGGAGACCGAGAGCAGCACGGTGTCACCGGCTACCGCCACGGCCCGGGCATAGGTGGCGGCCAGGCCCTGGTCGTCGACGGTCCAGGTGTCGCCTTTGTCCGTGCTGACGGCGAGCCCCTGGGCGCAGGCGGCGAGAACTGTGCCGTCGCCGGCGACGACGACCTGATGGACGTCGAGGTCGACATCGAGGGTGGGCGCCCACGTCGCGCCGCCGTCGCCCGAGCGAAGGATGCCGCCGACGTGGACGTTGACGTAGAGCGTCCCGTCCGGCCCGGCCGCCAGCGAGCGAACGTCGGCCGGCCCGCCCCATGGCGTGTACCAGCCTTGGCGGCCAGGGGCCCGGTCGAACGACGCCAGCCGCTCGCCGGATGGCACCCGCACGAGGTGGGCCTCCGCCGTGCCCACCAGCGCGCCGCCGTCGAACGGAAGAATGCAGGTGGCCGCCGGCGCCTCGATGTCCTCGCTGACCCAGGTGCCCTCGTGCCACACGGCCCGACCCTCGACCACAGCCCACCCGCCGGCGAGAGCGCTCACCTGGCGACCGGCGAGCTCGGTATGGCCATCGTCGACCCGGTGCAGCCCGGCGGCAGTGCCGACCAGCAGACTCACGCGCCGAGCTCCCAGATCAGGACCTCGGCGCCCTCGGTGGCATCGGCCGTCAACGTGGGGGAACCGGCGTCGGTGAGGCGCACGGCATCGCCCGCCTCGAGGCGGCCGGCGCCGTCGAAGGTCAGTGCGCCCCGCGCGACGAACAGGTGCGCTCGGCGGGCGTCGGGCACCGACACCGCCTCGCCGGGCAGCAGGCGCCCGCCCCAGAGAACGGCGTCGCGTTGGCGGATGGAAATGGCGGCATGGTTCTCAGAGGCACGGTTCTTGGAGGTACGGTGCCCGCGCCCGGAGGCGATGGGCACCAGCCCGCCCTGTGCGAGCTCGGCATTGATGTCGAGCTGCTCGTAGCCGGGGTCCGCACGCTCGGTGTCGGGCAACACCCACATCTGCACGAAGTGGACGTCGGCGTCGCCCCGGGGATTCATCTCGGAGTGCCAGATGCCGCGGCCGGCGCTCATACGCTGGGCCAGGCCGGGGTAGAGCAGGCCCTTGTGGCCGGTGGAGTCCCTGTGTTCGAGCTCGCCCGCAAGCACCCAGGTCACGATCTCCATGTCCTGGTGCGGATGGGTGGAGAAGCCGGTGCCGGCGTGGACGATGTCGTCGTTGTTCACGAGCAGCAGTCCGTGACCGGTGTTGGCCGGGTCGTGGTGACGCGAGAAGCTGAAGGAGTGATGTGACTCGAGCCAGGGCAACCGGGTGTGGAAGCGGTCGCCGGCGCGACGCACGTCGATCGTCGAAGTAGTCATACGTTCAACCAACAGCCCCCGGCGGCGCACAATTCCGTGACCGAGGTCGAGGCCCGGGCCATCGCCAAGCCGACCCGGTCACGATACCGTCGACGCGGTGCGCCTGCCCTCCAGGGTCAACCCAACCGGCACGCAGGTCACGCGAAGCCTCCGCTGGATAACCGCCCTCGTCGTCGTGGTGCCGCTGTGGGTACCCGGGTACCGGAGGGCGTGAGGGTGTCGGTGCTCGGGCGCGTGGCACGGGGTCTCCACCCGGGCATGCGGAAGGTGCACGCCCAGGTCGCCCGCTACGCGTCCGAGTGGGAGAGCGCCAACGGCGTAGCCATGAGCGGCGCCGGCCCGCTGTGGGTGGTGCTCGGCGACTCGACCGCCCAGGGGATCGGTGCGCCGTCGTGGGGTGAGGGGTATGTCGGGCAGCTCCTCCGGGCCCTGAACGACGGCGCCGAACGGCCGTGGCGCGTGGTGAACCTGTCCAGGTCGGGGGCGAGGGCTGCCGACGTCGCCGACCGGCAGCTTCCGGCGCTCGAGGCGCTGGGCACGACGGCCGACCTCGTCACCTGCGCGATCGGCGCCAACGACATGGTCCGCCGGACGCGCAGCCCTCTGCTCGAACAGCAGCTCCGGGCGATCATGGCCCGGCTGCCGGAGCGGTCCGTGATCGCCACAATTCCCCAAGGGCTCAACGGCGCCCGCACGGAGGCCGCCAACCGGTTGCTCAGGGCGGAGGCGCCGGCAGCCGGGCTGGTCGTCGCCGACGTGTGGGCGCACACCGGCCCGCCCTGGCACGGCAAGCTGGCCGAGGACGGCTTCCATCCGGGGGCGCTGGGTTACACAGAGTGGGCCGCCGCCTTCGCCGAGGCCCTCGACGTTGCCCGTCCCCCACGATCTCCGGACCCGGGACAACCGCCGCATCGCCTCGGCTCCGGAGAATCGTAAAGGGCCAGTCGAGGAACTGCCCTACCGACCGTCTGCTGGGTAGAGTGTAACCAACTGGTTGGTTGCGGGTCCACAGAAATCTGACCATGGCGTTCATGAATCCCACCCCCGAAAGGCAGCAGGCCACGCCCGACCGGATCCTCGACGCGGCCATCGAGGAGTTCGTCGAGCACGGCCTGGCTGGGGCGCGCGTCGACCGCATCGCCGAACTGGCCGGGGCGAACAAGCAGCTTTTGTACCGTCACTTCGGCAACAAGGAGGGCCTGTTCGACGCGGCTGTCCGGGTGATGGCCACCCGCTTCAACGAGATTCGCCGAGAGTTGCCGGACACCCTCGAGGAGCGACTGCCCTACTACTTCGAACGGGCCACCGACGATCAGCAATGGGTGCGCCTGCTGCTGTGGGAGGCGCTCCAGTGTGGGGAGGAGCATGTCGTCAACGAGGACGAGCGGATCGCCCACATGCAGAACGCAGTCGACAGTGTCCGCGCGGATCAGGCTGCGGGAGTCCTCCCTGCGGACCTGGACGCCGGCCAGCTGTTCCTGTCGTTCCAGGCCCTCGCCGCCCATCCCTCGGCCTTCCCGCAGATGACCCGCTTCATCACGGGCATGAATCCCACCGACCCGGCGTTCCGGGCGCAGCGGGCCGAGTTCCTCCGCCGGCTCGGCCGCCACCTCTCCGGCGGGCTGGGCCGAGCCGAGGCGTCGCCGGCGGGCGACAGCGCCGAGCCCTGACCGCCCAGTGCGCGGTCGACTGCAATCTCAGGAGATGACAGGCACCAGCCGTTCGGGTGCACCTCCCCGCCAAGGCGCGACGTTGCGGGCAGGGCCGACCACATCTCGAGGGTAACGACAGGGGTTGGGACGGCGAGCCTCTGTGCCCTCCTGATCCCCCAGGTCAGCGAGTGTTGACCAAGAAATCGGCTACGTCGGTGAGGTAGGAGCGGATTTGCACCACCGCGTCCATGGGCGTGCCGCGAGTGGCGACTACCGCGTCCAGGGACCCGAGCATGTGGCGCAGCCATGCGTCCCGCTCGGCGTCGCCAATCGCAAAGGGCGCGTGCCGCATGCGAAGCCGGGGGTGCCCTCGCTCCTCGCTGTAGGTGGAGGGACCGCCCCAGTACTGCGTGAGGAACCCGGCCAGGTGGCGCCGGGAGTCGGTGAGGTCCTCCGGGTACAGCGGACGAAGCAGCAGGTCGGCGCTCACCCCCGCGTAAAAGCCGTCGACGAGGTCGACGAAGAACGGTCGGCCACCGACCGTGTCGTACACGCTGCCCTCGGACGCCTCACTGCTCACCCGGGCGACGCTATCGCCGAGCGGCGACGCGCTGACACCCTGCGGGGGCTTGGCCCGTACTTCCGGGCGAACGAGATCGTGGAGGCCGTACCGCCTGCGAACGGGTGAGATCGGCACGCTCGGGTGCGTTTCCGGTCGTGAATTGGCAGTTGCGCCGTCGAAATAGCGACCAGAAATGCACCCAATCCGTAGATGGGCCAGCCAGCGTCCGAAGCCAGTGCTACCCGTTCCTCAGTGTGTCGAGGACGAGCGCGTTCGCATGGCCGTGGCCCATGCCATGGTCATTCTTCAGCAGTGCCATCAGCTCTTTCCACGTCGTGAGCCCCGACGCGTAGATGACGGCCTTCCACTCGTCGATCGGCTTGCCGTACTTCTTCTCGATCGAGGGGAAGTACGACGCGGGTCCCTTCACGGTGGTCGTCATGCCGATGAGACGAAGCAGGGCGACGAAAGTTATCGGGCGTGGGATGCGAGGCGGGCGGCCCGGGTGGTGAGGTAGTGCCGCTCGCGGAGGTTCGTCGTGAGGTCGGCCGCAGTCCGGTACGCGGTGATGGCGGACGCAGCGTCGCCGGCCATTTCCAGGAGGTGCGCTCGCACGGAATGGAGGCGGTGGTGGTCGCCCAGTCGCTCGCCCAGGTCCTCGATCACCGTGAGGCCGGCGGCAGGGCCCTCCACCATGGCTGCGGCGACCGCCCTGTTGAGGGTCACCATCGGGTTGCCGGTCATCCGTTCGAGCACACCGTAAAGGG
>Ga0136633_1002907_pt1 | contig 11517 bp, 10 predicted proteins | sample AntDrymeUQ832206_2_FD_105494 | JGI IMG/M metagenome (GOLD analysis project Ga0136633, IMG submission 105494) | Polar desert sand microbial communities from Dry Valleys, Antarctica - metaG UQ83 (22.06) | ecosystem: Environmental > Terrestrial > Soil > Desert | place: Antarctica: Dry Valley...
CATCTGGCGTCCTACCGCGCGCTGCTCGGCGGCAGCATGGACCCGCTGATCACCGGCCGCTACCTGATGCCGCTGACACCGATCGTCGGTGTCGCCGCGGGCTACCTCGTGGTCTCCGCGCGGCGGGCGGGCCCGTACCTCGCGGCCGGCCTGCTGGCGTCGCTGACCGCGCTCTCGATCACGGGGATCGCCCTCACGGCGGTGCGCTTCGGTGTCTAGGCGCGCCCCCGTAGCCGTCTTCGCCGGGCTGCTCGTCCTCCTCGCGCTGGGCAAGTGGCTGCCGTTCCTGAGCGCCGAGCGCGCGCAGGTCGCCTCCACCCCGGTCGTCCGGCCCGACAACACGGCGGCCGAGCTGCGGCTCGCCGCCGGTCAGCAGGCGTGCGTCGACGGCGTCGAGTTCTCCCCCCGCGCACAAGAGGCGCTCCTGCGGGTCACCTACACGGCCGGAGCGGGACCGCCGATCGCGCTCACCGCCCGCGCGCCGGGGTACCGCGCCGACGCCACCGGACCGAGCGGCTACGGCACGCGGGCCTCGCTGGAGATCGCCTTCGCCCCGTCGCGCACGACCCTGCCGCGGGGGAGGCTGTGCCTGCGCAACGCCGGGAGCGCGCCCGTCGGCTTGCTGGCCAACGATCGACCCCGCACGCAGGCCGCGCGGACCGTCACGCTCGACGGCAAGCCCACGCCCACGCAGCCGGTCATCACGCTGCAGGAGCGCGACGCCCATCCGCTCACCGCACGCGCCGGGACCCTGTTCGACCACGTCGAGGCGTTCCGCCCGTTCCCGGTCGGGCCGCTCCTGCTCTGGTGCGTCGTCGTCGGCGTCGGGCTCGGCGTGCCCCTGCTCGTCGGGTACGGGCTGGCGCGGGCGCTGCGCGAGGACCGGCCGGCATGAGGGCCTTCAAACGAGCACCGGCAGCCACGCCGCTCTTCGCGCTCGTGGTGATCTCGACGCTGGCGACCTTCCACTTCGCCAACCGCTACCACCGCCGGCTCAACGACGAGACGATCTCCGTGCTCGCCGCGCGCTGGGTGGCGGGCGGGCTCCCCGAGAGCCTGTGGGCCGACCAGGCCAACTACGGGTTCCGCGGCCCGGAGCGGCTGACTTCCTGGGTGCTCGGGATCGTCAACACGCTGGCCGGCTCGACGGCGAGCGCCTTCATCGCCGGGCACCTGGTCATCGCGCTGGCGATGGCGCTCGTGGCGATGCCGATCGCCACGCTCGCGCGCGGGCTGGGGCTGACATGGCTCCAGGCGGCGTTGCCCGCCGCGATCTGCGTCGCGGGCCCGTGGGCAGTCTTCGGCATCACGTTTCTCAACACGACGCTCGGCCTGCTCACCGCGACGGTGCTGCTCGCCGTGGCGTGGCGCGTCGCGGTGCGCCCGAGCCGCCGCTGGGAGCTCGCCGTCCTCGCGGCGACCGCCGCGACGGTCCTCGCGCGCGTCGGCCACGCCCCGCTCGTCCTGGCCCTGGGCCCGGCGCTCGTCGCCGCCCAGTGGTACGGACGTCCCGACAGGGAGCGCGCCCGGTCCTGGCTACGGGCTTTCCCACTGCGCTTCGCGCGGACCTGGCCGATCCTGACCGCGGTGGCCATCCTGGGCGTCGTCGCCGTTCTGGTGTACGGCCAGGCGCGGCTGCTCGGCGGCTACGGCGCGCAGATCACCGACCAGAACCTCCAGCTCGATCGGATCTGGCTGCAGATCCGCATCTTCCTCGCCCGCGCCGCCCTGGCGTCGGGGCTGCTGCCCGTGCTGCTCGGGGTGCCCTGGCTGCTGCGGACGGTGTGGCGACCGGGCTCCCGCGAGGCGGGCGTCTTCGCGGTCCTGGGGATCGGTTGGATCGTGGTCGTCCTCTACGTCTTCTACACGGCGGCGGCGGAGGACCGCTACCTGGCGGTGATCCTGCCCGTCCTCGCGCTCGCCTTCGCCCGGGCGCTGTTCGCGCGCGAGACCTGGCTGCTCGGCACCGCGGTGACCGCCGTGCTGCTGGGGCGCGCGATCGCCCGGGTCGGCATCTACCCCACCGACGAGCCGTTCTCCTACTTCATCGCCCCGGGGTCGCAGTTCTTCAAGCGGGTGGTCGTGACGCGGACAGAGCTGGCGCTGCCCTTCGGCTCCTCCCACGCACAGACGCTCCTGCTCGTCGCCGCGGGCGTCATCGCGATCGCTGCCGCCGTCGCCTTCACCCGTCTGGGCGCCGGACGGCTGCGAGCCGGCGTGACGGCGGCTGTCGCGCTCGGCGTCATCGCCTACGCGGCGGTCGCCGGCACCTACGCAGCTCAGAAGTTCACCGCCCAGGTGGGCCGTCCGGAGCTGAGCTTCGAGGACTTGAGCTTCGTCGACCGGGTGGCAGACGGCCGCTCGGTCGGCGTGATCGCGCTTGTAGACCAGCCCGAGCTCAACACTCAGATCGAGCGCTTCTTCGACCTGACGTACTTCAACCGCTCGTTGCGGTCCTCCGTCGTCCTCGACGCGCCCACCGCGTACGCCTGCTGCCCCCCGCGCCCCCTGCCCGAGGTCGTCATGCGGTCCGACACGGTCACGGGCACCGTCACGGTCCTCTCCGGGCGCCAGCCGCCGCTGTACGTGCAGCCGCTCGGCTTCCAGCCCCGCGGGCTGAACACCCGCCGGATCGCCACCGGCGACCCCGCCATGGCCGTCGAGCAACCGCTGACCGAACGACCTCAGCTGAGCTTCGTCGCGATCGGTGGGACGATGGCCGACGGCTGGGGGCTACCGGACCGCGCGATACGGCGCCGCGTCTTCCCGCGAGCCTCCGGAAAGCCGACCGCCTGCTGGACGGCGACCCTGGAGGCAGCCGCCGTGGCCACGGGCGCCAAGCAGCGCTTCACGATCACGGGTGGGGCGCAGCCGATCCGGGGGGAGATCGCCGCGGGCTCGGCGCAGGAGCTCTCCGTGCCGTTGCGCCGCGAGGCCGTCTCGGAGCTGCGGCTGCGCGCCACGCCGGTGGGTCGCCTCGACGACGCGCGCCCCGTCACCGTGCGTGCCTCCAGCGACCACGTGGTCCCCTGCGGGGAAGGCTGAGTTCCGGGCGCCCGTGAGCCTGGTCATCGCGATCGACGCGCGCGCCGCCGCCGAGGTCCCCGCAGGCCGCGGCCGCTACGTCCGGGAGCTGCTCTCAGCGCTCGCGCAGCTGCCCGAAGCCGGCGACGTCCGCTTCGAGCTGTGGGCTCGCGAGGCCTGGGCGAACCCGTCGCTCGACGAGCGCTTCGCCTGGCGCCTGGTCGGCCTCCCCGACCCCGCCTGGCACCTCGCCGTCGCCCTGCGCGCACGGGGCGACGCGTTTCTCAGCACGAACTCCTACCTCACCGCCTGGGCGACCCGGATCCCGACGACGGTCGTCGTCTTCGATCTGATCAGCTTCGTCCCCGGCGCCGCCACGTCCGCCCAGCGGCGCGCCGCGCGCATCGAGCGCGCCACGATCCGCCCTGCGCTGCGCCGGGCGCGGGCGCTGGCCTGCATCTCCCAAGCCACCCGCGAGGACCTCGAAGCGCGCTTCCCCGCCGCCCGCGGCAAGAGCCACACGATCGCGCTGGCGGGGACCCCCCCGGGGCGCGAGCCGCCGCCGCTCGACCCGGCCTTCGGCCTCGATCGCCCGTTCGTCCTCGCGGTGGGGACGCTCGAGCCGCGCAAGAACCTCGAGCGCCTGATCGACGCGTGGGCGGCGCTGCCGGCCGCGCTGCGCGCCGGCCACACCCTCGCGCTCGTCGGCCCCCGCGGGTGGCAGGACGACGCCATCCTTCGGGCCGCCCACGACCACGGCGCGCGCCTGCTCGGGCGCGTCAGCGACGAGCAGCTGCAGGCGCTCTACGCCGGCTGTGCGGCGTTCGCCTACCCGAGCCTGTACGAGGGCTTCGGTCTGCCGGTGCTGGAAGCGATGACCGCCGGCGCGCCCGTGCTCACCTCGACCACGTCGAGCCTGCCCGAAGTGGCCGGCGACGCCGCGCTGCTGATCGACCCGCGCGACAGCGGCGCGATCGCGCAAGGTCTCCAACGGCTGCTCACCGAGCCTGGGCTCGCAGAAGCCCTCGGCGAGAAGGGCCGTGAGCGCGCGCGGCTGTTCTCGTGGGAGCGCACCGCGCGTCAGACGCTCGCGCTGCTTCAAGCGAGCACGCGCTCGTAGGCCGCCGCCAAGCGCTCGGCCGCCGCCGCGGTCGAGTAGCGCCGCACGAGCTCGGGGTCGTGCGCGACGCGTTCGCCGGGCTTGCGGGCGAGCGCACCGGCCGCGAGCGTCCGCGCGAGCCCCATCCAATCGCCGGCGGCCACGAGCTCTGCCTCGCTGCCGCGCACGACCTCCGGGATCGCGCCGCTCGTGGTCGTCACGATCGCCAGCCCGGCCGCCATGGCCTCGGCGAGGACCAGGCCGAACTGCTCCTCCCAGAACGCTCGCGGGACATCGAAGGGGTGGTAGGCGGAGCTCGCGCTCGACTGGCTCATCAGCGCCATCGCCGAGGCCGAGGCGAAGACCTGCGGCATCTGCTCGTAGGGCACGCTGCCGAAGTCGACGACCCCGCCGAGCCCGAGCTCCTGCGCGTAGGCCCGGAGGCGCCCCTGTTCGGGGCCCGAGCCGACGATCCGCACGCGCGGGCGCACCGTGCTGCCGTCGGGCCGGGTGACGATCCCCCGGTGCAGCGCGGCGGCGGCCCGCAGCACGTCGTGGTGACCCTTCTCCCACACCAGGCGCCCCGGCGAGATGACCGTGTGCTCCTCGGGCGGCCGGTCCGTGCGGGCGGCAGCGAAGCGCCCCAGGTCGATGCCCGGCAGGCAGACGCTCAGCTTCTCCGCGGGAACGCCTTCGAGCAGCAGCGCCTCCCGTGCGCGCTCGGTGGCCGGCAGAAACAGGTCGGTGGCGGCGATCACCTCGGCGCGATAGCCGCGCGCGTGGCGGTTGCGATAGGTCGAGAGGAAGGGCAGCGTCTCCCACACCGTCTGCACGAGCCGGTAGCCGTGCCGTGGCTTGCGGCGCGCGGCGTCGGCGGCAAACCAGAACGAGAGCTCCTCGGCGTGCACCACGTCGGCCTGCGCGTAGGCGGCATCGGCGTCCTTGAGGTAGCGCTCCCCGACCACCCCGGCCGCCGCGTCACCGATCCGGCCCTTGGGCAGCAGGTCGCGAAGCGACCGGACCGCCACGGGCTGCAGGTCCAGATCGGACGTGTCGAAGGCGTTGGAGGGGGTGTCGAGGTACCGCACGTCGTAGGCGTCCGGCAGCTCGCGCCAGGGCCGCAGCTCCCACGGCGTGACGAGGCGGCCGCGGACGATCAGGACGCGAGGCATGAGGCGCGCACACTAGCTTTGCGCCATGGCGAACACCCCACCGAGGCTCCGTCTTCAGATCGCCGCCACGCGACGGGTGACGGCGCTGCTCAAGCTGCTCGGCCTGCGTGAGCGCGTGATCGAGCGCCGCTGGCGCCGCAGCCGCAGCCGGCGCCTGGCGGCCGAGGCGACCGGCTCCGATCGCCTGTCGCGTCCGGCTCTGCACGAGATGGATTTGCAGCTCGACAAGATCATCGACCGTGACGAGGGCTTCTTCGTCGAGGCCGGCGCCAACGACGGCTTCACCCAGTCGAACACGTACTGGCTCGAGCGCTTCCGCGGCTGGTCCGGCGTGCTCGTCGAACCGATGCCCGAGCTCGCGGGGCGCGCCCGGGTGGAGCGGCCGGCGGCCACCGTCGTGGAGTGCGCGCTGGTCCCGTTCGACGAGGACGGCAGCACGGTGACGATGCGCTTCGGCTCGCTGATGTCGAGCGTGATCGGCAGCCACGGCGGCGACGCCGAGGAGGCGGCGTGGGTCGCGCCGGGGCTCGTGCTCGGTTGGAGCGATCCCTACGACGCCGAGGTCCCGGCCCGGAGCCTCAGCGCGATCCTCGACGACGTCGAGGCGCTTGGCGAGATCGACCTCGTCTCGCTCGACGTGGAGGGCTATGAGCTTCAGGTCCTCCGCGGCCTGGACCTGGCCCGCCACGCGCCGCGCTGGCTGCTCGTGGAGGTCCACGATCCCGAGACCGACCGGCCGCCGATCGAGGCGCTGCTCGGCGAGCGCTACGTCGTCGATCGGATGCTCTCGCCCCTCGACGTCCTCTACCGCCGCGCCGACGTCCCCGCCGCCGCGCCGGCGTAGACCTCCGCGGTCAGCCGCGCCGTCCGCGCCCACGTGAACGTCGCGGCTCGCTCGCGGCCGCGGGCGCGCAGCGTGGCGCGCAGCTCGGGCTCCTCGACGAGCCGGCGCACGGCCGCGTCGACGGCGTCCTGATCCTCGGGATCGAACATCAGCGCCGCATCGCCCGCGACCTCCGGGAGCGCGGAGCGATCCGAGCAGCCGACCGGGACGCCGCGGAGCATCGCCTCGAGCACGGGCAGCCCGAAGCCCTCGAGCCTGGAGGCCAGCAGGACCGCGGTCGCGAGCGCGTAGAGGCCCTCGAGGTCGGCGTTGCAGACCCACTCGGGGAAGCGGACGCGATCGGCGACACCGAGCTTGACCGCGAGCGCGCGGAGCTCCTGCTCGTAGGCCGTCGGGGCGCCGGGCAGCACGAGGCGCACCGAGCCGTCGGGCAGGGCCGCAAGCGCGCGCAGGAGCACCTCCTGGCGCTTGTAGGGGCGCTTCTGCGCGACGCAGAGCAGCACCGGCCCGCTCCCGAGGTCCAGCGTGCGCCGCAGCTCGGCTTCGGGCGTGGCGCGGACGCCGGGCGCAGCGACACCGAGGGGCACGACGCTGACGCGACCGGGCCGCACGCCGATCTGCGCCACGAGCTCGCCGGCCGCGGCGACCGAGTCGGCGATCACCCGCCGCGCGCGCCGGACGGTCGGCACCGAGATGCGCTCCATCGCGCGCACCGCCTCCGGCGGCCCCCAGTCCGCGCCGGCGTGGCGCCAGATCAGGTCGTGCATCGTCACGACGCTCGCGACCCCGGGCACGCCGACGGCGATGGTGTTGGCCGGCCCGTGGAGCACGTCGAGGCGACGGGCCACGGCGAGCGCGGGAATCGCCGCGAAGCTCGCGCCGAGGTGCAGCGGCGGGCCCGTCGCCCGCACCGGCAGCACCGTCCAGCGGACCTGCGACGCCCACGGCTCGCAGCGCAGTCCGGCGGGCGCGTCGCGGGAGAGGAACGCGTGCAGCTCGAGCTCGGGGTGGCCGTGCGCCAGCGCGGCCAGCAGCTCACGCGCGTAGCGGCCCACGCCGCCCGCGCGTTCGCCGAGGAAGACGAGGTCGAGCCCGACGCGCATCAGCGGCGCCCGGGAGCGAGGTCGAGCAGCTCCTGGGGAACGGCGCGCAGCGCCAGGATCCCCAGCGCGTACAGGGCGAGCGCGACCAGCGCGGCGGGCGCGGCGGGCAGGCCGAGCGCGAAGACGACCGCCACCGCCGGCGCCGCGACCGCCAGCGCCTTCAGCGCGACGGCGGCCCGGGGCCGCAGCTCGGGGCGCCCGCGGGTGAGCCCGAGCAGGTAGCCCGCGGCGAGCACCAGCTCGCCGAGGACCACGCCGAGCGCAGCGCCCTCCGCGCCGCTGCCGCGCGCGAGCAGCGCGACGGCGAGAGCGCTCGTCGCCAACGCGGCGACGTTGGCCAGCAGCAGCGAACGGTGGTCGTGCAGGGAGAGCAGGGCGAAGCCCCAGGCCGCCAGCAGGAAGGACATCACCACCGCGAGGCTGAGGACGCGCAGCGCCCGCGCGGCTCCGGCGAAGTCCGGCCCGGCCATGACCTCGATGATCGCCGGCGCACCCGTCAGCAGGCCGACCGCCGCCCCCACTCCGAGCAGCGCTGACACGTCGAGCAGCTTGCCCACACCGTAGGCCAGGCGGTCGCGGTCGTCGCGCGCGGCCCGGGCGAGCACGGGAAAGGCGACGGTGATCAGCAGCCCGGGCACCGCCGCGAGAACGACGAACACCCGGAAGGCTGCCGCGAAGAGCCCGACCTGCTCGTCGCTGGCGACGAATCCCGTGAGGATCTGGGCGGTGTAGACGTAGATCGTCCCGACGGCGGTCGCCAGCGCGAAGCCGACCGAGGTGCCCAGCAGCGCGAGCCAGGCGCGCGGCGCGACGCGCGGCCGCAGGGAAACCTGGCCGCGCACGAGCACTGCGACGATCACCACGAGCACCACGCCGGCCGGTATCGGGACGGCGAGGAACGCCGCGGTGTCCGCACCCAGCAGCACCAGGGTCGCGAACCCCGCGAGCGTCAGGGCCTGCCTGAGCAGGTCGATCGCGGCGAGCGTGCCGTTGCGCAGCGAGGCGCCGAGCGGGATGCCGAGCGTCGTCTGGCCGACCGTCAGCACGAGCCCGAGCCCGGCGAGCACCGCGCCCAGGACGAGCTCCGCGCGATAGCCCAGCGTGAGCGCGATCAGCGTCGCGCAGCCCGCTCCGAGCAGCGTGAGCGCCAGGCGCAGCCCGAGCAGGGTGCGCATCAGCTCGTCGCGGTCCTCCCCGCGCCGCTGGGAGAACTCGCGCAGGCCGAGCGTTCCCATTCCCGCGTCGGTAACCGCGCCGACCACGGTGATCAGCGAGAGAACCACGGAGTAGCGGCCGAACTCCTCCAGGCCGAGGTGCCGTGTGATCAAGGCGATCCCCGCCAGCGAGAGCAGCGTCCCGAGGACGTAGCCGCCCGCGCGCAGGACTCCGCCGCGGAGGATGCTGCCGCCGGCCTGCGGCGAGTCGAGGATGTCCGTCGGATCGCCCGTTACGTCCGCCACGCCCAGAGCATTCCGTCACCGTGCGCGTGCCGCCGGATGTCGGCCGTGCGCAGCCCGGCGCCGGCGAGCAGCCGCTGCGCCTCGGCGCGCGGGTCTGCTCCGGGGGCGCCGTGGGCGTGGTACTCCATCGCCAGCGTCCGCGGCGGCGCGGTCGCGAAGCGCGGGTCGCTGAGGATCGGCCACTCCCCGCCCTCGATGTCGAGCTTGACGAGGTCGGCGTCGGCGACCTCGTCGAGGACGTCGCGCAGCTCGACCTCGATCGTCTGTCCCGCGGCCCGCTCGCCCGGCGCCAGCACGTGGGAGAGGGCGATCTCGCCGGAGGAGAACGAGACCGTGCCCTGCGAGGCGCCGGCCGCGGCGCGGACGACGCGCCACCGCGCGCCGAGGCCGTTGGCGGCGATCACGCGCTCATGAACCTCGGCGTTGGCCGGATCGGGTTCGTAGGCCGTCACGTCGGCCCGGGGCCAGCGCCCGAGCGCCCACGCCCCGAACATCCCGACGTTGGCCCCGAGGTCGAGGATCCGCGGCGCGTCCCCGAGCAGCGCCTCGACGGCCGGCGGCGGGTCGTAGTCGCGCTCGTGGAAGACCTCCCCGAGCGTCACGAGGTCCCCCGTCGCGTGGCGCACCCCGACCTGCAGCCCGCCCTCTCGCGCGCGGTAGAGCGCGAGTCCGCGACGCCCGGTGAGCTCGCGGCCCGCCAGGCGCCACGCGGGCGCCACGGTCCGTGCGCGCAGGATGAGGGCCGTCGCGGGCACCACGCGCGGGTGGGCGAGGAGGGGGCGCAGCGCGCGGCGAAGGCGGTCGGGGGCGGGCGGCATGCGGCTCGCGAGCAGCCTAGAGCTGCGCCCACGTCCGGCGATAACTGCCCAGGGTGCCCTCGGCCGTCGCTCGCCAGGTGAACCGCGCCTGCTGCTCGTGGCCCCTTCGCACCAGCTCGGCGGCCCGCGCCGGATCCTGCAGGACCGCCAGCAGGGCGTCGGCCATCGCGACCGGATCGAGCGGGTCGAAGTACTCCGCGGCGTCACCGGCGACTTCCGGCAACGACGAGGCGTTGCCGCTCGCCACGGGCACGCCGCGCCGCATCGCCTCGAGGATCGGCAGCCCGAAGCCCTCGTTGAGCGAGGGGATGACGAAGCAGGCCGCGGCGGCGTAGAGGCCTTCGAGGTCCTCGGCGTCGACGAACGGCGGGAAGGCGACACGCTGCGCGATCCCCAGGCGCGCCGCCTCGGCCCGCAGCTGCTCCTCGTAGGCCGTGGGACGGCCGGGCAGGACGAGCGTCGCGTCGGGAACGACCACCAGGACCCGGGCGAAGGACTGCACGAGACGCAGGAGGTTCTTGTGGACCTTCTTGGCCGAGACGGCCAGCACGATCGGTCCCGTTCTGAGTCCGAGTCGTTCCCGCAGGACCGCAGGATCCGTCGCGGTCGCCGTCGGGGGCGTTCCCTGCCCGAGCGCCACCACGTCGATGCGTGCCGCGGGTACGCGCAGGTGTTCTTCGATGTGTTGGGCGCCCGCCCGCGAGATGGCCAGCACCCGGTCGGCGGCGCGCGCGACCGGCGGCACCACCGCGCGCCACAGCCGCTGCGAGCCCTCCCCGGCGTTGGGCGCGACGATCCACGTGACGTCGGCGATCGTCACGACGCGGGCCAGCCGCGTGCGCAGCGGGCCGGTCAGCGCGACGGAGTGCAGCAGCTGGACGCCGCGCCGCGCGGCCAGCGGCCCGAGGATCGTGAGCTCCGACGCGGCCCGCAACCCAGGCCGCCCGAGCAGCGGGTGGCCGGAGATCGTCGCCACGTCGGCCAGCGGCGAGCCGGCGAGCGCCTCCCGGCCGATCGGGTTGCAGAAGACGGTCAGCTCGAGCTCGGGCGCGACGTTCTTGAGCTCGGGCAGCAAGGCCCGCACGTAGGTCTCAAGCCCGCCCATCGGGGGCTCGAGGAAGACCGCGTTCAAGCCGACGTGGCGCAGCTCGGCGCCGGCACGTCGCGCGGTCATTCGCGTGCGAGCTCGGCCCGGATGTTCATCGCGGGAAAGCGGAAGGCGAAGTACTTCTCGTAGAGCTCGGGGCGGCGGTTGGCCAGCGCGGAGATGCCGAGCAGGCGAAACGGCGCCCACAGATCGAGCGTGACGTGGACGACGCGCAGGCGGGTGGCGGTGTAGTGCTCGAAGCGCGGATGGGCCAGCTGACGGACCGCGAGCGTGGAGAAGTAGTGCTTGTGCGTCGGGTCGCCGTAGGCGAGCACGGAGGAGAAGTGCGGCGTGCGCAGCTGGATCCGCCCCCCGGGCCGCGCGACGCGTGCGAGCTCGGCGATGACCCGCAGCGGCTCGGCGACGTGCTCGATGACGTCCTGCATGAGGATCTGGTCGAAGGAGCCGTCCGCCAGCGGGTAGGGGAACACGTCGAGGTCGTGCACGACATCGGCATCGGTGTCGGCCGAGATGTCCAACCCGACGGAGCCCGGGAACTTCGCCGAGCCGCAGCCGACGTCGAGCACCGCGCCCGGCCCCGTGGGCCGCAGGTCGAACTGATGCGGATCGGTCAGGCGGGTGAGGGCCCCGGCCTTCATGACTGGCTGAACTCCTCGATCTGCCCCAGCGTCACCGCGCGCATGTCCTCCCCCGCGCGCTCGGCCAGGTGCCAGGCGACGATCGACTCCAGGGTGCGCGCGAGCTCCCAGCGCGGCCGCCAGCCCAACTGCTCGCGCGCCCGGGTGGAGTCGAGCGCGAGGAAGTGCGCCTCGTGCGGGTGCGGGCCGGGGTCGAGCTCCCAGCGCAGCGCCTCGGGCCACAGCTCGCTGAGGCGGTCGGCGATCCAGCG
>Ga0136633_1002908_pt1 | contig 11517 bp, 7 predicted proteins | sample AntDrymeUQ832206_2_FD_105494 | JGI IMG/M metagenome (GOLD analysis project Ga0136633, IMG submission 105494) | Polar desert sand microbial communities from Dry Valleys, Antarctica - metaG UQ83 (22.06) | ecosystem: Environmental > Terrestrial > Soil > Desert | place: Antarctica: Dry Valley...
CTCGACCACGATGACCGGCCCGATCGCGCGACCGACCCCCCCGCGCTGGGCAAACCACGCGTCGCGTGCGAAATCATGGCCTCCGGGAAGCGGCATCGGCGGCGGCAGCTGGACGCGCGCTTTGACCCGGATCCGGGCCCCCTTCCCCAATCCCTCGGGCGCGTCCTCGGCTGGCAACGTCACCCGCAGCCGCGGCATTTCCCCCGCCGGCGCCAGCGTCAGCCGGACATCGTCCTTGGCGACGAGCTGCTCGAGCCGTTCGACCCGGGCATCGATCACGGCAATCACCGGGCGATCGAGCCGTGGCGCCGCAACCCATGTACTGCGTCCCCAGATCAGCCCGCACCCCGCGCCGAGCGCGAGACCGGCGATCAGCAAGGCACGGCCAAGCCTGCCCCGCCCCCACGCGACCCCCCCGACCGCAATCCCCAGCGCGAGGACAATGAAGGCGCCCCACTGTTCCGGCCCGGGGAGCCACAGCCACGCCGCGATCCCGCTGGCGAAGGCGGCGACGAACCACAATGGCAATTGGCCACGCTCGGCTTCGAGAAAGGCTTCGATGCGGTCGTCGACGCGGCGCGCAAATGCGAAGGAAAAGCGCGTCGGCGCATGTTCCAGCGGGGCATCCTCTATGTTAGGGGCGCTCACCCGTGCCATCTGGCCCGGCAGAACAAAGGAAAGCGCGCCTCAGCGCAAGCGACAAATATGACCAGCCCAAGCAATTCAGCCGTGGTGACCCGCTTCGCTCCCTCGCCGACGGGGTTTCTCCACATCGGCGGGGCACGCACGGCCTTGTTCAACTGGCTGTTCGCGCGCCATCATGAAGGCAAATATCTGCTGCGGATCGAGGATACTGACGCCAATCGTTCGACCGAGCCGGCGATTGAAGCGATTCTTGACGGGCTGTCATGGCTCGGCATCGAGGGCGACGGCGAGCCCTATTTCCAGTCGCAGTTCGAGACCCGCCACGCCGAGGTGGCGCATGACCTGATCGCGCGCGGCGCGGCCTATCGCTGTTACCTGACGCAGGACGAGCTTGCCGCGCGGCGCGAGGGGGCGCAGGCCGAGCGGCGCCCGTTCCGCATCGATAGCGAATGGCGCGATCGTGCCCCCGGTGCCGACGAGGAGGCCAAGCCCTTCGTCGTCCGGATCAAGGCCCCCAAGCAGGGCGAGACAATCATCGACGACCTCGTCCAGGGGCAGGTGAAGGTCGCCAATGCCGAACTCGACGATTTCGTCCTGCTCCGCTCCGACGGCACCCCGACCTATATGCTCGCGGTGGTGGTTGACGATCATGACATGGGCATCACCCACATCATCCGCGGCGACGATCATCTCAACAACGCCTTCCGCCAACTCGCAATCATCCGCGCGATGGAGTGGGCCGAACCAATTTATGCCCACATCCCGCTGATCCACGGCTCCGACGGGGCGAAACTGAGCAAGCGCCACGGCGCGCTCGGAGTCGACGCCTATCGCGACGACATGGGGATATTGCCTGAAGCACTGTGCAATTATTTGCTCCGGCTGGGCTGGGGACATGGCGATGACGAGATCATCAGCCTGGCGAAAGCGGTTGAATGGTTCGACCTTGACCATGTCGGCAAGTCGCCGTCGCGCTTCGACCTCAAGAAGCTCGAGAATCTGAATGGCCATTACATGCGCGAAGCCGACGATGCACGGCTCGCCGCGCTGGTCGCGCCGCGGATGGGGCTCGACCCCGAGGGCACCGCATTGCTGACCCGCGCCATGCCCGAATTGAAGGCTCGCGCGCATGACCTCGACCAGTTGGCCGACGGCGCGGCCTTTTTGTTCGCCACGCGCCCGCTGGCGATTGACGACAAGGCCGCAGCGCTGCTCACCGACGAAGCGCGCGGCCATCTCGGGGCAGTGCGTCAAGCGCTCGCCGCCGTCCGGGCGTGGGACCATGATTCGACCGATGCTGCAGTGCGGGAGGTTGCCGAACGCCTCGATCTTAAGCTAGGTAAGCTCGCCCAGCCGCTTCGTGCGGCGCTCACGGGAAAGACGACCTCGCCTGGAATTTTCGATGTCCTCGCCCTCCTCGGAAAAGACGAGAGCCTGGCGCGCATCGCCGATCAAATGCTGGAGCCGAATGCATGACCGACCGCACTGCCACATTGGCCATCGAGGGTAAAGATTCGACCTATCCACTGCTCGAGGGATCAGTCGGCCCCGACGTGGTCGACATTCGCAAGCTGTACGCCGCGACGGGCAAATTCACCTACGACCCGGGGTTTACCTCGACCGCCGCCTGTCAGAGCGCGATTACCTACATCGACGGCGACGAGGGCATCTTGCTCCACCGCGGTTATCCGATCGACCAGCTCGCCGAGCAATCGTCGTTCATGGAAGTGGCCTATCTGCTGCTCCTCGGCGATTTGCCGAGCAGGGTCGAACTCGACGAGTTCGAATATACCATCACCCGCCACACGATGGTTCATGAGCAGCTCGCGACCTTCTTCCGCGGCTTTCGTCGCGATGCGCACCCGATGGCGATCATGTGCGGTGTGGTCGGGGCGCTGAGCAGCTTTTATCATGATTCGACCGACATCACTGATCCGCGACAGCGCATGATCGCGTCGCACCGCATGATCGCCAAGATGCCGACGCTGGCGGCGATGGCGTATAAATATTCGATCGGTCAGCCGTTCATCTTCCCCAAGAACGACCTGAGCTACACCGGCAATTTCCTGCGCATGACGTTTGGCGTCCCCGCCGAGCCCTATGAGGTCAACCCGGTCATCGAGCGCGCGATGGAGCGAATCTTCATCCTCCACGCCGACCATGAGCAGAATGCCTCGACCTCGACCGTGCGGCTCGCGGGATCGTCGGGCGCCAACCCGTTCGCGTGCATTGCCGCGGGAATCGCGTGCCTGTGGGGCCCGGCGCATGGCGGCGCCAACGAAGCAGCGCTCAACATGCTGCGCGAGATCGGCGACGTGAAGAATATCCCCGCTTACATAGCCCGCGCCAAGGACAAGGACGACCCGTTCCGGCTGATGGGCTTCGGCCACCGCGTGTATAAGAATTTCGATCCCCGCGCGAAGGTCATGAAGCAGACCGCCGACGAAGTGCTCAAGGAATTGGGCAAGACCGACCCGGTGCTCGACGTGGCCAAGGAACTCGAGCGGATCGCGCTCAACGACCCTTATTTCATCGACAAGAAGCTCTATCCCAACGTCGATTTCTACTCGGGCGTGATCCTCAATGCGATTGGCTTCCCGACCGAAATGTTCACCGTGCTTTTCGCGATTGCGCGCACCGTGGGCTGGGTGGCGCAATGGAACGAGATGATTTCGGACCCCGAGCAGAAGATCGGCCGCCCGCGCCAGCTCTATGTCGGCGCGACGCAGCGCGACTATACCCCGGTCGCCGCGCGCTAAGCGGCGGGCAGGACCAGGGTGAAGCGCGCGCCTTGGCCGGGCGCGCTGTCGAGGCGGATGTCGCCGCCCATCGAACGCGCGAGGCGCCGGGCGATGGCGAGCCCGAGGCCGCTGCCATCGGGGGCGCTGCCAACGCGCTCATAGCGCTCGAAGATGCGCTGCTGGTCGGCGGGGGCGATCCCCGGGCCGTGATCGGCAATCGTCACGCGGCATTCGTCCTTGTCTTGCTCGAACACCAACTCGATGCTCGCGCCGTCGGGTGAGTGGCGCACGGCATTGCCGAGGATGTTGACGAGGATCTGGACGACGGCGTGGGCTTCACCCGCCGCTGCGCATGGCGCGTCAACCTTTCCAAGCGCAATCACGATGCCGCGAAGGTCGGCTTGCGGCTGGACCAGCCCGACGGCATCGTGCGCGAGCTGTTCGAGGTCGATGCGGTTTGAGGCTGATGCGTCGCCTTGGCCCATCGCGCGGATGACCGAGAGCAGATGCCGTCCCGCGGCGGCGATGTCGCTGGCGTAATTGGCATAGTCCGAGCGCAACGGGCCGTCGCCGCGCTCGACGATATGGTCGGCGGCTAAGATGATCCGCGCGAGCGGCGAGCGCAGCGCCTCGTCGAGCGACTCCTCGAACACCACATTGTGGTCGGCGCCGTCCGAATCGCCGTCGCGGCGGATCGTGGCGTGGAAGCCGGCGAAGCGTCCGTGGTCGTCGAACAAGGGGTCGGCGTCGATCACCAGTTCGGCGCCTTCGATGTCGCGCGGGTTGGCGCGCTGGCCATCGAACGCGGTTCGGGTCGCGACGGCTGCGAAAAAGGGCATCGAGCCGTCGGCTTCCTCGATCAGGCGGAACAGGCTGGTCAGCGGACGCCCGAGCGCGGCGCTCGGCTCGATCCCGAGCAGGCCGGCGAGTGCAAGCGACACGTCGATCAAATTAAGCGCGGCATCGACGTCGAACTCGAAAATTGTTCGCGCGGTCGCGCGGCGTTCGTCATCGTCGACGGTTTCGACCAAAGCGAGCCGCGGCGGCGCCATCGGCCGCGCCACCCAGCGCTCGATCGTCAATATGACGTCGTTATCCTGTGGCTCGGCGCGGACGTATAATTCGAGGTCGTGATGGCCGTCGGCGGCGAGCACGTTGCGCGACAGCGCGACCCCGAGCGAGGCGGCGGCGCGCGCCAGTGCGGCCAGCTGTGGCAATGCCAGCGCGCGGCCCAGTCCCGAGCCCGCCTCGACCTGTAGCCGCTCGAGCGCCGGGTCAGCGGCGACGAGACGGCCGTCGCGATCGACCCGGCCACCGATCGGGACCGATTCAGTCGAGCGGCTGGCCATCGCTGCCTCCCTGGTCGGTGAGCGCGTCACGATAAGCCAAGGGCAAGCGCCACCAGCGCCCCGCGGCATCTATTTCGACGTCAGTGGGGCCATCGAAGCAGGCGATCGCCGCCCCTGCCTCCCCCCACAGCAACGGTTCGGCGAACGCCGCGACCAATGCCGCCGCGGCGGGGCGCGCAAGCCCGGCGAGCCGCGCGAGGAGCATCGCATCGCGCGCGCCATCGTTGACGAGCAGCATCCACGCGCTCTCGGTCGCTATCCCGGCGCGCACCGCGCACAAGGCGGCGAGCAAGGCGGCATCGCCCTCGGCGGCCAGCGCCGCAAACAGGGCGTCGTCGGCGCCGCGCGCCGCAACCAGCGCCTCGGCAAGGCCCAAGGCACGCACTTCGACGCGACGTTGTGCGTCGTGGCGGTCGAGCAGGCGCTCGGCGGCCTCGGCGAGCGCTTCGTCGATTGCCACCGACGCGCCGGCAATCCCGTGGCGCATCGCCGCGGCGACGAGGTGGACGAGGGCTTGCGCCTCGTCGCGCGGAACATCGTCATACTCGAGCCCGAGTCGCCCGAAGCGGTCGCGGCGCCGCCCGCGCGCGACGGCGAGCGCCATCGCCGCGCTGGCGATCGCGCCATCGCCGTTGCCGACGAGCCGCTCGACGGTTCCGCCGTCGGCGGCGCCACGCCGGTCGCGACAGGCGGCGGCGATCAATTGTTCGTCGGCCCGGCGCAGCAAGAGGAGGACCAGCGCCGGGCGATCGAGCGCCCCGCCGTGCCACAGCCACGGCACGATCCGGTCACGGTCAGGCTCGGCGTGCGCGAGCAGGTCGTGGGGCAGACCAAGGCGGATTTCATCGGCAATCTGGTTGATGAGCGCGCCGAGCATCGCCGACATTAAAGCGCGCTCCTGCTCGGTCAGCCGCGCACGATCGTCGAGAAACAAATCGCGCCGCACAATCGGCAGCCGGTCGCGCCCCGCGCGGCGCGCGGGTTCGACCGGGTGGTCGGCTGCCTGGGCAGCAATCGGCCATTCGACAGGCATCATCGATTGTGGATAGACTAATGAAGTTAATTCCGCGTCAATCGCGGGAGTTAAATCGCCATCAATCGCGCGCGACGCGGTGATGGACGTGCTGCGCGACGAAGAAGCTCGCCGCGGCATAGAGCGCGATCAGCCCAAGATAGAGGTTCCACCACCCCCCAATCGCAAACGGAATCGCCAGCCAGATCGCGGCGCGGCGCGAGAAGAAGTAGATGGCACCGGGAACCACGGTCGTGGTGCGTTCGATCCGCATCGCCTCGGCGAAGGCGGCGGCGGCGAGCGCGGCGACCATCGCCCCCCACCCCCCACCGTGGCGCGCCTCGAACCAGCCCAAGGCGATGAGCGCGAGCCCCGCCGCGGGCCACAGCATCCGCCGCGACGGCAGCGACGGGCTCAGCGGACGCAGCCGAAGCAAGGCAATGCGCCGCGCGACGAGGTCGAGCGGGGTCGCAAGCACCAGCGCGACAAGCGCCTGCCACTGCCAGCCGCGCGTGAATGCCAGCGCCGCGCCAACGGTGAGCGCCAGCGCGGCGCGGACCAGCCATTCGGGGCGCAACCTGGTCTCCATCAAGCGTTCGGTAGCAACCTCCTCGACCAAGGGCAGGATGAAGCGGCTGACCCAATCGCTGCGTGCCCCGCGCGACGCAAGCAGCAGGCGGCGGTCGAACCCCGCCATCGCGGCACCATCGGCGAGGAACGGCCCCGCCCCCTCGCCGCTCGCCGCGGGCAAGAGCCGCGCCCCCGACTGGACCGCGCGCCGCAGCAGGGTCGACTGCAGGTCCCAATCGCCAATCATCGCCGCAGTCGCTCCGACCAAGGTGGCGGGGAGCCGCGCCAGACCTGCCCAGCGATGCGTCGCGTCGATCCGCTCAAACGCGGCATGCGCTTCGTCGTCGGGGACGGTGAGGATCGTCGCCTCGCCGATTTGCGCGCCGAGCCGCCCGACGTCGGTCATGTCGGGGGCGATCCCGTCGGCGAGGAGGATGACGTCGGTCCCAGCCTCGAACCGGCTCGCGGCCTCGATCGCGTCGCTTACCGCGACCACGGCAATGCCCTCGCCGCGCAGCCGCTCGAAGGCATCGTTGAGCGCGACGGGCAAGCGATCGACCAGCACCAGTACGGGCGCGGCGCCAAGCGCGGCGAGGCAGCGCGCCTGATATTCGATCAGGGTCTGGCCGGCGAGCGGAAGCAACGCGCGCAAACCGCCCGCTTCATCTTCCTGATACGCACCGATCAGCGCCCCAAGCGCCATAAATCTCGCCCCAACTTCATCTAACTTGCGCCCCGCCCCTCTTCATAGGGCAGGCGCGCGCGCGAATTCCACCCCGCGACGTGCTTAATCGCTTTGCACCCTGAACAAAGGTGGTAAACTCGACCTTATGACCGCTTATCCGCATTACGCCGAGCGCGACCCCGACGCTCCCTCCCCCACCGCTTCCACGGGCGCCGATCCCGTCGCGACGGGGGCCGAGCCGGAGCCCATCATGTTCGATGAAATGGCTTGGACCGAGCGCCGCGACGAGCAGCGCGGCGCCGGTGGGCGACAAGTCCTCGGCTGGGCACTGGCGCTGCTTGGCGCGCTGTGGCTCGGGTACACCGCCTGGTCGGCAGGGCGCGCGCTAGCCGCGATGCCGCTGAACAGCCCGGCGTTTGCGCAATGGGTGGCGATCGCCGCCGGGCCGCTGGCGCTGCTCGGGCTGGTGTGGCTGATGTTCGGCCGCACCCGGCGCAAGGAAGCCGAACACTTCACCCGCTCGGTGATCGCAATGCGCACCGAAGCGCGCGCGCTGGAGGATGTGCTGGCCGCTTTGTCGCGCCAGATCGACCATAATCATCACGCGCTCGGACAGATGGCGGGGAGCCTGATGGGGCTTGGCGACGAAACCGCACAACGTCTCGCCGCGGTCACCGCGAGCCTTGGCCAGCAATCGAGCGAGTTGGTCTCGCACAGCGCGCAAATCGACCGCGCGGCGGAAAATGCCCGCACCGACATGGGCGTGATGCTCGCCGACTTGCCGCAAGCCGAGCAGCAAGCGCTGCGCATGGCCGAGGCGTTGCGCGCCGCGGGCCAGAATTCGATCGAACAGGCGACCGCCTTCCAGGCCTCGGTCGAAGCCTTGAGCGAACAGACAGCCCAAGCCGACGCGACGATCCACGCCGCCGCCTCACGTCTTGTCCAGCATTTGACACAAGTCGAAAGCGCCGGCGCCGCCGCCGCGCTGCGCGTCCAGGAAGCGGGCGATGTCACCAACGCCGGGATCGACGCCTTGCTCGTCCGTGCGGCCGATTCGCTGTTTGAAATCCGCAGCGGGATCGACGCTCAGGCGGCAACCGTGTCGGCGCTGCTCGACCAGGTGCAGGCCGGGCTTGGTCGCGCCGGGATCGAGGCGAGCCACGCACTGTCGCAGCGACTCGATGGCGCGGGCTCGTCGCTCGACGCATTGACGTCGCGCATCGCCGAGCAGGAACGCGCTTCGCAGCGGCTCGTCGCCGACCTCGATAACGGACTGGTTTCGCTCGACGAACGCTTCGCGCGGCTCGCCGAGCAAGGCGATGAACGCGCCGGACGCCTCTCCGGGCATGTCGGGCGGCTGCGCGCCGACCTCGACAGTCTTGGCGGCGACACCGGGGCGCAGGACCAGGCACTGCTTGCGCTCGCCGATCGTACCGCGGCGCTGCGCGATGGCGTTACCGCTCTGTCGCTCGCGGTAGCGCACGAACTTGGCGGGGCGTTTGGCGAGGCCGAGGCCGGGGCGTCGCGCTTGCTTGCTGCGACCGATCAGGCACGTCCCTCGATCGAGTGGATGCAGGGCGCCGCCAACGACACGGCCGATCGGCTGATCGCCGGCCAGCAGGCGGTCGAAGCGAGCGAACAGAAATTGAGCGCAATGCTCGTCGCGGTCGATCATGGGGTGTCGGGTGCGCAGGCCCAGCTCGGTGAACTCACCGCCGCGATCGCTGTCGCCAACGACGATGCCGTGCGGCTGTCGAACGAGACCGGCCCCGCGCTGCTCGCGGCGCTCGGCCAGGTCCGCGAGGCTGGCGCGCATGCCGCCGAGCGCGCGCGCTCGGCAATTGCGGCGATCATTCCCGAATCGGCGACGCAGCTTGGCGACGCGGCACGCTTTGCGCTTGAAAAAGCCATTCGCGAAGCGGTCGAGGAGCGACTGGCCGAGGTCGATCGGGTTGCCACCCAAGCGGTCGAATCGGCGCGTCACGCAAGCGAGCGGCTGACCCAGCAGATGCTGTCGATCGGGCAAAGCGCGGTCGCCTTGGAAGCGCATCTCGAGCACAGCCGCGAGGCGCAGCGCAAGGATGATGGCGAGGATTTCGGGCGCCGCGTCTCCCTGTTGATGGACTCGATGCATTCGGCGGCGATCGACGTCCAGAAGATCCTCTCAGACGACGTCGACGAGAAAGCGTGGGGTGCCTACCTCAAGGGCAATCGCGGGGTGTTCACGCGCCGCGCGGTCAAGCTCATCGGCGGTAGCGAAACGCGCTCGATCGCGGCGCATTACGACAGCGACCCCGAGTTCCAGCAGTCGGTCAACCGCTACGTCCACGACTTCGAGGCGATGCTCCGCCGCGTGCTCGCCGAGCGCGACGGCGGGATGATGGCGGTGACGCTGATGAGCGCCGACATGGGCAAGCTCTACGCGGCGCTGGCGCAGGGTATAGAACGCAGGAGGTGAGCGTCCTTCGAGTCGGGCCTTCGACTTCGCTCAGTCCCTCCTCAGGATGAGCGGATGGATATAATTTTCAACCGCTCATCCCGAGGAGCCGGTGAGCCTGTCGAACCGGCGTCTCGAAGGACGCTTCAGTTATAGAAGTCCAAATCGTCGACGGTCAGCCACTGATAATGCCAGTTGGCATAATATAGCGCGAACATTGCCGCGCCGACCACCGCCGCGCGCGTCATGTGGCGCTTGAGGTCGAAGGCGTGGGGGGCGCTATCGGCCTGGCCAGCGACCTTTGCAGTCCCCATTTCCTCGTCGGTGTGGACCCCGAACGGCAGCATCGCGAACGCCGCCGAGATCCAGAACAGGAAATAGATTGCGACCATCGCGCCCAGGCTCATCGCGACGCGCTCATCGCGATACTTTCAGCACGGTCACATCGACCATCGGCTTCTTGCCCGTCCACAAGGTGGCGCAGCGGCGCACCGCGAGCCGTACCGCGTCGCGCATCTTGTCCTCATTCGCGCCGGGCGAATAAGCCCGCGCCGCGGCATCGCTGGCGTCGGCGATGAAATCATCGCGATCCTCCTCGACCGGGACCCCGAACGGACGGACCAGCGGATCGCCAACCAACTGGCCGTTGGCATTGACCGCGAGTGCGACGGTGATGAGGCCGTTGATCGACATCTTGCGCCGTTCGTTGATCGTCGTCCCGTCGGCCGACAAGATAACGTCGCCGTCGAGCACGAGCCGCCCGACGCGAGCATCGCCGATCTTCTTCGGCCCCTTGGGCGCGAGGCGGATGATGTCGCCATTTTCCTGGACGATCGCCTTGGGGATGCCCTGTGCGAGCCCGAACCGCGCCTGCTCGCGCAAGTGGCGGGTCTCGCCGTGGACCGGGACGAGGATTTCGGGCCGCATATACCCGTACATCGCGGCCAGTTCAGGCCGCCCTGGGTGACCCGAGACGTGGACATGTGCCTGGCGCTCGGTGACGGTGAGCACGCCGAGATTGCTCAGCGCGTTCATGATCCGCCCGATGGCGATCTCGTTGCCCGGGATCTGCTTCGACGAGAAGATGACCGTGTCGCCGTCGACCAGCTTCAACTCATGGTTGCCAAATGCGACGCGGCCGAGCGCGGCGCGCTCCTCGCCTTGCCCGCCGGTCGCGACGATCAGCACGTCGCTGCGCGGCAGCCGCATCGCCTCGTCGAAGCGGATGACCTCGGGGAAGTCGAGCAGATACCCAGTGGCGCGGGCGACCTTGAGGATGCGGTCGAGGCTCCGTCCCGCGACGCACAGCTTGCGGTTCGCCTCGACTGCGACGCGGCCGATCGTCTCGAGCCGCGCGGCATTCGACGCGAAGGTCGTGACGAGGACCCGGCCCTTGGCCTTGCGGACCTGTTCGAGCAACCCGGGATGAACCGAGGATTCGCTCCCCGACGCGGTTTCCTGGAACGTGTTCGTCGAATCGCACACCATCGCCAGCACGCCGCCATCGCCGATTTTCGTCAGCGCTTCGACCGAACTTGGCTTGCCGAGCACCGGGGCGTCGTCGAGCTTCCAGTCGCCGGTGTGGAAGATCTTGCCGAACGGGGTTTCGATCAGCAGACCATTGCCCTCGGGGATCGAGTGGGCGAGCGGGACATAAGTGATGCGGAACGGGTCAAGGTCGAACGAACCGCCGCGCTCGATGATCTTCAACTTGACCTTGCCGGTCAGCCCTTCCTCCTCGAGCTTGCCCGCGATCAGCCCGGCGGTGAACGGGGTCGCGTAAAGCGGCACCTTCAAGTCCGCGGCCATGTAGGGCAGCGCGCCGATATGATCCTCATGCCCATGGGTCAGGACGATCCCGATGAGGTCCTTGCGGCGCTGCTCGATGAACTCGAGGTCGGGCAGGATCAGGTCGATCCCGGGATATTGCGGATCGGCGAAGGTCAGCCCGCAATCGGCCATCAGCCACTTGCCGCGGCAGCCGTAAAGGTTGACGTTCATCCCGATTTCGCCCGACCCGCCGAGCGCGAGGAACAGCAGTTCTTCGCCGGGGGTCATCGCGGAGTTCCGGTCGCGTA
>Ga0136633_1002910_pt1 | contig 11513 bp, 8 predicted proteins | sample AntDrymeUQ832206_2_FD_105494 | JGI IMG/M metagenome (GOLD analysis project Ga0136633, IMG submission 105494) | Polar desert sand microbial communities from Dry Valleys, Antarctica - metaG UQ83 (22.06) | ecosystem: Environmental > Terrestrial > Soil > Desert | place: Antarctica: Dry Valley...
AACGTGCGCGCCGCCTATGCCAGCGGCACGCCGGCCTTCGGCGTCGGCGCCGGCAACGTCGCCGGCATCGTCGACGAGACCGCCGACATCGAGGCCGCCGCCGACCGCATCGTCCGCTCCAAGACCTTCGACAACGCGACGAGCTGCTCGTCGGAGAACAGCCTGGTCGTCGTCGACGCCGTCCGCGCCCGCTGCATCGCCGCCCTCGAGAGCCGTGGCGCCGTCCTGCTCGACGCCGCGCAGAAAGCCGCGCTAGCCCGTCTCATGTGGCCGGGCGGCAAGCTGTCGCCGGCGGTCATCGGCCAGTCGGCAGCGGCGATCGCGGCACTGGCCGCCGCCGCGCCGGACGCCGATGGGGCGGCCTGGGCAGCGGTCGTCGACCGCCAGCCCCGCATCCTCGTGGTCGAGGAGGACTCTGTCGGCGCCGAGCATCCCTTCTCCGGCGAGAAGCTGTCGCCGGTCCTCGCCCTGTACGGGGCGCGGGACGTCGCCGAAGCAGCGGCCGTCGTCGCCCGCATCTATGCCTACGAGGGCGCCGGCCACTCGGTCGGCCTGCACACAGCGCGCGAGGAGCGCGCCCTCGATCTCGGCCTGCACCTGCCGGTCTCCCGGGTGATCGTCAACCAGGCGCACTGCATCGCCACCGGCGGCAGCTTCGACAACGGGCTGCCCTTCTCGCTCTCGATGGGCTGCGGCACCTGGGGCGACAACAACTTCAGCGACAACCTGGCGCTGCGCCACTACCTGAACATCACCCGCGTGGCGCGTCCGATCGCCGAGCGCGTGCCGAGCCTGGACGACATCTTCGGTGCCTATTTCGACCGCTACGGCGCTGCCTGACCGGCGTGGCATCGACCGTCCACGGGCTGATCGAACGTCAGGCGGCGGCTCGGCCCGACGCCGTCTACGCGCTCTCGGCCGACGCCTCGCAGACGATCACCTTCGGGACGCTGCGCGACGACAGCCGCACCCTTGGCGCCGCCCTGACCGGCCGCGGCCTGCGCCCCGGCGACACGCTGTCCTTCGTGATGCCGAACGGCCTGCAGACCCTGCGCCTGCTTCTCGGCGCCATGCATGCCGGCTTCTGCGTCAATCCGGTCAACCTGCTGTCGCAGGCCGACGCGATGCGCTACGTGCTCGAGCATTCCGACTGCCGCCTCGTCGTCGCGGCGCCGGAGTGGGCGGACCGGGTCCGCGCCCTGCTCGCCGCGATCGACCGGGCGATCGACCTGGTCGTCCTCGAGCCCGACGGCGACGCGGCGGCAATGCGCGCGGCCTTCGCCACCACAGCACAAGCCGAAGCGGAAACCGACGCGCCGGCGAACGGCGTGTCGCCGACTCCCGGGGCGCCGGCCGACGACGCGATCGCCCTCCTCATGTACACCTCGGGGACCACCGGCGTGCCGAAGGGCGTGATGCTGACGCAGTCGAACCTGGCCGCCAATGCGGCGGCGATCAGCATCGAGCATGAGCTCGGCGAGTCCGACCGGGTGCTCGGCGTGCTGCCGCTCTACCACATCAACGCCTTCGCGGTGACGATGCTGGCGCCGCTGGCCCACGGCGGCAGCGTGGTGATGGAGCCCCGCTTCTCGGCGGCCCAGTTCTGGTCGCAGGTCGGCGCCCGCCGCTGCACCTGGATCAACGTCGTGCCGACCATCATTTCCTACCTGCTCGAAGGCGAGACGCCGGCGTCGGCCGGTCTCGCCGGCATCCGCTTCTGCCGCTCCGCCTCGGCGGCGCTGCCGCCGGAGCATCACCGCGCCTTCGAGGCAAAGTTCGGCATCGGCATCATCGAGACCATGGGCCTGACCGAAACGGTGGCGCCGGCCTTCTCGAACCCGCTGGCGCCGGATCGACGCAAGATCGGCTCCGTCGGACGGGCCTCCGGAGGCGAGGCACGGGTCATCGACGCCGAACTGCTGCCGGTGCCCGACGGAACGACCGGCGAGATCGCGATCCGCGGCCCGCAGGTCATGCGGGGCTATTACAAGAACGAGGCAGCGACGAACGCCTCCTTCGCGCCGGACGGGTGGCTGCGCACCGGCGACCTCGGCCACCGCGACGCCGACGGCTTCTTCTTCATCACCGGCCGCATCAAGGAGCTGATCATCAAGGGGGGCGAGAACATCGCGCCGCGCGAGATCGACGAAGCGCTGCTGGCCCATCCGGCGGTCCTCGACGCCGCCGCGGTGGGCATGCCCGACCGGCACTACGGTCAGGAGATCCTCGCCTGCGTCGTCCTGCGGGAGGGCGTCACGCTCGATGGCGAGGAGCTGCGCGCGTTCTGCGTCGAACGGCTCGGTCGCTTCAAGACGCCGAAGGTGATCCGCTTCGTGAGTGCGCTGCCGCGCGGCCCGTCGGGCAAGGTGCAGCGGCTGAAGCTGCTCGACGCCGACGGCTGAAGCGGCGCGTGCCGCTGGCTGATCGGGCCGACCGCACCCTCGGCGTCCGGCGTGCCTCCTCAGCGCGCGGCGTCGCCCTGCAGCGACGCCCGGATGGCGTCACGCGAGGCCTCGAGCGCGGTCGCCGGCGTCGGCGCGGCCGGCACGACCGGCGCGCCCACCTGCAGGTGTCGCCGCGACCCGTGGACGTGCGAATAGACCCAGGTGAACTCCGCACCGAGCAGGAAGATCTGCGCCGAGTAGTACATCCAGACCAGCAGCACGGCGAGCGAGCCGGCCGCGCCGAAGCCCGACGAGAAGCTGCTCTTGCCGATGTACAGGCCGATCAGGAACTTGCCGATCGCGAACAGCAGCGAGGTCACGGCGGCCCCGACCCAGACGTCGCGCCACTGGATGCGCACGCGCGGCATGATCTTGTAGATCATCGCGAAGACGACGGTAACGAGGGCGAAACCGAGGACGAAATTGATGACCTGGGCCAGCACCTCCCAGCCGCCGACGACCGGTGCCCACCACTTGCCGAGCGCCGAGATGGCGGCGCTGGCCAGCAGCGAGACGATGAGCAGGAAGCCGATGCACAGGACCATGCCGAACGAGAGCAGACGGGTCCGCAGCAGCTTCCAGACCCCCGATTTCGCCGATACCGGCGCCCGCCAGATGCGGTCGAGGGCGCTCTGCAACTCGCCGAACACCGTTGTCGCGCCGACGATGAGGGCAATGATGCCGACGCTCACGCCGATCACGCCCTTCTTCGGCTCGTTGACGCTCTTGAGCAGGCCCTGGACAGCGGCAGCGCCGTCCTCGCCCATGAAGCCGCGCAGCTCGACGAAGATCTGGCCGCGTGCCGCGTCGTCGCCGAACGCCAGCCCGGCGATCGAGATGACGATCAGCAACAGCGGTGCGATCGAGAACAGCGTGTAGTAGGCGAGCGCCGCGCCCATGCTCGGCGCGTAGTCGTCGACCCACGAGGTCGCGGCCTGCCGCGCCAGCGGCCAGAGAGCTTTGATGTTCATGCCCCGATTGAACCGCAGCCCGGTCGAACCTGCCCGGTCACGGGAAGTTGTCTCACAGCCCGGTGGGACGTGCGCCGACACGGCTGGAGCCCGCGCGGCCTATCATGGGCAGCGAATCTTTGCCGCCGTTCGCGCCTGTCCCGAGGCGGCCTCGGCCCACCGACCACCTCACAAGGAGTTCTGCCCATGATTGCCCGCCGTCTGATTCTTGGATCCGCCCTCGTCGCCGGCGTGCTCGCCCTCAGCGCCTGCGACACGATGAAGAAGCCGATGATGATGATGAAGGGAGGGGACATGTCGGCGCAGCTGAGCGGCAGCAGCGAGGTCCCGCCGACGAGCACGAGCGGTTCCGGCAACGCCACCCTGAAGCTCGACGAAGGCACCAAGGTGCTCAGCTGGACGGTGACCTACCAGGGCCTGTCGGGCCCGGCCACCGCCGGCCATCTGCATGGTCCGGCCCTGCCCGGCGCCAACGCCGGGGTCGTCGTGCCGTTCAAGGGCAGCGTCGCCAGCCCGTTCACCGGCAACGCCACGCTGACCGACGCGCAGATCGCCGACCTCAAGGCCGGCAAGTGGTACGTCAACATCCACACTGCCGCCAACCCGGGTGGCGAGATCCGCGGCCAGGTCCGCTGATCGGGAGCCCCTCCCGGACGCCGACGCGCGGTCAGCCGCCCGTCGGCGTTTTCTCGTCCGGGCGCCGCGCCGCGCGGGCCTCTTCCTGCACACGCAGGACGCGACGCTGGACCTTGCCGGTGGTCGTCATCGGCAGGGCGTCGATGAACTCGATCTCCTTCGGGTACTCGTAAGGGGCGAGCCGGGCGCGAACGTGCGCCTTCAGTTCGGCGACCAGGGCCGGCGTGCCGGCGTGTCCGGCCGCCAGGACGACGTAGGCCTTGACGAGCGCGCCGCGCTCGGCGTCGGGCTTGGGGACGACCGCTGCATTGGCGACCGCGGCGTGCTTGACCAGACAGTTCTCGATCTCGCTCGGGCCGATGCGGTAACCCGCCGACTTGAAGACGTCGTCGCTGCGTCCCTGATACCAGAGGTAGCCGTCTTGGTCCATCGTCGCCGTGTCGCCGGTGCGGCACCAGCTGTCGTCGGGATCGCCGGTGAACTTGGCGGCGGTCGCGTCGTCGCGCTTCCAGTAGCCGAGAAAGAAGATCGGGTCGAGGTCGCCGTACCGGTCGCGCCGATGCAGGGCGACGTCGCCAGGCGTGCCGGGCGGACACTCGCGGCCGGCGTCGTCGAGCACGGCGACGCGGTGGCCCGGGTACGGCCGGCCCATGCTGCCCGGCCGTGCCGGCCAGCGCGCCGCGCAGTTGCCGACGATGTAGTTGATCTCGGTCTGGCCGAACATCTCGTTGACGACGACGCCGAGATGGTCGCGGCACCAGGCGAACACGGCGTCGCCGACCGCCTCGCCGGCGCTCATCACGGCGCGCAGGTCGAGCCGATAGCGCGAACGCGGCTCGGGCACCGCCTTCATCATCGCCTTGAGCGCCGTCGGAAAGAGAAAGCTGTGCGTCACCCGGTAGCGCTCGATCAGCGAGAACGCCACCTCGGGCGTGAAGCGGCCCTGGTAAGCGACGATCTCGCGGCCGAAATAGAGGGTCGGCAGGAGCGCGTCCATCAGGCCGCCCGTCCAGGCCCAGTCGGCCGGCGACCAGAAGACCGCGTCGGGCTGCGGAAACCAGTTCTGGCTGCAGACGAAACCCGGCAGGTTGCCGATCAGGGCGCGGTGCGGGATCAGCGTGCCCTTGGGCGGGCCCGTCGTGCCGCTGGTGTAGATCAGGATGGCGGCGTCGTCGGCGTGCGTCGGCGCCGGGTTGGTCGGCGGGTCGACGTCGGCCTGCGCCAGCGCCTGCCGCCAGTCGAGGTCGCCGCGGCCTTCGGCGCCGCCGGCAGCGACGACGCGGGACAGCCACGGACAGGCGGCGCGGACGGCGAGGAGGTTGTCGATGCCGGTCTCGTCGACGAGGGCGATGCGGACCCCGCTGTCGACGATTCGGAACTGCAGCGCTTCGGGCCCGAAGAGCATCGACAGTGGCATGGCGACGGCGCCGAGTCGAAAGGTCGCGAGATAGGCGACCGCCGTCTCGAAGCGCTGCGGCATGACGATCGCGACCCGATCGCCGCGGCCGACGCCCAGCCGCCGCAGGGCCGCCGCCAGACGACGCGACTCGCGCTCGAGCTCGGCGTAGGTGAAGCTTCGGCGCTCGCCGTTCTCGTGCTCGAAGTGGATCGCCACCGCCTGCGGCGTCTCGCGGGCCCAGCGCGTGCCGCACACCTCGGCGATGTTGAAGCGATCGGGCACGTGCCAGCGAAAGCCGGCGCACAAGGACTCGTAGTCGTCGACCCCGACGTTTTCGGCCGCCTCGTGGGCTGCGTCCGCGGCCAGGTCCGCCACCATGCCGACCACCGCGTCAGCCCTCGTCTCGGGCAGCGAAGGCCGCCAGGGTGTCGCCGGTGATGCGGCAGATGCGCCAGTCGGTGAGGACTTCGGCGCCCATGCGTCGGTAGAAGCGGATGGCGTTCTCGTTCCAGTCGAGAACGCTCCATTCGAAGCGACCGTAGCCGCGCTCGGCGGCGAGCCGCGCGAGGTCGGCGAGCAGGGCCGCGCCGATGCCCCGGCCGCGCTCGGCCGGCTCGACGAAGAGGTCCTCGAGATAGAGGCCCGGCCTGGCCAGGAAGGTCGAGAAGTTGGTGAAGAAGAGCGCAAAAGCGACGACCTTTCCGTTCCGCTCGGCGACCCGCGCTTCGGCGACCGGGCGCTCGCCGAACAGGTGCGGATGGAGCTTGTCGGGCGTCACCTCGAGCAAATGGGTCAGCCGCTCGAACTCGGCGAGGCCGCCGATGAGCTCGACGATGCGGCCGACATCGGCCGGCTCGGCGGCGCGCAGCTGAAAGTCGCGTTCCTGGGTCATGACCGGGATTCTGCACGCCCGCCGACCGGTGGCGGCTCGCCTACAGTGCGCAGATGACCGACGTTGCATCCGACGCCTCCCCCTACGAACCGCGACGGCCTGCGAGCAGCCGCTTCATCACCGTCCGCGGCCTGCGCACGCATCTGCTCGAGTGGGGCGACGCCGCCTCGGCAACGGCGGCGCGACCGACCCTGCTGATGCTGCATGGCTGGATGGACGTCGCCGCCTCGTTCCAGTTCGTGGTCGACGCGCTGCCGGGCGATCGCCACGTCCTCGCCCTCGACTGGCGCGGTTTCGGCCTCACCGACACGCCGGCCGCCGACACCTACTTCTTTCCGGACTACCTCGGCGATCTCGACGGCGCCCTGGACGCCCTGTTCGGCGCCGAGACCGCGCCGATCGACCTGCTCGGCCACAGCATGGGCGGCAACGTCGCCATGCTCTACGCCGGCATCCGGCCGGCACGCGTCCGGCGCCTCGTCAATCTGGAGGGCTTCGGCATGCCGCGCTCGAAGCCGGCGCAGGCGCCGCGCCGCATCGCCGCCTGGCTGGACGCGCTGCGCCAGCCCGAGCAGCTGCGGCCCTACGCGTCGCTCGAGGCGGTCGCGGCGCGCCTGCAGAAGACCAATCCGTTGTTGCGCGCCGATCGCGCCCGCTGGCTGGCGGCCCAGTGGTCGCAGCCCACGGCCGGCGCGACCGGCGAGCGGGCGCTGCTCGCCGACCCGGATCACAAGCGGCAGAGTCCGCTGCTCGCCCAGGTCGACGAGTGGCTCGAATGCTGGAAGCAGATCCGCGCGCCGGTGCTCTGGGTCGAAGGCGACCGCACCGACGTCTCCGTCTGGTGGGGCGATCGTTACACCAAGACCGAGTTCCACGAGCGCCTGAATGTCGTCGCCGACGTCGAGCGGCACGTCGTCGCGCCGGCCGGGCACATGCTCCACCACGACCGTCCCGAGGACCTGGCCCGGCTGCTCGAGGCGTTCCTGTCAAAATCACCAGCTCCCTAGACCGAGCATCACCGCATCACCATGGACGTCGAACACATCAATGCCATCGGCCATCAGCTGGCCGACCTGACCAAGCGCACGATCCACCTCCGGGGGTATCTTTGACTACGACCGCAAAGCACTCCGCCTGAACGAGGTCAACGCCGCGCTCGAGAACCCGGCCGTCTGGAACGAGCCGAAGCGCGCCCAGGAACTCGGCCGCGAGAAGCGGGCCCTCGACACCGTCGTCGAGACGATCGATCACCTGACGACGAACCTCGCCGACTCGACCGAGCTCTACGCGATGTCGAAGGACGATGAGGACGTCGACGCCCTGCTGTCGATCGAGGCGGATGCGACGAAGCTCGAGGCGAGCGTCGCCGAGCTCGAGTTCCGGCGCATGTTCAACAACCCCGCCGACCCGAGCAACTGCTTTCTCGATCTGCAGGCCGGTGCCGGCGGCACCGAGGCCTGCGACTGGTGCGCCATGCTGCTGCGCCAGTACCTGCGCTACTGCGAGCGCAAAGGCTTCAAGACCGAGGTCATGGAGCAGAGCGACGGCGACGTCGCCGGCATCAAGAGCGCGACCATCAAGATCGAGGGCGACTATGCCTTCGGCCTGCTGCGCACCGAGACCGGCGTCCATCGCCTGGTCAGGAAGAGCCCCTTCGATTCGTCCGGCGGGCGGCACACCAGCTTCGCCAGCGTCTTCGTCTATCCCGAGGTCGACGACTCGATCGAGATCGACATCAATCCGGCCGACGTTCGCACCGACACCTTCCGCGCCTCGGGCGCCGGCGGCCAGCACATCAACAAGACCGATTCGGCCGTCCGCCTCACGCACATCCCGACCAACATCGTCGTGCAATGCCAGAACGACCGCTCGCAGCACCGCAACCGCGACGAGGCCTGGCAGATGCTGCGCTCGCGTCTCTACGAGCACGAGATGCGGATCCGCATGGTGGCACAGCAGAAACTGGAAGACAGCAAGACCGACGTCGGCTGGGGCCACCAGATCCGCAGCTACGTGCTCGACCAAAGCCGGATCAAGGACCTGCGCACCAACGTCGAGATCAGCAACACCCAGAAGGTGCTCGACGGCGACCTCGACCAGCTGATCGAGGCGAGCCTCAAGCAGGGCGTCTGAGCCAGCGCCGACCCCCGTCCAGCCACCGTCCCGCCCCCCGATCCGTGATCACCTCTTCCTGAGCCGCCATGACGCGAACCGACACCGCCCCCCGGATCCGGCGTGAAGACTACGTGCCGCCGCCCTACTGGATTCGGAGCGTCGACCTCAGCTTCGACCTCGACCCGGCGAAGACGCTGGTCATCAGCCGGATGCAGGTGGAACGCAATCCGCAGGCGGCGCCGGGGCCGCTGCGCCTGCACGGCGACGACATCACCCTCACCCGCTGCCTCGCCAACGGCGAGTCGGTGTCGTTTCGCCACGAGGACGGCCTGCTCGTCATCGACGGCCTGCCCGACAGCCGCTTCACGCTCGAGATTCGCAACACCTGCGCGCCCGCGAAGAACACCCAGCTGTCGGGTCTCTACACCTCGGGCGGCGGCTTCTTCACGCAGTGCGAGGCCGAAGGGTTTCGTCGCATCACCTATTTTCTCGACCGGCCCGACGTGATGGCCGAGTACACCGTCACCCTGCGTGCCGCCAAGTCCGCCTACCCGGTGCTGCTGTCCAACGGCAACCTCGTCGATCAGGGTGACCTGGAGGGCGGCCGCCACTTCGCGAAGTGGCACGACCCCTTTCCGAAGCCGAGCTACCTGTTCGCGCTGGTGGCCGCCGACCTGGTCGGCCGCGAGCAGCACATCCGCTCGCGCTCGGGCACCAACCACCTGCTGCAGGTCTGGGTCCGCCGCGGCGACCTCGACAAGACCGAGCACGCGATGAACTCGCTGGTCGCCTCGGTCGTCTGGGACGAGGCCCGCTTCGGGCTGCCGCTCGACCTCGAGCGCTTCATGATCGTCGCCGTCGCCGACTTCAACATGGGCGCGATGGAGAACAAGGGCCTGAACCTTTTCAACACGAAGTACGTCCTCGCCGGTCCTGCGACCGCGACCGACAGCGACTACGAGGCCATCGAGTCGGTGGTCGGTCACGAGTACTTCCACAACTGGACCGGCAACCGCATCACCTGCCGCGACTGGTTCCAGCTGAGCCTGAAGGAGGGACTGACGGTCTTCCGCGACCAGGAATTCAGCATGGACATGGCGGCCGGTGCGAGCGCGCGCGCCGTCAAGCGCATCTGCGACGTGCGGTCGCTGCGCCAGTTCCAGTTTCCCGAGGATGCCGGCCCGATGGCGCACCCGGTGCGGCCCGACAGCTACGTCGAGATCAGCAACTTCTACACGCCGACCGTCTACGAGAAGGGCGCCGAAGTCGTCCGAATGATGCAGACGCTGGTCGGCCGCGACGGCTTCGCGCGCGGATTGACGCTGTACTTCGAGCGGCACGACGGCCAGGCCGTCACCTGCGACGACTTCGCCCAGTCGATCGCCGACGCCAACCCCGGCAGCGAACTCGCCCGCCGCCTGCCGCAGTTCCGCCGCTGGTACTCGCAGACCGGCACGCCGCAAGTGACGGCGCGCGGCCGCTACGACGCGCCATCGCGCACCTACACCCTCGGCATCGAGCAGTCGGCGCCGGCCGCGGCGGCCCGGCGCGGCGCCGAGCCGCTCGTCATCCCGCTGGCGATCGGCCTGGTCGGCCGCGACGACGGCCGGCCGATCCTCCTGCGCCTCGAAGACGAGCCCGCCGACGCGGCGTCGGCCGAGCGCGTTCTCGTGATCGACGAGGCGCGCGCCTTCTTCACCTTCGTGGGTGTCGACCAGCCGCCGGTTCTCTCGCTGCTGCGCGGCTTCTCGGCGCCGGTGTCGCTCACCGACGGTCTCGGCGACGCCGGTCTGCTGGTCCTGCTGCGCCACGACGCCGACGCCTTCAACCGCTGGGAAGCCGGCCAGCGGCTGGCGCTCGAGCGCCTGCTCAGCCGCATCCGCGCGGCCGACGCCGAGGTGCCGGCGCTCGACAGTGCGTATGTCGAAGCGATGCGGGCGCTGCTCGTCGACCCGGCCATCGACCCGTCGTTCAAGGAGCTGGCGCTGACCCTTCCCGGCGAAAGCACCATCGCCGATCACCTCGACGCCGTCGATCCGCAGCGCATCCACGCCGTCCGCGAGCAGATGAAGCGCGAACTCGCCCGCCAGCTCCGCGCCGAATGGGAAGCGGCTTTCGCGCAGAACCAGGTGAGCGGTGGCTACAGGCCCGATCCCGTGTCGGCGGGCCGGCGCGCGCTCGCCAACCTCGCCCTGACGATGATCTGCCTCGACGCGGTCGGCCGCGGCGAATCGGCCTGGCCGGGCCGGGCCCTGCAGCGGTTCAAGGACGCCTCGAACATGACCGACCGGCAGGGCGCGCTCGCCGCCCTGATCGGATCCGGGTCACCGCTGGCGGCGCCGGCGCTCGCGCAGCTGCACGCCCTCTTCCGCAACGAGCCGCTGGTCATCGACAAGTGGTTCACGCTGCAGGCCACCGCGCCGGCGCAGGGCGGCGGCGTCCTCGATCGCGTCAAGGCCCTGCTCGGTCACCCCGACTTCAGCCTCGCCAACCCGAACCGGGCGCGCAGCCTGATCATCGCCTTCTGCAACGCCAACCCGGCCGCTTTCCACCGACCCGACGGCGCCGGCTATGCGTTCTGGGCCGATCGCGTGCTCGCCCTCGATCCCATCAACCCGCAGCTCGCCTCGCGCGTCGCGCGGGCCCTCGATCGCTGGTCGCGCCTCGCCGAGCCCTACCGCGGCGCCGCCCGCGAAGCGCTGGCGCGCGTCCTCGCCCAACCGAAGCTGTCGAACGACACCGCCGAGATCGTCTCGCGCGCCCTGGAGAACTAGGATGAAATTTGCTCTGGCCCCTTCTTCGAGTCAGGACGATGCGGCGCTGTGCCTCGCTTCTGTGTTGGAGCGTGCTGTGTTGGAGCGGGATCAGGCCGGCGGGGCATTCTGCTGCGCTCATGTCCTCCGCCGTCGGCCTGCGGCCGCCGGCTCCTCCTTGACTTCGCTCCGCAGAACGCCCCACCGTCCTGATCGAGCACCGTCTGTGCAGTTCGACCGCGTGCGAACAACGGGTCTCGCCGCGGGCATCGGGTGGCTGCCGGAGCGAAGTAAAGGAGGAGA
>Ga0136633_1002912_pt1 | contig 11510 bp, 15 predicted proteins | sample AntDrymeUQ832206_2_FD_105494 | JGI IMG/M metagenome (GOLD analysis project Ga0136633, IMG submission 105494) | Polar desert sand microbial communities from Dry Valleys, Antarctica - metaG UQ83 (22.06) | ecosystem: Environmental > Terrestrial > Soil > Desert | place: Antarctica: Dry Valley...
CGCGCCCAGCTGCTCTACGAGGCGCTCGACGAGAGCCCGCCCGCGCGCGTCGAGGCGCGGCTGCGCGAGCTGCACGGGTCGGGCAAGACCGAGCTGATCGACGCGCTCGAGCACCAGCTGTCGGTACAGCGCAAGATGGAGTCCCAGCTGCAGCGCTTCTATGACGAGATGGAGCGGATGGTCGTCGAGCTCGACACGATCCGCGGCAGCCTCGTCAGCGTCTCCGCCTCGACGGACGCCGGCAACCAGCAGCGCATCGCCGGCGACGTGCGCTCGCTGCGCGACGAGCTCGGCGCGCTGGCGTCGGGGATGAGCGAGGCCTTCGAGGAGACCGAACCGGCCGCCGGACGCCCTTGAACGGCTACGGTGCGCGGCTGCATGTCTCCCGAACTTGAGAGGGTTTCGATGAAGCGCAGGCTCGCAGTCGTCGCGATCGCGATGCTCGTGGCCGTCCTCGCCGCGGGCTGCGGCGGCGACGACGATGACGGTGGCGCTGCCTCCACCGCCACCGCGACCACCACCAACGGCGCGGCCACCACGTCCGGCGGCGGCGACGACGCGAGCCCGGACGCGCCGCCGTCCGCCGGCAAGGCGCAGTTCATCACGCGCGCCGATGCGATCTGCAAGGCGACCGAGAGCAAGATCGGCGCGGCGGCGACGAAGCTTCGTACCGACAGCACGCAGAGCGGGACGCTCTCCAAGGACCGCGTGGCCACGTTCTTCACGAGCGTCTCGGTGCCGGCCTACGAGCGCATGATCGGGCAGCTGCGCGACGTCACGCCGCCGCAGGGCGACGAGCAGGCGATCGACGGCTTCGTCAGCGCGCTCGCCAAGGCGGTCAGCACCGTCAAGGCGAACCCGAAGAAGTACGCCAGCCGGGAGGCCGCCGACCCGTTCGCGACGGCGAACAAGCGCGCTCGGGACCTCGGCCTGAAGGTCTGCGGATCGTAGGAGGCGCCTGGCGCAAGCTCGCGCCCGACCTCAGCGCGCTGCGCGGGTCTCGCGAGCTGCGGCTGCTCGTCCTGGGCAACTTCGTCTCCGGGCTCGGCACGCAGGCGGCGCTCGTCGCGCTGCCGTTTCAGATCTACGTGCAGACGCGCTCGGCGCTGCTGACCGGCCTGCTGGGCCTGGCCGAGCTCGTGCCGCTCGTCGCGATGGCGCTGCTCGGCGGCGCGCTCGCCGACCGCATGGACCGCCGCCGGCTGCTGCTGCTCGACCAGATCGCGCTCGTCGCCGTCGCCGTGGCGCTGTGCGCGGCGGCGCTGAGCGGCGACCCGCCCGTGCTCGTGCTGTACGTGCTCGGCGGGCTGGCCTGCGTCGCCGGGGCGGTCGTCGTCGCGGCGGCGTTCCCGGCGCTCGTCGCCTACGACAAGCGCGCGGCGCTCGCGGAGGGGTGATCGGCGCCGGTTCTGGGCCGGGCTTCGTGGTCGCCAACGGCGTGGTCGTGGCACCTATGCCGCGCCATGAGCAGCAAGTTCGCCACGGCCCCGCCCGCCCGGACCTCCGGCGCTGTGGTCATGCGGGGGTGGTATCAGCGCGGGTGAGAGGCGCGCCCGGGGTCCGCCCGATGATGACGCATCGCATGCTGAACGGATGGGTGGGAAACTGCGTCCCATGACGGCCGGAACGGAGATCGAGCGCAAGTTCCTGCTCGGCGAGCTACCGGCGGCGCTGGCGTTCGCGCGCCGCAAGGCGATCCTCCAGGGCTACCTCGCGCTCGACGGCGCCACGGAGGTGCGCGTACGGCGCACCCCGCAGGGCGCCACGCTGACCATCAAGCACGGAGGCGGCGAGGTCCGCGTCGAAGAGGAATTTGCGCTCGACGCCCGCCGCGCGGACGCGCTGTGGGAGCTGACGGAGGGGCGTCGGCTGCAGAAGACCCGGCGCGAGATGCGCGTCGGCGCGGTGCTCGTCGAGGTCGACGAGTACTTCGGCGCGCTCGACGGGCTGATCGTCGCGGAGGTCGAGTTCGACGACGAGCAGGCGTCGCGTGCGTGGACGCCGCCGCCGTGGTTCGGGCGCGAGGTGACGGGCGAGGCCGGCTACGCGAATCGCAGCCTGAGCGTCGACGGGCTTCCGGCCGGCCACGCCTGACGGCGCGGCTGCTGCCCGACGTGCGGCGTCAGCTGAAGCGCCGCGCGACGCACACGCCGTGTTCCTCGATATGGACATCGACGTCCGAGCTGTCACGAGCAGCCGCGATGAGCAGGTCGATCAACTGCTCGGTCGTAAGGCTGCATGACTCCAGGCGCACCGTTGCGAAGTTCACGGTCTGACTGCCGCCGGTCTTGCGGGTGTCTATGTCACTCATGGTGATCCCTTCATCTTCATCGAGGTTCAGCGCACTCTCGGCCTATCCACCCGGGAACATCGTGTTCCAACCGTGTCCGGACGGATGTTGCGCGTCGTAGAGGAGTCCCCGGAGACCGTTCCCAGGATGCGCGGCCACCACTAAGTGCGACTTGCACGATGGTTGCTAGGCTCGGCACTGCATGGCCGATGTGATGCCAAGCGACGGCGCCGCCCGTACAGCGCCACGGGGAGCAGCCGGTCGCAGCACCGAGACTGCAACCGTCCTGAGCCCACGCGCGCTCAACCGCGCGCTGCTCGAGCGCCAGCTGTTGCTGCGCCGCCAGAACCTGCGCGTCAGCGACGCCCTCGAGCATCTCGTCGGACTGCAGGCGCAGAGCCCCAACAGCCCGTACTTCGGGCTGTGGTCGCGGCTGGCGGACTTTCATCCCGACGACCTCGCCGAGATGATCGACCGCCGGCTCGTCGTGCGGATCGCGCTCATGCGCTGGACGCTGCACGTCGTCACCGCGCGCGACTGCCTCAAGCTGCGCCCGCTCGCCCAGCCGGCAATGGACCAGCGCCTGCGCGCGGTCTTCGGCAGCCAGCTCGTGGGCGTCGATCTCGAGCGGCTCGTCGTGCTCGGCCGCGAGCTCGTCGAGGAGCAGCCGCGCTCACTCGGCGACGTCGGGCGGCTGCTTGCGACGCAGTGGCCCGCGCACGAGCCGAGCGCGCTCGGCAACGCGCTGGCGGCGCTCGCGCCGCTCGTCCAGGTTCCGCCGCGTGGCCTGTGGGGACGCAACGGCCGCGCGGTGCAGACGACCGCGGAGCGCTGGCTGGGCCGGCGCCTGGACGCCGGCGGGCCGCCGGACGAACTGCTGCTGCGCTACCTCGCCGCGTTCGGGCCCGCCACGATCGACGACATGCGCAAGTGGTCGGGGCTGCGCGGCCTGGCCTGTGCGATCGACCGCCTGCGCCCGCGCCTGCGCAGCTTCCGCGACGAGCACGGACACGAGCTGCTCGACGTGCTCGACGGCCCGCTCCCCGATCCGGCGACGCCCGCCCCCCCGCGCTTTCTGCCCGAATGCGACAACGCCGTGCTCGCGCACGCCGACCGGGCGCGGATCGTCAGCGAGCAGCACCGCCGCCTCGTCACGGCGCACAAGACCTTCCTCGTCGACGGCTTCGTGCGCGGAACCTGGAAGATCATCCGCGGCCCGGACGTCGCGACGCTGGCGATCTCGTCGGTCGTCCCGATCAGAGGCGAGGATCGCCTCGCGCTCGCCGAGGAGGGCGCGCGGCTGCTGGCGTTCTTCGCTCAAGACGCGGACATCCGCATCAGCGTGCGCTTCGCCGAGGAGTAGCTTTGCGCGCGTGATCGCCGGCCGGCTGCGCCCCTTCGGCACGACCATCTTCACGGAGATGTCGGCGCTGGCCGCTCGCACGGGCGCGCTGAACCTCGGCCAGGGATTTCCCGACACCGACGGGCCGGCCGAGATCATCGACGCGGTCACGAGCGCCATGCTCGCGGGCGCCAACCAGTACGCGCCGCTGGCGGGCGTGCCCGCGCTGCGCATGGCGATCGCCGAGCATCAGCGCCGCCGCTACGGCCTCGAGATCGACCCCGACGACGGCGTCCAGGTGACGTTCGGCGCGACCGAGGCGATCGCGGCGACGATGCTCGGCCTGCTCGAGCCGGGCGACGAGGTCGTCGTGCTCGAGCCGTTCTATGACTCCTACGCGGCGACGATCGCCATCGCCGGCGCCGAGCGCCGGCTCGTGACGCTGCGCCCGCCGGACTTCGCCGTCGATCTCGACGCGCTCGCCGGCGCCGCGCGCGGCGCGCGGATGCTGCTGCTCAACTCGCCGCACAACCCGACGGGGCGCGTGCTGACGCGCGCCGAGCTGGAGGCGATCGCGCGGGTCTGCGTCGAGCACGACCTCATCGCCGTCACCGACGAGGTCTACGAGCACCTCGTCTTCGACGGCGAGCACATCCCGCTCGCGACGCTCCCCGGGATGGCGCAGCGCACCCTGACGATCTCCAGCGCGGGCAAGTCGTTCTCGTTCACGGGCTGGAAGGTCGGCTGGTGCAGCGGCCCGCCGCAGCTCATCGCGGGCGTGCGCTCGGCGAAGCAGTTTCTGAGCTTCGCCGGCGGGACGCCGTTTCAGCACGCGATCGCCGCTGCGCTGACCGACGCAGAGCGTCACGTCGAGCCGCTGCGAGCCTCGCTGCGCGCCGGGCGCGACCTGCTCTGCGAGGGCTTGAGCGGGGCCGGCTTCGCTGTCACGGTCCCGCAGGGCGGGTACTTCGTGCAGGCCGACGCCGTGGCGCTCGGCGTCGGCGACGCTGCCGCGTGGTGTCGCGAGCTGCCGGCGCGGGCGGGCGTCGTGGCGATTGCGACGAGCGCCTTCTACGACGATGCGCACGCCGGCCGCACGCTCGTGCGCTTCGCCTTCTGCAAGCGCGCCGCGGTCATCGAGGAGGCGGTCGCGCGGCTCGCGGCGGTGTGACGGACACCCACGCGGTACGTTCCGGCCGATGGCAGCCATGAGCGGCAGCGCGAGCACCGAGATCGACGCGCCGATCGAGGCGGTCTGGGCGATCGTGCAGGACGTCGAGTCGGCGCCCGCGTGGCAACGCGGGATCGACAGCACCAAGGCGCTCGAGCGCGACGCCGCCGGGCGCGCGATCCGCTGCGAGACCGTGACGGACGCCAAGGCCAAGGTCTTCAAGGCGCGCGTGAGCTTCGCGTACGAGCAACCGGCGCGCCTGAGCTGGGTGCAGGAGCGCGGCGACCTGAAGTCGATGGCGGGCTCGTGGCATCTCGAGGATCTCGGCGGCCGGCGCACCCGCGCGACGTACTCGCTGCAGGCCGATCCCGGCGCCCTGCTCGCGCGCTTTCTCAAGGGCGCGCTGGAGGAGAAGATGCGGGCGATCCTGATCGAGGGCCGGCCGGCCGAGCTCAAGGCGCGCGCCGAAGCCGCCGCATGAGAGGTCGATGAGACCGCCGCCCGAACACACGACCGCTGCGTCTATCGTCGGCGTCCGCCGCACCGGTATCCCATCATCAGGGGAGGTCTCGTGGTTCGAACGTCTCGACGGGTCAAGGTCTTGATCGCAATGGTCCTTGCGCTGTCGCTTGCCGCACCGACGATCGCCCTCGGCGCTGCCGCGAAGCCCGCGGCGACGACCGGTGGGGTCGCGAAGCTCACGCCGTCGACCGTGTCGCTGCTCGGCAAGGTCAACCCCAGCGGCGCCGCGACGACCTACTTCTTTCAGTACGGCCCGACCGCGCTCTACGGCGCCGCGACCACGCCGGTGGCCGCCGGCGCCGGCACGGCGACCCTCAACGTCGTCGCCGACGTCGGCGGGCTGGCGCCCGCCACGACCTACCACTACCGGCTGGTCGCGAGAAACGCCCGCGGCATGACGCTCGGAGCGCGCCGCACGTTCAAGACCCGCAACCAGCCGCTCGGGCTGACGCTCGCCGCGACCCCGAACCCCGTGCCGTTCGGCAAGCCGACGGTGCTCTCCGGCGTGCTGTCGGGGACCGGCAACGCCGGTCGCCAGGTGGTGCTGCAGGCCAACCCGTTCCCGTACACGCAGGGCTTCGCGAACACGGCCAACCCGCAGGTCATCGGCGCAACCGGCGCGTTCGCGTTTCCGCTGCTGTCTGTGGCACAGAACACGCAGTACCGCGTCCTGATCCCGAGCCGGCCGAGCGTCGCCAGCCCGATTCTGTTCGTCGGCGTCGCGCCGACGGTCGGCACGATCGTCAGCGCCACGCGCATCCGCCGGGGCCAGCGCGTGCGCTTCTCCGGCACGGTCAAGCCTGGTCAGGGCGGCGAGCGCCTGGCGATCCAGAAGCTCAAGGGCACGCGCTGGGTGACGGTCGCCGGGACGAGCACGCGCCGCTCCGGCAGCACCTCCGCGCGCTACACCAAGAGCATCCGGATGAGCCGGGGTGGCACGTACCGCGTCTTCGTCGCCTTTGCCGACGGACGCTACGTGTCGACCAACGGCCGCACGGTGAAGATCCGCCTGCGCTGAGCGTCAGACCCCGGCGGGATCGCGGTCGCGCGCCCAACCGGCGCGCACCGCGTCGAAGTCCGACCAGTCGAGCTCGGGTCCGCCGAGCGGCTCGGGTGGCGCGGGCGGGATCGGGCGGCGCCGGCGTCCGCCGCCGCCGTCCGAGCCGTCCTCACCGTCGTCTCGCTCCGGGGAGGAGCGCGACAGCGCGACCCACATGCAGACGCAGACGAGCACCAGCGCAAACGACCCGACGATCACCGACTCGACCCACAGTCCCAAGAACGTCAGCGTGATCGCGGCGGTGATCGCCGCGCCGCCTCCACATGCCAGCGACATCCGCGCCACGCGCACTCGGCGGGTCGCCCCCTCGGGGACGGGCGTCACGACGCACAGCGACAGGGTCAGGGCCACGAGGTACAGCACGGCGTTGAGCGCTAGCAACATCAGCCTCATTGTGGTTCCCAGACCCCGCGCGATCAAACCAGACGGACAGACGTACGGCACCCCAGCGCTCGGGTGCCCGGTCAGGCGGCCAGCTTGCGCCGCCCCCCGCGGCCGCGGGGGGCGGCTATCGTCACACCATGACGCCCCCCGGCGAGGCGCGAACCGCATCGCGCATCGAGCACGCGGCGTCCTCCGAGGCGTGGCTGCGCCGCACGCTCGAGGAGATCCTCTCGCAGATCCGCGTGCTGCTCAACGTCGACGGCTGCGCGTTTCAGACGATCGACCTCCAGCGCAGCCACATCTCCTGCGCCGCCTCGTGGTTTGAGACGCCGGAACTGCGGGCGACGATGCAGCCGGTCTTCGACCGCCCCTACGACCCGGCTCGTGGCGGTGTCACCGAGGCCGCCGTCGAGCGCGGCGGGCCGATCCTGATCACGGACATGGAGCGCTGGAAGGGCGCGGGCGCGCTGCGCGCACGGCTGCGCAGCCAACTCGACGACAACGCGGCGAGCACCGCTTGGGAGTGGTATCGCACGTCGTCGTTCATCTCCTGTCCGGTGCGGACCGCCGGGGGTCGCACGATCGGCGTGCTCGCGCTGTCGTCGAGCCCGCCGCGCGCGCCGCTGAGCGAGGAGCACCTGCGCGTGACCGAGGTCTTCGCGAACCTCGCCGCGCTGGCACTCGAACGCTCGGAGCTGCTCGAGCGCGAGGCGACGCGGGCGCGCAACGAGGAGCTGCTGCAGCGGGCGGGGCAGCAGATGACCGCCTCGCTGGATCTCGAGGCCGTCTATCGCTCGATCGTCGAGCAGGCCGCGCTCGTCGCTCGCGCGCCGAAGGCCGTCCTGTACCGCATCGACGTCGTGACACACACACTGCGCGCCGTCGCGAGCACCGGCGGCACCGAACGCCTGGCCAAGCGCCGCATCGCCCTCGCCGACGGCATGGCCGGCGCCGTCGCACGGACGGGCGAGCCGTACGTCAGCCGCGCCGAGGATCGCGATCGCTTTCTGGCGTGGATCGCCGAGGAGGGCGTGGCATCGTTCGTGCACGTGCCGATCGGCCTCGGTCCACGGCGCTTCGGCGTGCTGTCGGTCGGTCACCCCGACGAGGACGGCCTCGGCGAGGCGGCTCTCGCGCTGATGGTGGCGCTCGGCCGGCCCGCGGCGGCGGCGATCGCCAACGCGCTCGAGTTCCAGCACGAGCGGCGCATCGCGGGAGCGCTGACGCGCGGCTTCATCCCGGACGCGCCGCCCGAGCTCGACGGCTTCTCGCTCGGGCTCGTCTACGAGCCCGTCGGCCACGAGGTCTCCGGGGGCGACATCTTCGGCACGTGGCGGCTGCCCGGCGGCGAGCTCGCGGTGCTCGTCGGCGACGTCAGCGGCAAGGGGCTCGAGGTCGCGGCGGTCAGCGCGATGGTGCGCTTCTTCATCGAGGCACGCACGTGGGACTCGGCTTGTCCGGCGACGGTGCTCGAGCAGGCCAACGCGATCCTGCGCAGCCGCCTGCCCGGAGGCGTCGCGCTCGTGACGGCCTTTCTGGCGATCGTCGGCGACGACGGGCTCGTCTACGCGAACGCCGGCCACGTGCCGCCGATCGTCGTCGGCGCCGAGGGCTCGCCGCTCGAGTTGCCCACGACCGGGCTGCCGCTCGGCGTGCACGACGACGCGAGCTATTCGCACCGCCGCCACGAGTTCGGCCCGCAGGATCTGCTGTTCGCCAGCACCGACGGCCTGAGCGAGGCGCGCCGCGGGGGCGAGCTGTTCGGTCAGGCGCGCGTCAACGCGCTCGTCGCCGAGCACGCGGCGACCCTCGGGCCGCAGGCGCTCGTCGAGCTCGCCTATGCGCGCGCCGTCGAGTGGACGCCGCAGCTCACCGACGACGTCGCGATCATCGCGCTGCGCCCGCGGTGAATGCCGAGATCCGCGACGCCGCCCCGGACGGGCCCGCGGCGCGAGCACTGTTTCACGAGTACCTCGAGCTCATCCGGGCGCGGCTCGAGCTGGAGGCGGACTTCGCCCCGCCGGAGCACATCTTCGCCTCGGCGGACGCCTTCGGCGGCGAGGGCGCGGCCTGGCTCGTGGCCTTCGACGCGGCCGGCGAGCCGGTCGGCTGCGGCGGACTGCGGGTGCTCGAGCCCGGCGTCGGCGAGATCAAGCGCATGTTCGTGTCCGCGCGCGCCCGCGGCACGGGACTCGGCCGGGCGCTGCTGCGCGAGCTCGAGCGCCGCGCAGTCGCGGCCGGGCTGACGAGCGTGCGGCTGCTGACGACCGAGGTGCTGCACGAGGCCCGGGCGCTGTACGCGGTCGAGGGCTATCGCGAGGTTGAGCGCAGCGAGCGCCCGGGGGAGCCCGTCGAGATCTGGCTGGAGAAGGCGCTGCTCACTCGTACACGACGAAGTCGGGCGGCGGGACGAGGCTGAGCACCGCTCCGGGCGTCATGAGGTTGACGTCCTCCTCGTAGAAGATCTTGAAGCCGTCGTGAAAGCGCGTCGCCTCGGAGGTGAAGGCCTTGTACTTGGAGATCTTGTTCGGGCGATCGCCGAAGCCGTCGACGTTCATCGTCACGGCGAGGCCCGGGGAGCGCTGGACACGCTCCTTGCCCTCGATCATGTCGTTCGTGAACTGGTGCACGACGAACAGCTTCTCGGGCAGGTCGTACTTGCCGACGAGGTTCGACAGGTACGTCGCGACCTCGTTGACCTCCTCGGCCGTGACGCTGCCGATCGTCTGCCCGGGCACCTCGCCCTCGCCGACGTGCCACTCGGGGTCCAGCGCGATGCCGACGTCCGGCTGGCGCAGCCAGCGGCTCAGCCGCTGCACCTCGCTGAGGAAGTCGCCGCGGCCGGGCTGGATGTCGAGCAGGAGCAGCGCCTCGGCGCGGCGCGCGGCGGCGAGGTAGCGGTCGATCGTCTGCGGCGTCTGGTGCGTGCGGTAGAGGCCGTCGTCGCCGGGATCCGCGTTGGCGATCGTCGAGATGAGCTCGAGCGCCGGCAGCACCGGACGCGAGGGCCGCGCGTAGGAGCGCCCGACGCGCTTGAGCTTCGCCGCCGCGGCGTCCAGGTCGCCGATGCCGAGGATCCCGAGCGCCTTGTCCTGGGGGGCGCCGGCGAACGCGACGACGCGCCGGGCCGGGAAGAGCGTCCGGCCGCCGCCGGGCAGCTGCGCGCGCGGGGGCGGAGCCTTCTTCTGCACCGCCGTCGCGGACTCTTCGGCGCCACACGATCGCAACGCCAGGACGATCAGCAGCAGCACGGCCGCGAGCACGCCGGCGGCCGCGCTGCGGCGGCGCCGGTAGATGTGGGCCGGCTCGCTCACGCCGCCAGTTTGACTGGATCGGCGGCGAAACGCTCATGTCCCGCCGCTCGTCTGCCGAAGAGCATCTTGTGCAACACCGTTATGAGCGCATCTCGATCGACACCGAACGCCACCGCATCGTCGGTGTCGCGACGCTGGCAAGCGATGGCTATCGCAGTCGCCTGTCGGACCTCCTGAACTCCCCGGAGCGCGACTTCATCGCGCTGACGGATGCCACCGTGGAGATGCTCGACGGCAGCTCGGACTCCAAGCACTATCCGTTCATCGCGGTCCACCGGCAGCACGTCGTCTTCGCGGTCTCGCTCGGCGAGGTCCCGCAGCCGGTGTCCGCCGCCCTGCTGGCCTGAGGCCTGCCCGGGCTCAGCCGACGGCGATCTCGCCGTCGAGCTCGAACGGCGCCACCAGCGCGATGCGGTCGCCGCTCCAGAAGCGGCCCGGGTCATACCAGCTCGCCGGCCGCTCGGCGGGCAGCAGCCCCATCGCCTGGTAGGTCGTGGCGACGAGCTCGGCGCAGTAGACCGTCTCCAGCGACGAGTTGCGCGCAAAGCGCCCCGTGACCCAGCCGCGCACGAGGCCGAGGGTCGTCGGAAACGCCCGTCCGTCGAAGCTGTCGATGACCTTCATCAGGCGGTCCTCGTGCTCGCGCTCGATCGTGCCGCGCAGCGGGCGCATGAAGGCGCGCTGGCGGTAGCGCACGTTCCACTGCGTGACCGCCTCGTCGAGGCGGTGCAGCTGCACACCGCGCTGACGCTCGCCGGTCCAGACGTCCGGCAGCGAGCGGCCGAGCTCGGCGTGCCACAGCAGCGGCGGCAGGTCGTCGATCGCGACGACCATCCCGACGTGGTTGACGGGGCTGTTGGTCAGCGTCTGGATCGCGCGGTCGGCGATCGAGCGGCCGCGAAACAGCCAGATGTCGCCCGTCGATGCGGCCGCCACCGCGTCCTGGAGGGAGAGCGCGCTGTCGTGCATCGCCGTAACCTACGCCTCTCATGGGGCTGTCTCGCACGACGGCGTTCGCGCGCCGCAGGCGCAAGCGTGGTCCGCTCGCCGCCGCGCGCCACGCGGTCGGCCCGAAGGGGCCGCTGCGCAACGCCAGGGGGCCGCTCGGTGCGAAGGGGCCGCTGCGCGGCGGCAAGAAGCCGCAGCGCGCCCTCGGCCGGCCGTCGTGGAAGCTCATCGGCCTCGCCGGGCTCGCCGGGGTCGCCGCGACCGGGGCGGCCGTCGCGCGCAGCCGCCGCGCCCACAGTGAGCTGGAGCCCGACGAGCTGCGCGAGCGGCTGCGCGAGCGCCTGGCCGCAGCCGGACAGGCCGACGAGCCGACGGCTCCAACGGCGTAGAAGCACCGCCAGGCACGAGAGGCGTCCAGATCGCGGGCGTCGTCCTTGCCGTCGGCGCGGATGGCGCCGATGGCTGCCTCGTGTTCCACG
>Ga0136633_1002914_pt1 | contig 11509 bp, 13 predicted proteins | sample AntDrymeUQ832206_2_FD_105494 | JGI IMG/M metagenome (GOLD analysis project Ga0136633, IMG submission 105494) | Polar desert sand microbial communities from Dry Valleys, Antarctica - metaG UQ83 (22.06) | ecosystem: Environmental > Terrestrial > Soil > Desert | place: Antarctica: Dry Valley...
CATGACCAGTTCTGAGGAGTTCCGTCGGCGGGCGCGCGAAACCTGGGCGGCGGGAGACTGGGACGGCTTCTCGCGGTTGATCGAGCCCGTCGGGGCGCTCGTGCTCGAGCGGGTCGGCGTCGAACCCGGGACCGACCTGCTCGACGTCGGGACCGGGAGCGGGGGCACCGTGGCGATTCCCGCGGCGCTGCTCGGGGCGAAGGTCGTCGGCGCGGACGTGACCCCGGAGCTGCTCGGGCACGCGCGGCGCCGCGCGGCGGAGGCCGGGGTCGATGTCACGTGGATCGAGGCCGACGCCCAGGAGCTGCCGTTCGAGGACGCGAGCTTCGACCGCGTGATCTCCACCTTCGGCGCCATGTTCGCCCCCGATCACGCGCGAGCCGCCGCCGAGCTCGTGCGGGTCTGCCGGCCGGACGGGCGGATCGTGATGACGACGTGGGCCGCCGCGGGATTCGCCGGCGAGCTGTTCAAGCTGATGGGCAGATTCCTGCCGCCGCCGCCCGGGGTGCAGCCCCCCGCCCTGTGGGGTTCAGAAGCCCACGTGCTGGAGGTCTTCGCCTCCGCCGGCGCGATCGCCAGGATCACGCGCGAGACCGCCACGTTCGAGTTCGCGTCGGTCGAGGAGGCCGTGAGGAAGTACGCCGCGGACTTCGGGCCGTTCGTGATGGCGCGCGCCGCGCTGGAGCCCGAAGGGCGCTGGGAGGAGTTCGTCGACGCTTACACGCGCCTGTTCGAGCGTTTCAACGCGGGCGCCGGCGGCAAGGCGCGGCTCGAATCGGAGTACTTCATCATCGGCATCGACCGTTGACCCGCGGCAAGGGCTCGAACGTCGCACCGGCTCCTTTGGCGAACCGACCGCAGAAGTCACCACGGGGTGGGGGAAACAGCGGTCAGTTCGGCGGGACGGCGCGTGAGAAGCGGGAGCTCAGGCCCGCACTTCGCACTTCGCCGCCGAGAACCCGGAGGGATCGGCGCCGGCGGTGGGCGAGTGGTTCGACGTGGTGCGCTTGCGGGCACGGCGGACGACCTCGCCGTCCAGGCGCCACTCGAAGGTCACCGCGCCGCGCAGGATGAAGGCGCCGGTACGGGGCGGGCGGACGGTGAAGTTCCTGCCGCTCTGGCGCTGCTTGAACTTGCCCGAGCCCACGGGTACGAAGCCGGAGTCCCCCGAAGTGCCGATGTTGTGCCACTGCTTGTCCTTCTGGTCGAAGAACTGAAGCTGAAAGCGCATGAACATCTGTTCTGCGGCCACGCCCGATCCCGGCATGGAACCGCGGATGCCGACCGTGTCCGGATGAGACTTCGTGTCGCAGACGTTGACGGTGGCCCACAGGAGCTTGGAGGCGTAGATCGAGGGCGCGGTCTCAGCGGTGGCGGGGCCGGCGCTCAGCGCGACGGCGGCCGCGAGGCCGAGCGCGAGCAGGGCACGGGTTGCGCGGCGACCGGGCACGGCGGGAGGGTAGCGTCGAAAACGCGCTGTGATGGGGAGCGTAGTTCGGCGTAGTGCAGGCATGAGCGAGACCTTGACCATGGCGTTCTCCCCACCGAACACGGCCACGTTCTCGTTCGATGCGCTCTACCGCGACAGCGCCGCCGACGTGTTCTCCTACGCCTGGGGGCTGCTGCGCGACCGGGCGGCCGCAGAAGACGTCACCGCCCTGGCCTTCGAACGCGCCTACCGGCGACGCGCCCGCTTCGACGCCCAGCGCGGCTCGGCCCGGGCGTGGCTGTTCGCGATCGCCCGCAACGCCGCCCTGGACGAGCTGCGGCGGCGCAAGCGCACGGCAGCGCTGACGTTCGACCCGGCGGCCGAGCCCGAGCTCAAAGCCGGGAGCGACGACCAGCCCGAGCGCCGCGCCGCCGTGCGTGCCGCGCTCACCGGCCTCGATCCGCGCGAGCGCGAGCTGATCGCGCTGAAGTTCCACGCCGGGCTGAGCAACGCCGAGATCGGCGGCCTGCTCGGGATCTCGGAATCCAACGCGGGCACGAAGGTGCACCGCGCCATCACGACGCTGCGGAAGGCCTGCGCATGAGCCGCCATCACTCTCCCGACGAGACCCTCGATCCGATCGCTGCCGCCGAGCTCGACGCGCTCGAGGCCGCCCTGACGGGCGACACCACCGACCCGGAGTGGGCCGCGTTCGTGGCTGCCGTCCGCGACGAGGCGCCGGCGCCTGATCTGAGCTTTCGCCGCGACCTCGACGAGCGCGTGGCCCAGGGCTTCCCGCGGGCACGGCCCGCGTGGCTGCGCCTTCCCGCCCGCCGGATGCTTCCCGCGTTCGCCGTGGCCTCGACGCTGCTCGTCGGCGGGGTGGTCGTCGGCACGGGCACGCTCGACTCTGACCAGACGCCCTCCGACCCGATCGGCAACAGCACCGAGCTGATCGCGCCCGGCGACGACGGCACGTCCTCGGGCGCCGCGGGCGAACAGACGAGTCCCGGCGGGACGGCGGGCGGATCGAGCCCGGAGCGCTCCGAGGCTCCCGGGGCACCGAAAGCTGCCCGTGAGCTCCAGGACGACGCGTCGGCACCGGCGCCCTCCGCCGCGCCGGGACCGGCGCCCCCTGCCGCGTCGCCCAGCTCACCTCCCCTGGCGCCGCCCGGCGCCGCGCTCGGCACCCGCGACCGCAAGGTCGAGCGCAGCACCACCCTCGATCTGACCACGGACGCCGGCGGCCTGCAGGACGCGGCCGACGGCATCGTCCGCTCCACCCAGGACCTCGGCGGGGTTGTGGAGCGCTCGCAGGTCGACAGCTCGCCCACCGGCGGCAGTGCGAGCTTCGTCCTGCGGGTCCCCACTGCGCGCCTGGACGATGCGCTCAAGCGCTTCGGCGAGCTCGCCGACGTCGCGCAGCTTTCCCAGGGCGCCGAGGACATCACGGGCACGTTCGTCTCGGCGCAGGACCGGCTCTCCGACGCCCGGGCGGAGCGCAAGGCGCTGCTCGCGGCGCTCGGCAAGGCGACGACACGACGCTCCATCGCGAGCCTGCGCGCCCGGATCCGCGCCAACCGCAGCGAGATCGCCCGCCTCGAGGGCGACCTGCGCGGACTGCGGCGCCGGACGGATTCCGCGCGCGTCGACGTGACGCTGAGGGCCCGCGGGGCCGCCTCCGAGCCCGGCGCGGGCGGCTCCTGGGGGCCCGCCGACGCCGCCGGCGACGCGCTGCGCGTCCTGGAGATCGTCGCGGGCGTGGCCCTCGTCGGCGCCGCCATCCTGCTTCCGCTCGGACTGCTCGGCGGGTCCGTCGCGCTTGCCGGGCGCGGGCTGCGCCGCCGGCGGCGGGAAGCCGCTCTCAGCGCGGGGTGAGCGTCGCCTGACCGCGGGGGTGTGCTAGAGAACCCCCGTGGATCAGGCCCTTGCCCCGCTCGAGCTGTTGGCCCGCGTGCCGGTCTTCTCGACCCTGACCCGGCCGGATCTGGGCCGGGTGGCCGAGGTCGCGGTCACCCGGCGCTTCGCCCCCCACCACGTGATCTTCCGGGAGGGCGACACGAGCGACACGTGCTACGTGGTGGCCACGGGCCACGCCCGCGCGATCCGCGAGCACGCCGACGGCCGGACGATCGCCCTGGCCCACTTCGGCCCCGGGGACATCTTCGGGGAGCTGGCGATGTTCGACGACGAGGCGCGCTCGGCGACGGTCGAGACGCTCGACGCCCTCGAGGCCATCGCGATCCTCGGCGCCGACTTCCGGCGCCTGCTCAACGAGCATTCGGACATCGCCGTCAAGCTGGCCGTCTCGCTCGGCCAGCGTCTGCGCGAGGCCAACGAGCGTCTCTCCCGTCAGAGCTTCCAGACCGTGCAGAGCCGCGTCGCGGGGGCGCTCGACCAGCTCGTGGCCTCGGCACGCGAGGAGGGCGCGCCCGCCGAGGGCGAGGTGCTGCTGAAGATCACCCAGGCCGACATCGCCCAGCTCGCAGGCTCGTCGCGCGAGTCGGCCAGCCGCTTTCTCGCGGTGCTCGAGCGTGCGGGAGTCGTCTCGCAGGGCCGCGGCCGGATCACGGTCTGCGACCAGATCGCGCTGCAGCGCTACATCTACTGACGTGACGGCGGCCGACACCGAGTTCTCGGCCGGAGCCGTGGTGGTCGACCCCGGCCGCGAGCCGGTCGCCTGCCTCGTCATCGTGCCGACCCGTCGCGCCGCCAACGGCGCCAAGGTCCTCGCTCTGCCCAAGGGACACCCGGACGGGGACGAGGGGGCCGAGGCCGCGGCGCTGCGCGAGGTCCGCGAGGAGACCGGCGTCGAGGCGTCCGTCCGGAGCACGCTGGGTGACGTGCGCTACGTCTACCAGCGCTCGGGCCGGCGGATCACGAAGGTGGTGCGCTTCTTCCTCATGGAGTACCGCGGGGGCTCGACCGACGACCACGACCACGAGGTCGAGGTCGTCCGCTGGGTAGCGCTCGAGGAGGCCCGGATCACCCTGAGCTATCCCGGTGAACGCGAGATGGTGCGGCGGGCGATGAGCGAGCTGAGCAACGAGTAGCATCGCGGCCGATGCAGGTGCTCAACTTCTACTCGACGATCTTCGCCGACCAGCTCAAGCGGGGTCGCAAGACGGCGACGATCCGACTCGGGGACAAGTCGCACCGGTACCGCAAGAACGAGGCGGTGCTCGTGACGATCGGCTACCAGCACTCCCCCCGCGAGAAGATCTTCGACGCGGTCATCGACACCGTCGACGTCAAGCGCGTCAAGGACCTCACCCCGCGGGACATCGAGCACGACAATCCCGAGTTCCGCCGCCACGAGGAGATGATCCACTTCCTCGAGCAGATCTACGGCAAGTCCGTGACGATGGAGGACACCGTCACCGTGGTGCGCTTCTCCCAGATCATCGAGAACCCCGAGCGCTTCACCGAGGCCCGCCTCGGCATCGGAGGGGCTCAGAACTAGTGCCGGCTCGCCGGGTGATCTGGCACTCGTGTGAACGGAGTGCCAAGCCGGGTTGACGCTTTCGCAGCGACCCCGCTATGGTGCAGGACGGGTTGGCACTCTCGTACGTCGAGTGCCAACAACACAAGGATTCCCGCGTCATTCGGAGGAACTACATGAAGCTCAAGCCGCTCGGCGATCGACTGATCGTCCGCGCCATCGAGGAGGAGGAGACGACCGTATCCGGCATCGTCCTCCCCGACACCGCCAAGGAAAAGCCCCAGAAGGGCAAGGTTCTCGCCGTCGGTGACGGCAAGATCGACGACAACGGCGCCCGCGTGCCGCTCGACGTCGCCGAAGGCGACGAAGTTCTCTACTCAAAGTACGGCGGCACCGAGATCAAGGTCGACGGTGAGGAGCTGCTCGTGCTCCGCGAGTCCGACGTCCTCGCCAAGGTCCAGGCCTAAAGGAGACTGATATGGCTCACAAGGAAATCAAGTACAACACCGACGCCCGCCAGGCGCTGGAGGCCGGCGTCAACGCCGTCGCCAACGCCGTCAAGGTCACGCTCGGCCCCAAGGGCCGCTACGTCGTGCTCGACAAGAAGTTCGGCGCCCCGACGATCACCAACGACGGCGTGACGATCGCCCGTGAGATCGAGGTGGAGGACGTCTTTCAGAACCAGGGCGCCCAGCTCGTCCGCGAGGTCGCCACGGCGACCAACGACGTCGCCGGCGACGGCACCACCACGGCGACCGTCCTCGCCCAGGCGATCGTTCGCCAGGGCCTGAAGAACGTCACGGCCGGCGCCAACCCGCTCGCCCTGCGGCGCGGGATCGAGATCGCCGTCGACCAGGTCGTCGACAACATCGCCACGCAGTCCAAGGAGATCTCCGGTAAGGACCAGATCGCCCGCGTGGCGACGATCTCGGCCGGCGACGAGTCGATCGGCGACGTCATCGCCGACGCCATCGAGAAGGTCGGCAAGGACGGCGTGGTCAACGTCGAGGAGGGCCAGACGTTCGGCATGGACCTCGAGTTCACCGAGGGCATGCAGTTCGACAAGGGCTACATCTCGCCGTACATGGTCACCGACCAGGAGCGCATGGAGGCGACGCTGGAGGACCCCTACATCCTCATCGCCAACCAGAAGATCGGCTCCGTCCGCGACGTGCTGCCGGTCCTCGAGGCCGTCATCCAGTCGGGCAAGCCGCTCATGATCATCTCCGAGGACGTCGAGGGCGAGGCCCTGGCCACCCTCGTGGTCAACAAGCTGCGCGGCACGTTCACGGGCGTCGCGGTCAAGGCCCCGGGCTTCGGCGATCGCCGCAAGCGCATGCTCGAGGACATCGCGATCCTCACGGGCGGCGAGGTCATCACCGAGGAGATGGGCCTCAAGCTGGAGAACACCCAGCTCTCCCAGCTCGGCCGCGCGCGCCGCGTCGTCGTCACGAAGGACACGACGACGATCGTCGACGGCTCGGGTGACTCCGAGGCGATCAAGGGCCGCATCAACCAGATCAAGGCCGAGGTCGAGAACACCGACTCGGACTTCGATCGCGAGAAGCTGCAGGAGCGCCTGGCCAAGCTCTCGGGCGGTGTCGCGGTCGTCAAGGTCGGCGCGGCCACCGAGACGGAGATGAAGGAGAAGAAGCACCGCGTCGAGGACGCGCTGCAGGCGACCCGCGCGGCGCTCGAGGAGGGCATCGTGCCCGGCGGTGGCGTGGCGCTGATGCAGGCCGTCGGCGCTGTCAAGGTCGACGCGATCACCGACGAGGACGAGAAGACGGGCGCCCGGATCATCCTCCGCGCGCTCGAGGAGCCGCTGCGCCAGATCGCCGAGAACGGCGGCCTGGAGGGCTCGGTCGTGGTCAACGAGGTCCGCAAGGCCAAGAAGGGCCACGGCCTGAACGCCGCCACGGGCAAGATGGAGGACCTGGTCGCCGCCGGGGTCATCGACCCCGCGATGGTCACGCGCTCCGCGCTGCAGAACGCAGCCTCGATCGCCAAGAACATCCTCACCACCGAGGCCATCGTGGCCGAGATCCCGGACAAGGACGGCGGCGCCGGAATGGGCGGCGGCATGCCCGACATGGGCGGCATGATGTAGCCGGACGCCCGCGCCGCAGCGCGCGGGCACCAGCACCATTGTCTCACCGAGGGCCCGGCCGACCGCCGGGCCCTCGGTGCGTCTACCTCTTGTCCGCGCGCAGAAGCCACTGCGTGCGCGAGGACGCGCCCGTGGGTAGGCCCCGACCATGGTCGCTTTCGACGCCGCCGACGCCCACGCCCGCCTCGACGCCCTGGCCCTCAGGGTGGAGGAGTGCCGCGCCGCGGTGCTCGTCGTGGAGGAGGGCGATCCCACCGCGCTGGAGCCGATGCTCGCCACGGTCGACGCGATGGCCGAGGACCTCGCCGTCCTCCGGGCGGCCCTCGGCGGCCCCGATCTGAGCTGAGTGCCGATGAGCGCCCACCCCCTGGGCGCTCATGGGCACTCGACGGTTTCGTAGCCTGTGGGAGTGGCCGTCACGCCCTTCACCCACCTGGTCACCTCGGAGGCCGAGCTGCGGCACGAGGACTATCCCGAGCCGCCGCCGCGCGCGTGGGAGAAGGAGATCGGCGCGCTGGACGAGCACTGCGTGGGCTTCCTCGAGCGCTCGCCGCTGGCGATGCTGGCCACCAGCGACGCCGACGGGCGCACCACCGTGACCCCCCGCGGCGGCCCGCCGGGCTTCGTCCGGGCGCTGGACTCCGAGCGTCTGGCCTGGGCCGACCTCCAGGGCAACCGGCGCGTCGACGCCTTCCGCCAGATCCTGCAGAACCCGCGGGTCGGGCTGCTCTTCCTGCTGCCGGGCCTGCGCGAGACGCTGCGGATCGACGGCACCGCCTACCTCACGCGCGACCCCGCGGTGCTCCGGGCGGTCGATCTCCCCGAGCGCACCGCGGACCTCGCCGTCGGCGTGCACGTGCGGGTCGCGTTCGTCCATTGCGGCAAGGCGCTCGTCCGCTCGCGTCTGTGGGAGCCCGAGAGCTGGCCGGAGCGTGAGGAGCTCCCTTCCGCCGCCGCGATGTACAAAGCCCACCGCGGCGAGCCCACGCCGGTCGAGGACTTGGATGCGCATATCGAGGAGAGCTACCGCCAGCGGCTGTGGTGACCGCCCGCGGCACGGTCCTCGCGCTGAACCGCTGGCCGGTCAAGTCGATGGGCGGCGAGCCCGTCGCGACGTTCGCCCTCGACCGCGACGGCGTCGCCGGCGATCGCGCTCACGTGCTCTACGATGTGCATCGTGGCGCCCCGAGGCAGCTCACCGCACGGCAGGTTCCCCGGCTGCTCGCCTGGGATGCGACGTACCCGAACTGGGACGGCACGGTGGGTCAGACAGCGCCCGCCACGCTCACCGCGCCCGACGGCACCCGGCACGCGTGGGACGCCCCCGAGCTCCCGGCCCGGCTGGCCGAGGACCTCGGGCGGCCCGTCACGCTGTGCGTCGACGCCCGCGGCCGGCCCGACCTGCGTGAATCGATCCTGGTCACCACCCGGGCCAGCCACGAGGCGCTCGAGCAGGAGCTCGGCCGTACGCTCGACCGGCGCCGCTGGCGCACGAACGTCCACGTCGAGCTCGACGCGCGCGCGTTCGCCGAGGAGCACTGGGAGGGCCGCACCCTGCGGATCGGCGAAGCTACCCTCGAGCTGCTGCACCCCTGCGCGCGCTGCGTGATCCCCGCGCGGGACCCGGACACGCAGGAGAAGGCCGCCGACCTCCTGCGTCACCTCACCCGTGCCCACGGCGGGCTGTTCGGCATCAACGCCCGCGCGCACGGCCCCGCCCGAATCCGCGTCGGCGACCCCGCGACGATCTTCTGAAGCGATCAGGGCAAGCCGTCGCGCTGAGACATAACCTGGGTGCTGCACATGCCGGCCGAGACGAAGACCACGGCGGAGGGGGCCACGGAGGCGTGGACGCTGCTGAACCGCCTGATGACGTCCCGCAAGAGCCACATGCTCGAGACCGCGGCGGCGTTGGAGCTGTCCGGGCCGCAGATGTGGGCGCTGCACCACCTCGAGCCCGACACGCCGCTGGCGATGAGCGCGCTGGCCGGGCTGCTGCACTGCGACAACTCAAACGTCACGGGCATCGTCGACCGCCTCGAGACCCGCGGGCTGGTGGAGCGCCGCTCCTCAGAGCACGACCGCCGGGTCAAGCACCTCGTCGTCACCGAGGCCGGCGCGAAGCTCCGCGAGCAGGTGGGAGCGAGGATGAACCGGGCGCCGCCGGGCTTCGAGCGCCTGACGCCCGACGAGCAGCAGCTCCTGGCGACGCTGCTGCGCAAGCTCGTCGACTCCTGAGGACTGATCACCCGACCGCGTCGCGCCCGCGCGGGCCCTCGCCGACGTACTTCGCCGTCGGCCGGATGAGCCGCCCCTCGCGCTTTTGCTCGAGGATGTGCGCGCTCCAGCCCGCGACGCGCGCGCAGGTGAACATCGGGGTGAACAGGTCGGCGGGAACCTCGGCCATGTCGAGGATGACCGCACTCCAGAACTCGACGTTGGTGGCCAGGACCCGGTCGGGCTTGCGCGCCTTGAGCTCGGCCAGGGCGGCCTGCTCGAGCGCTTCGGCGACCTCGAAGCGCGGCGAGCCGAGCTCGGAGGCCACGCGGCGCAGGACGCGGGCGCGCGGGTCCTCCGCGCGATATACGCGATGGCCGAAGCCCATGAGGCGCTCGCCGCGGTCCAGGGCATCTTTGACCCACCGCTCGGCGTCGCCGAGCTGCTCGACCCCCTCGATCATCTGGAGCACGCGCGAGGGGGCGCCTCCGTGCAACGGGCCGCTGAGCGCACCCACGGCGGCGGAGAGCGCCGCGGCGCAGTCGGCTCCCGTGGAGGTCACGATGCGCGCGGTGAACGTCGAGGCGTTCATCCCGTGCTCGGCGGCCGAGATCCAGTAGGCGTCGATCGCCTTGGCGTGTCTCGGGTCGACCTCGCCGCGCCAGCGCATCAAGAAGCGTCCGGCGATCGACTCCTGCCGGTCGATCTCCCGCTGCGGGACCGGGAGATGCCCGAGGCCCCGCGCCGACTGGGCGACGAACGACAACGCCTGCACGGAAGCGCGTGCGAGGTCCTCGCGCGCCGTCTCATCGGAGATGTCGATGACGGGCTGAAAGCCGTACTCGGGCGCGAGCATCGCCAGCGCCGCCTGCACGTCGACACGATGGTTTCCCGAGCGGACCAGCAGCGGGTGCGGCTGCGCGGGAGCCAGACCCGGCGCGAACGTGCCGTCGACGAGCAGGCCCCACACCTGCTCGTAGGGCACCTGGCCCACGAGCTCCTCGACGTTGACGCCGCGATAGCGCAGCGCCCCGCCCTCCCGGTCGGGCTCGGCGATGGTCGTGGCGAAGGCGACGACGCCCTCGAGGCCGGACTGGACGTCGCTCATGGCGGGAATCCTACTTTCGCCACCCGCGGCGACGGTGCGCGCTGCGGGCGGCGCCGGGCTCGTCGTGGCCGGTAGGTTCGCGCCATGTCCGCCGCCGCCGAGCTCCTCTTTCGCCCCGTGACCGAGCTCGCCGAGGCAGTGCGGGCGGGCGAGCTGTCCGCCCGCGAGCTCGTCCAGGCCTCGCTGGACCGCATCGAGGCGCTCAACCCGCAGATCAACGCGTTCGTCGACGTGTTCGCCGAGGAGGCCCTCGCCGAGGCCGACGCGATCAAGCCGGGCGATCCGCGGCCGTTCGCCGGCGTGCCGATCGCGATCAAGAACAACCGCGCGATCGCCGGCAGGCGCCTCACGTTCGCGGCGAACTTCCTCGGCGACTTCCTCGCGCCGATGGACGACCACGTCGTGACCCGCTTCAAGCGCGCGGGCTTCGTCATCGTGGGAACCACGACGCTGCCGGAGTACGGGATCCTGCCGTGCACCGAGACCGCGCGCTTCGGGCCGACGCGCAACCCGTGGGACCTGCAGCGCACTCCGGGCGGCTCGAGCGGCGGCTCCGGCGCGGCGGTAGCCAGCGGCATGGTGCCGATCGCCCACGCCAACGACGGCGGCGGCTCCGCCCGGATCCCGGCTGCCTGCAACGGCCTCGTCGGCCTCAAGCCCCAGCGCGGGCGGGTCTCCGTCGGGCCCGTTCAGGGGGAGAGCTTTCTCGTGCAGGACGGCATCCTCACGCGCTCGGTCGCGGAGACCGCGCGCGTGCTCGACCTCCTCCAGGGCTACGAGCTCGGCGACACGTCGTGGGCGGCGCCGCCGAGCGAGCCGTTCGCCGCTGTCGCCGCCCGCGCGCCCGGGAAGCTCCGCATCGCCCTTTCGACGGCTCCGCCGCTCGCCGACTCCCCCGTGGATCCGATCTGCCTCCAGGCCACCCGCGACGCGGGAATCCTCCTGGAGTCGCTGGGACACGAGGTCGTCGAGGTGACCGACCCGCCGTGGACGGCACCCGGCCTGCTGGAGCTCTTCACGGCCTGCTTCGGCCCGGCCGTCTGCACGCAGATCGCGTTCGGTGCGCTTCTGGCCGGCCGCGAGCCCACCCAGGAGGACATGGAGGGCCTCAGCTGGGCGATCTGGCAGACCTGCCAGGCGATCACCTCGGTCCAGGCGCAGCTCGCCACGCTGCAATTGCAGAGCTACGCCCGCCAGATCGTC
>Ga0136633_1002916_pt1 | contig 11498 bp, 10 predicted proteins | sample AntDrymeUQ832206_2_FD_105494 | JGI IMG/M metagenome (GOLD analysis project Ga0136633, IMG submission 105494) | Polar desert sand microbial communities from Dry Valleys, Antarctica - metaG UQ83 (22.06) | ecosystem: Environmental > Terrestrial > Soil > Desert | place: Antarctica: Dry Valley...
GAGCCGGGTCCGGTCGCGGCGCTGCTCGAGCATCCCGACGCGTACGTCGAGCTGATCGCGGACGGGGTCCACGTGCACCCGGCGATGATCGGGCTGGCCGCTGCGGCCAAGCCCCAGCACACCGTCCTCGTGACCGACGCCATGGCGGCGGCGGCCGCGCAGGATGGTGACTACCGGCTCGGGTCGCTGGTGGTGGAGGTCCGCGACGGTGTTGCGCGGCTGCCGGGTGGCGGAGCCATCGCCGGGTCGACCGCCACGATGGCGACCGCCGTCCAGCACGCCGTACGTGCCGGGCTCAGCCTCGAGGACGCCGTACGCGCGGCGACCGCCACGCCGGCCGCCCTCCACGGCCTGACCCGGGTCGGGACACTGCGCCCCGGAACCGATGCCGACCTGGTGGTCCTCGACGACGACCTCGCCGTACAGCGGGTGATGCGACACGGCGACTGGATCCCCTCCTGACCCAAGGTTGAGTCGCCACAGAATCCGGTCGAGTCGCCATGAAATCTGGCCCGAGGGGACGCGCGCCCACAACTCAACCCGAATAGGTGGCGACTCAACCCGAATATGTGGCGACTCGACCTGGGGGTGGGAGGGACGGCCTACTGGAGACCGCTCCAGATCTGGTCGCCGCGCGCGTGGTCGCCCAGACCCCGGGTCACGTACGCCGCCGCGTACCGGCCAGCGAAAGACCACCAGGCAGTGCAGCCGCCGGCGCCGCCCATGCCCAGGTCGTCGCCGTCGACCTGGAAGCCCAGCGTCCACGACACCTCGCTGTCGAGCAGCAGATCGTGGCCGCGGGCCTGGGTGCTGACGTAGGCCGAGTGGAGCTCCGGCCCGAGCCGGTCGATGACGGGACCGTCGGGATCCATCAGGTCGGCGTAGAAGCGTGCGAGCCCACGTGCGCTGGCGTGCAGCGCGATCGCCGGGAAGCTGCAGGTGCGGAATCGTTCTGAGTTGAGGACGGTCGGGTCGAGCAGCCCGGGCGGCCGACCGAGTGCCGGACCCCAGCGCGGGTCCTCGGTGTACACCTCCGGCCAGCCATCCAGCGCGACCACGTCGGCGACTCGGCCCAGGTCGGTCGGCGCGACCCGGAGGTGGACGTCCCAGCCGTGCTCGGCCGCGATCCGGCCGAACCGGTCGGCCAGGTCCGCCCCGGTGGCGTGACGCACCAGCGCATCGCAGAGGTGGCCGTAGGTCAGAGCGTGCTCGGCCACGGCAACGCCGGGGACGTGGTCGGGCGTGGTGTCGGCGAGCAGTGCGGTCAGCCGCTCGAGGTCGTCGAAGGGAACCCCGGACGCCGCCGGCGGGAAGACCGGTACGCCGGCCGCGTGGCTCAGCACCTGCCGGACCGTCGTCCCCTCCTTGCCGTGCCGGGCGTAGTCCGGCCACACCTCGGCCACTCGCTGGTCGAGGCCGAGGTGCCCGGCGGCGACCACGTCGAGGACGGTCAGCGCAGCGAACGGCTTGGCGACCGAGTACGTCATCACCAGCGTGTCCGGCGTCCACGGTCGACCGCCGCCGCGGGTACCGGTCACGTGGTCGACCACCATCTCGCCGTCCTGGACGACACATACGGCGCCCCCCGGTTCCCTGCCCGACGTGTGCCAGCGGTCGAGCAGGACCTCGATGCTGACGGTCATCTGCCCCTCCCTGGTGCCACCGAGACCTCAGCCGAACGCGGCAGCGACCACCTCGCGCGCCTCATCCTGCACCCGGGCGAGGTGTTCTGGCCCGCGAAACGACTCGGCGTAGATCTTGTAGACGTCCTCGGTGCCCGAGGGGCGGGCCGCGAACCAGGCGTTCTCCGTGGTCACCTTGAGGCCACCGATCCGGGCCCCGTTGCCCGGCGCCTCGGTCAGCCGGTCGACGATCAGCTCTCCAGCCAGGGTCGTGGCGGTGACGTCGTGGGGGGAGAGGGCGGCCAGCGTGGCCTTCTGATCACGGGAGGCGGGCGCGTCGACCCGCGCGTACGCCGGATCGCCGTGCTCGGCCACCAGGTCGGCGTAGTGCTGGGAGGGGGTCTTGCTGGTCGTGGCCAGGATCTCGGAGGCGAGCAGCGCCAGGATCAGGCCGTCCTTGTCGGTCGTCCAGGCGGTGCCGTCCTTGCGCAGGAACGAGGCACCGGCGGACTCCTCACCGCCGAAGCCGAACGAGCCGTCGAGCAGACCGGGCACGAACCACTTGAAGCCGACCGGCACTTCCACCATCGGTTTTCCGAGCGATGCGGCCACCCGATCGATCATCGAGCTCGACACCAAGGTCTTGCCGATCCGCGCGGTCTCCGGCCACCCTGGGCGGGCACCGCCGAACAGGTAGCCGATCGCGACCGCGAGGTAGTGGTTGGGATTCATCAGCCCCGCGTCGGGCGTGACGATGCCGTGGCGGTCGGCGTCGGCGTCGTTGCCGGTCGCGATGTCGTAATCGTCCTTGCGACCGATCAGCGACGCCATGGCGTAGGGGGAGGAGCAGTCCATCCGGATCTTCGCGTCCCAGTCGAGGGTCATGAAGCGCCAGGTCGGGTCGACCTCGGGGTTGACGACGATCAGGTCGAGGCCGTGCCGCTCTGCGATCTCGCCCCAGTAGTCGACGCTGGCGCCGCCCAGCGGGTCGGCTCCGATCCTGACTCCGGCATCGCGGATCGCGTCGAGGTCGAGCACCTGCGGAAGGTCGTCGACGTACGCCGCCATGAAGTCGTAGTGCCCGGCGCCCGAGACGTCGGCGACCCGGCGGACCTCGCCCAGCCCGGTGCGGATCAGCTCGTTGGCCCGCGCCGCGATACGGGTCGTCGCGTCGGAGTCGGCGGGGCCGCCATGGGGCGGGTTGTACTTGAAGCCACCGTCGCTGGGCGGGTTGTGGGACGGCGTCACCACGATGCCGTCGGCGAGTCCACTGCCAGACGTGCGGCCCCCGTTCGCGCGCAGGATCGCGTGGGAGACCGCCGGCGTCGGCGTGAAGCCGTTGCGACTGTCGACCAGCACGCGAACGTCGTTCGCGAGCAGCACCTCGAGAGCCGATCGCCACGCCGGCTCGGACAGCGCGTGGGTGTCGCGGCCGAGGAACAGCGGTCCGTCGTAGCCCTGGCTGGCGCGGTAGTCGCAGATGGCCTGGGTCGTGGCGAGGATGTGGTGCTCGTTGAACGAGGTCCTCAGCGACGTACCCCGATGGCCGCTGGTGCCGAAGGCGACCTGCTGGTCGACGTCCTCGGGATCGGGCACCCGCTCGTGATAGGCCGCGAGCAACGCCGCGACGTCGACGAGGTCAGCAGCGGTGGCGGGTGTGCCCGCACGAGGGTCGACCATGGCCCCATCATGCCGCGCGTTCCGGGTTTGGTCCCGCCCGACCGTCGGCAGCGACTCCTTCCGCACGGGCCCGGCGCCGGCTCCGTACCGCCAAACTAGGGTGGCGAGGGTGATCGATGAAGGGCTGCGCACGGTCGTGGACGGCGATGTCGTCGTGGTCCGGATGCCGGACCCGGGGGGTACGGCCGCGAAGGTCCGGCTCTGGTCCGACCTCGAGCTCGGCGACACCGCGTTCGACGAGGTCGAGGGTGGCTGGGAGTTGCGGCTGACCGACCTCCCGGTCGACCGGCTCGAGTACCTCCTCGACGTCGACGGCGACCTCGCTCCCGATCCCACCAACCCGCAGACGGTCGACGGAGCCTTCGGTGTCCATTCCTGGGTGGCGCTCGACGGTTACCGCCCGCCCGCCTGGTTGGACGCGCCCAAGGTGAGCGGTGACTCCCACGAGATGCAGGTTGGCGACGTTGACCTGGTGGTGTGGGAACCGCCCGGCGCGGGCCACCTCCTGCTTGCCCATGACGGCCCGGAGATGACGGCGTACGGCGGTCTGCTCGACTTCGTCGCCGCCGCGATCGCCTCCGGCGCAATCCCGCCGACGCGGGTCGCGCTGCTCGACCCCGGCCCCCGCAACCTGCGCTACTCCGCCAACCCGGAGTACGCCGCCACGCTGAGCGACGAGGTCGTGCCGGCACTGCTCGACGCGGCGCCGACCGTCGCCCACCCGGTGCTGATCGGGCAGAGCCTCGGCGGCGTCGCCGCCCTGCACGCCGCCTGGACCAGTCCGCGCGTGTACGCCGGGCTGCTGATCCAGTCCGGCTCCTTCTTCACTTCTGAGCTCGACTCGCAAGAGGCGGACTTCGAGTGCTGGGACGAGGTGACCGGGTTCGTCGCGAGCCTGCTCGCGGCGACGCAGGCGGCACCAGACGCACCAGCGGTCGCGATGACCTGCGGCTCCGCGGAGGAGAACCTCGCCAACAACCGGCTGATGTTCGACCACCTGCTCAGTACCGGCCTCGACGTGACCTGGGGGGAGACTCGGCAGGCCCACACCTGGACCTGCTGGCGCGACCTGCTCGACCCGCACCTGACCGACCTCCTGCGACGGGTCTGGACATGAGCGACCGCGCCCAGTGGGAGCTCGAGATGCCGGGACTCGACCGGGCCGGCAGCGTGATCCGCTACGGCCACTGGGGTCGACCGGTCGTGGTGTTCCCCAGCGAACAGGGCCGGGCCTGGGACTACGAGAACAACGGCATGGTCGACGCGGTCGGCGACCTGATCGACGCGGGCCGGATCAAGCTGTACTGCGTCGACTCGGTCGACGACCGGAGCTGGTCTGACCGAGGGCTGCCGCTGGAGGAGCGGGCGCAGCTGCACCGCGCCTACGAGTCGTGGATCACCGACCGCGTCGTCCCGCTCATCGACCACGACTCGCCGGATCGGGGCGAGCTGGTGGTCACCGGCTGCAGTCTGGGCGCCTTCCACGCGCTGCAGCTCGCGCTCACCCGCGCGGATCTCTTCCCGTTGGCGATCTGTCAGTCCGGCAACTACGACCCGTCGGCGTGGCACGCGTGGGGCGACCGCGGCGACGCGGCGTACTTCACCAACCCCGTCGACTACGTCCCGCGCCTCCACGGCGACCACCTCGACTGGTTGCGCGACCGGCTTCACGTGGTGGTGACTGTCGGCGAGGGACCGTGGGAGACCCACCCGACCGGCTCGCTGCCCAGTGCGCGGCACCTGGCCGGCCTGCTCGCCGAGCGGGGGATCTCCCACGAGCTCGACATCTGGGGCCACGACTCCGCCCACGACTGGCCCTGGTGGCAGCGCCAGCTCGCCCACCACCTGCCCAGGTTCTGCTGACCGGAAGGAACGAGATGACCGACCACCTGATCGGACTGCTGCTCGGCGCGGAGGAGGACTGGCCGCGTGCCTTCGAGGCGATCCTGCGACGCGTGGGACCCGTGACCGCGGACGGTGAGCATCACACCGTCTCCAGCGAGCGGCTCACCATCGAGCCGTTCGACCTCACCGACCCGGTGCGCACCGACCTCGTCATTGACCGGCTCGCCTACTGGTACTACCACCCGCGCGAGTGGCTGAAGAAGTCGGCGCTGATCAACGGCAGCTACCTGCTCAACAGTCCGTTCACGTTCCAGTCGATGGAGAAGCACAGCGCCTACTGCGCGATGCTGCGGCTCGGGCTCAAGGTCCCCACCACGATCCTGGTGCCCTACAAGAACCCGGTCGACAACGTCCGCTGGGCCTACACCGCCGAGAAGTACAACCAGTCCTTCGACCTCGACGCGATCGCCGATTCCCTGGGCTACCCGCTCTACATGAAGCCATTCGACGGCGGCGGCTGGCGCGGCGTCTCCCGGATCAACGACCGCGGCGACCTCCACCGCGCCTACGACGAGTCCGGCGAGATGCTGATGCACCTCCAGGCGACCGTCGAGTACGAGCACTTCGCGCGGGCGCTCTCGATCGGTCCCGAGACGATGGTGATGGACTTCCGGCCCGACCAGCCGATGCACCGGAGGTACGCCGTCAGTCACAACTTCCTGTCGGAGAAGGCCGGCGCCGAGACGGCAGCGATCAGCCGGATCGTCAACGCCTTCTTCCGCTGGGAGTTCAACTCCGCGGAGATGCTGGTCACCGGTGACGAGGTGTACCCGATCGACTACGCCAACGCCTGTCCCGACGTCGCGGTCACCAGCCTCCACTACTACTTCCCGTGGGCGATCACGGCGCTGGTGCGGTGGTCGGTCTACTGCGTCGTCACCGGCCGCCGCAGCAACGTCGACCTCGAGACCAGCCGCTACTTCGACATCGCCGACTCCGACCGGACCTACGACGAGAAGCTGGCGGCCTACCTGGAGCTGGCCGATGCCCACTTCGAGACCGACCGCTATCGGGAGTGGTGCGCGGAGAACCTGTCCCACCTCGAGGAGCAGGTCCACGACTGGGTGACGTCCGAGGAGTTCGACCGGCTGCTGCGTGACACCGTCGCTGCGACGTACCCGCCGCACGAGCACGACGAGTTCCTCTCCTACTTCCGTGGCCTGATCGGGCTCTGGGCCGAGCAGAACACCCCCAGCTGACCGCGGATCAGGGGTAGTCGAGGGCCACGGCGCGCTCGCTGAGCTCCCACAGCGCCTGCTGCGCCTGCTCGTCGCGCGCCAGCGAAGTGCAGCCCACCAGTCGCGGTGCGCCGCGGGCCTCAGCGGCACCGCTCGGGCCGCAGTAGGTGCTGCCCGGCAGGTCGTCGGTCGCCGCCATCAGCAGCGGGAGCGCCCCGGCCGCCGCGGACTGCGAGATCGCCCGGTTGGCAGCATGGAGGATCGAAGCGACCGGCCCGCCGAGACCCCCGGCCTGGCCGTTGACGACCAGATGGGTGCCGGCGTAGCCGGGGTGGGCGGCCAGCGCCTTGACCGGCAGGCCCGCGGCACGGCAGCGACGGTCGAGCTCGAAGGTGAAGAGCAGGTTGGCCAGCTTGGAGCGGGCGTACGCCGGCCAGCGCCGGTAGCGACCGGTCTGGCTGCGCGGGTCCTCCAGCGGTGGCCGCCTCGCCACCCGGTGCATCTGGGACGACACCGCCACAACCCGGCCGTCACCACTGGCGACCAGCTGCGGCAGCAGCAACCCGGTCAGCAGGAACGGGCCGAGGTGGTTGGTCGCGAGCTGCAGCTCGAAGCCGTCCGGGGTCCGCTTCTCCGGCGTCGCCATCACGCCGGCGTTGTTCACCAGGCAGTGGATCGGGCCGACGGCACCGGCATGGGCCGCCGCCCGGCGTACGGACGAGAGGTCCGCGAGGTCGACCACCAGTCGTGAGAGCTCGGCCGTGGGGACCTCGTCGGTGATCTGGCGCTCGGCGTCGGCGACCTTGTCGTCCGAGCGGCCGGCGAGCACCACCCGGGCACCTCGCCGGGCGAGCTCGAGGGCGGTGTGGAACCCGAGCCCGCCGGCGGTGCAGCCGGTGACCAGGACGGTCCGCCCGCTCTGGTCGGGCATGTCGTCGACGTGCCAGTCGCGGCTCATGGCGTCACCGCGAGACCGGCAACGATGCGCTGTCCCAGCGAGAGGTCGCCGTCGATCCGGACCGCGTCGTTCTCCGGAGCACGTCGTCCGCCGGCCAGCTCGATGAAGCAGGCGCGGCTCATGGCGAGCCGGACGATCGGATCGACCGGTGGCTCGGGGAGCTGCTCGCCGCGGCCGCGGTCGTTGACCGTGCAGGCGTACGGCGCATGGCCCTCAATCTCGAGCACGACGGTCGTGCCGGCGGGTGCTCCGACCTTCTTGGCCACCACGAAGCCCAGGCTCTCGGCGAGGTAGTCGGCCGAGTGGATCCCGGCGGGGCCGTCCAGGTTGCCGGGCCGCCCGACCGCACGGCGTAGGTCCTGCTCGTGCATCCAGATGTCCAACGGGCGGTTGCGCAGCAGCTTCTCGGTCGACCAGCCGAGCATTCCGAACAGTCTGGGCGCGCTCGCCGTCGGATCGGTGGGCGGGTCTGTCAGCAGTGCGGTGTGACGCGTCGTGGCGGAGGAGCGGATCTCGTTGATCAGCTCGTCGGGCGACCGGTCGCGCCGGGCGACCACGCCCTGCTCGGTGAACGCGCCCATCGGGCTGCGCACGTGGTCGGGCTCGCCGATCTCCACCTCGTGGTGCGGGGCGCCGGCGAGCAGCGACTCGAGATGGGCGGCGTGGGCGGCGACGGCCTTGACGTCCCAACCCGGAAGGTCGGTGGGCGTCGACCACTCCTCGTCGGGGAGCTGCTCCAGGAGCGTGGTCAAGTCGTCGACCGCTTGCCACCAGAGCTCGACGTAGCCGATCAGCTGCTCGGCATCGTGCGGGGCTTGGCTCATGGCCGGAGCCTAATCATGCGCCGTGACGCAACGCACGGCGGTGAGGATTCATGGGACGGACGGTGTCGGTGGGAGGATGAAACCGTTGTGGCACGGGCGTTTCGCCCCGCCGCACTTCTCTTGAAACCCGGTGTGGTGCGCGGACGGAACCGCGCGGAGACCAGTGATCGGGTGCCCGGAGTCGTCATTCCGCACCCGAACCGAAAGCATCTCTGTGACTTCTGCTGCCCCTGCCTACTCGTTCTCCGAGCTCCCCGCCGCGCTGACCGCCGCGCTCGCCGAGGTCGGCATCACCGACCCGACGCCGGTGCAGGCCGCGGTCATCCCTGACGCGATGAGCGGGTCCGACGTGCTCGCCCGCGCCCGCACCGGCTCCGGCAAGACCCTCGCGTTCGGCATCCCGCTGCTGGCCCGGCTCGCCGGCGCCCGTAGCCGCCCCTGCCGCCCGCGCGCCGTCGTGATCGTGCCGACCCGCGAGCTCGCCAACCAGGTGAGCAGCGCGCTCCAGCCGCTGGCGCGAGCGCTCAATCTCCGGCTCACCACGGTCTACGGCGGCATGCCCTACGACCGTCAGAAGCGCCAGCTGCGCCAGGGCACCGACCTCGTGGTCGCGACCCCCGGTCGCCTCGAGGACCTCATCGAGCGCGGATTCCTCTCCTTCGACGACATCGCGGTGACGGTCCTCGACGAGGCCGACCACCTCTGCGACCTCGGCTTCTACCCGGCCATCGACAAGCTGGTCCGCCGGACCCCCGCCGGCAGTCAGCGGATGCTGCTCTCGGCGACGCTCGACGGTGACGTCGACCGGCTGGTCCGCAGCCACCTGTGCACTCCGCGGATCCACGAGCTCGACCCGAACGCCGGTGCGGTCACCACGATGACCCACCACACGATGGTCGTCGGCGGTTTCCGCGACAAGGTCGACGCCACCCAGCAGCTGATCGCCGCCAACGGCCAGTCGATCGTCTTCACCCGCACCCGCGACGGCGCCGTCGAGTTGGCCGAGGCGCTCACCGCCGCCGGCGTCCAGGCCGTCGACCTCCACGGCAACCTGTCCCAGCGGGTCCGAGAGCGCAACCTCCAGCGCTTCACCCGCGGCCAGGCGCAGGCGGTGGTCGCCACCGATGTCGCCGCCCGCGGCATCCACGTCGACGACGTCTCACTGGTCATCCACTTCGACGCCGCCACCGACGCCAAGGCCTACCTGCACCGCTCGGGCCGCACGGCTCGCGCCGGCGCCGAGGGGTGCGTGATCACCCTGACCACGCCCAAGTTCGCCAGCCAGGTGGTGAGCCAGCAGCGCGACGCCAAGGTCGTCGTGCTCCACCACGACCTGCGCTCGGCCCCGAAGCCGATGACCGCCGAGGCGCTCGCCAAGGCGGGATCCACGACGCCGGCCGCGTCGTCGCGTGGTGGCGGACGGACGTCGTACGCCGGAAAGCGTCCGCACTCCTCCCACGGGGGCCCCAGTGGCCGGGGTGGCTACCAGGGGAAGCGCAGCCCGCGTCCGGACACCCGTCGTCAGACGTGGGACAAGCCCGCGAAGGCCTCCCGCTGACGCGAGCGCCCTCAGGGCGTTGAGAGCCGCCGCAGCACGTCGGTGAGTTCGTCCAGGTGGGCCGACTGCTCCGGCGGCAGCGCCGCCAGGTCGGTCGCCGCCAGCCGTCGATAGACCGCGGCCATCGCGGCGAACAGCTCGCCGGACGCGCCGGCGGCTGCCTGCGTGGCCGCGATCTGCTCCATCTCACCCACGAACCGGTGCGCCTTGCTGGTCGCGACCCCGATCCGTCGGGCGATGGTCGCCACCTGCTCGGGGTGTTCCTCGGCCAGGTCGACGAGGACGATGTCCAGCACGCCGAGGGCGTGTGCGGTCTGGAGTGCCTGTGCCCAGATGGCCGTGGTGCCCTTGTAGACCGACGCCGTGCACATCTTCACCGCCGAGGCGGTCCCGATCTCGTCTCCGACCACCCGGGTGCGGATCCCGTCGGCCTGGAGGGTCGCGAGCACGTCGGCCCGCCCGCCGCTCAGGTAGACCATCGTGTCGCCGCCGGGCCGCGGTGGACCGCCACTGATCGACCCGTCGACGAGAGCGAAGCCGGCGCCACGCGCGCGGGTGTCGAGCGTGGCCATCGTGTCCGGCGACACGGCGTTGAGGTCGACCAGCAGCGGACGCGCGTCCCCGGCCGCTGCGATCACGTCGTCCAGCACCCGGGTCGCCGCCGCGGGCGGGCACACGCTCACCACGACGTTTGCCGCGGCGACGACGTCGGCCAGCGAGGGCAGCAGCTCCAGGCCGTGGGCCAGCTCACGGGTCCGTGCCGAACGGCCGTCGACCGTGGCCACGACCCGCGCGCCACCCGCGGCCCACGCCCGACCCAGCGCCGATCCCATGGCGCCCGGTGACACGATCCCGACCGTCGTCATCGGGTCAGCCTAGGTGTTCGGTCTGGGGGGCGGCCGGGATGAGCGTCAGAGCTGGCGGCGCTCCTCGACGTGCGTGGTCTTCGACCGCTGCTGGTTCATGATCAGCGCCAACACCAGCGCCAGGACGCCTGCGATGACGCAGATCCAGCCGATGGTCTGCGCGTCGACGGCGGACGTGATCGACTCGGGGAGGTCGATGGCCTCGAGCACGAGGATCAGACCGAAGACGAGCAAGAGGATTCCAACACCGATTCCCATGGGAACTCCTTCGTGGTGGACGGGGGACTTGAGATCAGGTTACGGGTACAGCCTCAGAAACTGGCCTCGTCGAGGTCCATCAGCGCCAGGTCGATGCCCTCGGCGATGCGGCGCTCGGCGGTGATCTTGGGCAGGTTGTGCTGGGCGAAGAACTGCGCCGCCGCCACCTTGCCCTCGTAGAACCGCTGGTCCTTCTCGGAGACGTCCCCGGACAACTTGGTCAGCGCGACCTCGGCACCGCGCAGCAACAGCCAGGCGCACACGACATCGCCGAGCACCATCAGCAGCCGGGTCGTGTTGAGGCCGACCTTGTAGATGTTGCGCAGCTCCCCGCCCTCGGCGGACGCATCGGCCGACATCAGGTCGTTGATCATGTGCCCGACGATCGCGTTCGCGTCCTCGAGCGCGGTCGCGAGCAGCGCCCGCTCGGTCTTGAGTCGACCGTTGCCGGCTTCGCCGGCGATGAAGCCCTCGATCTCCTTGGCCAGGTGGCCCAGGGCGCGGCCCTGGTCCTTGACGATCTTTCGGAAGAAGAAGTCCTGGCCCTGGATCGCGGTGGTGCCCTCGTAGAGGGTGTCGATCTTGGCGTCGCGCACGTACTGCTCGATCGGGTACTCGGTCAGGAAGCCCGAACCGCCCAGGGTCTGCA
>Ga0136633_1002918_pt1 | contig 11489 bp, 13 predicted proteins | sample AntDrymeUQ832206_2_FD_105494 | JGI IMG/M metagenome (GOLD analysis project Ga0136633, IMG submission 105494) | Polar desert sand microbial communities from Dry Valleys, Antarctica - metaG UQ83 (22.06) | ecosystem: Environmental > Terrestrial > Soil > Desert | place: Antarctica: Dry Valley...
CGGCCTCGGCGAGCGCCGAGACGAGACCGAAGCCGAAGTCCAAGAAGGCGTCCGGAGCGAAGGCGAAGCCCGGGTCGAAGCCCAAGGCGAAGGCCGGCTCGAAGGCGGGCGCCAAGGCCGCCACCGAAGCCGGCTCGAAGGCGACCGCGAAGCCGGACGCCGCAGCGTCGAAACAGACCGCCAGGTCGCGCGACGCCGCAGCCTCGAAGGCGAGCGCGAAGCCGGCCGGTGCAGCGGCCTCCAAGGCAACCGCCAGGGCCGCGGCCGCCGAGCCGCGCAGCGCGGTGACCGCCGGCGCCGAGGGCCTCGGGGCCGGCGCCGAGTCCACCGCGACCGCCTCGCCCGTCGCCGCCGGCCGCCAACCCGTGCAGCCGCAGCCGGCTCCGGAGCGCAAGGTTCCCGCCGCGGGCTACGCCGCGCCGTCGGGTCGCGCGGACGACGAGGAGGCCTCGCCGGTCGCCGACCTGGTCGCGACGACGGTGCTCGCCGCGAGCGAGCTCGCCCAGATCGGCATCGACGTCGGCCGTGCCGCCATACGGTCGATGATCGAACGCCTGCCCAAGCCCTGAGGGTCCGCGACTGAGCAGGCGCGAGGGTTGGTGCCGACTCGCGGATGCCGGAGGGCGCGCGCGAGCCAGGCGGGCCCCAGCCCGTCGAGCATCGCGGCTGGGCTGTGTGGCGCCGCGAGACGGCGGCAACCCCGCAGCTGCTCGGTCGCGGGCCCTGGAGGATCGTCTGCCCGCCGTCAAACAGGCATCCGCCGGCGCGATCGGCGTCCGACGTCCGCCGCGATCGGCTGTGCGCGGGTCGTCGCGCCCGCGCCGCGCCGGCCGCGGCGAGCCCGCGGGCGACGGCGAGCCCGCGGGTGACGGCGGGTACGGTGTGACGATGGCCCGGCTCGTCGCCACGCTTGTCGCCGCCACGGTCGCGCTCGCGCTCGCCTGGCGTGCGGGCCTGGGCCGGCGGCTGAGGCGCTCGCAGCCCGTCGCGCGGGCGGTCGTCGCCGAGCCCGACGACCACACGACGATGGACGCCGGCGGGGCGGTGCGCTCCGTTCAGGCCGCCGACCTGACGATGCCGGCGGCCACGGCGGACGAGATCTGGACGCCGATGCACCTCGAGCGCCTCGCACGGACCTACTGGCGCTTTCTGTCGCGCTGCACGCTCGGCCTGGTCCGCGTGCTGTACGACTCCGACGGCCGCGAGATCGTGCTGCTGACGCGCCCGTTCGTGCTGCTGCGCTTCCGGGCTCCCGAGTACGCGATGGACGCCGAGCGCGGCATCGTGCGCTGGCGCATCGACCGTGGCGTGCTGGTCTCGCGCGCGGCGCACGGTGGCGACGGCTGGCTGCAGATCGACGTGCGCCGCTGCCCGCCGGTCGACGCCGGCACGGCGCGTCTGCACATCGAGGTCGAGGTGTCGAACTTCTACCCGGCGCTCGCGAGCGCGATCGCGCGCTGGTTCTACTCCGCGACGCAGTCGCGCATCCACGTGATCGTCACGCACGGATTCCTGCGCTCACTCGCGCGACTGGACCTCGCGCCGTCGGTCGCCGGGCGCTACGCCACGCCGACCGACATCTCCGAGGTGCCCGACCCGCAGCCGGCGCCGCCGCGCGCGCAGGCGCTGGCTTGAGCGGAGAGACGATCGACGGCGCGACGGTGCGCCTGCAGCCGGTCGCGCGCGCCGTCGCTTTCGCGCTGCTGGCCGGCAGGCAGCCTGACTGGCTGAGGTTCGCCGCCGGCTACCCGTCGGAGTTCTCGCTGGAGGTCATGGACCTGCTCGCCGGTGCGCGGAGCGCCGAAGCGGGCGCGAGGTTCACGCCCTGGTTCGTTACGCGCAAGGACAACGGCCTCGTCGTCGGCGAGATGGGCTACGGCCTCGACGAACCATCTGCAACGGCGACGCTCGGCTACTCGATCGTCGAGCCGAGCTGGGGCCTGGGCTATGCGACCGACGGCCTGCGCGCGCTACTCGAGCACCTGCACGGCGACCCGCGCGTCCACCGGATGCAGGCGCGCACGCCGGTCGATCACACCGCCAGCCGGAGGGTCATGGAGAAGGCGGGGATGGAGCTCTGCGACCACCAGCTCGAGGAGATCGACGGCCAGCTCGTCGATCTCGCCGTCTACGAGCTGGCCTCCCGCTGACGCCTCAGACCAGACCCGCCGGCCGCACGCGAGGGGCGTGCGGCCGGCCGGGGTCGTGGGTCAGGCGCCGTGGGGCCGCGAGTGCGTGCCCGGGAGGTGCATGTGCATGCCCGCGAGCATCCGCGGCACGCACATCAGCGCCGCGATCCCGACGAGCACGTAGATCACGTCCGCGAACGTGCCGGTTCCGAAGAGCTCGGCCACGACATTCGTGTCGAACAGCGCGATGACGGCCCAGTTCAGGCCGCCGATGATGAGCAGGGCGATCCACAGGGGATCGAGCCGCTTGAGGAGTTCCATCACGCCTCCTTGATTGACGCGACGGGGTTGGACGGGACGTGGCTATGTACACCGCGTCCCGCAGGAGGTTTCACGCCCGCGGCGCGGGTCTCAGATCGTGCCGGGAGGCTTGCGCCGGCGCTCGGTCTCGCCGGTGCGCCGGGCCGCGCCGGCGAGCATCAGCACGCTGCCCGCGAACGCCGCGTACCACCCCCAGCCGAGCTCGATCTGAGCGGGCGGCTCGCCCGGCCGATCGATCGCTCCGACGTACAGCACGAGCCCCACCGCGAAGATCGCCAGCACGGCCGTCAGCTCGCCGCGCGCCCACGACAGCTCGTGGTCGCGGACGATGATGTAGGCGAGCACGAACGGTGCGATCGCGACGGCCAGCAGCAGCCAGCGCAGGAACGCGTGGACGTCCCACGCGCTGCGGGCGCCGAGCCCCTCGTACCCGGCGATCGACCCCAGCCGGCTGACCACGTCGTACCACGGGGCGAACAGCCCGCCCGCGAGCAGCAGGCCGCCGGCCATCGCGACCAGCTCGCTGCGGCTCAGGCGCCCCATCACGTGCCGGTCGACTCGGCCACGGCGACAAGCTGCTCGAGTGTCCACGGCCCCTGCCCGGTCAGGCGCAGGTGCAGCCCATCCTGCTCCCAGGCGAGCTCGTGGACGGGTCGCAGCTCGGCCTCGGCCTCGCCGAGCGGCGCCTCGCGGTGCGCGTAGCGTCCATACGGCGCCGGCGCGGGCAGCCCGCGCTCGGGCGGCGGCGCCTGCAGACCCGCGTAGAGCGTCAGCCGCCCGGGCGTGCCCGTGCGGGTCGCGTCGAGGTTCCATTCGACCTGCACGGCGTGCGGCCCGGCCGCGACGACCTCGACCCAGCGCGTCAGCGGCAGCACGATCTGTGGCAGCGGGACGCGGCGCCCGAGGTGCGCGTCTGCCGCGGCGATGCCCTCCAGCGGGTCGCGCTCCTCCATGCAGGCGATCGTACGCCGCCCGGGTATCGCAAGGGCGGCGCGGTCCGGCGGCGCGGAGCGCACGCGTTCAACTGCCGATGCGATAGCGCGCAAACAGCTCTCCGTCATGCGCGAGCAGCCACTCCAGGCGCGCGTCGAGCGGCTCGTCCAACGGCGCGGGGCCGATGATCGTCAGCGCTCCGGCGCCGCCGGCAAGCTTCGGCACGGTCGTCAGGAAGAGCTCGTCCACGAACCCGGCCGACAGCAGCGACGCGTTCAGCAGCGGGCCGCCCTCGCACAGGATCGAGCGCACACCGTGCTCGGAGCGCAGCGCCGCGAGCGCTCCCGCGAGGTCGACGGGCTCCGCGCGCAGGTACGCGACGCGCGCCGCGCAACCGTCGAGCGAGTCGCCCGACGCGGTGACGACGACGACGCGCGAGCCGGGGTCCTGCAGCAGCGGCAGGTCGGTCGGCAGGTCGAGGCGACCGCTGACGACGATCGCCAGCGGATCGGCGGCGAGGCCGGCCGCGACGCGCTGCCCGCGACGATGCGGGTCGCGCACGAGGCGCCCGTAGCGCTCCGTGCGCAGCGTGCCGGCGCCGACCATCACGGCGTCGACGCGCGTGCGCAGCGCGTGGAAGACCTGGCGATCGGCGACACTCGAGATCGGCGCCGTGCGGCCCTCGACGCTCGCGCGCCCGTCGATCGTGGCGACCATGTTCAGCGCGACGTACGGCCGGCCCGGCGGAGCGCTCGCGGCGAAGTCGAGCCCTGCGGCGGCGTCGTCGGCCGTCAGCTCGCCCGCGGCCGGCAGCAGCCGCCGCAGCGTGACGAGCGGCTCGTTGCGCTGCGCCGTCACGCCTGGTGGCCCGGCTCGATGTGCCGCACGTCGTCGAAGTACAGCAGCTCGCCGGGCCCGTGGCCGGCCGCGACGGGCAGCGTGCGGTTTTTGCGCGACAGGCAGGCCAGGAAGCGGCCCTGATGCACGCTCGTCTGCGTCGCGAAGCCGATCATGCAGCCCCCGCGCCGGTCGCCGACCGCGGTCGTGACGATGAACATCGGGAAGTTCAGCTCGTACGTCAGCTTCGTGAAGATCTGTGCCACCGTGTCCACGAGCGCGACGTACCCGGTGTGGCATGCTCGGAGTAGTGGGTAGCCATGGGGACCTAGTGAGCGAGCGGATGATCGGCGTCGACGTCGGCGGCACGAAGATCTCCGTGGCCGCCCTCGAGAGCTCGGTGCTCGGCGAGCCGCACGTCGTCCCGACCGACACGCGCTCGGGCGCGCACCTGCTCGACCAGCTGACCGCGGCGATCGGTGAGTTGGGGTCGGCCGACGCGGTCGGCGTCGCGGTCCCGTCGGTCGTCGACTTCGCGACGGGCCGCGTGCGCGCGTCCGTCAACGTGCCGCTGGCGGACATCGCGCTGCGCGACGTCCTGCGCGAGCGGCTCGGCGTCCCCGTCGTCGTCGACAACGACGCGACGTGCGCCGCGCTCGCCGAGGCCTACGACGACGACGGCGCCCTCGTCGCCCGCCACCTCGTGATGTTCACCGTCGGCACCGGCGTCGGAGGCGGGATCGTCATCGAGGGACGCGTCTACCGCGGCGCGACCGGCGCCGCGGCCGAGCTCGGCCACACGATCGTCGGCGCCGACCTGCGACGCGCGCCGTTCGCGCACTCCGCCGACTTCCCGCGGCCCGGGTCGCTCGAGTCACTGGCGTCCGGCAGCGCGCTGAACGAGCTCGGCGCCGGGCACGGCATCCCGGCCGGCACCGTCGTCGACGCGGCTCGCGACGGGCACGAGGGCGCGCTCGCCGCGCTCGACCTGCTCGGGCGGCGCCTGGGCATCGGGATCGCCAACGCGATCAACACGTTCGATCCCGACCTCGTCGTCATCGGCGGCGGCGTCTGTGTCGCCGGCGAGCTGCTGCTCGGTCCCGCGCGCGAGGAGGCGGCACGACGGGTGCTGACCGGCGTCGGCACGAAGACCGAGATCCGACCGGCGCGCTACGGCGCGCGCGCCGGCGTGCGCGGCGCCGCGCTGCTGGCCGGCCAGGAAGCGACGCTCGAGGCCGGCGCGCGATGAGGATCGCGCTCGCCGTCGATCACGCCGGGATCCCGCTGCGCCAGGTCGTGCGCGAGGCGCTGCAGTCCGATGGCCATGAGATCGAGGACGCCGGCGAGCACGACGACTACCCCGACGTCGCGCTGGCGATCGGCCGGGCCGTCGCGTCGGGCAAGGCTCGGCGCGGGGTGCTCGTGTGCGGCTCGGGCGCCGGCGTGTCGGTCGCCGCATGCAAGCTCGAAGGCATCCGCGCCGCGGTTTGTCACGACCATTACACGGCGGCGCAGTGCGTCAGCCACGATGACTGCAACGTGCTCTGCCTGGGCGCGCGCGTGATCGGGCCCGCGGTCGCGGCCGAGCTCGCGCGGGCCTTCGCGGACGCGGAGTTCAGCGGCGAGGAGCGCCACGTGCGACGACTCAGAAAGGTGTCGATCATGGAACGCGATGGACTGGAGGCAAGCCTGTGAGTCAGGTCGTCAACATCAACGAGCGCCTTGCCGCGCTGACCGCCGCAGGCACGTCGGTCTGGCTGGATCAGATCCGCCGCTCGCTGACCGAGGGCGGCGAGCTGCGCCGGCTGGTCGAGGAGGACTCGCTGCGCGGCGTCACGTCGAACCCGGCGATCTTCGAGAAGGCGATCCTGGGCTCGCAGGACTACGACGAGCAGATCGAGCGGCTGGCGCGCGAGGGCCTCAACACGCGCTCGGTCTACCAGGACATCGTCATCCAGGACGTTCAGGAGGCGTGCGACGTGCTGCGCTCGGTCTTCGACGAGTCGAGCGGCACGGACGGGTTCGTCTCGCTGGAGGTCGACCCGGACCTCGCTTTCGACCACGAGCGCACGATCGCGCAGGCACGCGAGTACTGGGGCCGCGTCGACCGGCCGAACGCGATGATCAAGATCCCCGGCACGCCCGAGTGCCGGCCGGCGATCGAGCAGGCGATCTACGAGGCCATCAACGTCAACGTCACGCTGCTGTTCTCGACCGAGGCCTACGTCGCCGTCACCGAGGCGTACATCCGCGGTCTCGAGCGCCGCCACGCCGAGGGGCTGTCGCTCGACGTGCAGTCGGTAGCGTCGTTCTTCGTCTCGCGCGTCGACAGCGAGGTCGACAAGCGCCTCGAGAAGCTCGGTCGCAGCGAGCTGCAGGGCAAGGCCGCGGTCGCCAACGCGCGCGCGGCGTACGTGCGCTTCGAGGAGATCTTCCGCGGCGAGCGGTTCGCGGCGTTGTCGGCGGCGGGCGCACCCGTGCAGCGCCCGCTGTGGGCGTCGACGGGCGTCAAGAACCCGGCCTACCCCGACACGATGTACGTCGACGAGCTCGTCGGGCCCGACACCGTCAACACGATGCCGATGCCGACGCTGATGGCGTGCGCCGAGCGACTGGACGTGCGCGGCGAGACGGTCCGCGAGGACCCCGCCCCCGTGCTCGACGCGCTCACCGAGGCGGGCATCGACATGGACGAGGTCACGTCGAAGCTGCTGCGCGACGGCATCGACGCGTTCGTCACGCCGATGGAGAAGCTGCTGGCGGGCATCGAGGCCAAGCGCGAGGCGATCTTCACCGGTCGCCCAGAGACGATCGACGCGTCGCTGCCGTTCGAGCTCGAGGCACCGATCGCCGAGCTCGTGCGCCGCGCGGAGGTCGAGCAGGTCGCGCGCCGGATCTGGAAGAAGGACCCGACGCTGTGGGGTCCGCGCGACCAGCCCGAGGTCGCCGACCGACTCGGCTGGCTGCAGGCGCCCGAGACGTACTCCGAGCAGATCGACGAGCTCGAGGCGTTCGCGGCGCAGTGCTCGGCCGAGGGCTACACCGACGCCGTGCTGCTCGGCATGGGCGGCTCGTCGCTGGCGCCCGAGGTGCTGCGGCTGAGCTTCGGCGAGCGCCAACACGGGCGCCTGCGCCTGCAGGTGCTCGACTCGACCGACCCGGGCGCGATCCTCGCGGTCCAGGGCTCGATCACGCTCGACCATACGATCTTCGTCGTCTCGACGAAGTCCGGCGGGACGATCGAGACGATGTCGCTGTTCGAGCACTTCTGGTCGCTACGGCCGCGCGGCGAACAGTACGTCGCGATCACCGACCCGGGCTCGTCGCTGGCGATGATGGCCTCCGATCGCGGCTTCCGGCGGACGTTCCTCAACGACCCCGACGTCGGCGGGCGCTACAGCGCGCTGACGTTCTTCGGCCTCGTGCCCGCCGCGCTGATGGGCGTCGACCTGCAGCGCCTGCTCGACGGCGCGGGCGTCGCCGCCGAGGCGTGCGCCGGCTACCACCCGCCGGAGCGCAACAGCGGCCTGTGGCTCGGCTGCGCGCTCGCCGCGCTGGCGCTCGAGGGCCGTGACAAGCTGACGTTCGTCGTCGACGACCCGATCGCGTCGTTCGGGGTCTGGGCCGAGCAGCTCGTCGCGGAGTCGACGGGCAAGCAGGGCAAGGGCGTGCTGCCCGTCGCCGGCGAGCCCGTCGGCGCCGCCGACGGCTACGGCGACGACCGCGTCTTCGACTACATGCGCGACACCGACAGCCCGAGCGAGGAGCTCGACGAGGCGGTCAGGGCGCTCGCAGGCGCCGACGAGCCGACGGTCACGGTGTCCGCCGGCGGGCCGGAGGATCTCGGACGGATCTTCTTCTTCGCCGAGTTCGCGACGGCGGTCGCGGGCTGGGCGCTGGGCATCAATCCGTTCGACCAGCCCAACGTGCAGGAGGCGAAGGACGCGACGGAGCGCAAGCTGGAGAGCATCGGAGAGGGCGGCTCGCTGATCGAGCCGGGCGACGCGGGCGACGACGCGCTGCGCGATCTGCTGACCTGCGGGCCGCCCTCATACGTCGCGCTGCTCGGCTACATGGCGCCCGACGAGCGCACCGACCGCGCGGTGGCCGGCCTGCGCGCCGCGATCCGCGACGAGACGAAGGCCACGACGACGTTCGGCTATGGCCCGCGCTACCTACACTCGACGGGCCAGTTCCACAAGGGCGGCCCGGACATCGGGCGCTTCCTCGTGCTCGTTCACGACGGTCCCGACGACGTCGCGATCCCGAGCCGCCCGTTCGGCTTCCGCACGCTGAAGAACGCGCAGGCGTTCGGCGACCTCGAGACGCTGCGCGCCCACGGCCTGGCGGCAGAGAAGCTGCGCCTGGACGGCGACATGCATCCGGCCGACGCGATCGACGCGCTGACCGAGCGCGTGCGCGGGCTGCTGGCGCGGGGGTGAGCTCGCGCGCGCGGGCCGTCGCGGCGCCGGTGTGAAGCCCAACCGCTCAACTCCCCGGGCGACGGTGCCCGGTGCTGATCGATCCGGACGTGCGCGCCGCGGAGCGTCGGTCGCCGCCCTGAGGTCGCGACGGGAGATGTCGCGACTACCCCTGCGTCGCGGCCGCTTCGTGGACTTCGAGGAACGCCGTGTGCACGTCGCGCGTCACGCGGATCGAGCTGACGAGGTCGTGCAGGTCGTGGCGGCCCTTTCTCGTCACCTGGTAGAGCCGCCGGCGCGGGCCCGCGACGGAGTCCTCCCAGCGCGACGAGGCGCGACCCTCGTTCTCGAGCTTGCGCAGCGTGCGGTACATCGCGCCGGTCTCCGTGGCGACGCCGTGCGTCTCGAGCAGACGCCGCAGCTCGTAGCCGTGCGTCGCCCCGTCGTTGAGCAGCAGCAGCATCCATGCCGTCAGCAGCTCGCGCGACGGCTGGAATGCGACCGGTGCCGCTGCCGGAGCGGGCGGCGGAACCTCTCGTACGGCGGGGGCGCGAGAGTCGGGCTCGCGCGGCTGAAACGCGGTCTGCGGCATGCCGGCTCCTTTCCCTGCTCGCCCTGCGGGACGGAGCGGTCGAGTCCCCACCGCCCCACTTGCACTCAATGTACGCCCATCCTTTCTGACGAGTGTGATGCTGCGCACAGTCCGTTCACAGTACGTTCACGTTTATCGCTCTGCGACACCGGTTCGAGTCCACGGCGCGGCTGGGTAGCTGACGGCCGCCAGCACATCGTTTACCGCAGGCCGCACGACATCGTCTACCGGGCTGGGCGTCTGGGTGGCGGGACGTCGTTTCGATCCGGCCGCTGTGACGCTCGGGCGCTCGTGGCGATCGAGCGCGGGGAGCGTGGATGGAGGACGAGGAGATCGGTTGCGGCGTGAGGCGGCGCGTCGTCGGTTGGCGGGCGAGTCGCCGGAGGCTTGACGCGCCCGGCGCCCGACAGGATCACGTTGACCTCCTCGGCCTGCTCATGGCGATGGCCGAACGGCTGGCGCTTGCCGGGCTTGAGGCGATGAAACGTCACGCCGGTCGCCTCGGCCCGCAGCTCGCCGGTGGCGAAGCGCGCCTCCTGCAGCTCGCCGTAGCCGAACTTCGGTGCGGAGTCCTCGACGTCCGTCAGGCGCTTGAGTGTGTACGGGTCGGCCATCGGGGCTTCTTCGCTCGCGGGGTGGCCGGGTGCGCCGCCGCCGGGTTCAGCGACGATTGCAGCACGCTCCACCCACCGGCGGCGCCGCCTCCCGCGGGCCTCAGCGCGCGCGCCCGCGGCACTGCACAATCAACGGCAATGCCGCCGGCCGCTGTGGACACGAGCATCGCCACGCGCCTCAGGCGCCTGCTCGGCTGGCCGCTGCGCCGCGCGCTCGACCCGCGCGTCGACATGACCGTCCACGAGATCGACGCCCGCCTCGGAAGCGAGGGGCTCGCGCGCCCGACGGTCCACGACCGCCTCGACGATCTCGACCGGATCGGCCGCGACATGCTGGCCGGCCTCGGCTGGCGCGACGTGCCCGAGCCCGGCGACACGCTGGACCAGCTCGACGCGCGGCGGGCGGCCTTCCTGAACTGGGCGGCGGGCCCGGACGGCTATGCCTCGCAGGCCGGCATGTGGTTCAACCCGCCCGTCCCGGTCCACCACGACGCCGGCGCCGTACAACCGCTGCTCGTCAACGAGCGGATCGTCGAGCACCCGTTCGTCTTCGGCGCGCTCACGGCGCTGGGGTCGGGCTCGAGGATCCTCGACGTCGGCGGCAGCGAGAGCACGGTCGGCCTGTCGCTCGCGACGCTCGGGCACCGCGTCACGATCGTCGATCCGCGCGCGCACCCGCTCGCGCACCCGAACCTCACGCACGCCGCCTGCCGGCTCGACGAGCTGCCCGCGCCGAGCACGCCGTTTCACGCCGCCGTCGCGCTCTCCGCCGTCGAGCACTTCGGCCTCGAGCATTACGGCCTGGACTGGTCGGACCGGCGCGCCGACCTGGCCGCACTCGCCCGCCTGCGCGAGCTCGTCGCGCCCGGTGGCCTGCTCGTCCTCACGGTCCCGTTCGACGCGACGGCGAGCGTCAACGACTTCCAGCGCGTGTACGACGAGGCCGGCCTGGCCGAGCTTCTGCGCGGCTGGGAGCTACGCACGTCGCTGCGGGCGGGGCGCATCGACCGGCTGACCTGGCAGCTGGATGCCGCGTCGCGCGAGCGCCACGGCGTAGCGCTCGTCAGCGCGCGGCGCCCGCCGCGATAGCGCGCCCTGGAGATCGACGAGCGAGATGATCGGGAAACTCCGTGGGCTGGCCATAGGCCACCGGCGCGCGCGGGAACGGCGGCCGCGTAAACGTCGCGGCCAACCACCTCCCGCCGGGTATGTCACACGTGGACATGTTCCGGGCACTGGGTCGCGCATAGTGTCCCGTGCGACAGCTCGGGCCCACCACGACATGCGGAGAGCGCTGTGACTCAAATCGGCTTCGTCGGCCTCGGCCGGATGGGCGGCAACATGGTCGCCCGCATCAGGCGCGACTCGGGCCACGAGGTCGTCGCCTTCGACCGCGACGCCGCGACCGTCGAGAAGATCGCCGGCGAGACGGGGGCGAAGGGCGCCGAGTCGCTGGCCGACCTCGTCTCAAAGCTCCACGCGCCGCGGATGGGGTGGATCATGGTCCCCGCCGGCGCGCCGACGCCGGGCACCGTCGACGAGCTCGCAGGGCTGCTGGAAACCGGCGACATGATCGTCGACGGCGGCAACTCGAAGTGGACCGACGACAAGGCGCGCGCCGCGGTCCTCGAGTCGCAGGGGA
>Ga0136633_1002919_pt1 | contig 11488 bp, 17 predicted proteins | sample AntDrymeUQ832206_2_FD_105494 | JGI IMG/M metagenome (GOLD analysis project Ga0136633, IMG submission 105494) | Polar desert sand microbial communities from Dry Valleys, Antarctica - metaG UQ83 (22.06) | ecosystem: Environmental > Terrestrial > Soil > Desert | place: Antarctica: Dry Valley...
ACACCGCCGTCGACCTCGCGCTCGCCGACTCGCGCCGCGAACGCGGCCAGTAGCACCTGCTCGTCCACCGCTCGCCCGCGCCCGGGCGAGCACTCACCCTCCCTGGCGACGGGGGCCGGGCCGGCCGCGCAGCGGACGGTCTGGGCCCCGAAGCCATAACTTGCTCCGCCCCTCCTCAGGTCTGCGGGCAAGACCCAGCGACGCTCGCCACCGAGCAGAGCCGGTCTTCCGATCGAACGGTGCGGCGACCACCCATCCGCGAATCGGACGACGCTGGCGTGTCGCTTGGGGACGAGCAGAGCGGCTTCTGCCCGCATCCGCAAAGGGCGATCACTCGACAGCACTTTCCTTCGGCGGACCCCGAAACGATCGACGGTCGCAACTTGGCATCCAGCAGGTCGATCGCGTCGCCGCCGCGTACGAGGAGGCCGTTGTAGCGGTCCGGCCCTGTTGTGGTTCAGCGGGTCTGGTCGGCGGCGGGGCGGGTTCCGCCGGGCATTGGAAGCGGGAGATCCTGCGGTGCTGCTGGCGCTCTGGTCGCGGCGGGGGCACGCTGGTGGGGTGCGAACTGGTGTTGAGGTGGTGCTGTCTGTCGTGGCGGCTTTCGTCCTTGGCGGCTGCTCGGGGGAGCCGCCGTCGGCGGGCGCCGGCGCGGTTCGGGCAGTCTTGGTGGGGGAGCTCGTGCCGGGCGCCGCAGGGGCGGTCGCGTCGCCGCCTCGCGTGACGTTGGTTTTCAGCGGGCCGGGGGGTGGTGTGCGGCGGGTTCAAGTCGTGGGCGGGCGGTATGAGGTGAGCCTGCCTGCAGGGACGTACAGCGTTCGGGCGACGGACGGCATGGCGTGTGCGGAGGGGGTTGTGGTGGGCGCCGAGGGTCGGCAGCGCTTCGACCTGACGTACCCGTCCGGCGACTGCCAGGGCGCCGGTTGAGCGGCGGGCCGGGCGTTGTCCAGCCTGTGGCGGTCTGGCGGGGGCGGGTGCTAGGGCTTGTCGCGGTCGAGCAGTCGACGTCCGATTCGCCAGGCGGCGACGGTGACGGCTCCGGTCGCGAGCGACACGGCGACGACGACGGTGGGGGCGTAGCCGTCGCCGAGCATCTGGACGCCCACGATGTCGCCGCCGGTCAGGAGCTTGCTTGCGACTGCGTAGCCCGCGAGGAAGCACATGAGGTCGATTCCGGCTCGGGCGGCGCGTCTCACCGCTGTCCGGCCTGCCGCCAGCCGCCCCAGAGGCTTCCGGTCCGGCGGTGTCGGTGGCGCGCCAGGCCGATGCCAGCGGCTAGCAGTGTCAACGCGGCGGCGATGGGCAGGCGGTTCGCGTTCTGAGGCGGTTTCTCAGCGCTCACCCGCAGGACTCCGTTGGCTCGGTCTCGGCTGCCGACGGCGCTGATCACCGCGCTGTAGTCGCCGGCTTGGGTGGCGCGGAAGCGCAGGTTGATCGTTGTTCCGTCGCCTACAGCGGGGATGCGGACGCCGGATCCCTGCAACGCCATGAGGTCGCCGTCGCGCGTCGTGGCGGTTAGCACTAGAGGCTCCTCCGGTCGTTGTCCCCTGTGCCGCAGTTTGACGGGAACTTCGAAGTCACGGCCAGCGCGGACGGCCAAGACAGCTTTCGGGAGGCCGATCTCCAACTGGAACGGGTGCACGTCCGTTCGGTAGAGCACGGTGCCAGGAAGGATCTCGATGGCGGAGGCGACGACGCCTTCGTAGCGTTGGTGCTTGAACGTGAGCTGGTTCGTCCCTGGCTTGATCCCTTCCAGCTGTCCGTAGTTCTCGTACTCGACCGTGGTGCTCGGGTCAGAGGACCGGTCGTTCACCGGACCGGTGAGCAGTCCGTTGTAGAAGACGCGGTGCCCGGTCGCGTCGGTCTCCATCTCGACCTGCGACACCGCCTTGCCGTTCGTTGCTGCGGTGAAGCCTCCCGTTGCCCGAGGCTCCGCGCTCCAGGTGATGCGGGCCCGGAGCTTCAGCACATACCAGTACGTAGGGCCTTGTGCGGCACCTGCTGGCAGGTCGAAGCTGAATGAGGCATCGCGTCCCGGCTGGAGCGGTGTTCGGGGGACTTCCAGCACCGTTTGGACGGCACCCTGCGCGGCGGGCGGGGTACCTGCGGCTGCGGGCGGCGGGACGGCCGCGATCGCCGTCCCCAGAAGAACCGCGCAGGCGACCCGGACCGCGATCCGCGGGTGCCGCCTCAGGTCATCTCGACATAGGAGCCGTAGCCGTTGTTGTCCCAGATGTGCCGGCCCTGAACGCGGTAGGGCTCGGGGTTCCCCCACGCGTACCGGTCGTGGTAGACGTAGTAGAGGTTGCTGAGGTTCGTGACGATCCCGCCCTCGACCTGCTCGCTGTCGCGGAAGATCTTGAAGCTGCTGCACTCCTCGACGTCGCGGTGCGTCGACGCGACGACGTAGGACCCTCGCCCGATCTGCCAGAGGTAGTCGTTGCCGTCTGCGTAGACCCTGAAGTGCGGCGTCTCGTTCCCGACGCCGGGGCAGAAGTCGTGCTTCTTCCCGCTGTCGGTGTCCTGGATGAGGTAGTGGCTGCTCTCGGGTCCGTCGTTGACGTGCCCGTACATCGATCCGCCAGCCTGGTCGTACGCGAACTGCTCCATGACCGTCTTCAGCTTGTTCACCGTCGCGCTGTTGTAGGCGATGAAGGTGATCGGCCAGTCGACCTTGTACTTGGACCAGGTCGAGCCCTCTCGGAAGTCGTAGTTGTAGACGTAGTCGCCCTGACCGAAGTCCATGTGGCCCGGTTCCTGATACGCCCAATGGTTGGAGGCGAGTCCACTGACAGGCGCGAGGACGAGCCCGACGGCCGCGCCGGCCAGGACTGGCGGCAGGACCCGGGAGAGTGCTGCGAGGATCTTCATCAGTGACGACCTGCCATCTCGGGGTGGTCAACGTTGTTGGGGCTGGACACGACGATGGACCCTGAGTCCGGGTACGCGCCGACGAGGCCGTTGTTGTCGTCGAAGAAGAGGGTGATCGACGCCATCCGTCGGACGTCCAACTCGCGCTTGCCGGGTGCGTAGCCGTCGGTGCCGGGCTCTTCGCTCCACTGGATGCCGGGCCAGGCCCGCATCGGCACCGTGTGGGGCTTGTCGAAAGCGATCTCCCGAACGAGTCCGATGGGGGTTCCGTCGTACCGCGTCCACGGGCCTTCGCGGAGCAGCCGGTGGTTCGTGCCGCGGAGCACGCCCTGCAGAAACGCGTCGTTCCGGCCGTGCTCGTCAGCCTTCGAGCGGGATTCGGCTCGGACGGGGGCGCTGCCCCCGTGCGTGCTGCGGTCCTGCCCGTACTGCGCCCGGTCTGCAGGACTCGGGTTCTGTGTCACGTCGTAAACCTGCGGTGGCCCGGACCCGTCGTGGGCGGTGGCCCCGACGATGGGGAGCAGCAGCACCGTCGACACCGCCGACGTGGCGGCTAGGGAGATCGCGTAGAACGTCTGGCTCTTCGTCCGTGTCCGTCGCATCGTCTACCGCCTCGCTGATGGGGTGCCGATCCTGCGCATCTGACGGGGCGGGAGCGGCGGGGCTGGACGGTACTGCCGACGCAGCCACCGTCCCAGGACGATCCGCTATTCGCATGCGTGGCCCTGCAGAAGCAGGGGAAGGAGCCAGCGTCGAGCATCGGGTAGGCACCGGCTGGCTGCAGCTGAGCCGGTGCTTCCGCCACCGGGGCTGAGACCTCGGGAGCCGACGGCCCTAGCCGGCTGTCTCGTGGTCCGCCAGGTCCCCTAGACGCGGCGAACCCACTTGCGGGTGAGGGCTGGCCGTTCCGGATGCGTACCAGGTGCATGACTCTATTCGCGGCCGTAGCCGCTACTGCTTTCCTGCTTCTTCTGTCCGCCGCCCCCGCCGTCGCAGATGAGACCGACCGGTCCCAAGAGGTGGCGAGCTTCTACTGCGTGACGACCTCGCCGGTCTACTACCAAGGGAAGCAGGTCTGGCCGGGAAGCGCGTACTGCGTCCCTGGGCCCTGATTCAGCAGCCGATCTCGTAGGGCGTGACGGTGACACCTTCCTCGATGCACTGCTGGAGCGACTCGGTGAGGCTTTGGTCGGGATCGCGCTGCTCGACGCCGACGGACCCGCCGGTGAGGCCGGCGGTGCCGTCGAGCGGGCGCGTCGACATGATGGGCTTGCTGATCCGTTTCGGCTGGGTCCGGCGGGCGGGTCCTAGCGGCGCGTCCGCCGGGGCGGGGTCCTGCGGCGGCGCGAGAGCGGTGAGCCGGGCGGGGGCATCGGCGCGAACGAGCGGGCGCTTGGGCAGGTCCGCCGCGGACGGGGCGGGCGGCGGAACGGCGCTGTCGGGAGGGGCGGGCTCGGGGGTGTGGTGCAGCGCGACGACGACGAACGCCGCGGCGGCGGCCCCCGCTGCTGGGGCGGCCGTCCGCCAGTGCCGGAGCTGGCGGACCCAGCCGATGCCCAGGAGCGCGGCGGTGGGCCGCCAGATCGCGTTCATCCGGCTCCTGGCGCGGGAGTAGGCACCCTCGGCTGCCTTGTCGGTGATCCCGAGGGACGCGGCGGCCTGCCGCCGGGTGACGCCTAGGGCGCGGAGCCGCAGGACGCGTCCGTCCTGGGCGGGCAGGGACGGGATCTGCTCGTCGAGCCATCGGGCCTCGGCGGCGTCGCAGATGTCGTCATCGACCGGCGGGACCTCCGCAGGTTGCGCGCGGAGCCGCCGGAGAGCCTTGTCGGCAGCTGCCCGGCGGCGGTGGCCGTCGACGACTAGATTCGACACGACCGTCGTGAGCAGCGGCCCGACCCGTGCCAGATCGACCCGGGGCATCGCGGCGACGCGGAGCATCGCCTCGTGGACGACATCGTCGACGTCCTGCGCGTCCGCGCCGCGGGCTAGGGCGACCCGGACGGCCCGGTGCCGCTGGCCCGCGAGGGCCTTCCAGACGGCGGCACGGGACGCGTCCTGCGGCGGTGGCTCCGCTCTCCCGTACATGCAGCCTCCTTCGCCCCGGACGACCGCGGCTCCTGCCGTCCCCGAGGTCGCATGCGTATGGCGTGAGGGAGGCCGCTGCCTGCTGCGTACCAGGTGCAGAGCGATCACACGTGGAGGCGGATGGTGGAGACGAAGTACCTGGAGACGGCGCTGGCAGTCGCAAGGGCGCGGAGCTTCACTCGGGTGGCTCGCGCGCGGAGCGCCGCACAGTCGACGATCAGCAGGCACATCGCCGTCTTGGAGGCCGAGGTGCACGCGAAGCTTTTCACGAGACCGCCCGGGCCGGTGGAGCCGACAGCCGCCGGACGGGCCTTCCTGCCTCACGCGGAAGCCGTCGTGGCCAGCGTCAAGTCGGCGGTGGAGAAGGCCCAGGCCGTAAGCGGCGGTCAGCGGCGCGGCGGTTAGAAATCGGCGCTCCCCCTACCGCCCTCTGTACGCAACGTCAGGGAGACGGCGGAACGCCCCAGACCGCTCCTGCTCGTCGGCCTCAGCGCTGTTGCCACACAGCAACAAGATCTGGCCACTTCATGATCACCGGATGCGGGGCCGTGCGGCCCCGCCTCACCCGTCCTTCTTGGCCTTCTTGATCTTGTCGCGAAGATCGTTCTCGCTCAGCTTCTCAAGCTCCTTGATCAGCGCGTTCTTACGTTCGGTGTCCACCACCTCGCCATCGGCGAGCAGGTAGGCCGACTGGTGGTTGACGAGCGCGTACGTCCCGCCGAAGCGCTGAACGACGACGAGTGCGCGATCGCCGACTTCTAGTCGGATCGCACCCTCGGCGACCTGCTTGAACTCCCCCTGATCCGTTCGTACGTAGCCGAGGTCCTTGATCCGGAGCTCATCGGCGGACGGCAGCGATCCTGCCACCGTCTCGTCAATCCTCAGTGTCAGGATCCGAGGGATCTCGGTGATCTCCTCGACCGTGACCTCTTCGCCGCGTTCCTCGCCCGTGACCTGGACGATCGCCACGGCCTCAGCATTCGCAAGCGCTTCCAGGTCGCCGAATACCGTGACGTACTTGAGCGATGTCTCCACAAGACCCGGCGGACTGAATGACGGCGTCGAGGCAGGCTTGTCGCTCGCGGCGCTGTCGGCTGGACTCGATCCGCATGCTGCGGTGAGAGTGACGGCGCCACCTACGAGGATGGCGAGAGCGCGCTTGCTGGTCATAGTTGCCCGACCCCTAGTTGTAGTAGGCGTTGATGTGGTCCGCGTTGTGTCCGCCGAGAAAGCGCGGAAAGCCGTTCACCACCATGCACTGGTAGACGCTCGGGTCGTCCGGGAGGTTCGAGTCCTCGGGGTGCCTCAGCCCGACCGAATGACCGGTCTCGTGGCAGGCAACGCTCTGCAGGTCGCTGGTACTCAAGCCGGACCCGTTCGGTCCGTTGTACGCGACGTGAGCATGATTGCAGATCCCGCTGGGCCCCCAGGTAGCGCAGAAGTACTTGCCGATGTAGGAGGCACCTGCCGTCGTCTCCACGTAGTAGTGGACATCCGAGGAGTCGTGCACCGTGAGGATCGTCGTCAGATCGGTGGTCTCGAAGCTCTGCGTCCGCGTGCTCTCCGTCGCCGTACGCCAGCCGGAGGTCAAGTCGTAAGACATGTAGTGGGTGGAGTTGTTGGCGAGGCAAGAGGGGAAGCTCACGCCGTTGTTGCAGCCGCCGAAGTTGCCAGCGCTCGCCGATGGCGCCTGCAGCAAGGCGCAGATCGAAGCCGCGGCCACGCCCAACGCGAACATGGACCTTCTCGTGCGCATAAGCCACTCCCTCCGCGCTGCCGGCCCCTCTGGCTAGCGACTTCGGCGAAGGTAGGGCGCGGCGACCCGCAGGGCCGCTCTGATGCGGGATCCGCATCGATCCGACGGGCTTCCACAACCGTGGCGCGACGCAGCCGGAAGGTGAGCCCGGCCCGGCGGGCGAGGAGCCGGCTGTGCACGACGTGGATCTGGTGCCCCCCGACGTCGCTGACCGCCAGCTGGACGTCGACCGCGGGTGCACGCACGAGTGCCGAATGGCGGGCTGCTGCCGTCTGGCCGTTCAGTTGGAGCGGGTAGTGCGCAACTTCCGCAAGCAGGTACTGCTGCTGGACCCGCAGCGCGCAACACCGTGGCCTACCGCTGGCTGGTGCGGTTGGTGATGAGCGCGCTCCGTCCGAGGCAGGAATCTTTCTCGCGACATCCAGACCCGCGCAGCCCAGCGCACGATCGCGGCCTGCGCCTTTGCACGACACGCATCTGCCGAGAGAAGACGCCGCAGAAGACCGGCTGTCGGCGGCCGGAACGAGCGCTTACGCTCGGGTGCGTCAACTCCACGAGCGGCATGCAGCTCCTCACGTTTCTCGCAGAAGTCCGCGCATGAGGACTCACGCTCGCACCGCATGTAGGGCTCCACCAGGCGGCGTTACGGACCCTTGGCGCGTTACCCGGAGCGGACGTCGAGATCTACGAACAACGTTCTTTTCGCAACGTTGCGGCTGCTGGCCCGCACTGTGCTGACCAACGCCATGCGCGAGCCGCAGGTCACGCGTGTGAGCCCGTCGTAGTGCCCCTGCGAGTCGGTGATCACCGTCCCGATGGTCGTGTAGCCGGCTTCGCGCCCGTTCGTCATCACGCGGCGCTGGACGTCGACCGGATGGTGCGGCTTGCGGGGGAAGGTCGAGCCGGAGGAGCGAATGCGGCAGTCCGGTGCGGCGTCGTGTCGTCCAGTGACCGCTGTTCGAACCCGAATGGTGAGCGGCGCGGTAGCCATCGGCTGGCCGTCTCCGACGAGGGCCTGCAGAACTGTGTTGACGGCCGGGCCGACCTGGAACAGCACCTGCCCTCTGCTGTCGGTTGTCCCAGTCCTGCGCGTGACGAAAGATTGAGTTCCTGCGTCACGTGCCTGGAGTTGGACTCTGCGGCCGGCGGCGGCGCAGGTCCCCTGAGTGGCGTCGACTCGGATGCTCGCCTGGGCTCCCGCGGTCATGTCGCCGGCAAGTTCGGTTGCGTAGTCGAACCCAGGCGGCGGCGTAGGCCGAGCGGCAGCGATACGGACCTGGCTGATCTGCGCGCGGACCTCGCCCTCGCATCCCTGTGCGACGGCGGGGAGTGCGGGCAGCAGACCTGCCGTAGCGGCGGAGAGGCAGAGACCTAGGCCAGCTCGCGTAAAGAACATGTGAGCAGCATCCTCTCCCGGCTCTAGCTTGGCGTCGCTATGCAGATGTCGCATGGCGCCTGCGGTGCCGCCTTCGCCGTGCGCTACTGGCCCGCCGCCGTTCGGCGGCCACATGGGGAGGGTGTATGAGAGACAAGCGCCTACTGCGACACCTAATGGTCATGGCTGCCGTCGTGATCACTGGCGGCATGGTCATCGCGGGACCGGCGGCGGGCATGACGCCAGCCGGCCCTTACGCGAACAACGGCACGCACTACGTGTACAAGTACAACCTTCCGGGTTCGTCCAGCACCGCGGTGGACCGTTGGGTCCTGAACGCGACGGAGCGGTCGGCCGCGAAGGACAACGACATCACCGGCTACGTGACGACCAATCACGATGCATCAGACGTCTCCGTCTCCTACGAGCAGACGTCGAACGTGAACTGGATCGGCGAGGAGCAGTGCGTCACCGGCGGCTCCTCCGGGCAGCCGTGCACGCATGCGCACGTGAAGATCGATGTGGACCAGCCGATCCCTTACGCCTGCTGTTCAGCGCAGTACCAGCTCTACTTCGACTCCATCGTGTGCCACGAGATCACGCACTCGACCGAAGGCTTCAACCACAGCGACGCCGACGGGGCCACCTGCTTCAACGCGCAACTTCCGGTGTTCACGGCCGGGACCGGCGTCTACACGAACCCGGCCTACCAGAACACGAACATCCACGACGATGGCCACCTGAAGGTTCTCTACTGATGAGGAAGAACATGAGCAGGAGAGTCGCGGCTGTGCTGGCTTCCGTCTGTGCGGCGGCTGTCTCGGGATGCAGCGCCGGCGTTGAATCGTTGTCGTCGGCCCCCGCCGCCTCCGAATCCGGCTCGTTCCCGGTCTGCGCGGAGGAGGGGCACGCGGAGGACCGAGTCGAGTACCGGAGCGTCGGGCAGCTAGCGGACAGCGCCGCGTCAGCAGTGGAGGCAACCGTCACCTCCAAGGGAGCGGGGGCGCAGTCCGGGGAGGACACCTTCATGGAGTACACGATGCGGACCGAACAGATCCTCGCCGGCAACGACATGCCGTCGGCCTGGCAGCTCCGCACGGGCTACCTGCACCCGTCCGGGTGCGAGGTGGCCTTCAACGGCCTGGGCACGCTGGAGGTCGGAGACCGGGCTGTCCTCTTCGTGCTGCCAGCCGGAGGAGCAGGTCCGGACACGGTGTGGTCATCCGCCGGCACCCAGGGCCGGTTCGAGATCGACGGTGAGGACATCGCGGACACGCGACGTCGCGACGCTCTGACGAAGGCCGTGGAGCAGGGAAGCGCTGCGCAGCTGCGCGCCGACGCGCGGAACAGCAGCCGCGGCAGGAAGTAGCACGCCCGGCGTGGACCCACGGCCTTGTGGGCCCACGCCGGGACGGCGCTTCTGCAATCTTCCCGCGCGTTTCTGCTCTTACGACGTGAACGTGGGCGACGGCTGGGGCGGAGCGGGCTGCACGTCAATGACGACGGTGATCTGGTCCGAGCCCCGGTAGTAGGAGCAGGCGGAGTCTGCCCGGAACTCCATCGTGTGCCTGCCGGGTTCGTCGAAGGTGTGCCGGACCGTCTTGGCGACCCGCTGATCCCTGGCAGGCGGCGGCGAGGGGTCCTCGGGGGCTGCGCAGCTGCCTGCGATCCAGCCGGACCCGCTGTCGTCGATGCGGGGGCCTTGCAAGAACGGCTCGTGCTCGGCGCGGCCGGTGGCTACGACCTCGACGACGATCTCCTGGCCGGCCTGGGGCCGGAGGTCGCTGACCCGGGCGGTCAGGACAATGTCCTGGTTGCCGTACGGCGGGTAAGAGGGCGCGGGAGGGGCCGGTTCGGCCTGCGGCTCTGAGCGGGCCGGGGCGGGGGCCAGCGCTGAGGCGCGAGCGCGCGGGGTAGAGGCGGAAGGCCCGGGTGTGGGCATGGTGGACGTGGGCGCCGGAGTTGGGGACTCGGATGCGGACGGTGCTGGAGCGGGGCTGTCGCTCGGTGCCGCTGCGACGAGACTGTCGCCGCCGTCCGGCCCGGTCAGAACTGTCGCCGCTGCTCCGCCTAGGCCGAGGGCGAGGGCTATCGAGGCCCCTGCGACCGCGGCCCTGCGCCGACGCAGCCGGCGGCGCACCGGGCCTGTCCAGTTCGGGACGTGTGGCTGCTCGGCGGCCAGGCCGGCCTCCGCGCGGGCCAGCGCCCGCTGCAGCGCGTCGTCGGCCCGGTCCTGCGGGTTGTCGGTCATCGCTGTACCTCCAGCTTGTCGATCCCGGCGGCGCGAAGGCTGGCGAGGGCCCGTGCGCAGGTGCTCTTGACCGTCCCGACCGGCCACCCCAGGGCTGCGGCGGTGTCACCTTCGGACATGTCGTCGAGGAAGCGCAGGACGACCACGGCTCGCTGCCGGGCGGGGAGGGCGAGCAGCGCGGCCCTGAGTTCGTGGGCCGTGTCGACGCCGGACCAGGGGTCCGCGGCGGGCGGCTCGGGAAGGTCTCCGTGCGGGACCTCGCCGTGCCACTTCCGTCGCCACCGCGACGCCGCTCCGCGCGCCATCACCGTCCGCGCGAACGCTTCCGGAGCGTCGAGCCGGTCAAATCGGCGCCATGTCGCTACCAGGGCGTGCTGGACGAGGTCCTCGGCGGCGCCCCAGTCACCCGTCAGCAGGTAGCCGACCCGGTGCAGGCGGGGACCAGCCGCCTGCGCCCAGCCGTCGAACTCCCTGCGCTCCAACACCGCCTCCTGCCCCCATAGTCGCGTCGAAGCGGACGAGAGGTTCCACGTGTTGGTAGATCGGTTGCCGCTCGGCATCGACCGGGGCCACGTCGCCTAGGCGCTGCACCTGACTGCCAAGACCGAACCAGAACGGGCGCTTCTGGACGGCCAGCGGCAAACGCCTTGGCGCACTTCGGAGTGGACCGCGGCCGTCCACCCCGGGGTGACGCCACCCGCCCGGTCTTCTTCGAGGTGACGGCTGAACGCGGGCGCGCTACCGGCGGCTGTCGTGACGGACCCCTGGCGGGTGGCGTCATGGCGACGGTCGAGTCGCAGCAGCGCAGCGGCCACCCCGCGACCCCCGGCTTGTAGCCGTAAATCCCCGTCACGAGGGGCGTGCGGCACTAGCGCGACGCCGCCGCAGCCTTCTCCCGTTGTACGTACTGCGCGCGTTCGTAAGGTTCGAGATCCCGACGCCGTTCGGCATACGGATCAGGTCGAGTCCGGCGAAGTTCAGCGGAAAGCTCGGCAGGTGTCCGTCCAGCGAGGCGCATCGCGACCGGATCGTTCTGGTCTTCTTGCAGGACGACCTTCCCCTGCGCATCGACCTCGAGTATCGACTCGAGCGCTAACGGCGACCAATCTCCCCTCATGGTCGTTAGCGGAACCACGAACCGTTGTCCGAC
>Ga0136633_1002920_pt1 | contig 11487 bp, 10 predicted proteins | sample AntDrymeUQ832206_2_FD_105494 | JGI IMG/M metagenome (GOLD analysis project Ga0136633, IMG submission 105494) | Polar desert sand microbial communities from Dry Valleys, Antarctica - metaG UQ83 (22.06) | ecosystem: Environmental > Terrestrial > Soil > Desert | place: Antarctica: Dry Valley...
GGGTCTGGTGGACGTGCTCGTCGTCGTGGAAGACCTCGTCGTGGTAGCCGGATTGGCCCCGGTGCCGCTTCACGAAGATCTGGTCGGGTGCGTTGACCATGATCTCCCACACATCAGGGTCGGCTAGGAGGGGCGCCAGCGGCCCGTAGCCCGCGATGTTCCGCCAGGCCCGAGCGACCACACGATCGGGGTCGCCGAGACCGTAGGGACGCCGGCCCATCTTGAAGTCGTCGGACCACCGCCGCACCTCTTCGACCACGAGCTCATGCAGGCGGGCCCGTCCGACCTCGGTGGCGGGGTCGACCTGAAGCGCCTTGGCCCGGGCGCGGACGGCGACCTCGACCTCGACGAGGGGCGAGCTCCAGCTCGGGGCGCTCACCAGGTCTCCTCGACGGTACCGAGCGACCCTGGTCTGACCGGTCGGGGCGTGTCGGTGTCGGCGAGGTCTACCTGCGGCATGCGGGCCACGACTGCCGCCGCGGCGTGGGCCAGGGCGGCGGCCAAGGCGCCGGGGAGAGGTGCGCCGGCTAGCAGCGATTCCTCAACGCGGCGCGTCGGGAGGAAGAGCACGGGTGCCGGGGAACCGGCGTCGGTGGAGCAGAGCCCGGCCACGGCGGCTGTGATCTCGGCCTTGGCGCCGGCGCCCCGAGGGCCGCGGTTCACCACGGGCAGGACTCGGCGGGGGTCGACCCCGCCGTCCACGATCTCGCGCACGGTCCGGACGAGCGCGTGGATACCGTGAACGCCCGGCGAGCCGACGGTGAGCACGAGGTCGGCCCGCAAAAGGGCGGTCCGGGCCAGTGCGTGGCGCTCTTCGACGTCGGCCGAGCCCGTCTCGGCCTCGCCCTCGACTTCAGGCTCTATGTCGGCCACGACGGTGGCGTAAGCCACACGGAGCCCCTCGATGGCAGCCGTGACCGCGCGCGGTCGCAGCGCAGTCCAGGCCCGGGGCTGGCGCAGGCCGAGGAGCAGGTCGTAGGCCCTTGCGTTGACCGGGACGCACATGCTCCTCACCTGCACGGGATCGGGCCGGGTGGCACGGTGTGCGTCAACGAGCTCCTGCACACCGACCAACAGGTCGCGGATGTCGTGCAGCATGGCAAGGTCGCCCCGGCGGCACAGGTCGGCCACGACCACCGGTCCGGGTAGCCATGTCCCGCCGTGCCCGTGGCCCAGGCCCTGTCCGAGGGCAAGGGCTGCGGTGGATGCCCCGCTGCCACCAGCTCCACAAACGGCCACGAGCCGACCCGACAGCACCGTGGTCCTGGACGGCCCGAGTTCGCCGGGAACGTCGAGTGCGTCGCCGACTGGATGTGCCACCGCGGCCAACGCGTCGAGCAGGGCCATCGGGTCGAGGTCGGGGGCGAGCACCCCCGCGGCGCCGAGCTCGATCCAACGGCGACTCCCCACGGCGTCGATGACCAGTACGGGGCAGCCGTCCGGACCATTGTCGAGCAGGTCGCGGTCGAGGCCCGGGACGGTGGCGTCGATGAGGGCGGCCGAGACCGGTCGTGTGCTGGCCCGCCGGGCGCGTAGCTCGGGGACGGACTGGCACCGGAGAAGCTCGATCGGCAGTGTGCCCGCTGTCGCCCAGGAGGCCAGGCGGCGGAACCACTCGGATCTAGCGGGGGCCAGGCCGAGCACCACCCACCGATCGCTCACGACACTGCTGACGTGGCTCGCACCAGTGACACGGCGCCCGAAGCGGTCGCCGTGAGAAGGGCCCTGACGGAGTCTTCGGAAGGAAGTCCAACCGTGAAGGTGGGCGGAGACGACGAACCTCCGACCTGCTTGTCGATGACTCGGATCCCTCGGAGCACGAGCGTGGTCGACGCTTGGGCGCCCTCACCGGTCGTGAGGAACACGTCTACGACATCCCCGGTCTCGATGCGCACACCGAGAGCGCGGGTCGGATCGACCGAGAAGGACACCTCCAGCTCGCCGGGCCGGGGCCCGCGGGGAGCGAGGGAGGAGCGCTGAAGCAGCTCTCCCGGCGCGATGTTCGCGACCAGGACGCGACCGACCACCGCGGCCTCCTCCCGGTGTGCCCGCCCGGCCACCGACGGGGGCAGCCGGAGCCGCCGGGCCTCAACGTCGCGGGGCGCGAGCACATGGCCGGCCGGGAGCACGTCGTCGCCCGACACCACGACGTAGTACGAAGACGGCTCCGAGGCGCGCCCCGCCTCGACTGCGACCAGACCCACAACGGATGCGGTGACGAGGAACCCTCCGACCACAGCCCGCCCTCCGGGCAGCGGGCGTCGACGGGAGGAGGTAGGCGCGACCGGTCGCCGCTCATCCGGGGGCACGATGGCCGGCACGCATGTCCACCATGCCCGCCCCGCGACCTCTTGACATCTCGCGTTATCTCAACATACATACGAGACTATGAGAAATCACTACAAGCACCGGGAGGGCACATGAGCATGGTTGGAGGGAACCTGGAGCAGCTCGACAGTCTGCAGCGCACCTTCGTCAGCGAGTCAGCGAACGTGGCCGCGCTGCTGGCCCGGATCAGCGGCGTCATCCATGGCACGACGTGGATGGGTCCGGCCGCCGACGCCTTCAGGGGGCAGTGGGACTCGCAGTTCGCGCCGGCCCTCGGGAGCCTGCGTACGGGCCTCGACGAGCAGGCCCGCGTCGTGGCTACCCGGCGGGCTGCCATCGCCAGCGCCACGTCATGACGCATGGCGCTGCTCCGGGGGCACGGCGGGAGGCGGTGGCCAGAGCGACCGCTCGCGAGTTGGCTTCGATGCTCGATCCCGTAGCCCGGGCCGACGGTCTCGCCACCTGGTCGGGGCCGGCGGCCGATCGGTTCCGGCTTGCGCGAGCGCGGTGGCAGCGGGTGCTCCAGGCTGATGCCGACGGGCTGGCTGCTACGGCGCTCACTTCAACCCACATGCGGACGCACTGAGCGGTGAGGCGGGTGGTCTGCGTCGAGCGAGGTGGGGAGGAGGTCGACGTCGAGATCGAGGTCTGCGGGACGACGGCCACGGTCGCCACCCTCCTCAAACACCTGGACCCGGGCGCGCCCGAGGTCGTCGCCGACGTGACAGTGTGGGTCGACGGCCGTCCAATCGGCGCCGGGATGGCCCTCGCTGATCTGGCACCTCTCAACGGCAGCACGATCCGCCTCCGCTCAGGCCGGCCTCATCACGTGCTGTCGGCCTCGCCGGCCTGTGAGGTTCGTGTCGTCGGCGGCCTCGACGCGGGTGCCCGGATCGCGCTTGGGCCCGGAGCTCACGAGGTGGGGCGCCACCCCGCCGCACCGGTCTCGCTCGGAGCGCGATCCGTGTCCATTCGACACGCGCAGCTCCTCGTCGACTCCGCCGCGTCCCCGACGATCGTCGACCTCAAGTCGATGAACGGGACCTCCGTGGCCGGAAGGCCAGCCTGCTCGCCCACCGCTGCCGGCGCCGAGGACGTGGTGACGGTGGCCGGCACGCCTCTTCGGATCGGACCGCCGGTGGTGTGCGAGGAGGCGCTGCTCTACCCGAGGTCGGCCGCAGGCACCAGCGCCATCAGGCGGCCCCCGCCGTCACCGCTGGTGAGGCCCGGGCCCATCAGCCCTCCTGCGGCTGGAGTCCCCATGCGCGACCCTCCCAACCTGGGCTGGGCGGCGGCGCTGGTACCTCTCGCTGGTGGGCTCGTTCTCGCTCGCTTCATTGATCCGAGGCTGGCGCTCTTCGCGCTGCTCGGCCCAGCGGTCCTGATCGGCCAGTGGATAGAGGAACGGCGGCGCTACGGCCGGGACCGGCGAAAGCATGCCGCCACCACACAGGCAGGGCTAGAAGAGCTGGCGCGCCAGCTCGCCGACGCGGAGGCCCTGGAGGTGGAACGCCTCCGCAGGCAGCTGCCCGACCCCGCCGAGCTCGACGCCCACATCGTCCGGAGATCGACGTTGCTCTGGAACAGGGAACAGGATGGCCCCGATCTCGCGGCGGTGTCGGTGGGAATTGCCCCGGTGCGCAGGTGGTCCGTCCCGCTCACGTCGCTTGCCGAGGGTGAAGCCAAGGAGCTCGTCGCCTCGAGCAGGCTCCGGTGGGCTCCCGTGGATGTCGCGCTCGGGCCCGGCAACCACCTCGGCGTGGTGGGCGATCGCGCCACCTGTCTCGCCACGTGTCGCTGGGTTCTCATGCAGCTCGCCGCGCACCACGGGCCTTCCGACCTCCGGATCGCCGTGGTCGCGACCGCGGATCGGGCAGATGCATGGGCGTGGGCGGCACTGCTCCCGCACTGCTCAGCGCCCGCCGGTCGGGGGAGGCTCCTGGCCCACGATCCCGCCGGCGCGGCCCGAGTGGCCGAGCTGGCCCGGACCCTGGTGGCCCCGGGGGAGGGCCGTGATCAGCACGGGCCCTTCGTCGTCGTGCTCGCCGATGGCGACGGCCTGGTCGACGGAGAGGGAGCGACCGCCCCGGCCCTCATCGGTGGGAGCAGGGCGGCAAGCATCACGCTCGCACCTTCGAGGCGGGCGCTCCCTCGGCGCTGCACTGCCGTCGTGGAGGTCAGCGGACCCGATGGATGGATCGACGAGCTGCCCGACGGCGACCCCGGCGGGGCATGGGCCACGGGGATCAGCGCGCCTCGGGCCGCTCGTTGGGCCCGCACGCTTGCAGGCCTGTCCGACCAGGGCCCGAACACCGCGTTGGACCTCCCTTCCGAAGTGAGGCTCCTCGACCTCCTGGACCTCGCTCCGAGCGTGCCGGAGAGGCTCGTTCACGGCCTCGTCGACCGGTGGACCTCGCCGCCTTCGGTGTCTGTGGTGATCGGCGTCACCGCAGGACCCGATGGACCGCAACCCTTCTCGGTCGACCTCGTGACCGACGGACCGCACGCGCTGGTGGCGGGGACCACGGGCGCGGGCAAATCAGAGCTGTTGCGCACGCTGGTGGCTGGTCTCGCGATCTCCGCTCCGCCCGACCGCCTCAACTTCCTGCTGATCGACTACAAGGGCGGAGCGGCGTTCGGAGACTGTGTCGGCCTGCCCCACGTCGTCGGCGTGGTCACCGATCTCGACGAGGGCGGAGCTACCCGGGCTCTGCACAGCCTCGAGGCCGAGCTGCGCCGCCGCGAGCGGATCTTCGCCACCATCGGACTGGGAGACATAGCGCAGCACCCACACCACGGCGCGCCGTCTCCAACAGCCTCGCCGGACGCGCTCGCTCGGCTCGTGATAGTGGTGGACGAGCTCGCCGCGCTGGTCGCCGAGCTGCCCGAGCTCGTCGACGGGCTCGTGAGCGTTGCCGCGCGGGGCCGCAGCCTTGGCATCCACCTGGTCCTCGGGACGCAGCGCCCTGCCGGCGTGGTGAGCGCAGCCATCAGGACCAACTGCGCCCTTCGCATCTGCCTCCGGGTCCCCGACGATGCCGATGCGATCGACGTCGTCGGAATGGCAGAGCCGGCCCGCTTGGACCGGCGCCAGGCCGGACGCGCCTTCGTGCGCAGAGGCGCGGCCGACGTCTACCAGGTCCAGGTCGCGCTCGCGTCCGCGGCGACGCCCGCCGGAGAGGGGCTCCCTTTGTGCGTCCGTCCGCTTTGCCTCGACCCCGACCCGTGGCTCCCGAACCAGTCTGTCGCCGTCGCCCACTCCGGCCTCGACGCCCTTGTGAGCGCGTGCCGGGCGGCGGCCGAGCTGAGGGGCTGCGTGGCCCCTGCGGCTCCTTGGTGTCCGCCCCTCCCCGATGTGCTCACGCTCGATGCCATGATCACGTCCCAAGTCGAGGTCTCAGCCCAAGAGCTGCCCGGCTCAGACGTCGTAGCCTTCGGGCTGCTCGACGACCCGGCCCGGCAGCGGCATCGGCCCCTGGCCTGGGACATGGCCCGTGGGCCACTGATTGCCTTCGGAGCCACGGGCGGCGGGGCCCGCGCGCTATACGCCGTCGCACTTGCCAGTGCGGCCTCGACGGGGCCCGACGACCTGCACATCCACTGCATCGAGGCGGGTGCCGCTGCCCTGCCCGATCTGGCAGGCCTCCCGCACGTGGGGACGGTCGTGGGCGCGGGCGAGGCCGAGCGCATCCACCGACTGCTGCGCATGCTCAGGTCGGAGGTCCTCGAACGCCAGTCGGCGCCGTCTCCCGTCGGCTTCAGGCGGCCCCGGGTGCTGGTCCTCCTCAACGGAGCGGGCGGATTGCGGGCAGCGCTCGAGGGGCTTGACGGGCTCCTGGCGCTCGATGCCTTCGAAAGGGTGGTGGTCGACGGACCTGCGGTCGGGATCGCCGTGGCCGTGAGCGCCGACCGCCCCGGCTCGGTGCCCGCACCGTGGAGCTCAGCGGCCGCCCTGCGCCTGGCCTTCCGGCTTGGTGATCCGACCGACCTCCTCACGCTGGCGGGCGGACGGGTGGACCAGTCGGGCTGGCCCGACGGGCGCTGTCTCGACCTGAGCACCGGACTGGTCGGCCAGGTCGTGGCCGGCGACGTCCCGACCGGTCAGCGACGGGGGCCTCGTCGGCGGCCCGCACCGGATGTCGAGGCGCTGCCCGACGACGTCGACCTCAGCCCGATCATCGGCTCTGCTCGGACCGAGGGGGGAGCGGCATGCATGGCGATCGGGATCGCCGCCGACGACCTGGGTCCGGTCGAGGTCCGCATCAGCCCGCGGCGAGGCCTGCTGGTCGTGGGTGGCCCGGGCAGCGGGCGCAGCACCGCGCTGTGCACGGTGGGCCTGAGCGCGGCGGCCGCGGGCTGCGAGGTGATCTCCCTGGGGGCACCTCCGCATGGTCCGGATGAACGTCCTCTGGTGCTGATCGTGGACGACGCTGAGAGCGGCCCGGAGCCGCCCGAGCTCAGGTCTCTCCTCGCCGGCACCCGGCCCGTGATCGTGGTGGCGGCCACCGGACCAGAGAACCTGACCCACGCCAGGACGGGCTGGCTCGATGAGCTGAGACGAAGCGCAGTCGGCCTCGTGCTGCGACCGCGGAGCGACTTCGACGGAGACGTCGTGGGGCTGCCCCTCCTGCCGCGCACGATCGTGGCTCTCGACCGGCCGGGGCGAGGCGTCCTCGTCGACGGCGGCGCGGTCACCGTCTTGCAGATCGCTCGAGCCTGCACATGACGTCAGGGGCCGACGGGCGCTCGGACCTGGCCCTACCATGCGACCTCGGGCCTGCGGTGGCTGCGGGGCGGTGGTCGTGCGTTCATCGCGGCCGGCTTGCAGGCCGGTCCGTCGCCGTGAAGGTGGCGAGGCCGCACTCACCGGACTCGGCATCAGTCCTGCGGCGTGAGGCCCGGGTCCTGTCCTCGGCGTGCCACCCGGGCCTCGTCCCCATCGTCGGGTTCCGGGAGGACGCCGAGGCACCCGCGCTCGTCCTTCCGTGGGCGGAGGCAGGAACGCTGGTCGACCTGGCCCGCCTCTCGGCCGGGAGCAAGTCCCTGGTGTGCCCGCTCGGGGTTGTGGCCGGTGCTCTGGACGCGTTGCACGACGCCGGTGAGCTGCATCTTGACGTGACGCCCGCCAACATCCTCATCGGACCGAGCGGCCCGTGGCTCAGCGACCCTGCGCCCCCGGGCGCGGGAACGGCCGGGTGGGTCGATCCGCACGTGCTGGCGGGGGGACCGGCCTCGGCCCGGAGCGACGTGTTCGCTCTCGCCGTCACCACCGTCCTCGTCCTGACGGGCCTGATGCCCGCGCCCGGCGATGCGGTCGAGGCCCCTGTAGGAGCGGCCGGGAACAGGGCTCTCCGGGCCGCCCTATCGCCCGAGCCGGGGGTTCGTCCCGGCACTCCGACCGAGCTCGTCGACGCGCTCGAGTGGGTACCCGGGCCTGGCTTGGCCGAGGCCGACGGAAGGCTCCCGACCTGCCGCCCCCCGCCTCGGACGTGGCCGTTGCGCGGACCGCCCGGACACGAGAGCATCCGAGATGCCACCGGCAGCACCCACGACCTCGCTAGGGTGTTCGGATGGCGAAGGACAAGACGCGGTGGCTGAGCACGCGAGAGGCCTGTGAGGAGCTCGGCATCACGCTCCGGACGCTGTACCGCATCATCGACGAGGGCAAGCTGCCCTGCTACCAGTTCGGCCGCGTCTACCGGCTGAAGACCGAGGACATCGAGGCCTTCCTCACCCAGGCGCGCGTCGCCCCCGGCGACCTCTCGCACCTGTACCCCGAGCCGCGGGGTGGCGACGCTGACGGCGAGAGCGAAGAGATCACCGAACGCTGATTCTCGGGGGCCGCGGTCAGCGCTCGTCGATCAGATCGAGCTCCACGATCGACCGCACGGGGATCCACGTCAACACGGGCACGTCGTCTCCGAGGTCGACGCTCAACACGTCGGCGCCGCACCCGCGAAGGCGGCCGAAGAGCATCTCGGGCTCTCCTTCCACGGCGAGCCGGGCCCGGGGACGGTCGGTGGCAAGGCCCGAGAGGATGTCGACGAAGCGGGCCACGAGGGGTGGCTTGCGGTCGCTCGGGGCCGCCCGGTGCAGCGCCGCGGGAGCCCCGGGCGCGGACCGGATGGTGCTCACGGCACCGATGGGCAGGAGGATCGCCTCGCGGGATGAGGTGCGCAGGGCCACGAAGTCGGCCCCGACGGCGACGATGACGGCTCGGTGGAGGCGACCGCCCGTCGTGCGCACCAGCACGGGCCGCCGGGCCTCGGCCAGGTCGAGGCACAGGCCGAGGAGCGTCGCCTCCTCAAGGGCCAGCTGGCGGAGGACGCGCTCCTTGAGCCTGTCGGCCGCGGCATCCTCCACCGCGGCCTGGGCCAGCCACCGGGCCAGCTCTTGGTCGAGTGAGTCCGCCACATCCCCATGCTGCCACTGGTTAGCCTCCGTGGGCGTGGCCGCCGACTGCCTCTTCTGCCGGATCGTGGCGGGTGACATCCCTTCCACCGCCGTGCTGCGCACCGAGCGCACCTATGCCTTCAGGGACCTGAGCCCCGCCGCGCCCACGCACGTGCTCGTGGTCCCGACGACCCACATCACGAACGCGGCCGACATCACGGCCGCTGACGGCGACGTGGTGGCTGAGATGCTCACGTCAGCGCGGGCTGTGGCCGAGGCTGAGGGCGTGCTCGACTCGGGGTACCGGCTCGTCTTCAACGTGGGCGATGACGCACTCAACTCGGTACCCCACCTCCACCTTCACGTGATCGGCGGACGCCGGCTCGGGTGGCCGCCGGGCTGAGCGCTCCGCGCGCACCGGAGGGTAGACCTCGCTGGATGGCTCGAACCGGACCGCCGCGCCCGCCCGCCACAGGGACAGCGGTCCGCCCGCCGCCCGGGACCCAGGAGGGGTCAGGTAGCCGAAGGCAACGCCGCCGCACAATGGGCGACGGAGGAGCCGGCGGCGGCCAGAGACGTTGTGTGGACCCGGCGGGGCCGACGGCCCGCTACGCTCTCGCCAGATACAGGTGCCCGACCAGACCGTCATCGTCCCCGTCCCCGACAACGCGCTGCTCCCTGCGCTTCTCGGTCCCGCCGACCAGCTCCTCCGGCTGATCGAGGCGGCGTTCCCGACCACCGACTTCCTGGTGCGGGGCAACGAGTTCACGATCAGCGGCCCGGATGCACCGCAGGCGGCGAGGCTCGTGGAGGAGCAGGTGCGGCTGCTGCTGGGCGGTCACATCCCCACTCCTGCGAGCGTGGCCCAGGCCATCGACATGGTGAAGGCGGGCGAGCGGCCCTCCGAGGTCCTGTCCCAGGAGGTCCTGCGCTCGAGCCGGGGCCGCAGCGTGCGCCCCAAGACGAGCGGCCAGAAGAAGTATGTCGACGCCATCCACGCCAACACGATCACGTTCGGGATCGGCCCGGCAGGCACGGGCAAGAGCTACCTCGCAGTGGCCGTCGCCGTGGAGCACCTCCAGGCCAAGAAGGTCGAGCGCATCGTCCTCACCCGCCCCGCGGTCGAGGCGGGCGAGCGTCTCGGCTTCCTGCCCGGCGACCTGCTGGCCAAGGTCGACCCCTACCTCCGGCCCCTGTACGACGCCCTCTACGACATGCTCACAGCCCAGGGCACCCTCGAGCTCATGCAGAAGGGCATCATCGAGATCGCGCCCCTGGCCTACATGCGGGGCCGCACCCTGAACGGCGCCTTCATCATCTTGGACGAGGCGCAGAACGCCACCAGGGAGCAGATGAAGATGTTCCTCACGCGCATCGGGTTCGGGTCGAAGGCGGTCGTCACGGGCGATGCCAGCCAGGTCGACCTCGACATAGGAAAGTCCGGCATCCACGGCCTCGAGAACATCCTGGAGGGCATCCCCGACCTCGCCTTCCTGCGCCTCACATCAAAGGACGTGGTGCGACACAAGATCGTCCAGGACATCGTGGACGCCTACGACCGCTTCGACGAGCGGAAGGTGCGCTGACCGTGGCCGAGGTCTTCTGCGCCGATGAGCAGTCCAACCAGCCCGTCGAGCTCGAGCGCTGGGCCGCGCTGGCCGAGCGGGTCCTTGAGGCCGAGGGCGTTGGCGCCGAGGTCGAGCTGTCCCTCGTGTTCCTTGAGGAGACAGCCATGAGCGAGCTCAACAACCGCTTCCGGGGCCGGGACGAGGTCACCGACGTGCTCTCGTTCCCCATCGACGAGGAGCCCGTCGAGTCGGGCCGCTACCCCGACGGCGGGGGCACTGGACCGGGCGAAGGCGTCGAGCCCGACGACCTCCCGATCCTGCTCGGCGACGTCTACGTGTGCCCCGCCGTGGCGGCCAGGAACGCGCCCGAGCACGCGGGCACCTACGACGACGAGATGGCTCTCCTAGTGGTGCACGGCATCCTCCACCTCCTCGGGATGGACCACGAGGACGACGACGAGGCCGAGGAGATGGAAGCAAGGGAGCGGGCACTGCTCACCGCCCTCCACCGGGGCGAAGGCCCCACCCCCGCGCCGCGCCCGGCCAAGCCCTGGCTGCCCCCTCGCAGCGCCGACGCGGTGACGGCTGACCAGCTCCGCCGCGGTGAGCTCCCTGGTCTGGAACGCAACGACGGAGATGAGACATGACGGGCGTGGCCCACCCCCCAAGTCCCGCCCTCCTCGCCGTCGGCGGTGGGGGAGGGGAGTTCCTCAGCGGCGGCGCCCTGACCGCGGCCATCGTCGTCATCGTCGTCCTCGTGGTGCTGGCCGGATTCTTCGCCATGGCCGAGACCGCGCTGACGCGCATCTCGAGGGTGAAGGCAGTCAAGCTCCGGGAGGAGGGCAAGAGGGGCTCCAGGCATCTCCTGAAGGTGGTGGCCAGCCCGGAGAGGTACCTCAACCCGATCCTCCTGCTGGTGCTCGTGTGCCACACGCTCCTGGCCACTCTCGTCGGGGCCATCACCGGCCCGTTGGGAGCGCTCGGGATCGCCGTGGGCTACCTCATCGAGCTCGTTGTCATCTTCGTGATCGCCGAGTCGGGGCCTAAGACCTTCGCGGTGCAGCGCACGCAGACGGCGGCGCTGCTCACGGCACCGCTGGTGGTGGCCGTGGCCGGCTTCCCGCCTGTGCGCCTTCTCACCACGGGACTCATCGGCCTGGCCAACATCTTGTTCCCAGGCCGGGGCTCGCCCATCGGA
>Ga0136633_1002921_pt1 | contig 11479 bp, 11 predicted proteins | sample AntDrymeUQ832206_2_FD_105494 | JGI IMG/M metagenome (GOLD analysis project Ga0136633, IMG submission 105494) | Polar desert sand microbial communities from Dry Valleys, Antarctica - metaG UQ83 (22.06) | ecosystem: Environmental > Terrestrial > Soil > Desert | place: Antarctica: Dry Valley...
AGGCGGAACATGAGGAACATCTGCGCGGTCCATATGCCGACTCCCTTCACCGATATCAGCCGGGCGATCAGCTCGTCGTCCGACATTTCGTCGATCTGGTTAAGCGCGAGCTCCCCGGACGCAACCATACGAGCCAGATCCTTGATGTATGAGATCTTTTGCCACGACAGGCCGGCCTCCCGTAACCTGGCGTCGGGGATCGGGGCAACGGACTCGGGCCGGCCACCGGCAGACCCGTACAGCTCGAAGAATCTGCCGTGAATCGTTGACGCAGCTTTGACCGAGAGTTGCTGCGAAACGATGGCCCGGGCGATGGCATCGAAGTGGGTGCCGTCGGCCCGTAGCTCGAACCGCTGAGGTCCGCAGCGGGCGATAACCCCCGCCAGGACGGGATCGGAACGCTTCAGCTGTCGCACGGCGGCGCGGTGCAGCCCCGGCGTGTAGGGACGTGGCTTTTTCATGGGCTGGCGTGGGGGGAACAGTCGCAGGGAAATGGTATATTACGTGGATTGGACGTCGCCCGGTGCTGGAGCGCGTGCGCCGATGCCCCGGGCGGCAAATCTTGTCTTCCTTATGGAGTGAGTGGATGAATTCCTGCGTGAAGTTCGTTGCTGGCCTGGCGTGCATGTCCGCGATTGCCGCAACACCCGCGCTGGCGCAGGACGACGCCTGCAACCCCGATCAGAACGCTCCGCAGTTCGTCGGCCGCGCCTTTTTCGCGGTCCAGAAAGGGATCGCGACTCTGAACAACAACGGGGACCCGGCCACCGACGCCCGTACTGCCGTTCGGCTCCTGACCGATCCCGATTCACGGGACCGCGACAAGAATCCAGCCGGCCAGGCATTCACGCTCGGCCAGGCCCTCGCGCTTCTCCTTACGGAATCTTCGGCGCCCGTCACTGGAACCCGGGCCGATTTCGGCTTCGCGAGCAACAGGGAGCAGCCGGCCGATCTGTACGTGCTCGCCGACTCCGTTTTCACGTTGGCCGAGACGCTCGTTCCCCTGTGCGCTGACCAGATCGCCGCTTGGCGTCAGGGCTCGCCCTGGGTCGGTACGATGAACCGGGCACTGACCGCGTTGTCTGAGAGCCGTCTCGACGCCGCGGACTCGCTGGCGAGACGCGCGTTGATACTCGACCGCAACGCGCCGTACGCGTACGTCGTGCTGGGTGGAGTCGCCAGGCAGCGGCTCGACGCGGCGCCCGCTGCCGGGAGGGCCCGGTTCTTCGAGGAATCGCGTGGCCACCTCGCCAGAGCGCTGGAGATCTCGCAGAACGACACGTCCTACCGTGACGTCGTACGAAGCTCGCATTACGAGTTGGGTGAACTGGTCGCGGCTTCGATTGCCACCGTACCGGCCGCCGAGCGCTCGATCCGCGCGCGCGAGGCCGCCGAGCACTTCAAGCAGTACGCGGCGCTGGCGGAGTCGGACCTGCAGAGAGCCGACGCGCTGCAAAAGATCGGCGAAGTGTTCGCCGCAGTGGGCGACACGACGTCTATCCGCGCGGTATATGGCGGAGTCTCCTCCAATCCTGCCGCGTACGGCGAGCGATCGCTGCTGGCTAGCGGAATACTCGCGACGCGGTTCGGAACACCGATCGAAGCCGCCGCGCTGTACAACGCGGTACTCTCGATAAACCCTTACCACAGAGATGCGCTTCGCAACCTCTCGGTCACTCTCGTCAAGCTGAACGATTTCGCCGGCCTGTTGCCGATCAGTCAGCGGCTTGCCGCACTCGATCCGAACAATCCAGAGAACTGGGTCTTCCACGCTTATGCGTACGCCGGAATGTCCGAGCGCGCGTCGAATCCGGCTATGCGCCGGGCATACACGGACTCGTCCACCAAGTACGATCGGATGGCGACCGCGATGCCGGTGCGCGTGGAGTTCACCGAGTTTTCTCCAATGGAAGAGGAAGCGCGGCTCCGCGGAAACATCGAGAACCTCGGCACCACGCCTCAGTCGTACACGCTGATCGTCGAGATGCTCGACCGCTCGGGCAACGTTCTCGCAACCGAGCAGGTTCAGGTCGGGCCGGTTGCGGCCAAGGAGATGGGAGAGTTTGCAGTGGTGGGTAAAGCCGCGGGAGTCGCGGCCTTCAGGTACAAGCCGCTGCTCTGACCACGGACATGCGGTTCGGGAAAGGCCCGCGGCATCGCCGCGGGCCTTTTTTCGTTTACACTGGCCGCGGCAACATCACCGGATCACCGCCCGCAAGCGCGCCCACGATCCAGAACTTCTCACCGTCGAACCAGAAGATCGCGACCTGCTCGAACTCTCTTGCCAGCTGCGTAGCTGCATCTCGTTCTATCGCGGCCGCGACGCTGGCCTCGCAATGCGAGCCGTCCGGCGAGCACGCGTCCACATAAAAAAACATGGCACCGGCCGAGCGAAGCCTCTCGCTTAGCCGCGCTGCGCGGCGGTCATTCTCCTCGTCGTCTTCGTCCTCCCCGCGCGGGTCGTGCGCCGTGAGCACGGCGAACTGGCCCGAAAGCCCGGCGCGCGCCATCGCGGCGATCCCGGCCTTCCCGACCGGATCGCGCAAATCCACGCGCACCGAGGGATCCGTCCTGAAATGAAGAACGGTGTCCGGGTACTTGTGCCAGTCCGGGTCGAGTTGGTCGAAGCTACTGGCTATCGCGGAGCCCGTCGTGGAAGCGTCTCGGGCATGTCGGCGATCACGTAAGCCATCACCGCCATCGCGGCTACGCATTGCGCGACTTCGCGCGGATCGAGCTTGTCCATCGTGTCGGCTTCCGAGTGGTGGTACCAGAAGTAGCGGGTGCCATCCACTTGCAGACCGAGCCCCGGAACGCCGGCTGCCGTCAGCGGGCCGACGTCGGCCCCAGCACCGCCCGCGCGAATCCGGGTAGCTCCAATCGAGTCGAGCAGCGTCGCGATCCCTGCTACCATTGTCATCGCTTCGTCCGTTCCGTCGAAGCTGAACCCCTGCGGCGCAAACACTCCGCCGTCCGACTCCATGGCCAGCACGTGGTTAGGCAGCTCCGCGGCGTGCGCGTCTCGGTACGCGTTGGCGCCGCGCAGACCATTCTCTTCGTTCGTCCACAGCACCACGCGGATCGTCCTTCGCGGACGCAGCCCGATCCGCTTGAGCACGCGCAAGACTTCCCAGGCTGCCAAGCTTCCTCCGGCATCGTCCATCGCGCCCTGCCCCACGTCCCATGAATCGATATGCCCGCCGAGGACAACTATCTCCTCGGGCTTTTCCCGCCCCAACAGCTCGCCGACCACATTGCGCGACAGTGCGTCGGGGTGTGTCATCGCCTCCATTTTCAGCGTAACCACCACCCGGTCACCGCGATCGTGCATCCGGTGCAGCATCGCGGCGTCCTCCACGCTGAGCGCGGCCGCCGGGATTCGCGCGACGGCAGTGTCATACTGCATCGCGCCCGTGTGGGGATTCCGCATCGAGTTGCTTGCCACGGACCGGATCAGCACGGCGACGGCGCCGAGCTTCGCGGCCTCGATCGCGCCCCGACTCCTGTATTGGACCGTCGCTCCGTAACTGGTAAATGGCACGTCGAATAGCACGATCTTCCCGCGCGCCTCCATCTGCCTGGCAGCGAGATCGTCGAAGCTGTCCACGACCAGCACCCGCGCGGTGATTCCTTCGGCGGGCGTGGCGATGCTCCCGCCCAGGCCGAGCATACGCAGTTCCAGCGGCCGCGGCTCCACCAGCGCTGCCGATTCTCGGCCGCGCACCCAGCGCGGAACCATCACCGGCTCGCCGCGCACGTTCTGCAGTCCGTCGCGCGTCATCTCGTCGATGATCCAGTCCAGCGCGTGCTCGAGGCTGGCGGATCCGCTCAGGCGGTGCCCGAATCTGTCGGCGAGAAACGCGACCCGCTCGTACGCGGCGCTGTCGCCCAGCGCCGCCGCGATGATCCTGTCGGTTGTGGCGCGGTAACGCTCCGCGATCGTTTGCGCATCGGCCGCAGCGGGCCGGAACAGCGCAAGCGCGAGCAGTGATGCGCGAATAAGAATCTGCCGTGTCATCATGATATCACCGCTGGTGTGCCGGTCGGCGTGCTGGAAGCGAGCCCCGGGATCGTGATCCTGAACGTAGTTCCCTCGCCCACGCTGCTCTCCACCGCGACGTCGCCGCCCAGCAGCCGCGCGAGGCGTCGCGTAACCGTGAGACCAAGCCCGGTACCCCCCGCCCTGCGCGTCGCCTTCTGCTCGACTTGCCAGAACGGATCGAACACCTTGTCGAGATGCTCGGCCGCGATTCCGATGCCCGTGTCGTGCACGGTAATCTCGATGTTCTGTCCGTCTGCAGCAACTTTGCAGCTCACGGTGCCGGCCTCCGTGAACTTTACCGCGTTCGTGAGAAGGTTCACGATCATCTGGCGCACCTTTACCGGATCGGTGCGCATGAAACGCGGCGGGTCGAGCAGATGCACGACAAACCCGAGCTTCTTCTCCGCCGCCAGCGGCGCCACCAGGTTGGCCGAATCTTCGATAATGCGGTTCACGTCCGCGATCTCGAGACGAATCGTCTCGCGGCCGGCTTCGATCCGGGAGAAAGTCAGGATCTCGTCGATGAGACCGAGCAGATGCTGGGCGCTCGCCTTGATCCGGCCCAGCTGCTGCGCCTGCTGCGGGTTGACCGGTCCCGTGATTCCGTCCGCGAGCAGCTCCTCGTATCCCATGATTGCCGTAAGCGGGGTCCGCAGTTCGTGCGACATGACCGCCAGGAAATCACTCTTGGCCAGACTGGCCTTCTCCGCGGTAACGAGGGCGACTTCGGCCACTTCCCGCTCGTGCTGCTCCCGAGCCAGGACCGCGAGGCGCTCGGCGTCAGCGCGCTGCACCGCGCGGGCGGCGCGCATCACCATCCAGGTGAAGGCAAGAACGATCGTGACCGTGAAGAACGACGACCCGACTTCGGTCCCGTACACGTTCGCGCGCTCGAGAAGGAGCGCTGCCCATCCCACGACAAAAGGCATCGCTATCGCCGGCGGGAGAAGGCGCCGCGCGAGCTTCCCCCCCGGACCCTTGTCCATTAGCAGCGCGGAAAAGCCGAACCAACGCCGCGCGAACACGACGCCGATGCCAAGCACCTGGAGCGAGACCATCGTCCAGAGGCTCATCGGAGCTCCCGGCATCGGGCTGTAAAACGCGCTTACGTCGAACGCGCGTCCGACAAGCGCGAAGAATCCCGTCAGGAAGATCGCGAGACCGAGCCACTGAGGCGCGCGGGTCCTGCTAAGTCCTCGAGAGCACAGCGTCCAGGTCGCGACAGCGACAAGGAAATAGCCCCACGCCGAGTTGATTGGGAGTCTGCCGGTCAGCCCCGGAGTCGCGGCAACGCGCGCGCCAAAGCTGGACCAGTCGATCGATCTCGCGGAGATGTGCTCGCCCGCGGATGCGAGCGCGACCGTGGCGACGAAAATCGCGAGCGCCGCGGAGACGAACCGTCTGAGCGTGCCGGCTTCCGCGTCGCGCACCAGCCAGAGCGCCGCCCCCGACCCAACCATGGCAGCGCCCGCGAGCAAAGGCGTGGGAGCGAATCGCGGAAGCATTCTCGTCAGCATGGGGATTCCGAGCGACCATCCCGCGATGACGATCGAACCCGCCGCCGTCGCGAACAACCCCGCGAAACCGGGAAGCTTGGTGAGGATGTCTGTTGTTCGCGAGTTGCGCGAACGGTCCATTGAGTGGGTGCCCGAAGTGAGGGGGCGTAAGTTGTACGAGCAGAGGGGCAAAAAAAAGGCGGGTGGAAAATTCCACCCGCCTTTTCCCGACTCACTGCGTGTTTGCTACGGGTTCACGGGTACCGTCTTCTTGTCCACGTTGTGTCCGATCACAGCACCGGCGATTCCGCCGATGGCCGCTCCGATCAGGCCACCCTTGACCTTGTCTCTGCTGGTCGTGGCGCCAATGACCGCGCCCGCCGTGGCGCCGATCGCTGCGTCACGTCCGGTGTTTCTACGCGTCTCGGTGCGGACCGGCGCAGGCGCCGAATACGTACCGCTGCCCGAAGACGTGCCGCTGCTCGAGGCGCGTCGCGTCGCGGTCGTGGTACGCCGCGGCGTCGTAGTCGTGCGCACAGGCGCAGCCGCCGTCCGCGTCGGCGCTACAGCCGGAGCCGTGGCGGCCAGAGCAGCGTTACGCTCCAGCATGGAGATGCTGTCCATCCCCGGCGCATAGGCTTCGCCCGCCAGACGCAGATCACTGTCCAGGGCCGCGTCAGCGCTCTTCGCCGAATCGTCACCGCCGCAAGCCGCGGCGAACAGAATCGCCGGAATGATTACGAGTGCTTTGATTTTTTTCATCGTGTCAACCTCCGCTGACTGGCCGCTGTCGCCCTCATGGCTCCCGCGGTGATGCCTCCTATTAGGCACGTGACGTGCCACTCGTGGAGTGCCCAACCCTGTCACTTAAAGGACGCATTGGGGCGCTTAATTGCCGCAAACCGACCTTATTTTGCCCATACTGTCCTACATCGAGGACGCAAAAATCCCCTGTTCCGAGGCCTCCGAAACAGGGGATTTAATCCATCCAGAAAGGCCTACGGATTCACCATGATCACCTTGTCTGTAATCGCCGCGCCCGCAGTGACCACCAACCCGCCCGCAAGAAGCGCCGGCTTCAATCCGCTCGCAGTCGGAGGCGTCGCGCGGAGCGCATAAGTGCCCGGCAACAGGAACGAAAACCTGTAATTCCCCGACGCGTCCGTAGCCGTACTCGCCACGACGTTCGCCGCGACGGTATCGGTCACGACGGTCCCGGCCTTCAGCACATCCACCGTTGCACCCGCAACCACAGCGCCGGTTGCGCTCCCGTTGCGCACCGAGCCGGTGACACTCGCGGTCAGCTCGGTAGCCACGGCACGAATTACCGGCTTGAACAGCAGCCCGTTGTTCTTGATGCTGTTCCCGCGCATGACGAAGCTGCTCCCGACGTCGAAGTCGAGAATCATGACCGAGCTGTCCTGCGTCACCTGGATCGGCGCATCGAGCTTGATCTTGATGCCGGTCTGCGCCGCGCTTGGGAAGATGATACCGTTGCCGCCCGTGAGAACGGTTCCGTCCTTCAGCGTCACGCTCGACTTCTGCGTGTCGAGTATGAGACGGAAGCCGTTGTAGTTGCCGGTTGCGAGCGTCGCCGTTCCAAGATTCGTCGTCACGCCACCCTGCAGATCCAGCAGATTGATCGCGGCATTCGGCGACGCGATCGTCGTCCAGCCGCCGGTGGACGACGCGTTGGTCGCTTCAGCTTCGCTGACGCTAGCCGTGCGCGCGTCGATCCGGACTACGAACATGTCCACGCGAGTCACTTCCGCGAACGGGAATGGCGCGTCGGTCAGCTTCACCGTGAGCTTGCCGGTACCGCTGGCGGTCGTGTCGCTGCACGCCGTGATGGCTGCGACTCCCAGCAACGAGCCGAGCACGGCCCGCGAAATTCTTCGAATCATTGGAATCTCCCGTCGATTATTGTGGTGACCCTTCCCAGCCTTGCTGCGATACCCCTACGGGCAACTTCTGTTCGGCCGGACGGCCGTGTGCGGCACTGGCGCGCACGAGCGCATCCTGCAACGCTTCTTCCCTACCCTCACGATTGCCGAGCATCCGCACCGTCGGAGAGGTCTTTCACAAGGAATAGACGACTGAGTCACCTGAACCCGTCACATCCCTCAGTGACGGGTTTCCATGGACGGGGCCATATTTCCGCCTGCGACAACCACGGAGGCCGACATGACCCGCGTGAACATCTCGACCGAAAGCAAATGGGAGCCCCTGGTGGGGTATTCGCGCGTCGTGCGCGTGGGCTCGCACATCTATGTCTCCGGCACGACCGCGACCGGCGATGGCGGAAAGCTCGTGGGCAAGGGCGACGCGCACGCCCAGACGGTCCAGACACTGACCAACATCGAGACCGCCCTGCACCGCGCCGGAGCGCGGATGAGCGACATCGTCAGGACCCGGATTTACGTGACCGACATCGACCAGTGGGAGGAGGTCGGCCGCGCGCACTGCTCCTTCTTCGGCGAGATCCTTCCGGCGACGAGCATGGTGCAGGTCGCACGGTTGATCGATCCCGACATGCTGGTGGAGATCGAAGCCGAAGGATTGATCGAGAAGACGTGACTCGTGACTCGTGACTAGTGACTAGTGGGCGCTGCCAAAGCTGTGCTCGAAGCTCAGGTACAGCAGCAGTCCGGTCACCCTCGCGCCAGCCTCCGCGTCCAGCATCAGCCCTGCGCGCTGGACTTTCCGCGCGCGACCATACGCTCTCCGCGAGCAGGGTCAGCGCGGGGTGTACGAGCCAGACGACGCTCGCCCCCGCAAACAGCTCGCGTGCATTCCCCCGCGTTTCATCTTCGGCGCGGGCCGAAGGAATTACCGAGCCGCCGGCGTTCCAATGTGCGGCGAGCGCGCGGCCGATCTCCAGCGAGACAGGCAGGTTGATCTCGACTCCCGCTCCCCCCGCGCCCATGCCGCGCCGGGCATTGCCGGTGGGAAGCAGCGCGCTGAGGCGGATCACCGATTCGGTGCGTGATCCCGCCAGCCACCGGTACCTGTAGTTCAGCGCCACGTCGCCGACACCCGCGCTCCCACCGGCACGCACCAGCGGAACCGAATAGCTCAATTGGTGGTCCTGACTTACGAACGGCCACTCCTGCGTGAATCCCAGTTCCCAGTCACGCGTCGCGCGATCGCGAGCGAAGAGCAGGATGTGCTGCACGACCCCGGGCTCCTGATTGTACGCCTCCTCGATGATGAAGCTGTTGTCGCGGATCGGCGGTGGCGCTTGCGAAGCGGCCGGAGACGCGAGGACGACCAGGCACGAGAGCAGCGGCGAAAAGCGCATCAGGCGGTTACCAGGAGTCCGGTGAGGTACATGATCAGCCCCGCTGGGCGCACCCGGTGCCGACCGCCGCGAGACCGACCGTCCCAAGTGCTCCCCACTTAACGGCCTGGCGGCGCGTCATCGCGGGGCTCACGCGCCCTTCCTCCTCGGGGTGTATGTCGTCTTGATTTGGCATGGCTGATACAGAGTTAGTAATCCCTAAATAATGCTTTAGTCGGCCATAAAGCGCAAGAACTGCCCACCAACCGCAGCTGGCATGTCCCGCGCGACCCCACTCCGGCATGGATCTTCAGCGCACCGGCGACAGGCGCAGGGCGGCACCAAGCCCGGCGAGCTGCTCAACCTGCCAGTCGCGGTCGTGCAGTCGGGGACGCAGGACGAAGAGAGCTACCGGGTGTCGCGCGTCCTCCGGTTGCACACCAGGGACACGCAGCTCGACGTCGAAGCGCGGAGCAGCGTCGGTGCGCGCGGACTGATGCAGATCATGCCCTTCCACAGTGGCAAGTACGGCTGCGCGTCGCCGGACCTGTACAACGTCGAAGCGAACATCTGCCATGGCGTCGCGATCCTCGCCGAATACATGGGCAAAGACCAAATTCATCGAGAAGGCGCTCCTCCGCTACAACGGGTGCGTGCGCGGCGCCAACACGCCCAACTGCCACACCTATCCCAACAAGGTCCTCAGGTACTCGCGCACTGCCGCGAGCCAGATGATGACGGAGCTACCGGAGTAGCTAGCTGCTGGCCCTTGGCTGCTCCCCGTCTATCACCACTCGCTGCATGCTCCGGCGCAGCCGCATGCGCACCCGGTACAGCAGCAGCGCCGCCACAATCATCAGCGCGACGAGCGAGCCCCACCATAATCCCTCGGCCCCCAACTGTGCTCTGAAGCCGAGCGCCAGGCTGAGTGGCAGTCCGACGAGCCAGAAGCCGAGCGCTGCCGCCAGCATCGGAAACCGCGTGTCACCGATCCCACGAAGAATCCCGGCGGAAACGACCTGCGTTCCATCGAACACCTGGAACAGTCCCGCAATGGGAATCAGTCCAGCGGCCAGCGCTACGACCTCGAGATCACGCGAATAGAGCCGCGCGAGCGCGACCGGAAAGAGCAGAAACACCGCGGCGGCGACGCACATGAAGCCGACGCCGCAAACCAGCCCCGCAACCGCGTACCGCCGCACCGCCGGCTCGTCCCGCGCTCCGACGGCACGCCCAACGAACACTGCGGTCGCGGAGGCCACGCCGACCGGGACCATGAACGTCAGCGAGGCGAGGTTGATCGCGGCTTGGTGGGCGGCGACTGAGATCGTGCCCAGCAGTCCCATGAGCAGGATCAGGCCGCCAAAGTAAGCCACCTCAAGCTCGTGCTGCGCCCCGATGGGAACGCCGAGCCGCAGCATTCGCAGGAGCGGCGCCCGCTCGAACGCCTGCCGCCGCACGGGCCAGACGTACGGTTTCAGCCGTCGCCATGCGAGAGCTACGAGAACCACGACGAGTAACGTCCGGCTGATCGAGGTCGCCAGCGCCGCGCCCGTCACGCCGAGCCTCGGAAAGCCGAGATTCCCGAAGATGAGCGCCCAGTTGAGCGCGACATTCGCGAGGTTGCACAGCACTATCGTGGCGACGATCGCCCGCGTAAACCCTTGTGCCTGCAGCAGCTGCCGGAAAACGACAAACGCGTTGAAGGGAAGGAAACTCGGAAGACAGATGAGCACGTACCGCGCGGCCAGCGGCGCAAGCGGTTCCGGCTGCCGGAGCGCGCGCAGGACCGATTCCGCCGGAAGTAGCAGCGAGCCCAGGACGAGGCTCAGTACGAGCGCGAGCAGCAGGCCGCGCTGTACCGCGAGCGCGATGGCCGTCTCGTCCCGCGCGCCGACAGCCTGCGCGATAAGCGGATCGAGCACGAGCAGCACGCCCAGCCCGAACATCGCCACCGTGAAGAAGTAGAAGTTCCCGATCGCGATCGCGGCGAGCGCTTCCGCCGAGAACCGGCCCGCCATGATCGAGTCCACCACGCCCATCGTCATCAGTCCGACCTGGACGACGACGATCGGCGTGGCGAGCGAGATCAGCGCACGGAATTCACTCTGCGAAGGCCGCAAGATGGTTTCTGGATTGTGGTTTGTGGTGCGCGCGGCCCCATCGCATGGGGCCACACGAACCACATACCATAATCCACAAACCGCTTATCTGATCGTCGGCGCGTTATCCGGCGGATCGAAGAAGTCGAACGCGATCTTACCGGTGACCAGCGAGTTAGACCGCACCGGACGACGCTTTCCTGATCAAGGTGAGCTACTGGTTCAATCCGTAGCAGCCTCCGTGGCCGGCTATCCGTGACTGCCCGGCCGCCGTCCAGGGCGGCGGTCCGGCGGCGGCGGCCATCTGTTTCGCGACAATGTGGCGGTCGGTATATTCGGCGCCATTGGTCAACGTTGCTGAGGACGTGATGCACTACCCGAAATACACCACGACGGTCGTCGGCTCGTATAGCGTTCCGCGCTTTTACGAGGTCATCGAGATGCAGATTGAGGCGGGCGTGCTCGGTCCCGAAGATATGGAGACGGCGCAGTTCCACGCCACGCAGGCCGCGATCATGGATCAGCAGGCCGCCGGCATGGACATCATTACCGGCGGCGA
>Ga0136633_1002922_pt1 | contig 11477 bp, 14 predicted proteins | sample AntDrymeUQ832206_2_FD_105494 | JGI IMG/M metagenome (GOLD analysis project Ga0136633, IMG submission 105494) | Polar desert sand microbial communities from Dry Valleys, Antarctica - metaG UQ83 (22.06) | ecosystem: Environmental > Terrestrial > Soil > Desert | place: Antarctica: Dry Valley...
AGATCGTCTACTCGCTCGAGGGAGTCCTCGATTACTACACGACGCTCTCCTGGGTTCTGCGCGACGGCAAGCGCACGCAGGTCAAGGCGCTGTCGGAGATCGAGCCGGTGAGGTTCGATGGCACCATCGGCGAGCTCGAGGGATTTCACACCGCCGGCGGGCTCTCGACGATGGCGTTTCGCTACGAAGGCAAGATTCCGACGATGGAGTACAAGACTCTGCGTTACCCCGGTCACGCGCGCATCATGGAAGCGATTCGGGAGCTGGGGCTGCTGGAGCTGAATCCCGTCGATGTGAAGGGCGTGAAAGTGGTGCCACGCGATCTCGTCGTCGCCGCAATCGGGCCGCGCCTCACCAAGCCGAACGGCAGGGATCTCGTCGCGCTCAGGGTATTCGCCGAGGGGACGAGGGGAGGCAAGCGGACGAAAGTGGGCTGGGAGATGGTCGACTTCTACGACGAGAAGCACGACATCAGCGCCATGGAGCGCTCGACCGGCTACTCGCTCTCGATCACGGGTCAGATGCAGGTGCGCGGCGAGATCGGGAAGACCGGCGTGTTCACTCCCGACGAAGCCATCCCCGGCGAGAAGTACGTGAGCGAGCTGGCGAAGCGCGGGGTCGAGATAAAGCCGCTGCGCTGACGCCGTGACCGCTCCTCCAGTCGCGCATTTCGAGTCGTTCGGCACCCGCGGGGAGGAGGGGGAGGGGGAGGGGAAGAGAAAAGGCTGGAACGTCTCGCTCCGCGATCCGCGCTCGGTCAAGGTTGCGCGCGCTCTCGACGAAGTAATCCCGCTGCTCCGGGACGCGGAGATGGCGCAGAAGCGTGGAGCGTGGGTAGCGCTCGCCATCAGCTACGACGCTGCGCCGGCGTTCGACCGCGCGCTCGATGTCCACCGCGATGCCGGATTCCCGCTGGTTTGGTGCGGAATCTTCGACGCTGCCGAGTCGGCCGCTGCGGCGCGGCGCGGAGATTCAGAGTCTCACCTCGCCTCTGGTTTTGCCTCATCACGCCTGCGCGGAAGATTCGAGATCTCGCCGTTCGAGCCTGCCCTCGCCGCGGGCGAATACCTGCGCGCGCTCGAGGCGATCAAGGACTACATCGCCGCCGGCGACACCTATCAGGTGAACTACACCTTCCCCCTGCGCGGAAGAGTGAGCGGTGACTTGTTCGCGTGCTTCGACACCGTCGCGCGGTCACAGGGCGCCGGCTACTCCGCCTATCTCGACATCGGCAGTCACCGCCTTCTTTCGTTTTCTCCGGAGTTGTTCTTCCGCCGCGACAGGAGAATCCTCACCACGAAGCCGATGAAGGGAACCGCACGGCGCGGGCGCTGGCTGGCCGAGGATGATGTTCGCGCCGACCGGCTCGCCGTGTCGGCAAAGGATCGGGCGGAAAACGTGATGATCGTCGATCTGCTGCGGAACGATCTCGGACGGATCGCAGAAGTCGGATCGGTGGAGGTCCCGGCGCTGTTCGCGGTGGAGTGTTTCAATCGCGTTCTCCAGATGACTTCGACCGTGACGGCGACCCAGAGAGGCGATGCGGATCTGGTGGATGTTCTGAGCGCGCTCTTCCCGTGCGGCTCGGTGACCGGCGCGCCGAAAATCCGGAGCATGCAGATCATCCGCGAGCTGGAGCCCCACCCGCGCGGGATCTACACCGGCGCGATTGGACTGCTGTCTCCGGGCGGCGATGTCGCGTTCAACGTCGCGATCCGGACTCTCTCCGTCGAAGCCGCGACTGGCCGCGCCACTCTCGGCGTCGGAGGCGGCATCACCTGGGAATCCACCGTCACGGGCGAGTACGAGGAATCGCTGCTCAAGGCTGCGTTTCTCACCGAGCGCTGGCCCGAGTTCTCGCTGCTGGAGACGCTCGCTCTGATCGATGGCGCGTACGTGCTGCTGGAGCGGCACGTCGCCCGCGCGGCTGCGTCGGCGAAGTACTTCGGGTTCCGGTTCAGCGACGGTGAGGTCCGGAAAGCGCTCGGCGGCGTGGCCGAAGCGCATTCCTCCGGGAAATGGAGAGTGAGGCTTTTGATCGATCCGGCCGGTAATGCGCAGGCTGAAGCAGAGCTACTCACTCCGAACCGCGAGCAGCCCCTTTCCGTCAGGCTCCATCCTCACCCCATCGACGATGCGGACCCGCTGCTTTATCACAAGATCAGCGCGCGGGGGCGGTACGACGCGGCCCTCGCGGAATGCCAGCCGTGCGACGACGTGGTGTTCGTGAACACACGGGGAGAGGTGACCGAGTCGTCGATCGCCAACATCGTGGTCCCGTCGGAGGGGAAGAACTGGACGCCGCCGAGGGAGGCGGGGCTGCTGGCGGGAACGTTCAGGGAAGAGCTGCTCGCTCGAGGGGAGCTGCTCGAGCGGTCGATCACCGTCGAGGAGCTCGAGCGGGTGCGGGGGTTCTGGCTGGTGAATTCGGTCAGAGGGTGGATGCGGGCTCGATTAATTACAACTACAACCGCAAACGCGGCCCGTGGTTACAGCTCAGCCAACAAATAAACCCCGCTCAGCGCCAGCAGAAAGTACGGAACGAGCACCGCCGCCCCGACGTAATCCTTCGCCACGCGCTGCCCGAAGAACAGCCCGACGATCGCCACCGCCGCGGTGATCGCTCCGTAGTAGGCAACGACGGGATTGTTGGTGAACACGATCAAGAGAAACCCGATGGCGCTGAGCGCGCCCGCCGCGAGCTCGAGAATCGTGATCACCGTCAGCATCAACGGGACGGTCCCCGCCAGCCGGCTCTTGGCGAAGTGACCCTTGAAGTACGTGAGATTCCCGCGCCGGTCGACGACCTTGTCGATGCTCGACTGGAGAAACAGCACGGCGAGAAACGCGGACACCAGCGCCTGGAGGACCCACGTCGCGCCGGCGGGCGAGGAGAGGTTCATCATGACGCTATTGTATCACCGGCCGGGCCCAGCTTCCACGTCCCGACGACGTTAAGCTGACAGCTGGCAGCATAAAGCTGGCAGCCGGCGGCACGTTCAGTTGCGGTTGCTCAGCGTCCGTTATGTCTGAGGATGCACGCCGGCCTCAGGCCGCGCTGCGATCGTCTACGCGCTCCACCCGCCGTGCCCTTCCGCACAGCTCCCTGAGCTCGGATTCGCCGAGCGTCTCCCACCCGCTCGGTATCGGGTTCAACCGCCGCTTTTCCTCGAGCGACTCGAAGGTCAGCCACCCGCTGCCGTAACCCTCGGAAAGCATGATGCGGCGCTGAGCCGTCATCCGCCGCTCCATTCCGGCACGGCGCTCCGCTCCATGCCAGGGCATCATCCGGGGCCGCCGGCGATCCGTCGAGCCCGCCCTTCTCTCTACCCGCGTCGGCTGGGAATCCCACACCTGCCAGTACGCCCCATCTCTGTCGACAAAAGTCCGGTACGCCATAACGATCTATTACCTCACGCGGTTCATCCGCGAATTACCGCAAAACCCTTACAAGTACGGTGCCATTTTCGGGCAAAAACCGAAATAAAGTTGATAAATTTCTGTGTAATCAGGTTTGTGATATTCGCTATCTGCCGAAGCTGGCCAGCGTCTCGCTCATCGTATCTATCCGCGATCTCGCCACCGAGCGGTCGCGGCCGTTGTAGAGAAACGAGAATGCCAGCACCTCCCCGTTGACCGCGGTAACGTACCCGGCCAGCGCCACCACGTCGTTTGTCGTCCCCGTTTTGGCATGGAGGTTTCCCTCGGCCGGGGTGTTCCGCATGCGGCGTGAAAGCGTCTCCGAGTCACCCGCGACCGGCAGCGATGCATGGAGCCAGGGACCCCAGGAGGACTTGTGGGCGTAGCTCAGAAGCTGGACCTGGGACCGTGCCGTCGCCCGATCGAGTGTCGACAATCCGCTGCCGTCGGCGAAGGCTAGCTGGCTGGTGTCGGCCTTCACCTTCGTCACGAAGAACTGGTTCAACAGCGCGCTGGCATTGTCAGCGGAGCCGACCGTTTTCCGCTCCGGACCGCGCGCCGAGTTCTTGAACAGCAGCTCGGCGTAATGATTGATGCTCTCGCGGTTCATGGCCGTGATCAGCATCGAGAGCGGAGGAGAGAGCAGGCTCGCGACAGTGGTGGCGTTCGCGGGAGTCTTGCCGAGGCTGATTCCACCGTCGACGGTGACGCCACGGGCGACCAGCGCATTCCTGAAGGCACCGGTGGTGAAGCTGGCCGGATCCTCGACGATGTAGACGTAGCGGCGCGTACCAGCTCGAGTGCCGATCGACCCGCGCGCGGTGATGGTGCCAGTGGTCGACTTGGCGAAGGAAAGACGCGCGCCGCCGCCGACCACCGTTCGCACCGATGCTGAGAGTGGAATGGCGTTGTTCGAAGGCTCGAGCGCGACGCTCGCGGGCTGCCCGGGAGATGTCGGTGTAACGGCGACGATGACGAGATTGTCGTTGAGCGAGAGCGCGGATACACGGGCAGCGTAGGACGCCTGGAGGTAGCGCGTGAGCCATCCCTCGGGAACCCTCTCATCGTCGAACGCCGTCGCATCGCCTATCACGCTTCCTGTAACGCGCTTGATCCCTTTCGATGCGACGAGGTCGGCCAGCCGGTTCATCGGAGCGGACGGCCCTCCCGGAAGGAATTTTCCCGACAGCGCGGGATCACCGTCTCCCCGCAGATAAAGATTTCCGGACAGCGTGCCGTCCGGGCCCACCGCTCCGTCACGCAGGGCGTCGGTGCTGAACCGGTAATCCGGGCCGAAGCGCTCGAACGCGATCGCGCTGGTGAACACCTTCATCGTCGAGGCGGGAAGCATCGACGTCCCCGCGTTCTGGCTGAACAGCGTATCGCCGCGCGACAGCGAGACGACCATCACGCCCCACGTCCCGCTCCTCACCCTTACAGTGGTCGAAGCGAGCGCTGCCTGGAGCGCGGCCGCGGTGCGGGTAGTCGTGTACTTGATCGGCTGAACGGCCGGCGCGCGGGCCGGCCTCCGCGCGCGCCGCCTCCGTCTCTGGGCGTCCATTATGTCGGGTGCGGCGAGCAGAAAAGCCAGCATCAGGAGAATTGCGTTTCGTATTTTGCGAGCGGACATCTGGGCGGGGGCGGGATCGAGTCGTGGTGGCGGAGCGTGCGTGCTCCGTCTTGGAATATACCCGGGGGCAGGGTATCTTCTGCAAAGGAGCATCCACGTGATCGATGAGGCCCGACATGGGTGAGCGGCAGCACAATTTCCTGCGCGAAGGGGCACTTACCGGATTCATCGGCGCGACCGCGATCGCGGTCTGGTTCCTCATAGTGGACGTCGTGGTCGGCCGCCCTTTCTACACGCCCGAGTTCCTCGGACGCGGCCTCGTCAGCGTGCTCGGGAAAGACATGATGGGCGACACTGCCATCACTCACATCGCGGGCTACACGATCTTTCACTACGCCGCTTTCCTTCTCGTCGGGATTCTTCTCACGGTGATCGTCCATCAGGCCGAGCGCACGCCGGCGATACTCGCGGGAGCGCTCGTCGCCTTCGTGATGATGACGATGGGCTTCTACATGATCGCCGCGGCGTTCTCGGAATCGGCGCTCGGGCAGCTGGCGTGGCCGCAGATCTTCGTCGCGAATCTTCTCGCCGCGGCGCTGATGATGGGATACCTGTGGCGGACCCATCCGAAGCTGGGCGGCGAGCTGCGGCAGGCGCTCGAGGGGACTGACCCGGACAACTAAGGCCGACCCTTGGTTAACTGCAGTGTTTAGCATGCGCATTCCGGTACTTGCCCTGGTGGTTCTGGCGCTTGCTGCGGGGATCCCCATCTCGGCGCCGGCTCAGGTGAAGCCGCCCGTGATCGCCGTTTTCGCCCACCCCGACGACGAGCGCATCATTGGCCCGCTGCTGTCGCGGCTGGCGAGGGAAGGACGCGAGACCCATCTCGTCATTGCCACCGATGGCTCCAGGGGGGTTCGCGATTTCGCCGGCATCCCCGCGGGAGCGGAGCTGGCCGCGGCGCGCACGAAGGAGGCGAGCTGCGCGGCGAGGCGGCTCGGCGTGAAGCAGCTGCACCTGCTCGGCCTTCCGGACGGCGGCCTCGCATCGTTCGATGCGCTGGGCAAGCTGCGGTCTTCGCTCGTGTCGATCATCGACTCGCTCAGGCCGGCGGCGATCATCACCTTCGGTCCGGAGGGGGGCACCGGACATCCCGACCACCGGCTGGTGGGCAATGTCGTGACACAGATCGTGCAGAGTGACGCGCGCTACGTGAACGTGGACGTGCTCTACGCGTCACTGCCGACGGAGCGTCTCCGCACCGCGCCGCGGGCAAGCCCCACCGTGAACGGCATGACAGCGGCGCTGCTGACCGTGCGCGTGCCGTTCGAGGAGCGGGACCTCGCGGCGGGACGCGAGGAGTTCGCCTGTCATCGCAGCCAGTACACGCCGGCGGAGATGGACGCGGTCAACGGGTATCTGGCGCACGCGTGGAACGGCACCGTGTGGCTGCGTCCCTGGAACGGGACGCTGCGCGATCCCGGACTCTTCAGACCCTAAGCGCGCGGATTCTTCGGTTCACGCGTGGACCTGATGAGGCGAAATGCCCATCCGGCAAGGGCGATCGCGATCAGGCTTGTCAGCAAGAACCACGGATCGCGCAAGAGGTCGCGCTCCTGAACGGCTCTGATGACGTGAGCCGCGGCAAGAAGCACGAACATCACGCCTGTAGTCGCTATGTACGCTCTCACAGCAACACGATTCACTCAGCATCACCTTGGTCGACCAGGAGGTCATCGCAGAGAGTCCGCGACGACTTCTGCCAGGCTGTCGTCTCGTTAGGCCTCAGCGCGCGACGGCTGCGGCAACAATTCAGCCAGCGTAACCACCTGGTCGTGGCCGACGATAATCCGCGTGGCGCGATTGCGAGAATCCACCTGCCGCATGAACTCGCGACACCGTCCGCAGGGTGCAAGAATCCCGAATATAGGGCTGACCGCGACAATCAACCCTATCTCTGATTCACGCGCCTTCAGCATCTCGGCGATTGCCGCATGTTCGGCACAGAAGCCGAGGCTCGATCCGGTATCAACACACACTCCCGTGTAAACGCGTCCGGAAGTCGACACGAGCGCCGCGGCTACTTCAGCCGCGACGCAACTTTCACTCGTACGGAACTCACCCACCCGCTAGTTAGGCAGCCCGACAACAATCTGCAACAACTTCATCGATTACGCGCAAGGCGACGGCAACGAGCGCAGGATTGGTGTTCTGGTAGTAGGGAACGATGATCAGCGCCTGGGACAGGGCCCAACCGCGTCCGCGCACCCACGTCGAATCGTCCACCGCGAGCAGAGAACGGAATAACCCTCGTGTCCCGCCGGATAGAACGCTCCAGGCGGGGATCAAGTCGCAGGCGGGATCTCCGACTCCGACGCCGCCGAAGTCAATGACGGCGGTGATCCGGCCGCGTTCAATCAGCAGGTTGGTCGGCAACAGATCGCCGTGAGTCCAGACCGGCGACGCTTCCCGCTCTGATGCCCGGAGGGATTTCTCCCACGCGGCTGTCACCGCCTCCGTATCGAGGCTGTCGCGCAGGGCGTCGATTGCCCGACGAGTGCCGTCGTCTCGCAATCCCAGCCTTGGGCCTCGGCCAGAGGGTGGTCCTCCTACAGGATCGATCTTCTGCAACGCGCGGACGAACATCGCGAGGTCAGTTGCCGCTTGAGCCAGGTCGTTAACGCTCCCGGCGGCGGCGTCGTGCCCTTCGAGCCAACGGTATACGGACCAGTGCCACGGATACCCTTCGCCGGGCATGCCCTTAACGAGCGGGCAAGGGATCGAAAGAGGGAGATGAAGGGCGAGTCGCGGAAGCCACTCGTGCTCGAGGTCTACCTGACGGGTGGCCGCGGCGATGCGGGGCAGACGAACCACCATGTCTCGCCCGAGACGGTAGAGGGCGTTGTCTGTACCAGCGGAAGGGACAGGCTCTATCTGAAGGTTTGCCCATTGCGGGAATTGCGCGGTCAGCAGGCGCTGGACAAGGAAGATGTCCGTCTCGACCTCGTCGGAGTGCATCTTGTCAGCGCGCATCAGCATCCTCATCAAGGCAGATCTGTCGCGTGTGGTAGTCGTCTCCCCATGCTGGCTCCGTCTTCCTCAAACTTGGGCTGTCTAATGCCTAGTTCACCTGCCGCGATGGGACTAGCAGCGGGGCCGAAAAATCAATCAAAGTTCCCTTCCACGAAGCGAAAATATGACGCATGCAGCGCGGTCGGTTCGACGTACGGTTAGGCGGCACGCTGGGGTGGCAGTCGGAGGAGTTGCTCCGTATGCAAGCGCCGGCGCGACCAGGATCAATACGTGGGGTGACTGAAGCAATGGAGCGCTCCCGGCCAGGGCTGAAAATGCCTTCTCGTACCCTCCAAGCGTGTACGCCAGGAATCCGGCAACGAAATAGGTAATCGTATGCACGATGACGGTCTTGAGAGTCAGAATTGAGAGGCTGAGTCGTCTCTCTTCCGGGTCTTCAGTCATCGATCCTTGATCATCTTCTCAGTGGATGCTCTTCCCTCGAGCGGCTGTTACCCCGCTGCCTCCGCAAGGAGAATACGGAAGCGGAGACTCTCTGCGCCACCATATGCGGCCGGCTTGTAGAAGCGCTCGATCAGTTTCCCTCCGTTCGCCTCGATCACCCGCCGGGATGCGACGTTGTCGGAATCGGTGGTCAGCTCGATGTACGCAAGCGCCTCCTCTCTTGCCTGCGGTAGTAGCAACTGCAACGCGCGGGTTGCGTATCCACGCTGGCGCTTCCATGGAACCACCGAGTACCCGACGTGACCCAGACAATATGGAGGGAGCTCAGTCGTGCCCGGCTGCCATCGGAAGCCAATCGAGCCGCAGAACTCCCCATCCCACATCCATTGAGAGTATCCCGGGAGGCGCGGAACCACGGAGCCATCGGGGAGAGTGACCGGCGGCCCCTTCGCCTCCCGGTCGACCTGCTCGGTAATGAACCGCACCGGGCCTTCGGTGATTCTCGCGAGCTCATCGAGAGTCGCCTGCGGCCGGAGGTTGTCAGACGACCAACCCTGCTCAAGTGCGTGTACGTATCCCGGCAGGTACTCGGCTGCAGGCCAAACCAGATCCATCGTGTGTGCAGACATGAGAAGAACTATTCAGCGGCCTAACGTCCGATGTCAGCTGCAAGCACGTACACGACCGACAGCGACCGGTCAGGCCGCGGGCACTTAGAACCCGTTGAGTGTCCTGGCCTCATCGTAGCACGCGCCGCAGAGGATCTGAATGTGAGCGTGAGCAATCGCGCGCTGCGTCCATTCCCAGTCCGCTTGGCACACGAAGGTCTCCTGCTGCTGACCGTGCCGACCGCACTCTACGGTTTGCATGGCTCCATTGCAGCGCCATCACCCATCTCTTATCGCTATATCGAAGTGCAGAACGTCCTCGCGAATTCCAAGCTTCGAGTAGAGCGCGATCGCCGGCTCATCACCGGAATCCGCCTGCACGAAAACTACATATGCACCGCGGGCGGCAGCCAGCTTCCTGAGCTCCTCAATCAAAGCCGTGGCGATACCTTTACGCCTGTGTGCTGCGGCTACGGCAAGATCGTAGATGTAGATCTCACTGCGCTCCTGCTCGAATTTCCGCAGCTCGTACGCGGCGAGCCCACCTACGACCTCACCATCCTTCAAGGCAGCGAGAGCAATGAAATAGTCGCTACCGAGCAGTTGCTGAAGGTAAGCGGCGCCCGGCTGATTCCCGACGTAGGTCTGCGCTTCGTCGAAAGCCTGACCAAACATCGCCAACAGCGATTTCATCAACGCCTGGTCGTCGCGCGCGAGCTTTTGAATGCTGATGCCGGCCGGGAAAGACACGGTCACTCCGCCTGCAGCTTCACTTGCTCCAGCACGCGATAGTGGATGCGGTGAAGCAGAGCCTCGGCAACGATCCCCCAGTAGGGACGCGGGTGGATATCGATGGTATACCAGGTGCTTCCCTCGAGCCGGGTGCGACCATTTGTCAATGCTGTGAGCCGGAACTCGCCGCGTGTGGAATGAAAGAACCCGGAACCCCGATAATCAGGCGGCCGTCGGTCTCCAGTCCACCTGCGCGCCCGCGGTCGAGTCCTCGCCGCGGGCGTTCCATTTAAAAAACACCACCGTCATGATGATGTAGAACACGATTCCGCCCGGAATCCACATGATGAGAGCGCCGAGCAGCTGGTCCTCGAGCGGCGAGAGCGGAAGAATGCGGGGCGCCGAAGCGTAGGCGGGATACAGCACCGAATCGGCCATCGCGATATAGATCGCGATGATAGTCATCGGGATCGTCATCAGCCAGCTGTAGAGCATCTGACCCGGATACGCCAGCCTCGGCAGCTCCGGCAGCGGGCTCAGCAGCGGCCACCACATCAGAATCGCGGCCACCATGAACATCACGTGCTCCAGAATGTGGATGTCGTGATTGGCCATCGCCGCGTTGTACAGCGGTGGAAGGTGCCACGCCGCGATGATCACGTTGAAGATCAGAAAAGCGATTGGCGCGCGCGTGAGGTAGCTAGCCACGGGCGCGACGAAGCGGTTTGCGAGCGGCCAGCGAAACATCCAGTCGGGAACCCCCGCGATCAGAAGGGCTGGCATCAGCAGCGTCAGAATCAGATGCTGCACCATGTGGGCGCTGAAGAGGTAGCCGTCGCTCAGATCGTGGACGGGCCCGTTCAGCGACGCGAACATCACTATCAGTCCGGAGAAGAAACAGAGCTGCTGCGTCGGCGTGGGCTTGCGCTGAAAGCGGTGTGCGGCCCACAGGTACAATGCGGCGAGCGCCGCGATCCCGACGACTGTGCTCGGATGGATCGACCACCGCCACCAGTCGATCGTGGCAATGGGATGAAGCAGCGCCAGGGACAACATGCTACATCAGAGCTTGATGATGAGCTGGCCGAAGAGGAACAGGAGCGAGATCAGCGTAAGACTGGCGATCAGCAGGGGTCCCGTGAATAGTACCCGGAACACCTTGTGATCGTACTTGAGATGCATGTAGAACATCACGACGATTATGAACTTCGCCGCCGACATGATGAGCAGGATCGGGACGAAGGCGCGCGACGCCACGAACGACGGGATGTAGTAGGCCCAGACTTCCGCAATGGTTATCAGCAACAGGATCAGCGCCACCCATCTATACGTCTTCCACGTCGGATGTGCATGCTCCCCCGCGTGCGGCGCGTGAGCGTGCGCTTCGGCGGAATCCGGGAGGTGGCCTGTCGGGTGAGTATCCATTTGCCGTTACTGGATGAGGTAGACGAGAGTGAAGATGACGATCCAGATGACGTCGACGAAGTGCCAGTACAAGGCGGCGAGGTCGACGTTCATGGCGTCAGCGGGGCCGAGGCCGCGCCGGTAGTCGATCGCGAGCAGAGTCACGAGCCACAGCACACCGGCCGTTACGTGCGCGCCGTGGAAGCCGGTGAGCGTGAAGAAGGTCGAGCCGAAGAGGTTCGTCCGGATGGTGAGACCTTCGTGGA